>JAEIGA010000855.1_pt1 | contig 45165 bp, 43 predicted proteins | sample 9270691 | NCBI WGS metagenome assembly JAEIGA01 (sample SAMN17057246, study PRJNA624740) | gut metagenome | biome: biome; isolation source: fecal sample | host: Bos grunniens | place: China: Xizang | collected 2019
AATGGAATACTTACCTTGACCGACTTACCGAAAATAGAGTAGATGGTGCGAATAAGTCCATTAGACTCTGCAGATTGAATTAAGGTGTTTACTACGTCAGCTTTGTTCATTGATGCATGCGCTCCTGTCATTGTTTTCTGGTATGATGCTACCCTTAACAACGTCAAGAACGGAATGAGCATTGATAGATGTTATCCCCGGTACAGTACGATATATCTTATTGACGAACTCCCTCATTGTTTTAACGTCAGGCGAGAGGCATATTGCTACGAGATGGCAGTTGCCGGTGGTCTGAACGATAGTTACGGTTTCCGGAGCTTCAACAAATACACGCTTACATTCTTCAAATTCTTCGGGCTTGGTTTCAATGTTCATTACGAACGTCATTGTTTCAGGTGCACATTGAGGATCTATGATAGCCTTGTATCCTTTGATAATACCAGACCGTTCCATAGCAGCAACGCGATTCTTTACAGCAACGCGGGAAAGACCTACTTTCTCTCCGATATCGGAGTAAGACATCCGAGCATCGTTCAAAAGTAGATTGAGTATGGTGTTGTCGATTTTGTCAAGAGAGCTTAAGTACATAGTATCCTCCATTCGTACCAGACAAAGGGCGCATGCTTTCCCTTTGGTTGATACGCTAATATTATATCACATTTTTTTGATTATTTCAACAGGTAAACTTTCGTTTGGTATTCACATTATTACGAAAGGAAACGCCTATCTGCTGTTGCTTCCGTTTCGTAAATCCCCCGAATTTGCGCCAAACACCGGTATACAGTCTTTCAGAGCCGCTAAGACTTTCCTGAAGACAACTTTGTTGGGATAGTAATTGTCGTGAGAGAAGATGACGATACCTCGCCTGCTTCTGAATTCCAGTATAGCAGCGGCTACTGCTGCACTCCTGGATTGACCATGCTCACACTGGCAAATAAGGGTGGATATTGCATCCTTGTGATCAAAGTAAAAGGATGCTATCTGCTGAGCTTGCGCGTCAGTAAGCATATTATATTTTGTTTCGAGTGCCAGACGTTCTTCTTCACTTGGCTTTCTTCCAAGCTCATCAACAAAGACATCGTTATCGACGTCATCAAATGCAACCTGCAACAGATACTCGGGTTGATTTGCCAATGTCGCAAATGCACAATCTGTATTGGTGATGCTAATCAGAGCTGTATGTGCTGGGAAATGAGTCTGGGATATTGCCTCAATCTCAGTTCTGCTTTTAATGAGAATCTTCATAGGTTAAAACTCCTTTGAGAATAGCATAGCACACTATCTGTCCAATAATCTGGACTTTAACGGCTATATATATTATACCACACTTTGAAATCAACTGAAAAAACGTGTGTTTTTCGCAACCCGGTCCAAAAATTCAATCGAATTCTAATGTGTGGTATAATAAAAAGTTATTTCAACCAGTTGTTGCAAGCTGTTTTGCAGAGTTCCTCGATGTAATCCCTCTTAATAAGAGTATCTCTCCATTTCTTTGGGATGCTGTCATACCCATATAGTGCGCCCGCAAGACCACCTGCGATCGCTGCGACGGTATCAGTATCCTCCCCGAGATTGACGGCCTTGAGAACGCAAGATTTGTAATCTTTTGTTGTCATAAGACACCATAATGCTGCCTCAAGGGTATCAACCACATATCCCGTACTCTTAATCTCATCTCGAGTAAGAGAAGCAAAGTTGCTTTTGAAAATTCTGCTGTAATAAGGCATCTCGGCGCAGTCCCTAAGATGGCATTCAGCTCGAGCAAGTGCATTCTCAATCGCTCCCATGCTCTGGTCTGCGAGCAGATGGTAGAGCACGAACGCATAGATCAGGCACCCAAGCTCAGAACGGTCGTGCGCATGAGTGATAGCAGAGCCGTTTCGAACGAGTGATACCCACTCAACAAACGGAAGATTTTTTGCGAAAGCATAAAGCACGAATGGATGGATGCGCATCAAAGATCCGTTTCCATTGGAATGTTCGTCGGTAAGACCACATTCAAGAGCAGGTTTTCCATCGGTCGCAAGATAATTGCGAATCGCGGTCAGACAGGTCCTACCAATATCAAACATTTCTCCGGTCGGTGTGTATGCATCTTCAGAACACCAGCGAACGAAGTTTTCCATAATTTCGTCGTAATCAACCTTTCCAGTTGCGAGACTGTCAAGAGCAGCCAGCGTCATACTGGTATCATCGGACCAAGCTCCTGCAGGGACCGGATAGGAACCGAATCCAATCATATCGGTTACGGGAGACTCATCCAACTCATCGCGTCCGCAAAACTCGACCGGAACACCGAGAGCATCTCCGACAGCGTGTCCGATCATAACCGATTTCATCAAATGAAGATAGTTTTCCATTATTTCTTTTCCTCCTCATTAAGTCCTTCGGCCCAATTGTCATCAACGGAAGCGTTCTTGCGGTAGCTGGCAACTGTTGCACTCACTGCACAGTAAAGCTTTTCAGTACCTTCCGAATCGTGACGGTAATTTGCTGCACGTTCGCGTCGAATTCCAATGTGTTCTGCTGTTTCAACAGCATCAATATTGGCTGCAACGAACAGAAACTCCCATCCATAACGTTCCTCTTGGCGGCGAATCATCTTTTTTACCTTCTCGCTACCATACTCGCGGCTCGCATTCTCCATACCGTCTGTTGTGATAATGAACATCGTATGCTCCGGAACGTCCTCGGGACGTGCATACTTGTGGACGTTACCGATGTGATGAATTGCGCCGCCAATTGCATCCAGCAAAGCAGTGCAGCCACCAACCGTATAGTCCTTATCGGTCATTGGTTCAATTTCGCTGAGGTCCTTGCGGTCGTGGACGACCTTTGAGTAGTTTGAGAAAAGCACAGTCGATACGTATACCTTGCCATCGAGCTTCTTCTGTTGCTCGATCATTGCGTTAAATCCGCCGATTGTATCAGACTCAAGCCCTGCCATAGATCCGCTGCGATCAATAATAAATACCAGTTCAGTAATTCCGTTTTTCATTTTTGTAGTCTCCTTTTCTTTTTTCGTGATTGTGAGTGCCGCATCATACCAACGACCGTAGATTTCGGATGCTCGTTTAATATCCTTGGTAAGCTCCTTAAATTCATCGTGAACTGAAGTTGCCACGAGCAGATGGTTTCCCATACCCAGATTGACATAAACCCAACCATCGGGGACAACGGTACCCATTCCGAAGATGCCAAAGCAGCAATTCTTTAGCGGTTCAAACGCAAGCATCAGATCTGCCCGAGTAATATCACCGTAGCAGTAGTTACAGTGGAAGCTTTCGCCGCTTGACTTAACCCAAACGACTCCACCAGGTTCTCCCATTGCTCCTCCCTCAGCAATCTTGAAGAAGAGCACATCTTTGAACAACTCCTCATTTAATTCTTCTTTGCTAACACTTTTTGGTTTTTCTCTCATCGTTCAATTCCTCCTAAAAAAACAAATGTGGTTGCCGGGCTTTTCTGCCTTACAACCACATTATACAGTATTTAGTTTTGAAATAGGTCGCTTGTCGGGGGACTTTGATTTTACAGTTCGCTCAGTTGCATTTCTGTCGGATAATAAAACATATCTTTAGTGTTGTCATTCAAGTGTTTTTTCAATTCGTCAACAATAAAGACTGGAGGAATACCAAGGTCGTGTTCCAGTTTAATACATCCTCTTAGCTCACCTAAAAACGAGTAGCTACTGGGGTAACCTATGATATAAAACTTGCGATTGTGAACCACTTCTGAAAATGGATAGAACTGCGCAACATCCTCTAAAGCAAAATTCACATGGTCGCAAATTGTTTTAGGTTTTCCGTTTTGTATTGTAGGCCTTATGCACGTAAATGTTACAAGTGCTTCATTCTGACGGTGCTTATACTTCCCAGAAAACAAAATTGGTTTGCCATTCGTTTTCCCAATTAAGTCAATCAAAATATCTCTGTAATAGTTTTTTGATACCTTTGTAAAGGTTCTTTTCATTACATTTCCCCTATATTACATTGATCCGAGCAGAATTTGATCAAACTCGAAAAGCGCCTCATTTATCTCGAAGATGTCGTAATTTCCATTATGTATGAAATAGCGTATTATCTTATCGAAAACATTACTCCGCGATAATGTGAGTCCAGCTGTCGCCAAAAGCTCTTGAGTTGTATCAAGATCGAGCTGAAGAGAGATGGCGAAGGCAACCGCGGTCTGTTTCGATGGGCGATAGTTCTTATTGCTCTTGATCTTCGAGAAAATTCGCTTATCAACATTTGCTTTCTTGTAGCATTCTACGTCGGTCATACCGCTTTCGTCAATGAGGTCGAAAAGCATTTCTTGGAAGCTACGGTCCATCTGATTCATATATTCCTTCAGAGATTTTCCCGCAGCAGAGCCGCCAGAAATCGCCTTGGATGCCATTATCGGCGGTGGCAGTGCTTCACAACACTTGGTGGCCAAAAAGTCCTCTGAGGAGCCATCATACGCCTCATAGAAGTCCTCGTCGTGCTCCTCTACATAATCGTCATCAATGAACGACTGTATATCGTTGAAGAGCTTCTGGCTGAAGGTGTACGACTCTTTATCGAAGACACAAATATAAACCGTAAGCTCATGCTCGAGCAAGAAATCTGCAATCGTCTGAATTGCGAATTTGAGCACCTGATCCTTGGGATAGCAGTACACTCCGGCACTGATCAAAGGAAATGCAACTGTTTGACAACCGTGTTTGACGGCGAGTTTTAATGATTCGATATAGCAGGACCTAAGAATTATGCTTTCTCCGCACAAACCACCGTGCCAGACTGGACCAGATGTATGGATTACATACTTGCAAGGCAAGTTATATCCACCAGTAATTTGTGCTTGCCCCAGTCCAAGCAAGGGCAAGTTTGCGCACTCTTCATCAAGCCCTGGCCCCGCAATCGTATGCACAGCGAGATCTACGCCACTATATCCAATTTTTTCTTCATTTGTCGTGTTAACGATGGCATCGACACGCATTTTCGTAATGTCTTGCCGGATTATTTGTAGTGGCATAGTACACCTCACTTATAATTTAATATCTTGCTATTTTGGTTATATTGAATTTGCTTTGATTTTCAAAATCGATTGATAATGTGTATGCCAGGTCATCTTTCCACTTTGAAACAGCGATCTCGTTACCACGTCGTTTTCCGTTCATTGTGATAAAATATTCAAGGTAGCGAATAACTTCCGATTTGGACATGACTCCAAGGGATATAATTTTTCTTATGATATATCTTCTTGTTTCACGCGAAAAATCGTCTTGTTGATTGACACTATATCCACACAATTTTAACGGTGACGCCTCAGCCAGCGCAATATCACCATACAGAGGCTTTCCTTCATCGTCAAGGATGATGTTTCCAATCAGGAAGCCGTATCTCTTGCGATATTCTTCATAAGACACGTAATTTATAAAGAATTTATCGCAGTCTCGGCAATAATTCACAGAGAGTTGGATATTGCTTTCATTTCGTCCCACAAGAACTGCTGTTGCTTGTATCACATCATGCGATTCACGTTGGCATCTTATAGTTCCTTTATGAACATAAAGAGTACTGCTTGCAGACCATTCCGGAGAATTCTTTTTTATCTGAGGGACAACCACATCAGTGTTAATAGTTTCTTTGTTTGCGTGAGTGGGCTGAAAAGCGTTTTTTGCTTCGGACTCTATGACCTCTGGTTCTCCATCAATATAAAAGACGAGGTTTGATAGCACATCTACATCAAGATTTCTGTCTTTTGAGAAGATTGCGTTCCACTCTGAAGAAGAGATGACCTGAGCCAGCAATTTCTTGCATCCTGTCTTTGCACGAATAACCAAAACATTGTGTCCGGCAACAACGGTGCCCAGATCCTGATTTACAATGGCATAATTGTTTCTACCAGTAGCTCTGACAATTATATCACCAAGCTGAATCATAGCTCGATGAGTCTTTCCGTTCTGCTCAAGCCATTCTTGAGAACAACAGTATTCACCCTGCTTTTCAAAATGGATAGTATTTTCAAGAATATGTTTTGGCCTGAGAATTTTACATACTGAACCAGAAATTTGACGATCTTTGCCGATGATTTTTTCTCCCCAAAAAACATCAGCAATATCAAATAACCGATATTCCTTCATATCCGAAGAAGGCATAGACTCTATCGTATCAGTTGTTTCTTCCGCCGTTACTGTAGAATCCAGTGAAATAGAATTTTTCAAAAAAGCAAAAAGAGTATCAATAGAGTCACATTCATTCATCTTTTGCAGGATAGACTCGTTATGAGCAGAATTCTTTAAGCTCTTAATTAAAAGCTTGAATGCGGTTTGGAATGAAGTTGAGCTCTCAAGAGACTTTCCAGAAGAAATTATACTTGCTCCGATTTTAACAGCGTTTTTCCAACGATTTAACACCAATGGATCCGATATAGTAATGCTATTATCTGTTGAAACATCTTCGCTAAACGAGTTGTTTTCGCTGGGATTAGGCTTTGTATCGGTTTCATGCTCATCCCACGCGGTATGAGTTATGCCTGAACCATGTATAGCAATGACGTTGCTTGGCAACAATGTATTGATTAAAGAAAATAGTTCGTCATAGCTTGCGTGAGCCGAAAGTGAAACGTCGAATAAAAGACCACCTTGTTTTTTCCAACCTTGCAGTATACTATAACCGTAGGATTCCTCGCTACTGTCCAAATATCCCGTTCTAATAATTGCAACTCTTTGCTTACTTTCAAAGAGTTCTTCAATGTATTTAGCGGAGGTGCTATTCTCTGAGATCATACCGGAACTGGCTATGATAATATCATTGAAATCAAAGTTGTCTACCTTGCTATTATTACTGGTAGAATATTTTACGTTGGAGGTGGCTATTTTGGAGTCCAGGAGCCGTTCGTAAGTTTGGGTAAGTTTGATAGAGAGTCCATCAATAAGCAACCGGTATTTTTGACTTAGTAGGATGGTTAATTCTTGGCTTCTTCCTACAGCAAACGCAGGAAGAAAAACTTTGTATCCGTTGCAAATCAACTTATCGATGATTAAGAGCAGTGCTCTTTCAGCATCTTGATATGGAAGTATGTTGGAAACGTTATTACCATAGGTTGATTCTGTTACCAAACAATCTATTCCCGCCGCAACAAATTCGTCTTCACAAAGCTTTGTAAGATCCAATCCGGGCACCGTTTGCTGAGAATGGAGACAGAAATCTCCCGTAAATACTACCGTTTTGTCATCGAAGCGTATTACGAAAAGCTGTGATCCAAGAATGTGCCCATTATCATAGGAATGAATCTGGATTTTTTGATTAGCTACAAAGAACGAGGATATTGGACGTGCGCCTTCAATGTTGCGTTCTCCTGTAGCATCTCTAATTATTTTTTTGGTTCGCTCATCAGCATAGAATCTTAAAGGAGAAATTCCAACGTCAAGCAGAGACGAAATACTTCCATAGTGATCCAAATGTGCATGAGAAATAAGGACACCCACAACATCGTCAATAGTAACGCCGTATACTGTCAAGAACGAAACAAGATCACTGCGGCTAATGTAAGCCTGATCACCACTACTGCATTTTGCACCGCAATCTAATATAATGCTTCCATACGGTGTGATAAGAAGGGTGAGGTTGTGACCGATTTCATTGGAAAAAGAATGGATTCCATATTTCTTTTCTTGGCCTTCAAAGGTATAGCTGAAATCTCCATCGTGTGTGAAGTAGTTGTTTTTCATTGCACGTGGAGTTAATGAAAGATATTTGTTTATAGTGGAAATAAACGCGCTTTGGGTTGAAAGTTCTTCATAGCAATACTGGAGATAGAAGCGTGCCATGCAGTCATTGCCCAATTTGTCATACAAAAGGAACAAGAACTTGGCCAAATAATATGCATTGCTATTAAATAACCAAGGCTCAAGTATGTTGATTGCTCCTTGAATAACAGAGCCGTCTCCAGAAGTTTGTAGGATATTCTGAACAGCGCGAGAAATATCCTGCGCACTTCCTTTCATAAGAGCCTGATTTAGCTTATCCAATAAATCAGAGGCTTGGAGATTATTTTCCAAACTTAATCACCCCTTTCGGTGTTTACTGCGGAGCTGCTATTCCGTCCAATTTTCTAATATCAGCATTGATTCTGAACTCAATAGAAGGCATATTGCCAGAGCGAGAAACATAATGCTTGAATTTGTCCAAAATCTTGAGAACTCCTGGTTTATTCGAAGGACTTTCCTTTGCGATAAGATCAAGAATGTCCATGAAACTGTTATAAGTGTTAGAGTGCTTAAACTCTCCCTCAAATGCTAACAAAATCGGCATCATGTTATCGGCAATGCCAAGAGTTTCATCTGCGATTTTGCCATCCTTAGCGTTGAACTGATCCAACACGTGATAAAGAATCGTGAGAGAATAGCCCAAAGTGTTTTCATCCAGTGTCGGCTTTAGATAACGCTTGAGGAATGACATAAAATCATTAGCTATTGCAACTTTGTTGTATCTGAAGTATTTTCCAAGATTCTTGCCATAAAAATCTTTGTAACCCTCTGCAAAAAGAGAGAGGAACAAATCTTCAGAAGGCAGAACTCTCAGATCGTATAATGCAATATTGATGGGCAAGGAGTAATGAGGATTGTTTTCCTTTTGCTCTAAGAGGAAACTGATAATTTCGTCCCTTTGACGTTTTCCGTGAGTAGCAAGCGCAATATATGCACGTCCACGTACTTCGTCCGGCATTATATTATCAATGTTCTCCATACCGCGTCTATTTACCAGAATGCTTGCTTCAGGATCTCGAACCATTTCCCATTCAAACACATCGCTTGCGCAAGCTCCTGCGAATAACAGCTTGTTGGCCCATTCGACCTTTGTCTCATAATCAACGTTTCTGGAGTTAAGCATTTCGTGAATAGAATACTCAGCACGAGATTCATCTTTTAAGTGCTGACGCTTTAATTCCGCGATACGCTTTCTTAATATAGGCGATATAGCCTGTCCCTCGATTTCGTCTGTGATCTGTCTAAGCAGAACCTCGTTTTTCCAATACGGATCACGAGGGAGCACGTTGCAGAAATAACCAATCAACTCCGTGTCGTTCATGAAAATATCATTGGTAACGACATCGGAGAAATACTCAGCAAACGATTCGTCCTGTGTGGCAAGGAGCATATTGATATATGACTTAAGCAGGCTCTTATCATCATCTGCACAGAGTGCTGCTGCTTGAGGGTAATATGACATCGTAGTATCAACTAAATCGGGAGCAGCAATACCTATTGCTTCAACAAAAATGGAAATCTGAGTTTTCCATTCCCATCCGCCCAATATGTAGTGGGCAATTTTGGAAGCTTCATTGTTAAGTAGCTTGCCAACAACTTTTTTCAACAGCTTGAAAACCTTAGTGTCAGACGCGACGATATTTCCTATACAGCGGGACGAGAACAGGATTAGCTCTATGGGGCAAAACTTATCAATTACAGCGGCATTTTGAGCATTCAGATCGTCTTCAAGTCCTGATATTGCAATTTTGTCGTTGATGGAGTACATCTTCGAAAAATTGATAAATATTTTGTGATATGCAAGGGCCTCTTCTTCAGAAAATTCGGAATAAAACACTCCGTCAGGGGCCTCCTGAGTTCCTTTAATTCCGGTTACATCGGCATCCAAGATGCTAACTTCTTCAGAATTAACAGAAGCCATTAAAATCTGTTTCCACTGTTCCATTTATTTTCCCTCCCTGATTTGTCCATCAATATTGTACGTGTCACCATTATCCAGGAAAGTGATTGTAAACGTGATTCTCTTCGTTTTATCAACTTTGTAAGCAATTTTGAATTCACGTCCCGGGAATTGTGCCTCGTCAAACGTTATGCGATACAGGTTGTTTATTTTTCTCAACTGGCTATCAAATTCATTCTTTCCTTCGAAGAGGCGAATAGCCACGCCATTTCGAGAAACCGTTCTGAACACATCATCTACAGTTTTTGAAACAGGAACAGGCTCACCCATCTTTATCAATGTTTTCAGGGAGCCGTCCTCCATTTCCATCATTACCGCATTCGGCATGAGGTCTTTGGATGTCTCATCAATGCTTCTGTATTTGTTAACCAATGCTGCTCCTCTGGAAACAGCAAGGAAGGTTTCTGAAGGACTGACAATGGGCTTTTGATACAATTCAAACAACGCAGCTCTGAGGGGGAGACACTTAGCCATACCACCTGTCAGGAAGATTACATCAATACTATCAACATCAATATCATGATCGGAGAGTGTGGTATTGATTAAAGACTCCATGTTTTTGTTCAGTTCACGCTGCTCTTTGTTTGCTGCAGGAAGATCCTCGATCTGATAGATCAAGGGATTGATAGCATTAACGAGTTCACGAATGTTCATAGTGAACGTGATTTGCTGTCCGCCGATCTCTCTCATTTGCGAGCACTCAAAATCTTCTTCCTCAACAATGTCGAGCCAGTCTGGTTGCTCATAGAGAGCAGCTTTGTCTCCATCGTAGTTATCCCAAACGAAGTCTTCAATGTTATCCGAAAGAGATTCCTTTATCTTTTGGCCCATATCACGAAGTGAAGCAATTTCAGCATCAGTAAGTTTGATTCCGCGCAGTCTTCCTTTTGCCAACTCATCACCAATACGTCTATCGAAGTCTACACCACCAAGGTTATCTCTACCGACAGCCATGTGAGCAAAAACGTATTGACCATCTTTTTCAACTACATCTTCTACGCTAATATCGCAGGTTCCGCCGCCGATGTCAATAACGAGAATTCGTTTTTTGCTTGATACATCAAGTTGCTTGTTTTCTCGTTTCTGTGATTCTTCGTGCAAGAAGCTCAATATAGCAGCTTTGGGCTCGTCATACAAATCAATGTTTTCAAACCCAGCTCTACGAGCAGCCTCCATAGTATCTGTTCTTTGGTCGGTATTAAAGTTAGCCGGAACAGTTATAATGGTGTAGTAGTCGCTCTTCATTTGCTTAATCTGAGAGTAATTGCGAACATGCTTAAGTACCTCAGTTGCAACATCGATAGGAGTATAAGTTGTACCATCAAGAACAAACTTCTGCTGGGTACCCATATATCTCTTTACATTTTCAAGGTAACGGACTTCTTCTGCGGAACCCATAATGCTGTTTTCTTTAAGGTCTTGCGCCTCACGGCCTACAACAACATCGCCATTCTCCTTGACATACATAATCGAAGGAAGAGTATCAAATGTACGTTGAGAACCACGACCTTTTTGTCTTATTTCCAAGTCAACAACGGAAATTTGACCATCAACGCTCAGTGTAGAGTAAGCGGCTGATGTATTCGTAGTACCCAAATCAATACCAATACAGATTTTAGTCTCATCCATTTTCATTTGAATCGCTCTCCTTTATTTTTCTTACAATTGGTCTTACCATAATTTCGTGGTCGTATCTATATCCCGGGTAGAAAATTTCTGCTTTATCTCCTAAAAACAATTGCTCATTTTTGTAGGGATCATAAGTCTTCTGATTTTCTTCAGTCAAAGTGATCATATCACCAACTTTGTCTCTGCAGATCTTAATATTCTCGCTTCCGAGAGCCATAAATAGGTTGTTTATTATGCCTTTAATCTTCTCGGGCGTCTCATCGTCTTTCAAAAGACGGTAAAGTTCACTCAAGGGGCAATTCCAGCCATATCCGGTCAGTGTAGAAACAAATTCACGAATGGCATCTTTTTTGGCATAAGAGAGCTTTACTTCCAAATCGTGTTTATCGCTTTTCAACATTCTGATTTCATCACGAAGCTGCAACTCTATTTTAGAGGTTTGTGGTTGGTTAGCTGGAGAAACATCGGGCGCGGAGGCAATGACTGTAGTAGATGCCGACTCTGCCACAGGCATAGTACGAACAGGTTGAACGGAAGCAGCTTTGCTTACGGTTGTAACTGTTGAAGTGGCTGAAGAGTAAATGTCAGACATATACTCCATACCCTCAATTTCAGAAAAAGTCTTTGATACTCTTTCTAATGCTTTAGCGTAGTCAAAAGAAAGCTTGCTCAAAACTTTTCCACTGGTCTTTAACATTTCACTGGTGCAAAATTCTCTGTCAATCAGTTTGAAGGCACTGAACTTGTTTCTATCAAGATCTTCGTTATGGACTTGCTCGGCTTCATATTTTTGGTTAACAGCAGACAGCAATTGAGCAGGAGAAAGAGTTTCGTAAGCAGTGGCTACAAAATTGTAAATCCACAGGGAACGATATATTTCCTGAATTAAACTGATTCTTTGAATGCGACCGATATTGTCGCGGTATACACCATATAGTTTAGCGCCAGTGTTGTATTTTTCAACGTTATCTGTTACTAATTGAGGATTTACAGTAAACCCTTTTGATTGTAGATAATCTGTGGTATATGCGTCAAGTTTTTCATCTGCCGGAACAGTTGTTGAGCATAATAATATTGCACAGTGTATCAATGTGTTGGTTGTAATTGTGTTCATTGTTTAACTCCATTCCTCATCCCTGAACCGAGAAGTTTCCACATGACGTGTTTCCGTCTGTTGAGGATGCCATAGTTTTATGTGCTACTGTACAAAGAGCCTGTTTAATAGCAAGCTCAAGGAGAAGCAGACTCTCCAATTCAATAAACTTGTCAAAATACGAGAGCTCAAAGTTGTTGTTCGAGAGTGTTTCGAACAATTCATCGATAAGCTCAATAGATTCTTCACAGAGTGCTCGCCAAGCTGCTGCTACGTTATCGCTTTCAGAAAATCTCTTTTTGGCTAAAGCAATAATGTCTTCCTTGCTTGCATTTTTCAGAGATATGAAGTCTATTGCTTCCGCGCATATTGCTTTTAGCTCTTCCGGAGAAACAGTAAATTTGGCAGATGCTTCTTCGGTAAGACGAGCAATTTGAGAAAGAGATTCCTTCAAAGATGCTTGAGCTTTTCCTAACTCTATCTTCATGTTGGAGATTTGTGTTTTTTGACTCTTGTCAAGATCTTGCAGTGTTACCAACTTATCCTGTGCCTCTTTCAGCGCAGCACTTAAATCTGCAACTTCCTTTTTCTTTTTCTCAAGTTCATCAAGAAGCTTTTTTAATTCAGCTTGATGCTGTTTCGCCGCTTGAGCGTCCTCTTTTGTACGTGCGGAAGCGGTATCCACCTGCTTTTGTAATTTAGCCACCTTTTTTCTCTCTGCTTCTAAGTCGCTTGCAAACTTAGCTTCCGCTTTGTTATATCCATCTCGCAATCCGACTTGTTTTGCATCCTCCCTTTCAGTTTGAAAGGCGGTGTGGAGGCGCTCGGAAAGTTTTTTCTCTTCTTCCGAGCAATCAATTCCATAGAGCATCAGAACAATATGGGCGGGTATAACCAAATGGTTTTCGAAAATGATTGTAGAAATTTCGATAATGTAAGTGTTAATCGGATATTCCGTTGCTAACTTATCTGACATATAGGACTCGAGGCCAATGCCGTCAAAATTTCTTTGAATTTCGCCGGTAATGTATTCTGTGGCGCTTGATTCTCGAGAATAGAGAGCATCTACGAAAACTTTGGTCAATTGAAACCGAGCAAGTTTTTCAGGTCTGAATCCGTTAGGAATAAATTTCAAGAGCGACTTCGCTGGGCGCTTCATCGGCGCCTGGAGGAATGATGTATCAAAGCCCTCTAACAATAACGAAATATCATCCTTTTTGAAAAGATCAAACTTGATCATTTTTATACTCCTTCTTTAACAAGTTGATAACCGAAGACAAGTCAGCAGAAAGATTGTCATTGGGATTATCAAGCAATAATAAAGTGTTATTTAACAAATCGACAGTCTGGAAAGTTTGTCTATCAGACTGAGTTGAAACCGTGATTGTTTCGGTATGATTCTCATCATCGGTGTTTGGATCAACTATATCACCAACCGTTTCTTCTGGTGAATCGATAGTGATTGTAGTATCGTCAATTAGAGAAGTATCAGCAATAGTATCCGTGTCTTCATCATCGTCTTCAAACGGATCTGCAGGATAATCGCTATTAACACGCTCATCTTCAAATCCTTCTTCGATACTGGATCGATCGTCGGAATCACTATAATATTTAACCTTTGCTTGCGACAACAAGAACGCTGGTAATTGGCATCCTACAGGTGCTGCTATTTTGGTTAAAGCAAAACAATCATCGAAAGCATCTTCTGCGATGTGCTTTATGCTTGCAGGTATGTAAATTTTGGAAAGCTTTACACAACCGCAAAAAGCATCCGAGCCAATATACTCGAGTTTTTCAGGGAGGAAAATGCTTTTTAAGCCGCTACAAGCATAAAATGCTCTATCTTCAATTCTACGAATGGTGTCGGGCAGGAACAGCTTCCAAAGTGACGTACAACCTTCGAATGCCGATAAACCAATGACTCTAAGATTATCGGGGAGGATAACATAATCCAAGGATTTACAACCGTAAAACAACCCTTCAGGAAGACGTTTCATATTTAAGGGCATTTTAATACTTCTAAGAATTCTATTGTCCTTAAATTTATAGTCGTAGAGAACTTCAGAACCATCCATAAATCTCAAGTCAAGAGCTCTGGTTTTATCTGCAGGCTCGGTAGAATCGGCGTTTGATCCTCCTTTGTCGTCCTCAGACTCATCTTTGAAAAATTCATAGAAATTTGCCAACGCAGGAACCCACTCAGGAGACACCCTGTAATCAGCATCGCCGTTGCCCAAGTCACATTGAAAACTAATCGTCGTTTTAATCAGTCGAGATAAATGAGTCTTATTGGTTTGCTGTTTCTCGTTGCCGAACACAATCGGCACATTTGCTGGCAAATGAAGAGCAAGTTCTGTATCACGGAAAATCCAATCGATTTTCTTGTGCACGAATGCGACCACTACATGTCTTGAACCGTCATTGAAATCAATCGCCGGTATTTCGTTGTAAACGCGCACCGTGTAGTGACCATATTCGGGAAGATCTCCCTCAAACTCGTTGTTAGCAGTGAAGAATCCTTTGGAACGCAAATCAACAATGTCAATGGTCCAATTGCATTCCTTGAAAATGCATTCACGTTGAATATTCAATGCGGCTGTTAGCGCATCAATATATCCGTTGTAGTACTTCTCATCATCAGCGTGAGTATCTTTGAGATCAGGATATTCATCAAAACTTTCGATAACTCCGCGTGCTTTGAATATTTCGTATCGAGTGTGCGGTGCATCACAATCCAACGCAACTTCATAGCCAGTCGATGTTCCGATATAGTAATAATCGAATTGTTCATCAAGCTTAGCTTTTTCTTTTGCGATTAGTTCTTTGATAATAGCTTCGTATTTGATCTTGTCAATCAAACGAAGAGCAAAGTCTTCCTCTCTTAGAGGGAAGGTTTTCTTACCCTTTGAGTCGATGTAAACGACGGGATATCCCTCATTGTCGGTTATAATGCATTTCTGATTGGCGATTTCGTATTCCTTGTTAATTAGATCAATTAAAGAAACACGGCTTACTTCGATTTCGTATTTGCCACTATTGACACTCTTAAAAATGTCAACTGCTGCTTCAGTAGCTTCTATGCTCTCAAAGTGTGCGGATTCGGATGAAAATCTCTTGAGAAATAGTGAATCTATACGGTCTTGAGGTGTTGCATAAGCAATGTAAAAGTCATCACCATCTTCAACGATGATTACTTTTCTTACAGGCAGAGCTTCTGGCTCAGGAATAGGTTCTGCTTCTTCAATTACCTCTTCAACGGGATTCACAATCCAAAATACCGGACGTACACCTTGCTTTTTTGTTGCCGGAGTGCCATCAGACTGAACTTCACCATTTCTTTGAATGGATACGAGTGTTTCATCCGTATCGGTTTGCGATGAAGTCCACCAGGCAGCTTTGCTATCGCATCGATCCTGAACATTAGGAATCAATTCAATGAGCAAATCAAGTGCGGGAACGAAAACGAGATCTTGTACATCGTTAGCAATAATGATTTCGCGCTCAGCTTCTGAGAATACCTCGTTGATCCATTCCGAGTTGAGCTTGTTGCGGATAGAGGACTCTACCCAATTTGAATTTCCGTTAGTGTCAAAAGGTTCCCAAAGATAGGATTTTTCTGCGAACAGAAGTGCTTTTCCATCAGACGTGCTGATAACCTTCCATGTGAGAGGTTGCTCAACTTGGCGAACAACCTTTTTTCCAAGAGGAATGATATCACCTATCTTGTATTTGAAATTCAATGCTTTTGTAGGTTCAGGCTCCGGATCCGGGCAAGCAATCGTGATAGAGTAGTCGTTATCGGCGATTTCTTTAGCAAGTGTATATGCAGCCGTAATGCTTCCGGAAGCATCAAATCTGTTGTAGACCTCAATTAGAGTGCTATCATTCTTAAGGAATCTGAGAAGAACCTTAAAAGCGTTTACGGCTTGTAGTGTGCGATCCAGCTCTTTTTGCATGGAAAGTAATGAATCGCACGTCTTTATGAAATTTTTAATCTTCGTTTTAATCTGAGCGTTTTCGATACAGATTATATTTTCCATTAGAGCTCCTTTTAGTCTTTTCTCAAACTCTTATAGAGCTCCTTTGCCATTGCATCCATAACTCTCTGATAGAATTCGGTATCGGTGAAGAGCTTCTTGTAAGAATCTGCATTTTCGATATAGCATTGAGTTGCTATCTCTTTGAACTTGTCCGGGAAGAGCGACTTCACGAACATTTCGGGGGTAGTATCGTGTGCGTATCTCTTGAACTTCTTGATCTCCTTATCGGACATAAACATCTGGAAGATGCTCTCGATAATAACGCGATCCGATTCGCTGAAATCACCGTCAAAGCGCTCATTGACCTTATCAATGATGTTCTGGAGGGTATCCTTCTTGGGAACCTTTGGCTTTGCTCTGTCGGACGAAGGAACGAGCTCCGTATCCTTTTTGTCAAGAACGATTGCACCGGAGAAGGACTCCTTCAAAGACGTGTACTCGAGCTTAACCTTGTCCTCGATCTCAGGCTTCGGATGTCCGGGCTTGGGAAGGAGTTTGAGCAGGTTAGAAGCAAAGACGTACTCCTTGAAGAGTTCCTCGTCGTGCATTCTGATGAGCTGCGTAACGTAAGCATAGCACTTCACAAATTTACGGATTGCCATACGAGCATTGAAGCGCTCTTCTTCGTTGGCGAGATCATAGTATCTATCTACGATGGGCTTGAGGATACCACTGAGTCTTCCGAGCGCAGTCGCATCCTGCTTATTGTCCTTATGCTTCGTCATAAAGTCGTAGTAGTTTTCAACGTCTGCGAAGTTATAGAGCATAAAGGGCTTGATCTTGGTGCGGAGATCGTAAACGCGATTGTAATCGGTACGACCGTCAAGCAACGTTGCCTCATAGTAAGGCTGGAAGCTGTCGCGGATCTGCTCATCCGTGTTCTCAAAGTCAAGAACAAACGTAGAGTCCTTGCCCTTGCAGGTACGGTTGAGTCTGGAGAGAGTTTGTACGGCATTAACGTCCTTCAGCTTCTTGTCTACGTACATAGAGTGAAGCAGCGGTTCGTCAAAACCGGTCTGGTATTTGTTTGCAACGACAAGGATATTAAACCTGTCACTGCGGAATGCTTTTCTAAATTTCTTATCGGTATTGAGAGACTGACCGTTCTCGTCAAAGTTCAGTCCCGCCTCAGTGTATTCCTGACCGTCGAGATAAACGGTGCCGGAGAAGGCAACCATAACGCCGCAGCCCTGACTTTCGTTCGGGTGAGTCTTCATATACTCCTTGATTGCAAAGAAGTATCTGACGGCATTTGCTCGGCTATCAGCAATGATCATCGCCTTACCCTTGCCACCGATCTGGAAGCGACCGTTGTGGAGGAAGTTTGCCATAATCATTTCGGTCTTATCGTGAATGGTGTGACCGTGTTCTTTATAGTACTTAACCAAAGCTCTCAGCGCAGGCCCCTCAATCAACTCGGGGTTGTCCTGCGATACCTTAACGAGCTTAAACGCCTCCTTGATGGTGGTGTAGTTGGAGAGCACGTCGAGTATGTAGCCCTCCTCAATTGCCTGGCGCATCGAATAGATGTGGAACGGGCGCATTTTCTTTGTAGAGGGATCTATTGTGCCAAAGAGCTCGATGGTCTTATTCTTGGGAGTAGCAGTGAACGCAAAGAAGGATTGGTTAGCGTGCATACCCTGCGAAAGGATAGAGCAGACGATATCCGAGGAGAGATCCACCTCAGACTCATCAATGCCTTCTTCCTCTGCATAGAGCTTAATTGCCTGATCAATGTCGAGCAAGGATTTACGCAAGGTCTTTGCGCTTTCTCCAGACTGACCTTGATGTGCCTCGTCAATGATAACCGCATACTTTCTGCCCACGAGCTTGTCGAAGTCCTTGTAAGCAAAGAGGAACTTCTGTACGGTGCAAATAACGATACGCTTCTTATCGTTGATGGCATCGACAAGACCGCGAGAACGCTTCTTGTCGTCGATTGCTTCTACCAAACCGGGAGTGTGGTCGAAGCTGTTGATTGTATCTTGTAACTGGCTATCCAGAACGACACGGTTGGTTACAACGATAACCGTATCGAAGATAGCGTCATTGTCTTCGTTGTGGAGTGAGGCAAGACGGTATGCGATCCATGCGATCGAGTTAGACTTGCCACTACCTGCCGAATGCTCGATGAGGTAGCTCTGTCCAACGCCATTTGCCTTAACGTCTGCGATCACCTTTTTAACCACGTCATACTGGTGGTAACGGGGGAAGATAAGCTTTTCCTTTTCAACGACCTTGGAGGACGAGCCCTTTGTTACTTCTTCCTTTTCCTTGACGTAGGTAATGAAACGGTGAACCAGATCGAGCAGGCTATCACGCTGCAACACTTCTTCCCACAGATAAGAGGTGGAGTATCCGTTGGGATTTACAGGGTTTCCCTTGCCGCCCGTATTACCAGCACCGTTAGAACCTTGGTTGAAAGGCATAAAGTAGGTAGCACCGCCCTGAAGAGACGTTGCCATATATGCTTCATAAAGGTCAACCGCAAAGTAGACGAGGAAACGATGGTTGAATCGGAAGCAGAACTCCTTGGGATCACGGTCGTTCTTGAACTGCTTGACGGCATTCTCAACGTCCTGTCCCTTGTATTGGTTCTTCAGCTCAAGCGCAACGATCGGGATACCATTGAGGGTAAGCACCATATCAATGGTATTGTTGTTCTTGGTGGAGTAAGCGAACTGACGAGTTACGCCGAGCACATTGCTGCGGTAGAGCTCCATCAGGTTCTCGTTAAGCTCAGACTCAGGCTTGAAGTAGCACACCTTGATGTCGATGCCCATATCCTTGAAGCCGTGCTTGAGAACGTACACCAAGCCATTTTCGGCAATCGAGTCCTCGAGACGTCTGTAAAGCTTCTCGGGAGCATCATCGCCATAGTACTTGACGTATCTCGCCCATTGCTTGGGCTGAGTCTTCATAACGAAATTGACGAGCACCTCGGGGTAGATCGCCTTTTCCTTGTCATATTCATATTTGTGTATTCTGTGCCCATCCGGGTTCAAATACGAGAACTGCTCATAGCCGCCTTCTGCGCTTATCAAGAAGGATTCTATATCTTGTTCAAATCTCTTTTCTGATTGATCCATAAGTTCCACCTCGTAGTTTTTTCTTTATTATACTACTTATAATCGCCGGGGAGGTCTCCTCTGAAGCGACTTTGAGAAAATCATTTGATTCTTCTCTTATAAACCTTGCCTTCGATGTCAACGGCAATGGCATAGAGTGTTCTCTCGGACATCATTTGGTTAACATCAGAGATAGAATACTGAGTATCAACGGTTTCGTTGATATCCAGCATTACGTTGGAGGGGTTAGGATTTGCCTTGTTATAGCACTTCATCCAGCGCCCGCCTTCCTTGTATCCTATACCCACAAAGTTCACCTTAATAACTCGGTTGCCAATGTTTGTTGCTTCAATGGAATAGAATTGAATTCCAGCGCTTGCTCCAACACCAAGATTAGTGTAGAAAGCAACGGCAATCTTCTTGCGGAAAGGAAGCTTGGCAACTCGTATAGAAACAAGGATAGCAACAACGCTGAGCACAATTGATGTGAGTGCCAATATTGCCGAAACAAAACCTTGATTCAGGTTGCACCATTCGATGAATTCGTTCATTTACATTACTTCCTTTTTGCCTGTTACGTATTCGTAGATAAGGGATTTTTTATATTGTTCGAGTTTTTCAATTTTTTCTTGCTTAATCTCAATCAAACGGTTGTATTTTTTGATTTTTTCTTGAATAGCAAGCAGGATCTCTTTTTGTTCGTGCAATGGAGGGCAAGGTATCCAGATTTCTTTGAGTGAATAAGAGTATAGAACCTCAATTGTTGTTGAGTTGCTCATATCCATAATTTGTCCAAGGCAAATATTTGTTTCGTTAAATATGAGAGAGAGCAAATTATTATCCATAATGCCCTCGTCTATTCTGAATCTTATGACACAGGGATGTAAAATTCCTTTTGGTGCATTATCTGGTACAATGGCAGTTTTTCCAATGCTTCCTCTGGTAGTTATAAGAATGTCCTTGGGATATACTGCGAAGCCAGACAGCTCAGCTGCTTTTTCCTCTGAAACAAAAGTATCATTAGTTTCAAAGTTTTGATCAATAACGGTTCTTTGATTATAAACCCAAACACCTTCGCTTGTAATATCTGAACCAGACATTGCACTACCAAAAGGCCCAACTCGCACCGGACTTCCGTTTGAAAAATCATATAAATGTTTCAAGCGTATAACCTTCCAATGAGAAGGGATTTTACCTATCCAACTTATACCGCTATCTTCTGTAGAAACAGAAGGATGACAGCCCATTGTAACTAATTGTGAAATAATACTTTGTTTGTGAGATTTTATCTTTTCTATTTGACTTTGTACACTGTTTATTAGGCGATCTACTTTGCTTATTTGAGTGTCCAAAAAGAATGCGATTTTGAGCTGTTCATCTTTTGGGGGAACTGAAATATAGGTAGATTCAAAATCGTTTCTCGACAAATCCCACTGTCCTACACGGATACCACCAGACATTCTACGGAACTCGTCTGCATAGCATTTACTTCTGAGTAGATAATGCAAATATTTTCTATCTACTTCATCTGTTTTGAAGTGGTAAACATAATAAGCGGGACTAACAATTCCATTGTAATCCGACACCGCCATAGAACCCTGCCAAGCTTTCATCTTATTAACAACGAAATCACCGATTTCTACATAACGATAGTTTGAAGTGTCTTCTGATGTAACGTTGTGATTATCGTCGCGGCTATCTTTTGGAACTACTCCATGTTCTCTGTAAAGAGACAAAACTGTTGCGTTCCCCGGGTTTCTTTCTGGAGAAAAACATAAATGGTTTTTAATACGTTCTAATTTCCAATGTGCTGGTATTGTTCCAAGATAACCAAGACCACTTTCTTTCATTTCACGCATTTCCGAACAACTCCTTCATGAGGTTTCCTTCTTCGGTTTCTAACGCTTTAATCTCTTCGAAAAGCAAAGAAGATGGGGTTGGCGGTGTAAATCTATAGAACATTTTCGAGAAAGGAATTTCGTAACCGATTTTATCCTTTGAGTGGTCTATATAAGCTGCTGGATTGTAAGGCAACACTTTTTTGGACATATAAGCGTCAATATCTTCTCCCAGGGGAATTATTTCGCTGTCACTTGCGCCTTTTACTGGTTGCGGTTTTCCTTTCTTGAGTACAAGCTTGCCCTTTTCATCATGAATGGCTGTTTCCACAGTAACTTTGGTATATCCAAAATGATTGTTATCAAATGTTTTGCTTTCTACATTTATTCCGTTTTCACAATATTCCTGATTAGTAAATTCGTTATATGCACGCATAATCAGCGCAATACAGGTATCGTCTAAGTCTACGCGCTTGTTTCCGATGTTCTTGCGGCGCTTCACAAAGCATTTACTCGCATCGATAAGCTGAACCTTTCCAAGACGTTCGGCAGACTTATTCTTGGAGATTACCCAAATGTAAGTAGTGATACCGGTGTTGTAGAAAAGGTCGGTAGGCAACTGAATAATAGCATCTACAAGATCTTCACCAATAAGATACTTTCTAATTTCCGAAGGACCACTTCCGGCATCACCGGTGAAGAGTGAGGAACCGTTCTGAATGATTGCCATTCTGCCCAAGCCGTCTTTGAGCTTCTTTACGCCGTTGAGCATAAAGAGCATCTGACCATCAGAGATCTGAGGCAATCCGGGACCGAATCTTCCTTCGTAACCAAGACGAGCTTCACGCTCAACCGCATCTTTCTCTCGCTTCCAGTCGATACCGAACGGAGGGTTCGAAATAATGTAGTCAAACTCATATCCGTAGTAAGCATCTTCGGAGAGGGTGTCACCGAATTTCATACCGCTTGCGTTACCGCCCTTGATAAGCATATCCGCTTTTGCGATAGCATAGGTTTCGGGGTTAAACTCCTGTCCAAAGCAGGTAAGATCTGCCTCGGGATTGATATCGGTGAGTCTTTCGGTAAGGCAACCGAGCATCTGGGAGGTTCCCATCGTCATATCGTACGCCGTTTTGAAACAACCGTTTGCTTTGATCTCGTCCTTTTCGGGAGCAACGAGCAACTCGGTCATAAGGTAGATAACGTCGCGGCAGGTAAAGTGAGCTCCGGCTTCCTCGTTATAGCTCTCAGAGAACTTACGAATCAGTTCCTCAAAGATATAACCCATATCGGTAGAGGTGATCTTGTCGGGAGACATATCTGCCTTCTTGGAGTTGAACTCTTGGATAACGACGTAGAGCACGTTACCCTTCGCCATATTCTTTATTTCGTCAGCAAACTTGAAGTTCGCCATAATATCCTTTACGTTGTCCGAGAATCCCTGCATATAGTCCTCGAAGTTAGCTTCGATATTGTCGGGATCGGCAAGAAGGCGAGCAAAGTTAAACTTGCTCGTATTGTAGAAGGAGTAGCCCGAAGCACGGCAGAGCGCACCGTCTCTAATCTGACCGTCGAAGCCCTGTGCGTTTAGGGTTTCAAACGTGGAAAGAACCTTCTCCTTGGTGGCTGCCAAAGCATCGTCGAAACGCTTAAGCACCGTCATAGGAAGGATAACCTTACCGTATTCGTGCGGCTTATAGAAGCCAACAAGATGGGTAGCGATTTCCCAAATCAGATTGGCTTTCTCCTGTATATTTGCATTTGTTTGCTTCTGAATTTCAGCAATAGCCATTGTAGATTACTCCTTATCCTGGTTAGTGTCAGGCACAACTTCCATAATGTCGCCAACGTCGCACTTGAGTACGGCGCAGATCTTGACAAGCACGTCGGTGCTGACGGTTTCGTTCTTTGTCATTTTTGCAATAGTAGACGAGCTAAGACCGGTAAGAACGCGAAGATCCTTCTTCTTCATATCCTTGTCGATAAGCAGTTTCCAGAGCTTTTTATAACTTGCAGCCATATTTCACTCCTAATAAAAAATTATGGTATTTTATATTATAGCATAATATGTAGAAAAAAGCAAGAGGGATGGAAGAATTTGACGAAACTTTGGTTTTCGATATCAAATCGGAAGTTTGCGAACGCGAACTCCACTATAACCAACAGTTAAGCCAAACATAACAAATAGAAAAAGAGGCATACCAAATCGTAAGGTATACCTCTTGTATTCACTCTTTATCGAAAGCAAGCCATTTCACTTCGTAAGTGTCGAAGTAGAACTTCACTCCATACTCATTTTCAACGTAGCGCTCTTTGACAGTGTACCTGCCGCGTAACTCCTGACGAAGTTGCTCGTCATCCGATACCGGTTCCACCCAAACCACAGATTTGGATTTTACATCTCGGTATGACAGAGGCTCAGCTATTGGAGCAGTGCACTCTGAGAAGCGTGCTGCAGAAACGTAGATCTCAGGAACGTCGGCTATCGGCAGTCTTTTATCAACGAAGACGAGCTCCTTGTTCGGTGCATCAACAATTGCCCATCCATATTCGCGGATCCAAACGGGCTTTCCGTGGAACAGTCTGATGGATGCTGCAGGAATAGGCTCAGAAGCATTGATTGCTCCCCCATCCACTCCGAGCAGATAATCGGTAGAAACCTCGTATTCTTCAGCCATGCGAATGAGGTTATCAATCGATGGCGATTTTCTTTCACCTTCCCAAGCACTGAGGGCAGGCTGAGATACACCTAAGATGTCCGCTGCATCTGTGAGCTTGATCTTTTTCGCCTGTCGTGCTTCTTTATAACGTCTGGGCATCTTTTTCCCTCCTTTTCTTGAAGATTTACTAATCCATTATACATCAAAACGGGAGAAGTTTCAAGTCATTTTTGTGAATTCGCTTGCCACGAGTGCCATCATTCCGCCATAATATCGCAATCTATTGAAAGTTTAGGGTGAGTCTGGTATAATAATGACATAACCTTCTTGTTTGCCTCGAGCAAAAATAGTTGATCCGTGTTACACAGTGTCAGTATTGCCCTTCTGGGGGAGTATTGGCATTTTTCTTTTTTCGGCCGCAGAGCCGCGCAAATAAATAAGCAATGTGGGGCTTGGCCTCACTGCGCCTTTTTATAGACCGTTGCGGTCACAAAGCACTTTGGAATTCGTTCTGAAGTGCTTTTTTATATAGATGAGCCACAAGGCTCCCCAACCATTTTAACCGGGAAGCCATAGGCTACCCGTCTATATAACAAATCAAAACAGAAAGGATGAAACACTATGGTTTTATGTGTTAACGCAAAAACAAAAATCAAGGATCTTGTGATCGAGTACATTGAGGTCGTTCTCAAAAACGGTGAGTTCGTCAATCTCAATTGGGACTACAGCGAGATCGAACGAACGCCGGAGGGATTCGTTGCCTTTTACCGTGGACTCTGCTTTGGAGAAGAACACGCAAGAGATTGCCTGGATAAGCTCAAGGAGCTTTCGGTTGCTTGCGTAGGTCTGTACTCAGAAGAACCGGGACCTTGGGATATCTGTATCGAAAGCCTCGATTTTGACGACAATGGCAATATGCTTGTTATTGAAGACGTTAATTATGAGGGCGAAGACGGTGAACGGGAAATCAAAACCTACTGTGATCTCGAGGACTTTGCAAAAAACTGGCTTGAGGAGCATCAATATAATCTGAAGGACTATTTCGTTGTCGCAGATCCGGATGAACCTGCAGAGCTCGGAGATCTATTCGACGTTGCTTACGATATGAAGTGCGACATCGAGAAAAGCACGTTCAATCCATATCCGAACAGCGGTGAGGATTTCGATTACTGGTATGATGAATTCGTTTTGAAGATTCATGCCGTGCTGAGATCCATTGCCTATGAGAAGAAAATGGGGGTGAGCGAATGATTGAGTATAGCTTAATTCTGATCCCGTATTTTGCAGAAGTGGTCGTAGATGAGGACATGAACGATAAGGTGCGTGAGCTTCGTTTCACGGCTCTTAAAACTCTTCAGGGACAGCTAAACTACTACAAGAAGCTTGGCTACATCGACGAGCTGATCAACGGTATTGCCGAGAAGAAGGCGGAAATGATTATGCAGGCAACGTCCAAGACTGAGATGGACCGAGTATTAAAGCCACACGCCCCCCGGTATGACGGTTGTCGCTTTATTCCGGATGAGTATCTTACACCTGAAGAAGAGCTTATCGCGTGGTCACAAACGTCGCTGAAAGGTCCTTTGGTTGAATGTGGTCAAAGACGGTTCAGCGAGCTGTTTAAGCTGCTTTTTCCCGACAAAAGCAAAGAAATATTTACATAGGAGGCACTTATGGTTAAATCAGAGAAACTATTCTCCCCGCAATCTTATGTTGAAGCGCTTACAGGAAACTGCTATGTTTTTGGCAGCGACAACGTGTGCGAGCAGATATCAAACGTGATGCTTTTCAATAAGCTACCAAACCTATTTGACTTTCCTCTTTCGGAGATCGACCACATCGTTGAAAATAAAATCAACGTCGTTCTTGTGGACGTTTCCGGCTTTGACGAGCACGGAATTTGGAAACACGAGTACCGTTGGTTTGAAGTACCGGAAGACTTCGTTGAGGAAGCTGTATAAAAATAAAATTTAAGCCCTAAGAGGCAGAAAGGAAATTATATGAGAAAATTAGTAACGTGGGAATTGCCGTGGGTGCTTGTCGGTGATATTGTTGGCGCACAGCTCAGCAACATTCTTGGCACGGACATCAAATGCAAAGCAAATCTTGATGATTGGGATTATTGGTCGGTAAGGTTCATTGATTACCGAATGCCCGTCCAGGACATTAAGATTGTTTGTAATAGCGTACACGCTACCAAAAAAGAGAAAAAGGACGCATATCCTATGGAAGGTGAGAAAGATGTAGGAAGCCTGGGAAACGATATCGTTGTCAAGCTTTTGAGCAACGGTATGGGAGCATCTTGGGAGTTTTCCTATGCGAAAGAAAATGCGCTCTATCTCATCGGCTGTGAAGAACGTGATTGTATCAACATCGATAAGCATCTTATCTTTTATGACACGTTGAAAAGCAAGGAGGAGCTTATTGATTATTTCATCAAGAACTCGCCAACAGAACGTAGCCTTGCAGACTTTTGCAGCGACTATTCTGCGCGGTATCAAAATAGCTTGTATTGGCACTATCCTTTGAGTGATTCGGAGCATCTCGGTGCATATCTGGTTCTTGTCAAGGAAGGCGTTCTGTACATTCCTTATGATGACGCAGACAAGGTAAGCTGCGAGCTGTTTTGCTTAGAGGACATCAAGCTTGTAAACGCCGAAGATGTGTTCGATATGGAGCGTAATTTTGAAGATAACGCAACACGCTTCCTTGAGAACATTCGTGTTCTCAGATCGTATCTCGTTTCAAAAATGAAAGACGAGGAGGATGCGGAAGAATGAAGGTAAGGATCTATCAAATCGATATGGACGCCGACAAAGACAATCTGGCGTTTAGAAATCTCGAATTTGTTTACAAGAAGGCCGGTGGAAGAGTACCGGAGGAGATCTACACCCAAGTTTACGAGGGCAAAATCGAAAACTCCAGACTGGATTATATCTTCTACATCTTCAACCAGATGATCCCGGAACAATTCAAGTCGAGAAGCATGTCGGTTTCGGACGTTGTAGAAGTGGTTCATTCAAAAGAAAGTAGCAGCTTCTACTTTGTGGATTCCGTAGGATTCAGGCATATCCCTTTCGACAGAACAAAAATAAAGGAGGCAGAACAATGAAATGTAATCTTCCCGGCAAGAGACAAAACACATCGGCGAAATATGGCAAGAATGCGGATCCGCGCTTAGTTGAGATCGTCGAAAACTATGATAAATATAAAATCGGTTTGGATGACGAGTTTCCCTTTGGATGCTCCATGTGCGGCAAGTGCTGCATCAACAGAGAGGACATTATGCTGACGCCTCGCGATATATTCCGTATGGCCAAGGAACTCAAAATGAGTATGATGGATTTTGTAAAGGAGTATTGCGACTGTTACATAGGTCCATCCTCTAAAGTGCCTGTTGTCAGACTGATTTCGGTAGGTGAAGATAAGCACTGTCCAATGCTTAAGGACCGTAAATGTATCGTTCATCAATCAAAGCCTATGGTTTGTGCGTTGTTCCCGATCGGACGGAGCTTCAAGACCGAGCAAGGCAAGCCTATTGCAGCTGAAAACATGGACTATTTGTTTATGAATCCTGGATGCGGAAACGGTACGGAAAGGCATACGGTGCGTGATTGGTTGGAATCGTTCAATATTCCTCTGGAGGATGAATTCCATATCAAGTGGACACAAGGTATAACAGAGATGAGCGAGCTCCTGCGAAAGTATATTGTTACTGCTAAGGAGAAGGATTTGCACCTGCTCTATAATGCGCTGTTTCTTGGTATGTATGGCAGCTATCACACCGAACACGATTTTATGCCGCAGTTTGAAAGGAATATCAGACTGGCAAAGGAGCTCGTAGGACAGATAACTTCCGGAGGAGGTGAGTCTGATGAGTGAGGAGCGAAACCAATATCAGATATCCCGGAAGGATGCCAAGAATAGTTTCGTTGAAAGCCTAAGCGATTCCTTCGGCATCGGAAAGGTGCATTTTAATTTTGCATCCTATGATCTGAACAAACCGGCTGGTCAACGTCAGACCGGAATGGTAAGCATCTACATAGACGTGGATGAATTCCTCGAGTTATGCAGAAAACTTACCTGTGGGGAGTTGCGCTATATGGTTCAATCCCAAAAGAGTGCCGCTTCTCCCAAAACTGCGCTCTACCAAAGCCTTGGCGGAACGTCTGCAGACAAGCTCAAGCAGCAAAATCGATCTCGGTCTGACGGTAAGAGCCTGTCACGAACGTTGCAGGTGCTAACCGGAAACAAGTCTGATCTTATCCTTGTTGCTGACAGTGGTCCCGGCGAAACAACTGAAAAAGGGCTCATCGTTCCAAAGTTTGGTAACAAGCCCGAAAATCACATTACGGTAAGTATGTCGCTCGACAATTTCAGCGAGCTGCTGCTCATTACTAAAACACACTACGAAGCGTGGCTATCTGCATGGTACGCTCATAGGATCACTAATCCTCCTCCCGTCCAGCAAACGCCACCAAAACCCAAGAACTCCGAGCCGTCTCAAGTACCTGCTCAGGCAGTCCCGAACGAGTTCTTCTAATATTCGAGGGGTAGTCCAACTTGGGCTACCTCTTTTTTTGTTGCAATTTTTGGTGATTTGTTGCTCAAATAAGCGTGTTTTTATGTTTTGTTGCTGTTCAGTGATGTTTGTTGCTCAATTGTGTGCATGGCAGCTTTTTGTTGCAACTTAGTTGAATAAGTTGCTAATAAGTATCTTTTAATTGACAAAAAAGCAACATTGCGGTATAATAGAGACACCAAGTGGCCGAGGCACTGGCTACAATAAATTCAAAGGAGTTTTTAGATTATGAGCGAACATAATGATATTCTCTTTCTGTGCCGCAGAATGAAAGAACTTAGAGAGAAGAACAATTGCTCTCAGGAAGAAATGGCTCGCAAGCTGAATTACGAGAACAAATCTACAATTTCAAGAATAGAAGGTGCAAAAGTAAGTTATAAGAATCTGATTGGCTTTGCTCGAGATTATTGCCTTGCTTTTGGAATGTCCGAAGCTCAGATTGATAAATTTCTTCGTGGCGATCGAATTGCGATTCCTGACACCTCAGCGCTCTTAAGCAATCCCCAGTTAATTGATGAGTTGAATCAGGAATATAGTAAAGTGGTGATTCCGAAAACGGTTATTGATGAGCTTGATTCTATCAAAAACAGAGGAATGAATAAGCTGGCAACCATTGCTTGGGAGATTATAAATAGCATTCGATATGGTGATCGAGTTATCTCCATGGGATATGAAGGCGATAATACTGAAGACAACAACGATTGTAAAATTATTTGGATCGCTGAAAAAGCTGTTGAATCTTACGGATGCAAAGTTGATATCATTACCAATGATACCGATTACTCGGCTTATTTGAAAACCGACGGAGAAAGCAACGTTAACGCTATTCACCTTCGAGAATATATGATGACTAAGCAGAACATTATGAATATGTCCTTCTTGGTTGAATTGAATAACTATTATGCAGATAGTTATGATGGTTATCAAAGACCTTCGAAAGCCGAGGCCAATGCATATATTCCTGATGAAGGCAGAGTTGGAAACACGCTGATTATCAATGCCGTAAGAATCGGCAGAAGAGTTCCTTTCGAACAGCGGAAAAAGAAAATTCTTTGGCTTATTTCTTGTGGCGCTGACATTGACCAAAGGGATTGCAACCGGAGATATTTCCCCCCGCTTTCTCACGCAATTCAGATGGGTGATGACGAAATGGTTGAATTTCTACTTAAAGAGTGTGGTGCAAACCCCAATGCGGGAAGCCGCAATCCTTTTGATGCTGGAAAGGTTCGACAGAAGAACGAAGGAAATATGCCTTTGATGATTGCATCGTTCTTCACCAGAGAAGAGTGGTCTCCCAGACGCGAAAGAATTGTACAGTTGCTTTTGGCACATGATGCTATAAGTGTGAATCAGCAGGATGCAAATGGGTTTACTGCGTTGATTAAAGCTTGTACAAACGGTAACGCTAAATGCCGTAATATCCTTTTGGAAGCTGGGGTTGATACACGCATCGTTGATATCAATGGCAAGAATTATATGGACCACTGGAACGAATGCCTTGTATACGGCCCCCTAAAAAACAGAAACGGAAAGAGGAGAAAATGATTACACGAGTCTGTATCTCAATAAACAATGTTTGCAACCTTCGGTGTAAGTACTGCCATTTCCACGAGAAGCAAGATTACATTGAGAAGGCCCCCATGGATGTTTTCAAGATCCTCGACAATATAAAAGATCACATAAAAAAATATGGGCTTGACTCTTTCAAAATTGGATTTGTTGGAAACGGTGAGCCGTTACTAAATTTCTCCGAGTTGCGAACATACATTGAGTATATTTCCGAGGAGCTCAAAAATGGCATTATATCTGCTTACACCATCACAAACGGTGTGTCGCTCACGGAAGAGATGCTGACGTTCTTTAAGAAACACAATGTGAACGTAGGATTTTCTATTGATGGACTCAAGGAGATACACGATAAGTGGAGGTGCTCTTCCTATGATAAAGTAATGAATAGCATTGAACTTTATCGCAAAATTAACGGAAAGTATCCCTCAATGAATTGCACGGTTGGAGAAGACGTGATTTCCCACACAGAGGAAACAATAGCCTTTTTTGAACTGTTTAATAATCGAGTTACCTTTTCTCGTATGATCGGACGGTACGGCATATCAATGCCTGAATTTGAGCAATTTATGATTCAAGCCAAGACACGTTTGAATGTCAGAACAGGTGGTTATGACTGCACAATGTATGGTGGATTATGCGGTGCAGGTATCAACAATCTGTTCTATGCAAACGAGAAAATATATATTTGCGGAAACTGTATAGATCTGGGCATGAGTTTTCCGTATACCACTCCACTCGACGAGGTGAATTTTAACGTTCCCTCTTTTGATCGAACAAGATGCTTTAAGGAGAGCCTAACTTAATGAGAATTGCCTTATATGGTTTACCCTGCGCAGGAAAGACCACCATACTATCATCTCTTGATGATGTATGTATAGTCAATGGTAGCGCAGAATTAAACAAAATGTCTAACGGTTGTTTTAAGTCCCTAAGCGAGGAAGAAAAGAACCGGCTTAGAATTGAATATATTCGTTATCTTAAGAGCCTTGAAGACGAAGTTGTTATTTCAGACGGTCATTATTCATTTCTGGATAACGTCGTCTTTACAGAGGATGACGCACAGGCTTATGATGTCTTCATATACTTGTATTGCTCTGCGGATACACTATTGGATAGGTATTCCGCTTCTGAGAAGAATAAAAAATATGCAGAACTTTCGATGACAAGAATCGAGCATTGGCAATCGTTTGAGATTGAACATCTGCGTTCTGAATGCCACAGAAACGATAAAGACTTTTATATCATAAATGGAGAAGAAATCACTCCCGAGCAATTTGCTGATTTCATTGAGAAAATCAAGGGTGGATATAGCTCATACAAGTTAGCAGAAGAGCTTGTGTGCAAGATTCGTTCAACATATCCCGAACCGTGTCGTTTGAGTCTGGTGGATGGCGATAAAACCCTGATAATTCAAGATTCGTTTCGAGTATGCAGCAATGGATATAAGACAAAAACCTTTGATGGAGATTTCTATACGGGATATCAATCTCTCGTTTTTGCTGCTGAAGAAAAGAACGTTAACTATGATTTTAGCTTGTTACATCGTATCGAAGTAAACAAGCACGTTTATACAAGGATTCAAAACGATCCATATTTTGTGATCTCTGCGGGAATTACAAAACTCTGGGAAGAACTTGCCAAGATCCATGGATTCCGAAACGTGATTGCTGATCCTCTTATTTCGGCAGATACTAAGTTTTATATTGTTAAGATGCTCAAACAGCTTGGTTATACTGTCGTTGCCTATGGAGATAGCAAAAACGACCTATATATGCTCCACGCTGCAGATGAAGGTTTTTTATGCACTGCATCAAGCCTTAGCAGATCACTACGCGGTGCTGACACAAGAAATCTTCGCCTACTCTATGATAAATCACCAATTATCCTTGATCACTCGTTCAATGCATCAGAGATCAAGGAGGAGGTTGCAATATGTAAATCTAACTCTGGAATAAATGGAAGCCGACTTGCGGCTGCACATTTTTCTCTTGGTAAAAAAATCGGTACGGAAATTTCGAAAGTAATCCCGTCAGATGATGCTGCGGTTTTGGTTTTAGAGCGAGGCGGACGTTTCTTTGGAGACGGTGTGTATATGAACTTTGGTGGCAGATTCTTTCCGTATAATCCATCTAAGGAGCCGCTACCAAGTATTGATGCATCCGTAATTGTGATTGTTGATAGCGTCATAAATACAGGAAAGTCACTACTTGAAGTTGTTAACCAATTAAGAATAGCAAATCCCTTATCGGAAATTATCATTGTTTCTAACGTGATTCAAGAGAAGGCCGTTCCAATTTTGCAGGATTATAAGGTGTTTACGGTTCGCATATCGTCAAACTCTTTCAAGGGAAAAAATCAAGCAACACAAATTGGCAACACCGGTCCGGACACGGCTGACAGGCTATTTAACCTGATAAAACAGCTATAATACCTCAAAATGGCGACTGAGACTCATCTCGGTCGCCGTTTTTTGCCCCTTAAATGCTCCAAAAGTTGCATTTTTTCTGAAAAAGTTGCGTTTTTTAACGTCCTATTGCACTCCGTTGCAGTCCAGTTGCAAATGTTGCATAAATGTTGCGAGTTTTGCTGTTTGTTGCAACAATTATGGGTGCGTTGCTAAAACTCGTATAGTTATTGACCTTTTTAGCAACTTGGTGTATGCTATAGTCACAGAGCAAAACCACCAACAAAAACACATTAAAGGAGAACAAAAATGAGAAACGAAAGAACAGCAGAAATCAAAGCAACGCTTACCGGCCTGGGCACTGTTGAAAGCGAACTTTACACTAACAAGGAAATCGTTGATAAGCTCGTTGAGCTTCAGGCAGCACTTTCTAAAGGAGTGTTTGAGAAAACTCATGCCGAACACATGCGAGAACGCGACATTCTTATTCATTTCGAAGCATTAGCCAAGGAGTATGGCCTGGAAGAGAGTGAAACTTTCCTTCGCTTCAAGAACAATATGAATGAACTCGGATATACAATTGGCACGTTTATCAAGGGGATGAACGGTGAAAGAATTGCACGTAGAGCTCTCAAGCTTCTGTCTTTCGAAAAGAATGTCCGAATCCTTTACAATGTTGAACTCGAAGACGAGGACGCTCAAGCGGAATACGATGCAATCGTAATTGCGCCATACGGTTTGTTTGTTGTAGAGGTTAAAAATTGGGGAGCATCTATGATTATCTCGGAAAATGGTTTGCTCCAAAACGAAGGTGGTAACGGAGTGGTATATGACCTCCCGGGCAGAATGAGTGTTAAAGAAGCACTTCTTAGAACTTATCTTGGAGAGCTGTTTCCCGATAAGTACACTGGCATGCTCCTTCTTTCTAATGAACGTGCAAAACTTGTTGACGAATATAAGAAGATACCGGTAAGCTTCGGCGGTGGCATCTCCTATGAAATCAAGTCTTACTCTAAAGAGGGATGCTTCCTGAGCGAAAAACAAGTCAATACAATCGCGAATAAGATTCTTGAGTCTCACAAAGAGCAACGAGCGCCTTCGCCCGTTCGCTGCGAAGAAATCATCGAGGACTACGCAAATCTTATGTGTCAGATCGAAGTGTTGGCAAGTGGTGAGCAAATCGAAGACGATGAGCCTTTGGTTGTAGTAGCCGAGAAAAAAGAATCTGCCGTTATAAGATTCTTTAAGTCCATCAACTGGGGTAAGGTTGGAGCTAAGGTGGCAGGGGTTGCTGCTATTGCCATTCCCGGCACCATCGCACTTATAAACGGACTTAAAAAATAAAGGAGAGGCAAATAATGAGGTACAGCAACAGAAATACACGATGCAACGGCATCGGATCGGTAATCAATGGAATTACCAATTTTCTCTCAAAAGGATGGGAACTGATAACAACTCCGTCTAATGCTCGATGTGAAGCTTATGCTTCTCAAGCATCCTACGCACAGGAGCAGATGCAAAAGAACGGAATATCTCGCAAAGAACGTAAATACTGGACCAAGCAAAACAATCGAGCAATGAATGGTCTTGCCGAGCTTCAAAACACTAACAGTGAAACTTTTGTAAAAACCATTTGTGCAATCGGTGCAGGATTGCTCATTGGACATAAATTATTTACCAAAAAATAAGGAGGATTCTTACTATGGCTAACATTAACGGATGGAAGAAAAAACTCAAGGCGATGATGCATGATCCGTGGGACAATCCGGGAGATTCGGATCATCCGTCTTGCCCGAGTTGCAACAGTACTATGAATTTCCACGGTCACGACGATGACGGTGACTTCCCAATCGGGGAAGGCTATTGGGAGTGTCCGAGCTGTGGTTTCAAAATCACCGAAGATGAACTTTAATTATATTTGGAGGTAATAAAATGGCTTACGAAGTTTATTCTCTTTTGTGCCGGAATCACGATCACGGCGAAATGGACTACAAGGGTGAGGGCGATTTTGAATGTCCGATTTGCGGCTTCACATATCACGACGACGAATACGACGATGATGGAAGCGATGAGTCTCTGAGCGTATACGATGCAGCACTTATTTGGGCATCTCGCGGAAAAGATGAGGACTACATGTTTGGATATACCGAAGAAGAGCTTGAAGATGCTTTATAAATTGCCATGAATGCAATCTGCATTATTTTACTGTACATCCTCTATATGCTCTATCTTTTTGGAGTGGAGATGATATTTTGGTTTAAGGTGACTGCAATGATTTGCATAGCTTCTCTTATCATCTCCTTTCTGAAAGCGATAATGGGTATTCCAGTTCGAGAACAGGAAACCTCACGGTTTTGGATCTATTACTACCGCATAGCAGTTTTTCTGGGATCAGTTATGATGTGCGCAATGTTTACTGCTGTTGCGTCCTGGAAAATCAAAGGAGGATTCCTTCTGTGTCTATTGATGCTGGTTTTGGTAGCTTTGATTCGTAACTTCTATGTGAGAACTACTTTGCTGTTTCTCTTATCCGCAGGATATGGTTTAGTGCTTGCGAAGTGGTACCAAGTTAATCCGTTAGACGGACGTTTCGGGATTTCCTCGGATGAGAGTATAGGGATTGCTTTATCGGCGGTTATGATAATCCTTCCCATACTGATCCTATGCCACAAAGAGTACTGCGAAAAGCAGCAAGAATAGAAATGCGGCTTCAAACTGGAGCCGCCTTCTTTTCTTCAAAAATCATTATAAATCGACTTTGTTCGCTAAAATTCAATTGACAAACATTGTTATTGGTAGTATAATAAAAATATCTAACAAAAAGGAGTGTGTATTATGTCTACCGAAGCAGAAAGATGGTGCTCACTTAAGGAAATTATGGAACATCTTGGTGTGAGTAGAGACACAGTTTTAATTTGGATCGCCAAACGCAATATGCCGGCATCAAAAGTCGGACGTCTTTGGAAGTTCAAGGTGTCTGAAGTTGATGCATGGGTTAAGGCTGGAAACGCTGCAGAAAAGTAATTATGGATATGACAAAAAGTGAATGCGATCTGATATGCGGCAAGATTCTGGATTTCTTGGTAGGTTTAAGAAACGGAACAGAAATTTCTACAACAGAAGCGTTTTTCAAAGCATTTGGCGCTGATTGTCTTTCAAGTTGCTCCTGTACGGTTGAGGGTGTGGAGATCAAAAACATTGATTTTTTCGCTATTGATCGAGCAGTGAGGGAGAACGCTGGAAACTGTGATTTAGTTCTTGACGGTTCGAAATATAGCAATCAGCATCTTGGTTTGCCGTATAACGTTCGCTATGTGATTAAAAAGTCGCATAAAACAAAGAGCAAAGGAGATTGAAATGGCGGAAATATATGATGTCAAATGGTGGCTCAATGCATTGGTTCCGATATTGACAGGATCAAAGTTTGAAGCTAAAATTGAAACGGTTCAAAGCGGCGATTATGTGGGTATTGCACCAAAGCCAGAATTCAAGAAATCTGATAAAAAGAAAGAACAATATCTTTGTGTTAAACCTTACAAGGACGGCGGATATTCAACTTGGATGATAAAACAAGTTTGGGAGGGCTCTCCTTTATATGGTACTCGTAAGCCAACAAGAGAAAATGCCGCTAAAATGCCCCATTTTAACGACATGGAGGATACAGAATTCGTTTTGCAAATTGTAAGGTCCTTTGCTGGAACATCGAGCAGTCCTTACTGGCCATCACTCGAAGAATACGATCCTGGAATTTCAAAAGATATGTGGTTGGACGTGTTACGTGATGAAACAATTACTAATTCGGATACACTGTCAATGTTGAAAAACATGTTGAGCCTTGGGGGAGAAAGCACATGCGCTCATCTTGCTGAGGTGTATGGTAATACCCCTGCTCACTATAATAGCATCGGTAGATTGTTTGGACAGCGCGTGAAAGAAAGATATAATTGCCCGGATTGCGTAGATACAGATGACGAGTCGGAAGATCGCAACAGGGTTTATGTGATCCCGTTTGTCGGTCGTTATGTCAAGGAAAATGGAAATAAGCGATATTCCTGGAAGCTAAGAGATGAATTAAAGGAGGCTTTGAAAGCAATGGCTCTTAACGAAGAATACATACTTACCATAACAGCGAATTCAGTAGTGTCTACCGATCCTAATTTCACCATGGATAATTTAGGACTTGGAGACAATTATAAGCCTCTGGATGCGTGGTTTGAGGACGTATCAGGGCAGAAAATCAAGCGCAAGCGGGCCAAAAATGAAAGAAAGATTTCGAATCAGACTTTGCCTAAGCTTGCTTGTCAAATCTTTGAAACACAGTTGGCAGCATTGTCTGTTCAGGACAAAGCGGTATTTCCTACCTGCCAGTATGATCCCAAAGGAAAAATCTACAAGGGTATCTATCCTAATATAGAGGAATTCAGAAAGAACTTGAATAGCATAGAGTACTTGGTATATCCGTGTGCTGACGGTAATCAATTTGTAATTTATGCTTGGAATATCTTTTCAACCATTTTGTTCGTGCAGGAATGCCTAAAAAGGTTTGGAGATGCAAATGAAAAATTTGTATTAACCTATCGTGACAAAACCGAGGGAGAAGGTGATGAGCCCTCGGATGATGAAGGTGCTACCGATTTAGTAAACCATAATCTTAATACTATTTTGTACGGCCCTCCTGGTACGGGAAAAACGTATCATACTGCTATTTACGCGGTTGCTATTATTGAAAACAAGGCTCTTGAGGTTGTTGCACAGGACAATTATGATGACGTTTTGAAACGTTATAACAAGTATAAAAAAGATGGTCTTATTGCGTTTACAACATTCCATCAATCTTATGGGTATGAAGAGTTCATCGAAGGAATCAAGCCAATTGTAGGCGGGAACGACAATGTTCAATATTCTGTCGAGGATGGCACATTCAAAGCTTTTTGCAAGCGTGCATCTATGCCAGACGATCACAAGGTTGATCACAATGCGAAAGTCTGGAAAGTTGTTTTGAAATCTGGAGACTTGGTTCAAAGCAATACATTAAAATTTGAATGCTTTAATGAAGGCAAAATAATGTACGATTGGAATACTCAGCAAGATCATGTTGGTTCCTATGCATATAGCCAAATAGAGCATTTCAGAGATAGGGTGAATGTCGGAGATATCGTTTTAACTTATGCTGGACATGGTACTGATATTGATGCTGTCGGCATTGTTACAGGTGATGCTGAATACGATGAAAAATTGTCTTCGTATAAGTGGAGCAGAACCGTCGAATGGATACAATACAACAAGGTAGTAAATATTAGAGAGCTGAATGGTGGAAAATATCTTGACAACGATGTGTTGCAAGAGCTGAAAAGAGTTAACATTTCAGAGCTGTTTAATTTGATTGGATACAGTACGACCACCGCTACTAAGAAAAATTTTGTATTTATCATCGATGAAATCAACCGTGGTAATATCTCTAAAATTTTTGGTGAATTGATAACGCTGATTGAACCTTCCAAGCGTCTCGGTGCCGAAGAAGAATTAACAGCAATCCTTCCTTACTCGGCCAAACCGTTTGGTGTGCCCAATAACGTTTATATTATTGGTACTATGAACACAGCAGACCGTTCAATTGCCACAATTGATACAGCTCTCAGACGTAGATTCTATTTCAAGGAAATGTTGCCGAATTCGAGCATTTTGAGTGGCATAGAAGTTGAAGATATCGCAATTGATAAAATGCTGGATCTGATCAACAAGCGTATCGAGGTCCTTTATGACAGAGAGCATACGATTGGACACGCCTACTTTATGCCTTTGAAGGCTGATCCCACACTTGAAACATTGGCAAGAATATTTGAGAACAATATTATTCCGTTGCTTCAGGAGTACTTCTATGAAGATTATGAGAAGATCCGACTTGTTCTTGGTGATAATCATAAGGTTGAAGAAGCACAGTTTATTGTCGCAAAAGCAAATGATTATGCAGCTTTGTTTGGTAACGTAGACATTGGTCTTGATGATGGATACAGCTACGTAATCAACAAACAGGCATTCGATAATATTGAGGCTTATCGCTCAATCTAATTAAAAAATTCAAGAAAGGTGCGAATATGAAAAACATATACACAATAAAAGAATATGGCTCATTTTGCGCCAAACCTGGAATTCCGGGACATCAGTATCTTCCCGAGCCAACCTTCTCTCAACTTGAGGAGTTCATCTTGAGCAATCAAAGTGCAGATGCTGATGCGCTTGAATTGATGGGATTGTCAGCTCGTAAAGGTGTTGGTAAAATCATCACCGCCAAGAATTACGTCGGTATCATAACGATGAAAGATGGTACAACCATTGAGATACTGCCGAAGATATATTCTGAAGTTGATGACGACGAATCGGGAGCGAAAACCAAAAAGCTTCTTATCGAGATGCTTAAGACATTGAGGGACACACCTTACAAGACACTTCAAACAAGTAATGTTAACATAGAAAAAATGAACATCTTTGAGATCTTCATTAAGATGTTCATTGATGAAATGTTCTTTATCGTGAAACGTGGGCTTAAATGTAGTTACGAAACCATTGAGGAAAATGCAAACTTCTTCAAGGGAAAGATGAAGTTCTCGCAGCAGGTACGATATAATCTTGCGCATAAGGAACGCAACTATGTAGAGTACGATGCATTTACCTCCAATCGCCCTGAGAACAGGTTGCTTAAAGCTACCTTGCAATATCTCTATAAGCATTCAGCATCTTCAAAGAATCGCAATGACATAAAGATTTTATTGAATTCATTTGGAGAGATCGAAGCTTCAATAGACTATAAGGCAGACTTTGTAAAGTATGTACCTGACCGTAATATGAAAGACTACACCACTGCTTTGATGTGGAGTAAGGTCTTTTTGATGGGTAAGAGCTTTACTTCCTTTGCAGGATCTGAAGTGGCGGTTGCATTGTTGTTCCCGATGGAAACCGTGTTTGAAAGTTACATAGCAGCTTTGCTAAAAAAAGAACTTGTTCCTAAAGGTTATTCGGTATCGGCTCAGGATAGAAAGTATCACTTGTTCGATGAACCGGATAAGAAATTCTTGATGAAGCCTGATATAGTTGTTACACGCAAGTCTGATAGTGCAAAGTTCATTATGGACACCAAGTGGAAAGTCCTATCAGAAACCAAATCGAACTATGGAATTTCTCAGGCGGACATGTACCAAATGTATGCCTATCAGAAAAAATATATGGCTGCGAACGTAACCTTGCTCTATCCCAAAACAGAAAATGTGAAAGTAGAAAATATTGAATTTTCATCTGATGATGGAGTAATCGTTAGAGTAAAATTCATAGATCTGTTTGACATAAAAACTTTTTTTGAGAAACTAAATTTCTAATGTGGCAGAAAGGAGTTGTAAATGACTAATTTGTTTCAGAAGCACTATGAAGAAGACGTACTTAAGCTTGATGAGATCAGAAAAGCTCCACTTTCTCCACACGAATTGAGCGAGGCAGGCCTAAACCACAAGGATATCGATGATTATTTCATTCTTGTTAAGGAATTGTATTGTGAACTTTTGTTATTTAACTGTCAACCTGAAATGATAAAGGTAAACAAGGTGTATCCAAACCAGGTGAAAGAAAAATTCACGAAGCTCATAGAGTTTTGTTTTTTGAAGGGGTTGTTCGACCGAGCAACATTTGAGCATTTCAAAGGCGATAAATATTGCTGTCCTATGGATGATTTATCCTTAGATGCTTGGAGATTCGTTGAATACAAAAGTGCCATAGCGATTGATTCTCTCGACGATTTTCGCTTGAAGTTGGAAGATTTTCTTGCTGCTAAATCCTATTCGTGGTATCTGGATTTGAGATATAATGTTATAGAAGCTATTGATCAAGAAGCTGATGGCGTGTTTTTGTACCGATATAGTTCTTCCGAAAAAAAGCTTGTTAAGCTCAATTACCATGAGCTCCTTTCCACCAAGGAACTTATCGAAAAAGATATTGATGTGGTAGCAAGCGAGATTGAGAAAATGCTCGACTCTATTCCTGATGACAATGAGGAGTCATACGAATATTTTGAACAGCAGGATTCTTGGTTTCAAACAAGAATCTCTAAAGAGCGACTTATAACAAAGCTAAACGAGTGTTTAGATATTGTTGATGAAGGATTGGATGCGATTCATGAGAGCAACAAAAGCGATTTAACGACAGATCAAGATTTTGAGTGTAATACAGATGATATCTTGTATATTTATCGAAATGCTATTAGATGCCATAAAAGCAATCACACAATAGTGGCTGCTACTGCTATTTTCTATGGTAGAAATGATTCGGAAATACAGCTGAATGTAGAGTATTGCACTGAATGCAAGAAGTATCTCCTCGAGTATGGTTTATATGACCAGTATAGGAATAAGTACGGGATACTTGTAGGAAACATTCGCATGGAACGAAGTGGTATGTTTTCTGGTGAATATGATCTTGCGTTAGAAAGTCCATTAAAACTTTCCGGATACAGCGTTGGACAGAAGGAAGACCTAACCGTCTCAGAACGAAGATATATTCTCGCACGAATCATACACAATCACATAATGAGCAAATCAGAAGTGATAAGATATTTATCTTACTTCATCAAAATGAATGGAGCTCGATTGGGTAATGAGATAGCAGTGAAAAAGTGGAAGGATGATCTGCTTTTTGTTCAAGAGTATGATATCGAGATTCAGCCCAAGGTATATATTTCAACAGTAAAACCGTTTTAATGCAAATAGTGGCAAGGGTTCACCCCTTGCCACTATCGTTTTATTTAGTACCTTCTACCACTCCAATTACGCGACCGCAGCAATAAATACTGTCGTCCGATTTCAAAGAAATAGGTCTGTACTTTTCGTTGTGAGAAATAAGTTTCCCGTTGCCAAGCTCCTTAACGTATGCATCACCGTTAATGATGAAAATACCAATATCACCAACATCGATGGCATCCTGCTTGCACACGTAGATTTTATCACCGTCGTGGAACGTCGGCTCCATACTGTCTCCACTGACACTCAAAACGAAATCAGCTTCCTCAGCTTCAGCACACTCAGGAACAAATATGTCGATGGCTTCCTCGCTGTCAAGGAATGTTCCTGTTCCGGCTGAAGCAGGCATTGTATAGTAATCGAGTCTGATAACTCGAACTTTTTTCTTTTGTGCAGCAGAACAAACAATTTCGTATTCAGTATTGAGAACGTTATTCACTATCGTTCTTCCGCGATCGTCAAGAGCACGATACTTATGAATAACACTGATCTCGCTGGTAGAGTATGCTTCACTTTGGAATCCAAGCAAGCTGTCTGGTGTTACTTCTAATACTTGGCAGATTGCAGATAAACGTTCGCAATCAGGTTTGGCTACACCCATTTCCCACGAGGAAACTACGCTCGCACTTTTAGCGCCGATCAGTTTGGCAAACTCACCTTGAGTAAGGTTTTTATTGGTTCTTGCAGCCTTTATTCTTTCTCCAATTTGTTTCATAATAGTATGCCTCCGCTGTTCATTGGATATATTTTATCATATTTAGAATGGAATGTCAAGATAAAATTCCAATTAAAATGTAATTTTGCTATTGACATTCAAATTAAAATGTAGTATAATGTACTCATTTCCAATGAAAATGTAATTTTAAGCATTAAGGAGGCAAAATGTGTCGCACCATTCTGCATTGTGATATGAATAACTTCTACGCATCCGTCGAATGTTTTAAGAATCCGAAGTTAAAACCGTATCCTGTTGCAGTTTGCGGTGAAGTGGAAGAACGTCACGGCATAGTACTTGCCAAAAATTATAAGGCGAAAGCTTATGGTGTTGCAACCGGAGAGGCAATCTGGCAGGCAAAGCAAAAGTGTCCCGATTTAGTTATCGTTCCTCCGCATTACGACGAGTATATGTCATTCTCAAAGGCTGCACGTGAGATCTATGAGCACTATACCGATCAGGTGGAACCATTCGGTATGGATGAATGCTGGCTTGATTGCACGGGTTCCACAGGAATTATGGGAAGCGGCGAAAAGATAGCCAACGAAATACGAGAACGCATCAAATTTGAACTGGGGTTAACTATTTCTGCAGGTGTTTCGTTCAATAAAATCTTTGCAAAGCTGGGCAGCGATATGAAGAAGCCCGATGCAGTAACCGTGATTCCCGAGGACCGCTTCAAGGAAATGATATGGCATCTTCCTGCATCTGAGATGCTTGGAGTTGGTAGAGCCACAGAAAAGAAACTTTCATCGTGTGGCATCAGAACGATTGGAGACATCGCCAACTGGCCGGTAGACTTCTTCACACGAAGGCTCGGAAAATGTGGAACGGATCTGTGGCGTTTTGCAAATGGATTGGATAATAGCCAAGTAATGACCAGGGATACCGAAGTGCCGGAAAAGACGGTAGGACACGGCATCACCACACTTCAAGACCTTGAAAATCCCGCTGAAGTATGGAAAGTAATACTCGCTCTTTCGCAAGATATTGGGCACCGTCTTTATCTCTTCAACCGGAAAGCGACCGGAATTGCCATCGACGTAAGAGACAACCAGCTCTTTTTCAAACAATGGCAAAGGAGTATTGCGCTACCCACACAGAGCCCCTCTTGGATAGCAAGAGAAGCATTCGCTCTTTTTTGTGACAGGTACGACTGGAAACACCCCATCAGATCGATCACAGTCAGAGCAATCGGGCTTACGTCTATGGATACACCCTCACAGTTATCTGTCTTTGTAGATGCGGAAAGAATAGCAAGGAGCGAGAAACTTGATGCTTGTATAGAGGACATCAGACGTCGTTATGGTAAAGCAAGTATTATTAACGCTTGTCTCTTGGATAATCCAAAGATGCCACCGCATCACGAAAACAAAGTCATAATGCCAACAGGCATACCGATATAGGAGAATAAGTATGGAATACAGAAAAGAATACGTTACCGTCAAGCTCAGGGTGGATCCCGATGGCTCGATACGTCCATTAAGTTTTGTTTGGGTGGACGGTGTACAATATAAGATCGACAGGCTTATACAGCGTACACGTGCGGCTTCAACCAAGGTCGGCGGGCGCGGAATGCGATATACTATAAGAGCCGATGGAAAAGAAACTTACCTGTTTGAAGAGGATGGTAAGTGGTTTATGGAGGTTCCAATAATAAACAATCTGTGAGAGAAAAAACATGATGTGGCAAGGAGTAAAATCCCTGCCACTTTTTTATGGCGATTATATGGCAGAGCTGTGCCGATGACAGCAGAAAACTTGTGTGGTACAATGAGAGCGCCTAACGAAAGGAGGTTTTCTATGAAGGAATGTATTAAATGTAAAAATCCATTGCCAATTAAGGCAGAATACTGCCCGAATTGTGGGCAGGAGCAACCTAAACCAAAGGAAAAGGTGCCCAAAAAGAAGCGACGCAAAGATCTGAAGGAGCCCGCTGAACCCCAGATTGATTTGGGAACGTATTACGATGATATCGTCCCGGAGGATGCAGAGGAGCTGAAGAACCGTCGAGTAGATAATCCTATCATACTCAGATTGATTTTGCTTGGTTTCGGAGTTGCAATTGTACTGGCAGCGTGCGTTGCGATCATGATCTTTTTAGGGGGTGAGCTATGAAAAATCGATCAAAGATGCCAAGCTCACTATCCAAGTTGATTATCACCAAGTTTATTGTTGGTGGTATATTTCTCATTGGCTTGATTCTTATATGCATTTTCTTTAATGACAAAATGTTCTTAGCACTCGCTCCTGGTGCGTTCGCAATGTTTATTCTTGGGGATGCAGTCGTTACCCTTTACAACTGCCTAACCGATAATTATGTAGTGGTTGAAGGAAAATGTATTGAAATTGAAACTACGAGGATTAAAAAAAGGATCAAGTCGGTGTGTTTAGATACGAGGAAAGGCAGAGTTCGCGTTATCGTGCACTTTAAGCTGAACACTGTAGGATCCGGAGATTACGTAACCGTATATATGCCCTTAAGTGCATCCGTATATGAGCATAATCGGGAATTCGTTGTAAACGAGTATTACGCAGTTGATATCGTCAGAAAAACTTGAGAAATATGAAGGTTTGCCACAATTGTGCCATCGCACTGCCGTATCGGGCCGAAAGCATTGACGAGGCAAAATGCATCTGGTATAATGTGTACATAACCTTCATGTTTGCCTCGAGCAAAAATAGTTGATCCGTGTTACATAGTGTCAGTGCTGCCCCTTTGGGCGTATTGGCACTTTTTTTATTCTGGTTTCACCCCGAGAAAATCGGGTGGAAATAAATATTTTTTATTGCAGGAACCCCCTGCGGAAAGGAAATTTTATGTTCAAAGTATTCGCAACCGACGTCGTTGTATCCAAGGGATATGACAACAGCAGCGCACTCAAGTATTCCGATGATGGTACTTCTGTGCGATTCCGTATTGGCAAGAAGGTCTATGACACTCGTGCCGAAAACAACACCCGTTGGGTAAACGTCTCTGTGAAGGCGTTTGGGACCGTTTGTGAGCGCATCAAAAAGATGCAGCTCAAGGAGGGATCCTTCATTCACATTGCGGGACGTCTCGACGAAGA
>JAEIGA010000856.1_pt1 | contig 45156 bp, 57 predicted proteins | sample 9270691 | NCBI WGS metagenome assembly JAEIGA01 (sample SAMN17057246, study PRJNA624740) | gut metagenome | biome: biome; isolation source: fecal sample | host: Bos grunniens | place: China: Xizang | collected 2019
ATAACCTTATTATATACCTGCGCGTATGCGTGACCGATAACTTGCCCCGTGGCCTTGTCGAAGTTCTCATGGGGAATGTGTATGCCGAGGGCGAAGTCCTGCTGACTGCGGAACATGGAGAGGCGGAGGAAAAGCGCGGTGTCCGCGCCTCCCCTGCCTTGCCGCTTGTAGCCTACGACCTTAACCGTGCGCCTAATAGTTAGCATACATCTTCCCCCTGCCTTTGAGCAGCCAGTTGGCACTGATGCCGTAATTCATACATAGCCACACCAACGCGCTGCCGTCAATGTATCTCTTGGGGACAAAGTGTTCCTCCTTGACCTCCTTCTTCATCTGCTGATACTTCTGCCGCCTGATGCAGGCTTCGTCGCAGAAACGGCTCAAAGGTATGCCGAGGGAATAGAACGCCTGCCAAAACCGCCTTTGCAGTCCTGCCTCTAACGGACGATATGGGACAACCATCGCTCTTGCATTTCGTTATACATCATTTTGCTGACCTCAACAAATTGTTTGCCGTCGAGGTAGGCACTCTCCAGCCGCCCAAACATATCGCGCGGCATAAACTGATAGTACGGCGCATGGCCGTAGTAGTCTGAAACCTTAATCTTCATACTATTGCTTTTTAGCGGCCTCTAACAGGCCAAGTAGTCTATCTAATTGCTCATCTTTCTTTTCCAGTAGTCCAATAAACTTCTCCGACAAGGAGTTTATGGTGTTAACGCCTCCGCTGGGTGCAATTATGTTTCCGTTGCTATCTCCGTAGAAATAGCCAACATTTTTGTTTATCGCCTTTGCGATTTCTTCAATAAGGCCGCTTTTCACATCTGCCGCTTTCAAGGCCGAGTGTAGTCGCTGGTCATTAGCATAACCCAACATTTTTGCCAACTCCGACAAAGTAATGTTGTTTTCGCTCAAAATTTTTTTCAGTTCTAAACCGCTCATATTTAGTTATTTATAATTTTATTGAAAAAATTGTTGAAAATTTCCCAACATTTTCCTTGGTTATACAAACAAAAGTGTTTACCTTTGCACTCGTAAACCTCTACAATAACATTATTAAAATGTTTTAAGGTTGCAAAGATAGTGAAAAAGAACTATAAACGGACAAAATTATGAAAATAATTAAGCAAAAGATTGAAACCGACAAGAAAGTCATCGACCAGTTAGGACTGGAGTTCGGCTGCAACTTCGTCACCGTGTACAATGCCCTTGCATTCCGCACCAACAACGAGAGGGCGAAGGACATCCGCACCCGTGCGCTTGACCTTGGCGCAAGGACGGTCAAGGTGTATGCGTAATGTTCAGCAAGGACACCTTGCTCATTCAGGCAACCCTGCAAGACTTCATAGATGCGGCAAGAGAGGCTTTCAGGCCGGAGGAATATGTGCAAGCAGAAGTACTTGAAAACATCGCAGGGACATTGCAAGACTTGGCAAGCGAACTTGGATGCTCAACAGGCACGGTAACGAAGATGAAAGCGCAAGGCTACCTTGAACTGGCCACGATAGAGTTGAGCGACCATTGCACATTATACGACATACGCAAGGCGCGCGAGGCATACACGGCCTACAAACAAGCGCACAGAAACAACAAATAAAACAACCTCAAAAAACAACAGAACAATGAAAGACACTATTAGAACATTCGCAAACTGGCGGGCAGCAGCCTTGGTGTTCATGGCCGCAGTCGCAGTACTCTGCCTTGCAGCAGATGCAGAGAGTACCGCCGTGTTTTTGGGAGTCAAGGCAATAGGCATCGCCATTGCCGTTTGTGCAGTCCTACTTTTCCGTCATTGGGACAGGCGCGGACTGATGGATGACCTAAAGCGGCTTGCAGAAGAAGAATAGTAGTAACATTCCCTTAATTCATTTTTTCATACTATGAGATCCTTGCCACCTGTGACAGGCCGCAAGGTTTTAGAAGAAATCCCATCAAAACAAGATAGCCATTCTTTTGTGTGTTAAGATGTTATGACGGTAGCGGTGGAAAGCTGCACAAAACAGAGCAATGCAGTTTCGGTTAAATCTGCCTGGGATGAGCGAGGGCGCGATACCCTCCCACCGCACAACTGACAAAGCCCAGTCTGATAAGTGACTGGATAGAGGCCATGAGATGGCAAAGGGGAAAGACTCTTGACTGCCTGGAGAGACAGGCGCACACGCAGACAGCAACCGCAGCGGCAGTGGGCAGGGACACAATAGAGATGTAAACTTTGCAGTAAGGAAGATAGAGTGCGTAATAGAACAATTCAGTCCCGATGGAGTTCGATTCTCCAGTCTGCACAAGGCACTTCGTAAACCACTATACAGAGAACATCAACCCTATTACTAACTAAAATTCAACAGGACAATGGGAACAGAAATTGTACTAAAACGGCTCGTTATGCGCAACTTCAAGGGCGCAAGCGAGAGGGTAACTGACTTCGGTTATCCAATTACCACCATTAGCGGCAGGAACGGCCTTGGAAAGAGCCGCCATGCCGATGCCTTTGCGTGGTGCCTGACTGGTAAGGACACCCAAGACCGCAAGGACTATGAGATTAAGACGCATTCGGCAGACGGACTTACCTTGCCCAAGGCCGATGCAAGCGTAGAGCTGCTTTTCCTTGTCAACGGCAAGGAGGTGAAGTTTAAGAGGGCATTAGTCGAGAGGTGGGAGACACCCAAGGGACAGGCCGATGAAGTCTTTAAGGGCAACAAGACTGAATGCTACATTGACGATGTGCCTATGCCCGTCAAGGAGTTTGAGTTGCGCGTGGCAGGGATCATTACCCCCGAAATGCTCAAACTCGTCACCAATCCCTACTACTTCGCAGAGATAATGCCCTGGAAAGACCGCAGGGATATTCTCCTTTCGCTCGTCAGCGTAGAGAATGAGGAAGTGGCCGAGGGTAATGCCGAGTTGCAGAAACTCCTTGAGCAGATGAGCGGCAAGAGCGAAGATGATTTCAAGCGTTGGCTTGCCATGCAGATTAAGGCCGTCAAGGATAAGCCAAGCGAAAACGAAATCCGCATCAGGCAGATACAGGAGGATATGCCGCAGAGCGAGGACTGGAATGACTTGCAGAAGCAGATTTTTGAAGCCGAGCAAACCTTGGAGGACAAGCAGATAAGGCTTAACCGCCTTGGCGAGGATAACTCACACCTTGTTGCGCGTAAGTATACATTGCTTGGCGAGATAGTCAGACTTCAAGAGGCCAAGCGCGAAGTTGTGCGCAAGGCGGAGACGGGCGCAGGAGCAGAATACGCAGAGAGGATGATGGATTGGAACGCCCAGGACTATCGCAAGAAGTCGGCAGAGGAAACCATCAAGCATGCCCACACCCTCATTGACACCAACAAGGAGAATATTGCGAGGGCGCAGGCAACCATTGACACCGCAGTCAGGGAAAAGACGGAACTTGCAGAGAGATACGATGCAGTTAAGACAGGCTACGGCAACTGCCCCACTTGCGGAGGTGCTATGACCGAGGAACTGGCTGCAAAGACTCTGCCGACCATCCTTCAGCAGATTGACGATGCCAATGCCGTAATCGACAAGGCGCAGTCAATGATAGATCACTTCAACAGCAGCAATATCGACTTGCTGCACAACATTGCCGAAGCGGAGCAGACCATTGCCGAGATTGGCGAACTTGTCAAGCCCGAAAAACGCGATGTGAGCGCGGATAATCTTCCAGAGGCACAAACTATCGCAGAGGACATCAAACGCGCACAGGATGCCTTGGATGGCCTCACAAAGGGATTGGACGAGAGCGAGGCTGACAAGTGCAAGGAGGAAATAATCGCAATCAAGCAGACCATATCCTCTCTCCAGTTGCGACTGGCCAACCGCAAGCGGATAAATGAGTTGCAGCAGAGAATAGGCGAGCTGCAGGCAGAGAGCCGCAGTTGTGTAGAGGAAAGAGCAAGACTTGAGCGTATGCAGTACAACTTTATGCAGTTGCAGATTAGGAAAGCCGACCTCCTTACCGAGCGCATTGACGGACTTTTTGGCCTTGTCAGGTTCAAGATGTTTGACTACACCATAGAGGGCAACCCCGTGGAGACTTGCGTGCCGATGATTGGCGGTGTGCCTTACCCCTCCGCTAACTCGGCTGCGAAACTCAACGCCGGACTGGACATTATCAATACCCTTTCCAAGCACTACGGGTATACCGCACCGATATGGATTGACAATGCCGAGAGTGTAAACAAGATTTTGCCCACCGATGCCCAGCAGATAAGGCTGGTGGTAAGTGACGAGCCGACCCTTAATGTAAGATAGACAATGACGAGGATGCTGACACAAGGAGAGCGGAAAACCCTGCGCACCTCCAATGTAGGGCGGTATGTGGTGCTTGGCGACGGCTCTCGCGTAATCGTTACCGATGTGTCTTTTGTTGAATGGTGCAAGGTGTGCCGCAGATGCGCCTTTTATGTCGAAAAGACGGCAGGCGATGACCAATGCCCCTACATAGACTGCTGCACACGGCCTTTTCGCCCCGACAGGACTTCGGTAATTTTTGAAATTGACAAAGAGAACAGAAAAACAAATCTACTAAACAAAAACAAATGAAAGCTATTAAAAAACTTATTGGCAAGAGAGTGGTAATCCGCAGTTATGGTGCGGGAGTATTTTACGGAACTTTGGCCGAGGCAGAGCCTACGGATGACAAATACACCGTGGAGCTGACGGATGCCAGGAGGCTATGGTACTGGCTCGGAGCGGCAAGCGTCACTCAGCTGGCTGCAGAGGGTGTGACAAAGCCTGACAACTGCAAGTTTACTATGCGCTCGGACGTGGTGGTGACTTCCGTGATAGAGATACACGGTGCCACGGAGAAGGCTATCGAGAGTATCGAGGCTGTAAAGGAATGGAAACGATGATTCAGACTAAAGAAACACGCGAGGAAGTATTGCGCTTCCTCGCGGTAAGCTCTGGCTCTGGCGATGGCTCTGGCTATGGCTCTGGCTCTGGCTATGGCTCTGGCTCTGGCCCTGGCTATGGCTCTGGCGATGGCTCTGGCTCTGGCTCTGGCGATGGCTCTGGCTCTGGCTATGGCTCTGGCTATGGCGATGGCTCTGGCGATGGCTCTGGCTATGGCTCTGGCGATGGCTATGGCGATGGCTCTGGCGATGGCTCTGGCTCTGGCTCTGGCGTAGTGTCTATCAACGGGAGTATTGTACACGAGATTGACGGTGTGCAGACGCTGATTGACAGCGTGCATGGCAACTATGCGGTAGGCAGGGTGCTTAAAAACGACCTTACCACTACGCCTTGCTATGTGGCTAAGGTGGATAACTACTTTGCGCATGGAGAGACACTGCATGAGGCTATGGCCGATGCGACTGCGAAGTACCAGCGGAATATGTCCCTGGAGGACAGGATAAGGCGGTTCAACGAGCAGTTTCCCGACCGCGACAAGAAGGTGTCTGCCTCGGAATTGTTCAGGTGGCACAATATCCTCACTGGGAGCTGCGAGTTTGGTCGCAAGTCTTTCTGCGAGGAGCGCGGTCTTGACTATATCAACGGCAAATACTCCGTCAATGAGTTTATTGCACTTACGGAGGATGCTTATGGAGGTAATATTATCAAACAATTAAAATCTATAAAGAAATGACACAGATTAACACGAACACACAGGCGCAGCAAGCACCAAAGACAACTGGTTTGCAGAACTTCAACCAAACAATTACCAATCCAAAGTGGCAAGAGTATCTGTCAAAGGTACTCGGAGAGCGTAGCGGCTCTTTCGTGAACAATGTAACGGCATTGGTGGCAAACAACGCAATGTTGCAGGCTTGCAAACCCGAAACCGTTATCTTTACCGCGATGAAAGCAACGGCACTCAATCTGCCTTTGGATAACAATCTCGGTTTCGCTTATGTCATTCCTTACCGCGACAATCGCGCAGGAACTACCGATGCCCAATTCCAAATGGGTTACAAAGGCTTTATTCAGCTTGCCCAGCGTTCCAATCAAATGCGTACTATCAATGTTCGCGAGGTGCGCGAGGGTGAGTTTTTGGGCGAGGACTTTGTGAGCGGCAAACTCCAATTCAAGATGCTGCCTTACGACAAGCGCGAGAGTGCGAAAGTCATAGGCTATGTCGCTTATATGGAACTCACAAGTGGTTTCGAGAAAATGGACTACTGGAGCGTAGAGAAAGTCAAGGAACACGCCAAGCGTTACTCCAAGGCTTACTCGCAGCCAAATGGCGTATGGCAAAAGAACTTTGACGCTATGGCAATGAAAACCGTACTGAAAGGTTTGCTGCAGAAGTACGCGCCAATGAATGTTGAACTTCAACGCGCTATCGAGGCCGACCAAGCCGTCTTTGATGAGCAAGGCAACGCCACATACAAAGACAATGAGGAAACCTTTGAGGATGTAGAGGCAGAGGTAGTCGAGACACGCGAGAACGAGCAGGGAAAGACCCCTGCCGTATCGGAGGATGCCAAAGCCGAAATGGATAAGTTTGCGCAAGGCGAACAGACCGAAACCTTATTTGGCAATTAACTATGGAACTTCGTGTTGTAGGGAGCGGAAGTAGCGGAAACGCTTATGTTCTGTTGAATGGGCAGGCTGCGCTCTTAATTGAGTGCGGCTTGCCTTACAGGACTTCCATTCTCCCTGCCATAGGCTTTGATAGGCGCAAGGTGCAGGGGTGTGTGGTCAGCCACCAGCACAAAGACCACGCAGGCTACCTTGCACACCTCCTGGGCGATGCGATAGACTGCTATATGCCTACAGAGTTGCAAGGTAAGTATGGCCGCTCACTCTATGCCCACCATGCCGCACCAAACGAGGTAATTAAGATTGGCGATTTTGCCGTCTTTGCCTTTGAGTGTGTGCATGATTGCGAGTGCAACGGCTATGTCATAGCGCACCCCGAAATGGGAGTTACCCTGTTCGCCACGGACACAGGCTACATTCCTGCCGACTTCTCGCAGATAGCCTTTTCGCAGATAATGATAGAGGCTAATTACAGCGAGGATATAATGAGGCAGCGAATGGAGCAAGATGCCGACAATGTGCCGCACTACAAGCACATTATGCGCGGCCACATGAGCCTTGAGAGTGTCATTGACTACCTTTCCAAACTCAACCTCTCCAAGTGCGAGAATATCGTATTGCTCCACCTCTCCGATGACAATAGCAACGAGGCCGACTTTGTGACCAAGGTGCAAAAGGCTTTTCCTCTTGTCAGGGTGTCTGCGGCAAAGGCTGGAATGAAACTCAATTTCAATAAACATCCGTATTGAATGGAAATCAGCAAGACCGACATACGGAATATTTGCCGATATATGGGTGATGCAGCCGACTACATCAAGGCTGCCACGGACAACACCAGGCTGCTCAATAAGGCAAGGTTGATGAACATTCTTACCCGTAAACTGAACAACAAGATATGCGAGTGATGCTGACTTTAGATCTTGCTGCGATAACGCAAGAGGTGGTAGACAACTATGTCAGGTGGGATGCCAAAGGACACGGCTACCTCAATGTCTTTGTCGGCAGCAGGAAGAAACCCGACAAGTACGGCCATCACCTTTATGTCAAGGTGGAGGGCATAGACGGCAAGAGGCCGGAGAAGAATATCTACATAGGAGTAGGCAAGTCCTGCCGCTTTAGGATGCCGACACCCTCACAGAGGAAAGCGGCAGCGAGAGCGAGAGTCAGGAAAGAACAACAAGAAGAAGATGCTGATTGACATACCCGACAATATCTTTAGTGCCAAAGGCTACCTTGGACATACCTTTAGCCAACTGGAGGCCATAGCCGACTTGCAGTATCTCCTTGCGCAGTCAGCCGACCTGCCACCAGTGCGCAAACTGGCCTTTCGGTGGGGGTGGAAAAAAACAAAAGTCAGCACCCTTGTAACGCAAGTTGCGGACAAAACGCGGACAAAACGCGGACAAAACGCGGACAAAACGATATATGAAAATCAGCAAGTTAATGAAAATGAGCGGACAAAACGCGGACAAAACGCGGACAAAACGCGGACAAAAAGTGACGGCACAACGATACCTCCGACACTGGAAGAAGTTGCAGCCTACATAGCAGAAAACAACTACGCCGAGATAGATGCCACGACGTTTTGGCAGTTCTATGAGAGCAAAGGCTGGATGATAGGCAAAAACAGAATGAAAAACTGGCACATGGCCATCAATACCTGGCGAAAACGCAGACAACAAGAAAATGGAAGTCAACATCAATTTACCGCAACAACACGCAAGCAGGCGGCAAACAACGCAGCCTACGATAGTCTTGAGCAATCCGCGCGAGATTTCGTTGAGGGAAAGCTGTCCTACTAAAGAGGCTTTTGTCGCAAACTTCAAATTTGTCAAGGCGGCTGCAAACTTTACCAACGACCTGCGCGATGCGTATATGGGGCAATGGCCCACACTAAAGCGCATAAGTCAGATATGCGGACGCGGTGCAGGGCAGTTGTGGATTAGGGCGATGTTTATGCAAATATTCGTGGCCTCCGGCGCACAAGACCCCGCGATGGTCAAATCCGTGGAAATGGCGGCAGACGCTTTCTGTGCAGATGTGTATAGCGTATGGCCTATCTCCACACTGGTTGTTTTCTTCCAGAGGTTTATGGCGGGGAGATACACCAGCGCGACCGATATGAGGGTAAACAAGCACGATGCAGTAGGAGCTGCTTTTTACAAACAATTCCTACCCGAAAGACTGAATGAGATTGAGGCTTTCGTTGAAGCGGATAAAAAAGCGGAGGAAGAACGGAACAAGACGGTTATTCCCGATGGCTATACCTCACGCGAGTGGTTTAACGAGAATGTACGCCGCGCCCTCAACGGCGATATGGAGGCAGTCCAAAACCTTACCGCACCAAACTCCACGATAGAGGAAACACTGCAATGGCTGGAAACGAAACGCAATGTGCAGGGCGATGACTATGCGCCTGCCGAGATACAACAACAATAACTTTTTACAAACCTCAAAACAAACGACATTATGGCAAACATCAACGAAAACGCACAGAGCAGTGCAACACAATGCAACCGCATTGCAGAGTACCTTAAAAATGGTTTCAGCATCACATCCTTGGAGGCTCTCAACCTTTTTGGGTGTATGCGACTGGCAAGCCGTATCTGCGATCTACGCGAGAGAGGCTACAACATCAGCAAGAAGAGTGTAACCCTGCCTAACGGCAAGAGGGTATGCGAGTATTTTATGGCAAGATAAATCAAAGGGGCGATGGCAAGAGGAAGACTGACTATGCAAGCACCTGACAAAATATTTGTCGGCATTACCAACGGCAAGGACTACTCCATCGTTGGCGAGGGGTATCCCTATGCCAAGGAGTACATCAGCAAAGAGGCGATAATGAAGCTGCTGTGGTTTCTTCGGAAAAGGAAAATTGTGTACTCCGAATTAAACCAAGTTATCAACGATTTCAAAGCAATGACCAATGCAGAAGATTAGTGCGAGCGGACTGACCGCAGAGAAGATGGCGAAAGATATGTACGCAGGCTTTAGGCTTGCCGAACTTACGCAGATAATGAGTGATGTGTACGAAGGACTGGTGCGCGATATGTACGGACACTTTGACCGCGCATTGTATGCCTACAAGCAAGATGACAAGCGCAGAATAAACCTTGCAATCCAACAGGCGAGGAATGCCGCAGCGACATTTAAGGCAATAAACCGCTATACCTACCACACCGCCAAGAAAGATGAACAGGAGATGCTCTTTGCATTTTCGGACTTTATCAACGATATGATTTTGCCTTTCTACCCTTTCGGTGTGCAAAACCCCGACAAGGTAAAGGAGTACAAAAAGTCCTTTTCTGATTGTATGAAGCGGCTTGTTTCCCTCAACGAAACGGAAAAAAAGCAGTATGCCGAGATTTTATCAATGTGCAAAGATGGATTTAAGAAAATAGGAAGATGAACTACACGAAAGACAATCCCTTGAGAGTTGTAACCCTTTGCAGCGGTTACGATAGTCAATGCCTTGCATTGGAGAGACTCAAAAACAACTACCCCGGGTTCGATTACGAACTGATTGCGTGGAGTGAGTTTGACCCGGAAATGCCCAAGACACCATTAGAGAAACAGCCAGCGGTGGTGGCACACAATGCCTTGTTTCCGCAGTGGGCAGACCGCAACCTTGGCGACATGACCAAGATAGACTGGACACAAGTGCCTGATTTTGACTTGCTCACGTATTCAACGCCTTGTCAAAGTATTTCCGCCGCCGGATTGCAACACGGCTTTGAAGAGGGTAGTGGCACGCGCAGCAGCATCATATGGTTTGTGCGCGAGGCGGTGAAGATTAAGCGACCGAAGTTCTGCTTGCTTGAGAATGTCAAGGCAATGGTCAGCGCGAAGTTCAAGCCGATGTTCAACCTTTGGCGCGAGGAACTTGGCAGACTTGGCTACACCAACTTCGCAAAGGTTCTCAATGCCAAGGACTATGGTGTTCCGCAGAATAGAGAGCGTATCTTCCTTGTGAGCATACGAATGGATGATGAGCTACCCAACTTTTATTTTCCGCAGCCGTTTCCTCTGCTGACAAGACTGAAGGATGTGCTTGAGGATAAGGTGGATGAGAAATATTATCTCAGCGACAAGATGCTGGAGTATTTCAACAGAGTGGATGCTGACAAGAGCCATTGCCACAACTTCAATCCCCAAGAGGGGGGGTATAGCCGAGGATAATAGAGTATGATACAGATACCAATTAACACCGACAGGGGGGGGCAGCCTCTTGCATCAAAGCAAACTACTACAAGATGGGGCGTGCCAACTTTCTTGGACATCAGAATGACGGACTGAAGGCAACCGCAGTCATAGAGATATACGATGAAGAAATGGATATGTGAGCAGCAGATACCCACACCGCAAACAGGGGGGGGTGCGCTCCGGCAATAACCGCGACATACGAATACGCATCATTCGCCAATATGTTTGACACAGGGCATTATCCGCGAATGGGAGTGATAGAGATAGGACACTATGAGTAATAAACAAATATACGGACTTGGCAGAAGTAGGGATAGTAAGGGTGCGATAAGCGAACTGCACCTCAACCCCTACACTATGTGTATTCACACCCTCATAGGGGGGGGTGGCCTACAATGCAAGTCTTAGTCGTGGAATGACAGAAAAGGAAAAACGAGCAGCGATGAAACACAGCATTTGTGACTCGGCACAATACAAACTCGCAGGTAATAGTATTGTCGTTGATGTGCTTTACCACATCTTCCGCAAGATGCTCATTGAAACGCAGAACGAGGACACACAGCCGACATTGTTTTGATATGCAGCAGAAAACCGATTTAGGCAAGTATCTCAACACCGCAAGGAACGCGGACTATGTGGTAGGGATTGACCCCGACTGCGAGAAAAGCGGCTTTGCGTTGATTGACAAGAGGAACGGCAAGATGACCTTGGCGAGTTACGCCTTTGTTGAGTTGATAAGGCAACTGAAAGAGTTGCGCGATGGCTTTGCCGGCATTCGCCCTTGGGTGGTGGTGGTAGAGGCAGGATATTTGGAAACAAAAACGCAACACCACTACTTTGGCGACAATCCGCGTATAGCTGCGAGGGTAGGGCAGAAAGTCGGCAGAAACCACGAAACGGCAAGGAAACTCGTTGAGGTGTGCCGCGCCCTTGAAATTCCTGTTGAGGAACGCGCACCCTTGCGCAAGATTTGGAAAGGCAGGGACGGAAAGATTACCGCAGAGGAATTTAACGCCCTCACTGGCTATACCAAACGCACTTCCCAGGATGTCCGCGATGCGGCATTACTCGCTTGGGTGAGTGCAGGGTATAGGACGGACATTAAAAGGAGATAACAACACATAAAACAAAAAGACTATGAGAACGGAAAAACTAAAGATGCAGGGCAATGAATTGAGTATTCGCCATTGCAAAGGAAGCAGAGTTATTACATTCAACAAACCCTTTTCAAGGCGGCTATTCCAAGAAGGCTACCGCTTCGCAAAAGAACAGAAAATCCTTTTTTAGGTAGCACTGGACGAGGCTTGTATCTCACCAAAGAGCAAGAGGAAGATAGTGCAGCCATCTATTTCCTTGACAAAGAGGATGGCAACCCCAATGCGGTAGTTACGGGCAAAAGAGTGGTAAACCCGATAATCGAGCATTATGGGATTAAGGAAAGCACCCTTTCTTATTTCAGATACACAGAGTCCGTAGTTCTGCCTGAAGAAACGGATGCAATCGTCATACAGATAGACGAGAAGATTTCGGAACGACCAGTCCGCCGGCGCGGAGAGGTGGCAGAAGCGAAACAAACAAAATTCTGCCCGATATGTCAGCGCACCCTGCCCGTGTCGGAATTTTATTCGAACGCAAGCAAAAGGGATGGACTTTCTTCCGAGTGCAGAGAGTGCCACAAGGAATATGACCGCAAGGCGCGTGAGGGCGAAAGGAAAATACAAACCGACAACTGCCTTTCGGACTTTACCGGCAAGCAACTCTATGGCGAGTTGAAAAGGCGGGGTTATGAGGGCAGATTGACCAAAATACAGACACTGGAATGAAAGCACGCAATGTAAAGTTTAGGGCGAGAGAGTTAAAAACTGGCAAACTGATTGTCGGCTACTATGCCGTACTTCACTTGCCCGAATTTGACAAGGATAACCCCGACAAGAAAGTCGGCTACTCGGAGAAATACTGCATCTTCAACGATACCGATAACCGCTCCAACGGGAGTTACTGGCACGATATTGACATAGATACACTTGAAATGATTGAACAACTGGAATTGTTTTAGGCTTCGTGTTGTTAGTTTTGAGGTTGTCCCTCGGCAGTAATGTCGGGGGACTTTTATATAAAAAGCGGCAGGACTTTCGCAAGTACCACCGCTTCCAACTAATTACTAAAACCTAATACCATGAATATGAAAAAGAATCTACTTTCTAATCCTGTAAATGACATATAGCACTATCAGAAAGAGCAACCCACCGAAAGCAAACCAACCCTTGTAATCGGTTTTTTTGCGCTCTACGGTCGTTTTAACCTCATAGGGTATGCTGTCTACCTTTATGACGGTATCGTGCAGTACGCGCTCTCTGAATAGTGTTTTCTGCGCGTATTTGTATTTCACGATAGTGTCGCCTTGCAAATACTCGGTGTTGAAGATGCTGTCGTGGAGGTAGATGCTGTCCTTCTGCACCTTCACCACATCCTGGTAGTGTATTTCGGGGACAATCTTCTCCACCACGACCGTCTTAGTCTTGCAGCCGCACAACCATATTATTGACGTCAATAAGATGATAACTGCGCCAGTCTTCATTATGCCCGTCAAGCAGCCTTTTAACACTTCGTCTGAATAGTTGTTCCAGTTCATAGGCTCTCGCAATACTCGACATATTTCATTATGCCCTCGACATGATAGTCCACTACGGCTTTCTTGCCCTCCTTGGAAAGTAGGAAAGCGACATCTTCCTTGTTGTTCTGAAACAAGGTTTCGGTCAGTACGGCAGGGCAAGCGGTTTCATTGAGAATATAGAGGTTCTGCACCCAATAATGTGAAGCAGGAACACTCCGGTTACCTTGCAGTCCGCGCTTTGCACCTGCGTCATAGAGATACTTCGCCAAAATCTTGCTCTTGGTGCTTGCCTTGGGCGAAACGCGAACTGACAAGCCGCGAGCAGTATTCCAGCCCAATCCCTTTGCTGCATCAGTATGCAGGGAAACGAGCAACACATTGCTTGCACCTAACTTTCGGCACCAGTTGTTAACTCGCATCGCCCTTGTGCGCAAGGGAATATCCCTTTCTTCGGGAGTTATCAGTTCCACATCGTAGCCGTGGGCATGTAGCACACTCTTGAGCTCTGCGGCTCTCTCACGGCAATACTTATACTCGCGGTATCGGTCGATGCCGTATCTCTCCTTCCATTCGGGAGTGAATAGAGGACTGCACTTGCCTGCGGTGTTAATGCCGTGTCCGTTGTCAATAAGAATCTTCATTCCGTCTTGGTGAAAAGGTTGCACACTTCTACGACGGCAGTACCGAGGATAACGATAGCACCATTGATTGCCGTAGCATAAGCAGGCTCGGTATAGGTTACGATGGCAACACCGATTGCCTGCACACCGCCAATAATAGCGGTAACGAGGTTAAATGTTTTCTTGCTCATTGTTTCTTTGTTTTAATCGGTTTTATTGTTAAGGTATTCTGCGATTGCTTCCGCTATCTCCTTGGGGTCTTGCCTATGCTCTGCGATGGCCTTGGCTAAGGCAGACACTTCTTTCATATCTCGCGCCTCCTTTGCATCGGCAGGCTCGATAATGGACTTTATTTCTATCGTTGCAACAAAGGCAATTCCAAGCAAGGTAAAGAGCGGAAAGGTGTATAGCGACCATCCGTTGTATATATGCAGGAATACAAAGCCAGTTATCTGCACGGCATCAAGCACAAGCAGGGCAAGCACGGCATTGTAGTAGCGGCTTATTTTCTGCAAAGTCCTCTGCATCTTGTCGCTCCTAATCCTAATGCCCCTTGCCTTGGATTTGCGGATGCCTGCCCAAAAATCAAGCGCGATGAATACGGCAGGGACAGTCAGCAACCCTGCGACTATCCAAGCCAGTACGATTATCTGCTCTGCTATTGTGTGTGTCATGCCTTAATGCCCTCCACAAAATCGTTATAGGCCGCAAACTCGGCAAAGTCCTCATAACGGCCTGCTTCCTTTAACAGCCGCGCCAGTGTCTTGCGCAAAATCTTGGTTTCATCGCCATAGGGATGCTCGGCATTGATAACCTCGTTTTTGACCTTGTGGGGGTCGCGGCAATCGTCAATCTCATAGACATCGTACACATAGACTGCCTTTTCCTCGCCAGTCTCTGCGTCTGTGTCTTTTTCTACGCGCTCGTTGGCGTAGAATAGTCCTGCGTTGTCGCCGTTGGTGTGTTTTACCACTCCCAACTTGTGTGGGGTGTCAAATCTTTCTTGGTACATATTTGTAGGTTTTTAATGGATGTTGTATTGTTCGCGTATCATCTTTTCTTCCTCTGCATCGGAATATACCGTACCCTCATAATAATAGCCGCTCCAGTCGTGGACTATTTTAAGGTCGCGCAAAGGAATGTCCGCAGCAGTCCTTTCGTTAAGGTAGGCAGCTATCTTGCTCGCTCCAGTGGAGTAAACGACAAGTCCCAATCCGTTAGCAATGGCCTGCACATGGTAGTAGTAGTCGCAATCCTTTTTCTGCGAGGGCTTGCGCACAAAATCCACAACGGTATGGGTTATACCCTCCATTGTTTCTATTTTCATCGGCCTGCCTGCAAAGGGGCGGCGTATCTTTGTCTTGTCGGTCATGTGCCTGTTGTCTTTTCTTTCTATAAGTGTCCGCAAGTGTTTGGTGTCGGCCACTTGCAATATGCCGTTATAACTGCCCTTCGACAACTTCCTGTGTCTGCTTTTGATGTAGGCTTTCTTTGTGCGCTGGCTTAGTTTGACAAAACCTCGCCCAAATTGGTAGCCACAGAATATTACCGGCTTTCGGAGTAACGGGTGTATATGTATCGTGTGAAAATGCAGCCGCATCTTTGCCGCCTCGCTCTTCATCGTTATACGAACTTCCTTTAACTCGCTGTTGGAATGTCCTCCAATAAACCAATCGTCTGCAAAGTTGACGAGCCGGACATTGGGGTGCTTGGCTTTGATGGTGCGCACAAGTGAGGACATAACGGTGTTTGCCATAAGATGAGAAAAGGGGTCGCCAATGGCCAGTTTCTTTTGCTTGAAAAGGTGCTGCCTTATAATAGCGAGGGTGCGCTTGTCGGTTATAAACCTCTCCACAGCCTGCATAACTATCACGTTGTCTATATTGTCGTAAAATTTGGCAATATCGGCCTTTATATAGTGCGTAATGCTCGCGTCATTCATCAGCCGCCGCATCTGACTTACAACGCCATAGCGACCTTTAACAAGCACACCACGACCAGGTAGCCCTCCTAACATATCGTCAGTCATGCGCCTTAAAGCCAGTGGCTCAAACGCATCTTTGATATTGTTTTGCACACATCTGTCGCGGAAGGGCAGAACACTCATTGAGCGAACTTTCTTTTTGTCGCGGAGGTTAAAGTGTCTATATTCGCCAACTTTATACTCGCCACTCTCTATAAGAGCTGTCAGCTCTTTACAGAAATCCTCGCTATTCTCCCACGCATAGGCCACTTCTCGCTTTCTGCGCTGCCTACCGCTTTTGTGCATATAGCTCTTGTGCAGAGCCTCGCTCATGCCGTGGGTAATGTTCCACCATGTTGATGCAGCCATAATCTCAATTATCTATTACTGCCGCCGCTGCGACAATAAAACCTGCTGTGCGCCGATTGCAAGGTTTCCGAACGCCTTGCAGCCTACCCTTACTTTTGCTTCTTTTTGCACGGTCGGCTAAGTTTCTTAAACTCTTTTCACTTATTTGTTTCTCTCTCACATCAGCGAGGCTCTGCATCTGCCCCTGGGACAGCAGGTCGTTGTCTTTGGGGACTTATATTTTTTTTGGCGTTTCATGTGCCGAAAGCGATGTTCGAGTTCGCATTCGAGGGCGCATTGGTCGCGTTAACGTACAACGGAGACAAGTTCGTGTTGTTGGCGTTGTTGCCACGCCGAAAACCGCGCACAAGCGTAAATGCAGCTGCCTTGTTTCAACCTTACCAGCGACGGGTACTCCGATTTCCATGTGTCGTTGGTCGCTGGCGCGGATTTGTAGAGGGACACAACACCTATCCCTTGATTGGGGCGCGGCAGAGCCGCGAGGTTTCGTCGTCGCTACGCTCCTCTGTTTTCGTTTTCCACTATGCGACAGCAAGTGCCGAAAGCGATGCCCGAGGCCGCACTCGAGGGCGCATAGGTCGCGAGAACGAACAACGGAGACAAGGACGTGTAGTAGGCGCCGTTGCCACGCCGAAAACCGCGCACAAGTTTCTGCCCCGCTGCAGCATTAGTACCAGAGTAATAGCCATATATACCTACATAAGTATGCAAACCACCGCCAACCTTGTCTGCGTTGGTAGCAGGGAGCATCAGGGCTTCGTTGTGGTAGTTTTTGTAGCAGCCACTTTCTTTGGTAAGAGTGTCGCCTACTTGCTCATAAACTTCCTCAAAACTGAAGTTGTCGCTGACATCCTTGCTACCTGTGGGGGTAACAAGTAGTTCGGCTTGGTCGCGCTCCAACCATGAGGTATAGTTGCCGTTTTCGTCTTGCGTCCACACAAGGCCGCTCGTCCACCAAGAGGGAGAAGCCTGTGTTGTCATGCCGTGGAACAATGCCGTAGAGACAAGTATTTCGGCGCGATTGCCTGCTATGCTGGTCGTTTTGTCGGTGGGGTCAACAACGGCAGAGCCTAATTGTGCCGACAATTTCTTCCATACGACACAAGTCATTTCGCCTTGTGCAGTACCGGCAAATCCGTCTATTGAGCGATATTTGTAGAGGTTGCCCTCAAAAACAAACCATTCAAGCTCATGCACGCCGTTCTGTACGGCATGGCTTACTGCGCGGTGAGCCTCCATTATGCGCCAAGGATTGCGCCATGAATTAACAATCTGCCCAGGATAAAATCCTGCGGTCTTACCCCACCAAGATTGAATATTAGAGCCGAGAGAAAACATTTTCCATTCGCCATTGGCATCTATCACGCGAAATCCGTTTTTGGCGTTGCTCCCTGCGGCCTCCCAATCGGCTGCGCTGGTGGCTGGGTCGTTGGCCGAGAAACCGCTGCCCATAAGAGCGGCCTTATGAGCGTCAAACGTGCCGCCCTCGGCTAAGAGTAGTGATTGCATAATGTTACACCCCTCTGCGGTGTGATTAAACCAGGGTACAGGCTTGGTGGTGTCGTTGTTGTTGTTCATCGCTTCCTGTTCGCCTGTATAGAGAACCTTGTCTGTTGTCTGCAAACCACCAGCACCACCCAACAATGTAGCATCGGGGTCAAATGTTTCTGTTATCTCGCCCGTATCGGGGTCAACGGCATAGACATATTTGCCTACTACGCCATCGGGCGCGGTATAAGAGCCAGCCCAATCGGGGTTGTAAACGGAGTGCATACGCCTTACATTGTCTGTATCAACGTGGCTAACGCAGTAATCGGGCGACCAGCCGAAACGAGCAACGTGTTCGGCCTCTATTCCCTGCCAAGTGAAAGGCTCGCGCGAAACAAGGAATACATCGTAATCTGTGCCGGAAATCGTATGCTGGCCGCGTATCATATAGTAGGGCTCTATATTGGTAATCAGCACATCGCCCTCCGAGCCGTCTATTTTTCGCACATTGCCGTATATGTCGTGAGTGTAGTCAAGTTTGTTAAGGACGTGCAAAATCTTTCCTACGGCGTCTGCCCCCGTCAGGGCCGTACCGACAAGACAGGGGTAGAACAAAGAAAAGACGCTTTCGCGGCCAAAACCTCCCTGCTCATGATATTTGTAGGATTTGTAGTTGAGGGATGGATTGCTGCTCCCTGCCACGCGCACATAACCCTCGGCAATAGTTTCAAGGTCAGCGATAACTGCTTCAAGGGCTGCAATCTTCTCTTCGACTTCATCTTTGTCGGCTTTATTGCGCAGGGCCTCCTCTATCTCGCTTGCGGTGGGAAGAGCTTGCAGTTTGGCAACGAGCAACGCGGTAATGCCCGAATTGATAGCCGCCCATTGTGCTGCGGTAAAGCCGCTATTGTTCAGCGCATACTCAAATGCCCAAGAAGTGCCATCGAACTTGTATCTCTCAACGGCTGCAATCTCGGTGGGTGTATCATCCGAAGTGGGAATGAATACGAAAGCATAGTCGTTGTTGTCTGCGGTGGCAATGTGAGTGCCGAGAGCGGCTGCAATCTGCGCGTGTGTTGCGCCTACCGAAAGAGAGAGGTCGGCTACGAGATTGAACGACCCTCTAAAGGTAGCCGTTGAAGTGGCGATGCTTGAATTGACAAAATCCTTGTCGGCTAACTGATTAGATGCTGACGCTTGCGAGGGAATGAGTGCTTGTATAGCATCCACCACACTCTTGTCTGCTTTTGTGGCAAACTGCGCATCTAATTCTTGTTTCGTGCCTAACTCCATAAAGCGCGAGAGGTCGGCAAAGGAAATCAAACCACCGCCCGTACTGTCGGCAAAAGGTATGGAAAAGAGTATCGTGCCTGCGCTATTGGTAAAGTCAAAGCCGTTTTGTGTCATTCGCCCAACAACAGGAATAAACGCACCTGTCGGCAGGGCATCCATCTTCTGCTTGTCTGCTGCAGTCATGAGGCCTGCCAGCTGACTGTCAACCTTATGGAGATAGAACAACCCGATAGGCTGCCCATTAGGCTTTACATGAACAAACTGCGCGTTCTCTGCATCGCGCGTGATGTCGTTGGGAATGAGGTTTACAGTCTCGTCTATTGCATCCTGCACGTTATCTGCTTCCAATTCACTCTCCGAGTTGTCGTAAGACAATTCTTTGGCAGAAGATGCACCTTTGAGCACGCCAAAAGTAAGGTTTCCTCCCTCCAACTCAATAGTGACGGTTTCCAAATCATCGAAACTTTCCTCGGTGGTGTACTGCACCAGTTCGACTGCCCAAACGACATCGACCACACTTTCGCTTACCTTGCCGCGATTGTACCAGCAGGTAAGGCGGTATGCACCGACCTCGGTCTGCTTTACTCCGTACCACGCCGCAATAATCTTGCTATCGCGTATCTCAAAGGGCAGTCGTTGGGACTTGCCGTTCCTGCCTGCTATCTCCAAGGTGAGGTTAGCGGCATCCTCTGCGCTAAGGGCTGCGCCATCCTTGCGCACCTCCCACTGGAATACAATGTCTTTGCCTATTCTGACTCTTTCCATTTTGTATTGTTGTTTTTAAGGTTTTGTTTCTATGATATTGCGCGACCGCATCTCTTGACTACCGTGTTGCTCGTCATCTCCATCGTGCAAGTAGCCAAATCACCTTGGTCAGTCCATTGAGGTGTAATGAGCAGGGTGTCGGCTTGGAATTGCGTGCCGTAGGGGTCAGTGACAATAACCACATCTGAAAGCCGTATCAGTCGCATTACATCCAATAGGTACTCGCAAGCCTCGAAGCTCGCCTTGTACCTCTTGTAACTGACCTGCTTCGTGGGAAAGAAATGTCCGTCCCTGGTCTCGCCTTCCTCGTCAAACTGATATTCGGGCTTGCCTAACTGCGTAGGCAGATAGACTACGTTGCGGAAAGTCAGACTGCCCGACTTATAGAGAATAACCGCACTATCGCCTATAAGGTTGTCATAGTCGCGCCACTCTATTTTGAGGTAGTTGGCCACACTATCCACTACCGTGATGAAGTCAGAGTAGTATGTAAGGTCGTTGGTCAAGTCCTCTAACTTTATGTAGTATTGCCCCAAGGGTAGGATGTAGTGTTCTGCGGTGTGTACGGTTTCCCCTGCCTGCCAAATGACATACCTTGTCTCTCCATTGACGGAAAGGCTGCTGACATGGAGGTCGGGACTGATGCTTAACAACCTGACTTGGTTGTTTGCCTTGTCCATTAGGTACAAGTTTATCTTTCTCGTGCTGCCGTCTTGTATTACTGGCTGCTGTGAGCCTGACGGCAGCACCAACTGAAAGCAAGGGTACATATCCTTTTGGCAGAATAGCGGATATATCGCCCCATAGGAATATGTGAGGTTTCTTAACTGCATATCCGTACTTTCATAGAAAGGCAGGACTGAATAATTATTGTTGAATGCGGTGTTCATGTGCCAAAGGTAATTATTTTTGTCCGTTTAACGGACAAATTATTCTCCGTTTTTTATTGTACTGGATAAATAAGGGTCAGTGTGGCGGTGCGCGAGAGCAGGTTAAACTCGGCTCTCTTTATCTGCCCGTCACCTACGCTTGTGCGGATTAGTTTGTCGGTTTCTATCTCGCCATCCTCATAGGGAAGCGTTACTTTCTGTGTCTGCAACCTTGCAAGGGATGTGGCGGTGACTATGTTGCCGTTGCACGAAACGCGCGTTCCGCTCAATCCGTAGAGCCAAAAGTACGGCTGGAGATAGGCAAAGGACAAACGGCCGTTCTGCGTGGGGAAGGAGATTGTCTGCCCTGCGGAGTCTTTAAGGTTGTCGAATGATACTCCCGTGATGGTCGTAAGTAACGGCTCTCGCCCATAGGGTGATGTGTTGGTGGCAAGTATAATCCATCCGTCCTTGGAGAATTCTGACGGACTGCCTATGATATAATCAAGGTCGGCTGCAAAGTGGCTCACGCTTACTTCCTCCTTGCTCGACTTGTCAGCACCTCCGTTGAGGATGTCAATCGCGCGACCATTGAACAAATCCCTTGCACCCAACGCCCATTCGGTTTGGTAGCGAGTGGCAACCTCGTCTTTCTCAAAGGTGCATTCGTCAAGGGAGTATGACCAAGGCAAGGAGTTACGGCTATTGTATAGCGCGGTGATGTCTTTGCCGATTGCCTGCGTGCCGGTATTGTAACTGCCGCCGTTGTCAAAGTAGGAGATATGCTCAATATGTATGCGGTATTGCTCATCTACCCACCAAAGGCAATTAAAGACATTCTTTACCAAGTCCATAAACCATTTCAGCGCGGCATCACCCCTCTGCGCGGCTTGAGTGTATTCGCCACGGCTGATATTGGTAATTTGCGTAATGCAGAGGTGTCGGTAGGGATTGGCTATGCCTTGCCCTATGACGGGATTGACGGCTGCATAGAAAAACCTTGAATAGGTGTCGGTTGCCTTGAACGTGAGTCGCGGGTCAATCTGTTGCGCCAGTCGCTCAATGCAAGAGGCAAAGTCATAGGCATCGCGCAGAATGACGGTATTGTTGAGATGGCTGCCGATAAAGGATGCCGACATAGCCGCCAATACCGAGCCGCCATCCATCCAATGCGACACCGCTCCCCAAGTCATCTTTGACAAGGGAATATAGTACGCAAAATCATCGGGCGGCATATAATAGAGTTTCACATTGCCGTGCGCTTCCTCAACGGACTGCGTTACCCTGCCGTAGATTGTGGGCGAGGTGGTGTAGCGCGAGCTGTCTATCATTATGTTCTGCAATGGTGCTAATGTGCCGTCGGTACTATTTGGAGTGTAGTAGTAGAGGTAGTTGTTTTCCGTGTCAACGAATGGATCAACGGAAGTTATCCTATTTGCGGAGTAGGCGGGATTGTTGGTGAGGTAACGGGCGAAAACCTTTGTCTTGGCAACACATTCTGCGGTCAGTCCCGCTTGGCTGCGAGTATTGCCCACATTCATATTGTGAATGCCGTTATTCCATCCCCAGGCATAGGTGGCTATGGGTGCGCCAGTCGCGGAATAGAAGCGGTACTCAAAGGTCGGCTCACCTCCAGGCTGCGGAACGATGAATGCCTCCATATAGCAAGCCGCGTTTCCGCTTGCCACCACTTGCTGCATAGAGAAGCAGATTTGCTCTCGCCCTACGGACTGCACACTATCGGGCAATGTTCCCGTATATCTGCCACTTGCCCCTGCTGCGGTCAATGCTGCTGCGGTAAAGTCGAATTCTGTCCTATTGCCAATCTCGACAAAGCCTCGGTTGGTCGCTCCGCTCTCGCTATCGGGGTCATCAATTTCCGTTTCCCAAGCCATACCGCCTGCGACATTCTGCACAGAGCCAGTAAGGTAGGGATATATCTGCAAGCAGGGTCGCTGCAAATACTGCACATTGACGGAATCGGGCGCAAGGTCTATGAGGTTATGTTCATCTTCATACTTGGCAATGAAGTTATCGTACACATCGGCAACATCGGGTGTAACGACTATCTTCCTATCATCATAGGTTATGGCGCAGTCGGTACGCGCAAACTCGCCCTCCCAATAGTCGGAATAAGTCTGCCCTTGGTCGGTTGACTTCTGAATAACCAACCGTATGCGTGTCTGCCAGTTGTAGGACATAATCGCATCAAAGTCAGACAATATGAAAGTTAAGTTGCCGCCTAACTTACGGCGCAGAAAGCGGTTTTTGCCCTCTTTCTCATAGGAGAACGACAAATCTTCCTTGTATATAGGATTGACCGTTGTGCGAGGTGTGGTGTTGAGTAATCCGTAAGAGCCGAAAAACTGGATTGAGAGAGAGGAAAACTGCGCTGCATCAGCCGAAACACGGATATACCTTGCGCCTCTCGCTATCTGCATATATGCTGCCGAAGTAGTAAAGTATACTCGCTTGTCAACGGTGGAGCCAGGGACAAAGGAAATCTCCACCCATTGCCCTGCTATCTCGTCATAGTACTGCCTTGGGGGTACGAGAGCTTGGCGCGAGAGGCAAGTGGAGTAGTCGGCATCGGAATAAAACGCGACATAGGGGTATTTGGGTGTGCCGCTCACGGGGCATACAATCCTTATTACCGAGCAGTCGGGATTGATGGGGATAAAGTCGGTAGTGTTGTAGCCGTCATTGTCCTCATAGTAATCTCCGCTATCGTTGGGAAGATGTCCTACGGCATCAATGCAATGGCCAGTGACACTATTGACATTGGTAAACATCTGCCCCGAATAGGGGTAAATCTGAAACCTATACTTAACCATACTACTTGCGTGTTATTCTTCTGACATTCTTGTATTCCTCAACGATATTGCCTTGCGCATCAACGAATGTGCGCCTCTCGCCTTGCTCTCGCAGTCTGCGGACATCACTTTCCAGTCTGCTTAAATCGGTACGGCTGCGGTCAGACTTTATCGTGATGTTCCCTGCGCGGTCATAGGCGGTAATGTACTTGCCTGCATCGTCTGCCGACATATACTTGCTATCGAATGTTCCGCTATTGAGGGAGTTGATTATGTCGGGTATCTGTCGGCGGTACTTGCGTGAGTTGCGCTTGTTGATGACTATGAAATATTCTCCACCCTCTGCCCTTCTGCGCGTTCCGTCAGGCTTGACACCGAGGTCAATGTCATTACCGCTTGCGTGTGAGCCGCCGTGGAGCAACTCGACATGACCCTCCGCATATTCCTCATCGGCATTCTGTGCATCAACCATCTTTGCTGCCATTATCTTGCTTGCGGCAAACGATGCCCACATCACACCAATCATTGCAGGGGCAAGCCACGGCTGCGACATTTCTGCAAATGTTTTCCATATACCTGCGGATGCAGTAACGAGGTTGCTTACCTGGCTGGCCGTCTCGAGCGCGAGTTGCGCTTTCTGAATGCGCTTGCGTTGGCGCAGTGCCTTTTCCTCTTGCTTCTTGGCGGCTTCATATTCTTTCTGTGCGTATTCTACATTATTGGCATATCCGTTGGCTCTTGCCTCTTTCTCAATCTGCAAGGCATTCTTCGTTGCCTCCACCCTGCGCTGGGCGTTCTCTACGGCCTTGTCTGCCCAAGCCTGCTCCAACTGCATAAGGCTATTCATCGCATCCATAGCATACTGCTTGCCGGCATCAATAGCGGCCATATCCTCGCTATTGAGCTCAAGCCCCATAAGTTCGTAAATGTTCTTCGGTCTGCCGTCTTTCTTATACTGCAAGTCAGCAGCCTCTTGCTGGGAGTTGAGCAAGTCAATCCGCGCCTGTGCAATCTGCTTCTGTTCGGGTGAGGAAAGTTCGTTTTGCAGTATCTGTCTTTGCGCGGCAATGTCGCGCCCTCTCTTTGCGGTCGCCTCGTTGTAGTTAAGCGCAAGTGCCTGCCTACGGGAAAGGCCGACACCGCCATTCATTCGGGCATTGGTGTAGAATGTTTGGCTTGCGAGTTCTGCGAGTGCTTGGTCGTGAGAGAAGTAATCGTTTATCAGTTCTGCCGAAAGTTGTGCGCTCTGCAATGCGTGTTTCTTGGTGAGCAGTTCCCATTCCCGATTGAATTGAGCCAGTCGCTTCAACTCGTCAGCATCACCCTTTTCTATGAGGTCGGCACGGAGTTTGTATGTATCGTTGAGAGTGGCAAGTTCCGCATCTTGCTGCGCCTTGAGAATGCTTACCTGTACATCGTAATTGCCACCGATTGACATTCCTGCCGTACCCTCGCCGGCAAGTCTGCGCATACGAGCCTCAAAGGACATATCTTTCGCAAACTCAGAAGTACGGGCATTGTCGCTGTCAATGCCGCCCTTTGTACGCATATTGCCGATAGTGGCATCAATAAGGCCGTACAATCCCATCAGGCTCTCGCGCTGCTCCTTGGTCAACTTAAACCGCTTGGGGTCGGCGAGCCAGTGAGTGATGCGGCCTCTGATGCGCTCCATTCCGTTGATGGCCTTTTTCACCTTGTCATCTATGCTGCTGATGGTTTGGTTTATACCCTCGCCCATTAAGGCCGTCTCGCTCTCGCTCAAGGCTTGCTTTACCTGACGGATTATGTCCTCAATATCCTTGGTCATATTGCGTGGGTCGCGGCCATTGCCGCCCTTGCGCCCTCTGCGGTTTCTGCCACCGCGACCTTGTTCGCCCAAGACATCATCACTTTCACCGCCCCAAGTTTGTGCGAGATTAAAGAACTGCTCGGCGTTCCTTAACGCGGTGCGGTAGTTCTGCCCTGCAGTCTTGACATTTGCAGCCGCTATGGCATCTGCCGTATTGCCGCCATTTGGATTGAGGCCAAGGGCAATATTCAGAAACAGATTGTTGTCTTGACTTGTTCCTGTCTTGTTGAGAGTTTCCACTTGCAACTGGAAAGCCTTTTCCCACTCCTTGGTGGCCAAGTTCATTGCTGCTGCCGCCATTGCTCTCTTTTTGAAAGCCTGCACTACGGCTGCGGTGTTGTTTACAAAGAAATTGTCGGCATCGTTGACATCGTTAATTTTGGAGGTCAGTTGCTCATACTCGCTGCGGTGCTTCTCCAACCATTTCTGCCGCTCTTTCAGTCCGCTTGTATCTTTCCACGATGCTTGCAACTTGCGGTAAGCGGCCATATTCTTGCCGTATTCGCTGCCGCTTTTCTCTATTTCCTCGGTTATCGCGCTCACGGCCTCCTTAAAGGTCATTGCTGCCTTTGCGCCCGTAAACAAAGATTTTGCCCATTCGGCAATCTGTGCTCCGTACTTGGTAAGGAGGAAGATACCCGTTACCATAAGTGTCTGCCAAGAAAAGACTGCGCTTGCTATCTGCTTGATAACGGAAGTGGTCGGCTTTCCCTCTGCGGCAAGTTTCTTGTTTTCCTCTGTTACCCTCGCAATTTCATCGGCCACGATGGGAAGGTTGTTGGAGATAGCAAGGAAGAATGTGTTTAAGTTCATCGCCGCATTCGGTATCTCTCGCATAACCTGGAACACCGAAAAGCGCAGTCCGTCCCAACTCTTTGCGTAGTTGCCAACGGACAGGGTATGTTTGCCAGCAGCCTCTTGCAGTTTAATCATCTGCTGATAAACGGCCTTGGCTGCTTCTTCCATTTTGCGCTTGGAGGCTGCATCTTTATCGGTGGCCTCGCCCATTGCGTTAAGGCGAAGTTTGAGAATGTTATATACGGCTGCAAGGCGGTTGTAACTGCCGACTGCGCTTGCATCGCGCTTGGCTTTCAATTCTTGCAGTTTGACATTCTCCTGTAACTCCAAATTGTAGGCTTTCAGTTCGCCCGAAAGCTCGGCAATCCTCTTGCGCATAACCTCGCCCTCGCTGCCCTTGCGCTCCTCGGCAGAAAGTTGCTGGTACATCATTTTGACGCGAGCCAAAGATGCTGCCAACTGGTTATAGCTGCCTTCCTCTGCGGTAAGGTAACGGGCGGTAAGCGCGGCTTGCTGGTTTTGCTCCTTTGCCAACTGGTTTACCCTCGCTATCTCTGCTGCGTTGTCGGCCTGCGCCTTTTGCAGTCGGTTGTAAGCAGCCGCCAGTTCATCGGCTTTCTTCGTCTGCTTCTCCGTTTCATCCGCACCCTCCTTTGTGGCGGAGTTGACATTCTGCAAAGCGGTACGGAGTGATGCGGCCTCGCTCTTTACCTCTGCCATCATAGTTTTAAGGGTAGCCGCCAACTCGTTAAGCTGCGCAATAAGGTCGGTAACTGCGTTGTCGGGGACAATCAGGTCGGAATATTTGATAGGATTTGCCATATATGTTGTTATTTCTTTTTGAGTGCCTTCTGTTGCTGCCGTTGCTGCTCTTTGAGCAGTTCCAAAGCAGAGTAGTATTCTGCCACCGTCATACCCTTGGCATCACTATGCAAGTTCTGACTGATTATGTGGCAGGTGGAGAGGTAGGATTTATCGTGCTTGACTTCTGCGTTGTCTATTCCGCTAAACTTGCGTGTCGGGGCGAATGTCACCAGCCTGTCAGTCATCGCCTGCACCTTGTTATCCTCCTTGTCACCTATTATGCCGTCAAGCACCGCGATGGCGCGTTGCCGCATAAGGTCGTGGTATTCCTTGCCGCTCGCGGTGTCAAAGAAAGAGGGGAAGTAGGCTGCAAGTTCATCGTCTATTTTTTTTTTGACATCTTCCAAAGCCTGGGAGATGTTTGTTATTGTTTCGTTTTTCAGTTGCTCAACTATCTGTTTCAGTCCATCATCGGAAATGTCGGTTATGTCCTTTCCGTCAATGCTCTTGGCCAGGGCGGCAAAGGAGAGCATCTTGGGATTGAGTCCGGCTTGCACCATATAGATGTTCTGCCTCATATTCTCCAGTTCCTTGCCGACTTCCTCTTTCTTGTCTTGGCGCACCAAAGCGGCTATGCGGCCTAAATGCTTATCCACATCTTCCATCGTGCCGCCTATGCCGCTGTCCACAAGCAGCATCTTGTTGTACTTGTGGAAACGCTCTATGCTCAATTCCTCTATTGAGTTATAGAGTTCTACCTTGTGGTGTGTCAGTTGTACTTCTACCATAGCATCTTTCGCGTTATCGGTGTCGCCACAAAGGGAATGATTAGTATTTCTGCGCACACATCGCCGACTGAAAAGGCGAATAGTGCCGTAAAGGCTACATTAGTCCACCACGAAAGGCAGAATGTGCATTGCGCAAGTTCGCTGAATATCTTGTTGCCGTGTACTGCAAGCCAGTCCACAAAGCCCAACTTGGCCAAAAGGAGTATCACCCACGCGGAGAGGCAGGCGATAACCGCCACAAATCCTATGAATGTCAGTATGGCCATACTCTCGCCCCTCCTGTTTCGTGGCAATCCTGTCTTATGGTGTAGTCGCATACAAAGCGGAAACCGCAGAAAGGATATGTCATATATTGGTTTTCCACCTCTTCAAGCGTAAAGCCCGAAAAAACGGCTTCTGCGCGCTCAAAGATGTTCGTTACTTGTAAGTGTCCGTAGGAAAGGTTTAAGGCCGTCAGCGCGTTTAATATCGCGTTCTTTGCCTGTTCCTTGCCCCATCCGTTGGTAATGGTGCGCACATTGAGCCATACAATGAGGTTGCAAGTGCCGCTAATCCTCGCAGGCCGACCCTTTGCGCCCTCAATGCTCTGGTTGTCATCAACGGTAAAGAACGAATAGTTGCCTTTGCGGTCATCGGGCAGCAAGTTCTCATAGTCCTCACCTTGCATATAGTAAGCAGGGAGGTATGTCCGCTCAAACTTCTCGGTGCGCTGCATAATGCGCTCTGCCTGCCCGTAGGCAAGGTCGAGCCAGTCAACATTGTCTATGAGGTGCTGCTGAATGTCATTGAACATCTTGTCAAGCAGCATGGGGCAATCGGTGCGCAGTATCGCGCTTCGTGTAGGTCTCATTCGCTATAAATAATATCTATGTCCTCAATAAGCACATTCCGGATCAACTCCGAAAGGGCATTGGTGTTACTCTCGGTAAGTCCAAAGATTTTCTCTCCGTACTTCTCTTTGAGTTTGTCCGTTTTCCAGTCCTCGCTATCAATGTCGAAACTATCATCGTTAAAGTAGATTGTCATTTCCTCCTGGAAACGGCCTGTGTCGCGCAAGGTAACGCGGTCATACGGCTGCTCCTTGTGTATCTTGATTTCGCGTGTCGCTTGGGTATAGTCGGGCTTGATTGGTGAGCCGTCTGCGCGATAGCCGGCATACATCTGATTGCGGTTGCTCACTATGATTTCATCCTCATAGACTGCAACTGCATTGCGTATGAGCGTTCCGTCAGAAAGCATCGCATCAATCCGCTTGGTGCGCTCCAGTAGGCTGTATATCGCATCTATGCCCTGTGCCATTATACTTGTGTGTAAATTATTCCTCGGTTGTTGCACGAAAGGCATATCTTGTCTATGCCTTGCGTGGTAACGGCAAGTCCCTTATATGCAGCATTGAGCCGAGCGGCAAGTCCTGTCGGTCTGCCTTGGGTATCTCCCTCTAACTCATAGACGAGTTCTGCACGGCTTGCGTTGAGTTGGTTGCGGTTTACGCGGACATTGGGATTGAGGGCAAGCCTACGCAAGATGTCAGAAGCGACCTCTAACTGCAAGGCATTGGCAAAGACGGTCTTTTGCTCAATCATAAAGTCGGTAATGTCGCACCCTGCCTGCACCACAAAGTTGAAGCCGTAGGATAGGGTAGGCTCAAAGTCCATAGCATCCGTGTCGGGGCATTCGGGATTGTCGGTAAAGTCATCGGCTATTGCGGCCTTGAAAGGGCGCACGCTGACGAGCCGCTCCAGTGCTGCCCATAGGGTAGGACTGCCTTGGTTGCAAGTTCCGCAAGGCTTACGCGACCAATCGCGCTTGGCATTCACGGCTCTCATATATTCTGGCAGTTCGGCCTCGTTGTAGCAGATATAGTAAACTCCTTCCAAGCCAGTCTGCTTGCACGGATTGGTAAGGAACAAATCTTCCTCCGGCACAAGCCAAGTGAAGCCGCTAACCTCTTGCTCAATGTTGAGGTCATAGGTTGCCAACGGCTCAAACTGCGAGGTATGGAAAAGGTAAAGCCGCACAATGCCTGTTGCGCCAGTCATCTGCAAGGCTATCTTGTCTATCTTAATCGTCACACCCACGCCTCGCTTGACATTAAAGGCGAAGCCTACCAACTTGCCAGTCGGTGGAATGGCTGCGGTCGCGCGGTTGGGGGACTGCACCAAAGCCTCGCTTCTTACCAGTGTGGCCGTTTCCTTGTTGCCTTGCTTGGCCGTTATGAAGTTCTGCACGGCACGGCTGATGCCTGCCTCCGTCAACTCTGCAAGATAGTCGCTTAACGGGTTATAGGGTCGCCAACCGCTATTGTCAGCGTCGGGGCTGATGCCTGGCAGCGGATTGACGGCTGCAAAAACCTTGTCGCCGTGGCGTACCTTTGTCCCTGCGGCATACTCTGGCTCTACCTCCCAAAAGGGGTACTTGCTGTCATAGTCGGGCGGCATTATCGCGGCGATATTCTCCAACGTGACCATAGGATGCGCGTCCTGAAACATTATGCCGCTATCGCTGGCCGTAAGACTATCGTCAATAGCCTTTGCAGGGTCATAGTGCTGCCGCCAGCCTACTATGCTCTTGAAAGCCGTTATTATCTCTGTCAGTCGTAACATTTGCTTGGGGTATTAAAGAGGGCAGGCGAGGGCTGATGCGTCCCCCACCTGCCCATAGAGAGAACAGAATTTATTGTGAGTTGCGGAAGCCGTTACTGTACGGTGGCTACTACATTCACATCGGTAGCTGCTGCGGTATTGGCGGCAGGTGCGGCAATCTCAGCCTTGACAATCGGGTTGGCGATTGTGGCAGGGGCAGAGTTGTAGGCGGTGAGGAATGCAACGTCAACGCTGAAACCGAAGTATTCAACGATGTCGCAAGCCATATCTGCAACGGAGGTGTCACCCTCAAGCATCTGTGCTACGTTGCCAACCTCTTTCTTGTAGTGAGTACCAACCTCAACACCGAGCATGGGGAGGAATACGCGGCCAAACTCCTCGGCCTCGTTCAGGCGGCTGCCGGCAAGGGCGGCGCGGTCGAGACGGGAGAGCATAGCCACATTGCCACTCTCGACGGCAAACAGAGTGCCGTACTTGCCCTCACCGTTGACGAGGTTGTTGGTGAAGTGCAGGGTCTTGTCGGAATACTCCAGCTGCTTGTTTTCCTCGTTATACAAACCCTTCTGAGCGAGCTTGCGCACAAGGCTCTCAACGCCAGCGTTACCGATGATATGCAGGTCGCCGTGGTAGTCGTTGGCGCGCATAATCGGGTTGATGTCGCCCAGGATTTCGTTACGGTAGCCGTAAGGAACCTGGAGGGCATTGCCGGTATTGGTGTAAATCAGCACATCCTTGAATACCTGCGTCTTGGCATTCTCCAGGGTGGCTACGGCGGCGAGGTCGAGAGCGTTTGCGAGCTTACGCAAAATCTTCTCAAACTTGCGGTTGTAGTCGTGCTGGTAGGATATGTAGTTGTTGAGGTGTAGGTTGGGGAACATACGGAAGCCCGTAGCGTAGGTAACGAATGTTACACTAACCAGTGCGGAGGTGTTGTCGTTGGCCGGAATGGTGCAGGAGCGCACGTTGGTCATCGTAACATCGCCGTCATAGTTGATAACGGGCAGCTTGAGGTTGTTGCCGATGGAAGCCAGAGCGCGGCGCTTGGTCTCCTCGGTAATCATGGAGTTGGGGGCTTCGGTCTGCTGGATGAAGAAATCCAGTGCGCCATACTCCTGTGGGCGCGTCATATTCTTGTCGAAGCGCGGGTTGAGCTGGATGAAATCCAGTGTCCTTGTAGCAATAAGAGACATAGCTGTAATTGTTTTTTTTGTGGTTAAACTACTACTGGCTATCCTCTACCAGTGTCTTTGTCTTACTGCCGCACAATGTCAGTACGGCAAATTCTTGTAAAGGTCGGTGTACTGCTTTCTGACTTCAAGCATTTTTGCCGTAAAGTCGGCAGTACCCTTGACGTGGCCTTGCTGGAGCAGATATTTCTCTATGAGATTGTCAGCCTCTACTCGCGTCCGAGCGGAGGTAATATCTACATCGGTAGCAGGGGGTGGGGGCGGTGTACCTGTGCCGCCGCCAGTCTGCTTGCGCCCCTCGTCGAGAATACCGAGTGCTTTCAGCTCGTTGGAGAGTAATTCCTTTGCAGTGAAAGGGTTGAGCTGATTAGCCGCGTTATTCCTGATGCCTCCGTTTTCATCGCGGAACACCAGCACACGCTTACCCTCTGCGGTGCTGATGAAATCGGGGTGCATGGCCTTTACCTGCGCAAAAGCGCGGTCGGTGAGAGCAGCGATGGCACTTTCGGGCATCCCTGCTTTCATCTTGAGCGTAGCGAGCGCAGATCTCAACTCGTTGTCAACCTCTAAGCCGAGCATTGCGGCCTTGTGGTCGCTTTCTGCCTTGTCAAACTTGGCCTGTAAGTCTGTGTAGGCTCTCTTCGTTGTGCCGAGTTCTGCGTTCAACTGCTCATATTTCGTTTTGAGCTCCTTGTCGCCGGCGCCGTCTTTCAGCTGCTGCTCCAGTCGCTCTTTCTCGCTTGTCAGTGACGCTACGGAGGCTTTGATGGTGTCATAGTCGGAATACTTGGAGGTGTATTCCTGTGCGGCACGGAGCAAGAAATCTCTTGTCTTTTCGTTGCCCATGCGCTGCACTCCGAGCGTGTTGGTAATCTTGTCGTCCATGTCGCGGTATATCTCGCCCAGTCGTGCGCCCATTACCGCGTCCTCGTCATTCTTTGACAAGGTAACAATGGCATTGAGCTGGTCATCGGTAAGGCCACTCAACGCACCTTGTGCTTTCAGCAACTCTGTTGTCAACATACTACTTCTGCTTCTTGGTCGGGTCGTGGAGGATGTTTACTTCGTAGCCCTGCATCTTGATGGTGTCGTAAATGGTACGCCACATCTTAACATTGTACTTCTGCACAAAGGGCTTAAAGGAGGGTTTACCAGTTGCAGGGTCAAACACATTCTTGCTTAACTCCACATGGTAAAGGTTTTCTTCGCCTGCTGGCACTGCGTAAGCAGGAGCGTCACTCTTGGGAGCTTCCTGCGGCTGTTTTGTCGATGTCTGCTTTGGCATAATCTCTGATTGTTTGGGTTAGTATTTCTATTTTCTCTTTATACGGTATGGCCGATGCAAACTCTATCACGTTCATATTTTCGCGCTCGAAGCGGTCGATGTACGATGCAAAGTTCATTTTGGCCACAAAGGTCTCGGTGTCAATGATGCCCTCTTTGAGCAAATCCTGCGCCTCTTTGAGGGATTGCAAGCGCAACGGCTCTACATCGTTGAGAATGAGGGCACGCTGCAACTCTATGGGGTTGGTCTTGTGTTCGGTTTCAATGATAGATTTGCGCAGTGCATCCAGTTCGGCTACGCTTGCGCCTGCCTCCTTGCGCTGCCTGTACAACTTGGTAAGGCTCTCAACGGACTGCGTGAAGAAGTCAGTGCCGTAGGAGATAGAACAGCCGAAATAGTTGTCCGTGCCGTAGCGCAGTCGGCAGCAGGTATCGTCAACGAATTTCTGTGCCGTCTCAAAGATTATCTTTACATCCTTGAGAATTGTACCCTGGCTCTCAAACTGCGCATTTACCTGGCTTTCGTTGACCGCCGTTTCGTTAAGCAGGTTGGTGTCAAGGCCGACAACGGAGGTAATAATCTCGTCTTTGAGCCGCTTTACCTCCTCCATGTTCCATTCCAGCGAAGCCTTGTCGATGGTCTTGATGCCTACGGGGTCGCGCAAGTCGGGCTGTCCGTTGTTCTCGTCAGGTATAGGCACTTGCAGCAATGTACCTGCACCCGTCAACTTGTGCCGCTTGCACTTGGGGCATTCTACGGGCTTGCCGTCAAGGGTTATGTTTATGCCCTCCTTTGACTTGAGATAACCGTGTGAGCAATGGTTGCCATCCATGTCCTCATAGTCGCACTCTTCCTCAAACGCCCAATAGATGGGATATGAGCCGTAAAGGTCAAGGTGCTGCTTGGAGGTGTCCTTAAACAAAAACTCATCCAATTTGGCGAGTTCCTTGGAAAGGGGGCTTTTCTTTACGTCGGGCGAGGCCAGCGACAAGGGAGCGGACACAAAGAAACGGGCAGGGCAGTAGCCGAGGTCGTGAGCGGCCTCGCTCTCCATTCTGCCGATGTTGCCCTTTTCCTCTTGGTAGATGCGGTAGGAGGTGCTGTCTATAACGGCAATCCGCTGGCGTGGCTGATGGAATATAATATACTCCATCTCTCCGTTTTCGTGCGCCTGAAAGTCTATGACATCCTCAATGCGGAGGAAATAGAAGTAAGGCTCGGGGTATCTGTCGGCTGGGTTTTGTTCGCGCGGCAAATCGCAGACAATGATGCTATTGACATCAGTCTTAAACCACTCCCAGGCCGTGCCGCGCCAAATATTCGGCTCATGGAGGTATGTCTGTCTGTACCACTCCCAATCATCCTCCAGTTCGGGGGATGCAAACTGATAGTTGAAAGCAAGGTTTCTGCCGTCAAAAATCTTGCTCAACTTCTCAAAGCATATAGCCGTAATGTTGTTTGTCGAGAGAGGAAAGCGCAAAAGTTCCTTGAAAGTGGAGAATTTGTCGGCAGGCAACAAACTCTCCACATGAGAGAGAAACTCGCTCAAAGGCTGCGATAGTTTGACACTTGACTGAATGTCGGTGTGAAACTTAATCCTGTTCTGATGGTGTATCGCAAGCCTTATTGTTTCCCGATGCCTCGGCCTTTCTATCAGCTTTCTTATTTTTCTTGCGGATAATTGCATCGCCTTTCATTTCAAAGGTTTCATCTGCCAGCTCCCATTGAGAGTTGGCCAAGCGCAGGATGTTCTCTGCGTGGCCAATCTCAAAGGACTCTATGGCGTTGGTGTCTTTCGCTTTCAGCTTAACCATAGCCGTAAGGTGTTTAGCTCTCGAACTGGTCGAGGGCGGTTAACGGGTTGTAGTCGGGCTTAACCACAAGGAGGTTGTCCGAGTAGTTGGGCTTGAATGACCAGCTGATGCTGTTGTAGTCGGGAGCTTCGAAGCCGCCGAAAGCCTTGTCGGAGATGAAAAGGTTTTCCACGGGGATAGGCGCGATGGTGTCTGACATGGCCTGTGCGCCGTATTCTGCGTAAGCGTCAAGACCTGCAATCTGGCCGTTTTCGTTGATGAGGAAAACGCCGAGGTTGTGAGCCTTGGCCTCGCCCATAAGAGCCTTCATCTGCTTGATGACGCTTTGCTTCTGCGAGCGTATCTGCGCAGTAAAGGTGGTGGGGTTAGTGCCGACAAGAGTCTCGATGCCATTGAGGCTGTCGTTACCGCCACCGCTGGTGCGAGCGTCGCCTGGTTCCACGGTCGGCCCTTCCACATAGGGAGTGACAACCATCTTCGAACTGTCGGTGGCAGCAAGTCGGGTTTGCATGGCCGACAAAACCAAGATGCAGTTAGCGTCACCGCTTGCGCCAGTCTTTACGCTTGTCATAAAGTTCAGCGCAGTGCCGTTATACAGCCTCTGGAAAATGAGCTTCTGTATCTGCCCGAAATCCTCTGCGCAACGAGCCTGCAAGATAGCGGTAAGTGATGCGGCAGCAGGGCATGAAGTTGTAATCATTGCTGTGTAATTTTTTTGCGTTAGACAAATTGAAAAAATCTCTCTTTTTCCGCTAACCTATGCAGAAAAATTACTCTCCACTTGCAAAATTATAAAATTGTCCCCTAAACGGACAAATATTTGTGTAAAAATTTTTCGTTTTCGGCAAAAATATTTTGTGTCAGTCCTCTTTTTCCTCTTGTTTTCCGGCATCGAAGCCAAATCCGTACCTCCGCTTGAACATCGCGTTTATCTTTGGCGGAACACCCTTTCCCTCGTCCTTCCATTTCCGCAGATTGTCCGCATAGTACTGCAACGATGCGGCAAACACCTTGTCACCGCCGCCGTTGCCTATATCGTATCTCCTCTGCGCATACTGCAACTCGCACACCAGTTTGTGGTTGCGGCTAAACTCCTTTCCGTCACCCCACACCACAAGCATCGCGCAGATAATGGCGCAAGTGTCAAGGTCAACGATGGGCAGGCCGACTTGCAAGGCCGTTTCATACGCCGCCCACCGCTTTATGTACCTCTTGCTCTGAAAGATATTCTCCATTGTCAAAATATTTCGTAATCAGTTGGCAACCCTCACACCGCGCCTTTCGTGTCCGTAAGGCCGTATGTTGCCGTCCATCAACTCCTTCTCATATATCAAAGTAAGGCAGTCGGGCAGGTCATCGTGGTCGTTGGCCGAAAAATCGCGCAGAAAGCGCATAACCTTCCTGTACGCGCTCGGAAACCTATCCTCCCATCCGAAAGGCATAATAATCTGATTGTTGACACCTGCGGCATTGGTAATGATGCGGCTTTCCTTGTTTCCATGCTGTGTAAACGGCCTTGTCTCGCACCTCACCTTTCGTCTTACCACCTTCTCAAATCCGCTGCCGCCGTTATTGGCCTCTATCCACGCCCTCTGCACTCCCTCGCGGTTTATCTGCGCAGGGACAATGACCTCGGTAATGTCCATATTCTCGTCCGTGTCTATTATATCAGTGACCAAAGCAAACAAAAGCGGCTCAAACCTGCGTTTCTGCTCGTTGAATATCTGCTGGCTCGACTTCCTGACCTCATAGGTTATGCTTACCGTGTCGTCCGTACCCTCGTCTGCCACATCAATGCAGCAGCCCTTGCGTATGAGAGTACCCCAATCGTCCCTGTCCACGTAGCATTTGAAATCGTGGTACAGATGGCTTTCGCCCGACCCTGGATTGCCTTGGTGCAAACACTCGAACTTGTCGGGGTCAAGTCGGCGCGTAGCCTCCAGACTCTCCTTGCTGTGCATCTCCGGCCACAGAGCCTCGCCCTTTTGCCGTGGATCTAACTCATACGGCTCTCCCGTCTTTAACGCCTGAAAGTTAAGCCTTACCCACGCATCTTCCGCGATATTGTCCAAATCGCTCCACGAATGTATGTCGATAATCTGTTCGCTCTGCTCCAGCCGGCCTATAATATCCTCCTCATGCCAACGGGTAAACACAATCAGCTCACGCGAGTTGTTATGCAGTCGGGTACGGACAACGGAGGTGTACCAGTCCCATGCGCCCTGTCTCACAACGGGAGAGTTGGCTTCCGCATAGCCGCTATACACATCGTCCAGTATGCTGACATCAATCGTCTTGGAGGTAAGAGAGCCGCCGCGACCCACCGCAGTGAGATAGCCCCTTGCACCCACCACTTCAAACAGCTTGTCTGTCTGCTTCGCCCTCTCGCCCCTCACGCTGAAGCCGTCGGAGTGCAGCAGCCTTGTATTGGGGAATATGTTGGCATACTCCGATGAAGTCATAATCCTCTGCACATCGCGGCTGAAACTCTCCGCAATGGTAGCAGAGTAGGAGGAAATGGAAATCTTGCAGTCAGGATTAAGCCCCAAAAGGAAAGCAGGCAGTATTCTACTACTTCCTTGAGTTTTTCCGTGCTGCGGTGGAACGCTGATAATCAGCTTTTTAATCAATCCGTGAGCAAACTTGTCAAGCAAAGTATAGTACACCCTGTGAAACGGCTGCAACTGAAAATTGGGGTATGTCGCAAAGGCAAAGGGGATAATGTCCCTCCTGCCCATGCTCCAGGCCAACTCACGCGCTTTCTCCACCGCAGCGACCAAAACCTCGCGGTCACTCATTAACTTTGCCATAAGCCAAATATAACAATCCTACACTACAACACCCTGCAACAAGTCCTGTACCAACCGATAAACAACAATACACCGCAGACCAGTCCGCACAACAACGGACTGACCACGGCCAACAGCCATATAACAACACCAAAGGCAAAGGAAAACAAACCAAGCACCACACCAAGCATCAACTTGCCCCACCTCACTCGCCACCTACCTAATCTCCTCTCCCTCTCCACATCAACCTCCAACTCACGGGGGTACTCAATCAACACCTCACTCGGCGAAAAATGCCACTCCTCAACACCCACACCCAACACAGGGCAAGGGTACTCAATGCAACGCCTTATGTCATCAACGCGCCACTCATAGCACTTCACACCCTTCTCCTCCACCTCAACGCAACTATGCAGAAAGCCGAAGTAACGGGTCTCACCGCCATAGCACAACACCACATCACCATAGCAATCGTAAGACAACTCCGACCGCCATACCAAAGAACTCTCACCACGCATAACCGCATCCAACTGACGCTCGGATATGCGCAACAACATAAACCTGTCACTCTCCAATGTAGGTAATTCAGTCCACATAATATAAAACTGCAAATCGTAAATTTAGGCCAAGGGGGCTATGAGGGGAAGGGAAAGGGGGCTTGCGCCGACCCCATAGGGGGGGGGTATCAACCGAGCCACGGCAATCGCCTGGGGGCTGCTTCCGGCATATCGTCCGCCTCTATGATTTCTATATCCTCCCCTGTTTGTGTGTCGGTGGCGGTGTTTGCTTCTCTCGGTTGGGGTTGGGGCTGGTCTGCTGCCGGAGCAGTCGCGCCAACTGACTGCCCTCCTGCAGCGTTGATAATGGCAAGCAGGTTGTTCAGCTCTCCCCGTAGCTCTTCCGTTGTCTTGCCGCTTATTGTGTCCACTCTTGCAATCTGCTGCACATCTTCACCCTTCAGGCGTTGCCATGCCAGGATGCGTGCGGCGGTCGGTTTCTTTGTCAGCTCCTCGGCGAACTTCTGCACGATTAATTCATCGCGGGTGAAAGAATGACATACGCCGAAATCGTCCACATACTCGCACACATATTGACCGCCTATCTGCTGGGCTACATCTCGCAACAGTCTGCGGTGCATCTTTCCTTCTCTCTGCCTCCGTTTTAATTCTTCGCCTGTCAGCCCTCCAAAAGGCTTCCACTCTCTTGCAGACTGGTCAGCCTCTCTGCCTGCCTGCTGCATCTGCTTCCGCAAAATAACGGCGGTGCTATCATCTGCCATAGTTAATGCGCTTTTAATCTGTTCGGGGGCAAAAATACGAAAAAGTTTGACAATAAAAGTGATAATGGTGCGAAATATTTTGACAATCAGCACCAAAAATTGATGTTTTCGGTCTAAAAACAACGAAAAGCCGTTTTTCTTTTACCCAATAGAGAAAAATATTATGTTTAATAGGGACAACTTTCCAACCTCTCGCCGTTTATTCTTTTATCTCCTTTCAGAGTTGGCAAAGCCTTTCTTTTTCATCCTCTTTCCTCTATCAATTCAACCACAGCCGGACAACTGGCAAAACAAACAGGGGCAAACCTTTCCTTTCTTTCTTCCTTTCTTTCTTACTTCTATCTCTCTATTATATATCTCTCTATTATATAAAAAACCGAATAGATATATATAAGAAAAACAAAATACAATAACCAGATACGCCCGCGCGCGAGTATCATGGAACAGGGCTAAAATACCTTACTTTGCGTGTGGATTGATTTAGGGCTATTTGTAGGCGTTTTATGCTTTCTTGGTCACTTGTATTGATAAAAAATTAGACCTCATTAGAGCGGCTAAAAATGTGTAATTTCAGGGGGCAAAAATAAATTGAAATTTTATTGTAATTTTTTTGTGTTTTTCTTTGTCAATTAAAAGAAAAGCAGTAATTTTGTAGCAGAATTAAGGAACAATCAGGGCAAAGAGAAAGCCCGAAAGAATATTAACTAATTAAAACAAATTAAACCATGGAGTATTTGAAAGTTTTTGCAGCCGCGCCGGTTGCCTCTCTCATTTCTGACAATGGAATAACAGCAGCTGCAGCAGCTGCCACCACCGTCTGCGAATTGCGCCGCTATTTAGAAAAAAACGGGACCGCTGTTATTTTCTGGAATGACGGCAAAGTTAGTTTTTCTTACATCTACATACACACAATAAAAGTGCCGGCTAAAGCCCTGCGAGACGTGAGCAGCCTGGCGGCATGGGTACGCGAAAGAGAGGCACACTACAAGGCAGCAGATATGCGCCGTATTTTTGGGAATTAAAATACCCTGACGAGTCTTTGGGAATTAAGACGAAACACCGCCAAACGCGGTGTCGGTATTAACAACTAATTAAAACTTTTTTACTATGGTACAGATTAAGAACTACCAAAAGGACATGGCCGCAATGATGGCCGCAGTAATTGACAAGGCACAGAAAAGCGAAAGCGGCTTTTTCTGCGAGATCTTCTCCGTGTTTGGCCAAGACAATGTTTCACAATGCTTACAGGAAAGCCGAAACCGCCACTATCCACAGCCGGACGAAATCAAGACGGACGGCAAAACACGCGCAAAGGTGCTGCGCGTGCTGGACAATGCGCACTGTTATTTCGAGCCTTGCAAGATGGCCACGCCATGTATCTCCGATGGCCGTCTTTGCAATCTTGTCGAGTTTGACGGCGTTTTCTATAAATTTATAAAGGGCTGGAGAGAGTCAACGAGCCAGGTAAGAGAGTGGGCGCAGACCATACGCCCCGAAGAATTGCCGCTCGGCTGGGAAAAAATGCACCCTGCGCCTAATAAAATCGGCGTGGTGACTGATGCCAAAATGAAACAATGGGCAAACTATCTGCGCGAAAGGAGAAACGCCGCGAACAGGCCATAAAAGATATTTTGCGCAATATCGCCAAGATGGAAAGGGGCGCAGAAAAGGCCACGCGAACAGGGATGAACCACAGGGGCAATATCTCCGGCCGCATAATTAAAAACGGTCTTTGCTACGAGTGGGAAATATTAGAGAGTGGCCGCTTACAGGACAAAATAACCGTTTATTATACCGTAGGCTACGATACAAAGACATACACCAGCACCGCGGCTGCAGACTTCATGCAAATGGCAAGGGGACAATATAAAACCCGTATTTAACCCCACGGCACAGCCCCCACACGCAGCCAACCTGGCGGGCGTGGCTTCCGGCCTCGGTGCCAGAGGGGGCGCGAATTTTTGGAAAATCATTTATTAACCCCTTAACAATACAAAATCATGACAACTTCAAAAAACACCTTTTCCGCCTACACAATCTATTGGGCAGAGTTTACGCCGACAGTCGGCAAGTATGTAACAAAAGCGGACATTATCAAAATTAAAGGTTATGATGATGGTTACATCGGCCGTTATAATACCTATTTCCGCAAACATTTTCCCAGCAAGGCCGCAGCTCTGGAGTTTATTAAGAGCTTTGGCAAAAAACTCTCTAAAAGGTACGCCGTGCGCCTGTTCACTGACAAGCAGTACGGAATGATAACACGCGAAAAAGATGCCGTACCCTACACGCGAAAGCAACTGGCCGAAGTCTATTATATAGGATAGGCCACGCGAAACAATAACCGAGTATTAACAACTAAACCCCCGTAAAAATGAAAACTTCAGAAGAAAGAAAATGCTATCTGTTTGCAATCGTGGTAAAGGGCAAAATAATCGCAGCCCCTGCGCAAAACTGGTGGGCGACTGATTATGAAATGAGAATACAGGCCGCCGCCTATTGCACGGCGGCGCGCGCCTTCAGGAAAACGGCCGGCGTAATGGTTTACGAGAAAAAACGCACTTTGTGGGAGGCCGTACACGGTTGCAATTTGCCCGTAGGCGATTTTTCGCCATGTTGGCTATGGCCGGATGACGTTAAATGCCTACCGCTATACGCCTAACCCCCACGGACTTTTTGGGAATTTATTTTTTAACTAATTAAAACACAAAAAAATGAAAAACAAAATTTATGAAATCCTCGTGTCTATTGAGGGCGGCAAATTTGTGCCGTTTGATTATACGGAATATTGGGAAAAGGACGCGCGTAAAGAGATACAGCACCTCCGCAAAGAGTGCGACAAAAAAAACTATCGTTTCCGGCTGCACTACCTTGAAACCGTGGAAACCGTTGTTTTGGTCGCTCGTTAACCCTTTCCCTTTTTGCCCGTGTTAACTTCGCATTGTAGGCGGATTGCAACCGCCCACGGGCACAAATATAACCCCTAAACATTGAAACGATGAAAAGCAAAAACACACTCGCGGACATATTAAACCGCGGCGAGAACGCCCCCGACTATTTGCCGAGCTGCGCACATTATGAACATTTGTTGCAGATGGCAACGGAAAAGCAACGGACAACGAGAGAAGAGGCGCGAAAGCGTTACGGCCTATATACTTACCGTCAATGGGCGGCAATCCTTGAGGGGTAACCGTATTTTTGGGAGTAAAATTTTTTTGTAAAACTTTAATTTACTAACTTTGCCGCCTGGATGGCGGCGCAAAACTGAAAAACAATGAAAGCAGAAATCAGAACCTACCAAACTAACGCAACCTTGTTTGCCAATGACAATGCCCACGCTATCTACTGGGATGGCGTGGAATTCGACACCACAGAAGAATATAACAAATGGATTGCCGAGCAGCTGACGCCGGCAGCAGCCGCACGGAATTACGATGAAATAAAAATGTCTCTGGAGATCGCCACGGACTATTTAAGGCCGTAGCGAGTGCGCACAGATACGCCAATAAAATAGGGTGCTGACAATGCGCAGCACCTTATTTGCCGCCTTACTGCGGAAACAGTCGGCAATTAGTCGGCAGGGGAAACAACCCCAGCCACAGGAAAATAAGGACTACAACGGCAGCCAGGAAACGCAACTAACCGAGCAGCACCCCGAAACGGAAATTGCACGGGATCTCCGGCAGCTGTGCGACTGGCTGCAAGAGCATCGCCGCGAAAAACTCATATAGCAGCCGCACCAGGCTGCGCACCTGAAAGCCATGCACCCCTACTCCCATACCCCCGCCGTATTTTTGGGAGTCGAAAAAGGGGCGCGGACTTTTGGGGAATTCTTCCGGCTTTGTTTTTCAAAGCAAAGTTTTAATTAGTTAATACCGCCTCCGTCAGTCGTGAGACTCGCGGAGGTTTTCGTCTGTACCCCCACGGACTTTTTGGGAACTGGATTTTTAGGTAAACTTATTGGATTACTTATAAGGTTACTTATTGGGAATGGTTTTGGGAATGAAATTGGGAAAGTTGGGAATGATTTTGGGAAAACAAAAAAAATGACCAAAAAAATTTGGTCATTAAAATGGTCATTTTTTTTACACCTAAATTTTTGCTCGGCTATTGCCCATCTGCAAAGGGTAAAGTGCCAAAATCGGGAATTGTTTAACACGAAAAAAGGATGCGTTAAGAAAAGGCCGTTTTTTTGACACGAAAAGCCCCTCGCATCTGGAGGTGATGCAGGGGGGGCAGTAGATGTCTCTTTTACTGTGACGGGTTAGAGAGACGGAGCAACCTTCCTAAAGGGAAAGGTTTGGTATTGCAAAGGTAGGGACTTTTTGGGAAACGGCAAAATTTTTGGGGCAAAACTGTTTTTTGAGGAGCAGTTTATAATAAAGACAACAACCGCTCCTTCCTGCAAGACTATGCCCTCAAGGGGAGTTGTCTGCGGAAGGAATGAAAGGATTTTGAAAAGGAAAGAGCCTTATTTTTATAAACGGCGGTCATTTTTCTTTGTCTGCGACTCAATTTTTGAGCAAAATCCTATCAAACTGGCTGCATTATGCCGATGTCCTGCACACCGTTTGTTTCATCGCGCTACGATTGATTACCTTTGAGTCTTGCAGTCGGGGGTCTGGCGGTTAACAGTTGCCCCCACTTAATCGCAACGGATATAACATAAGCAGTCGAACACTTTTTTGCCACGCAGATAGCTGTGGGAGAGTGTACTGTTTCAACTCCACAGAAACAAAAAAAGCCCCTTGCAGGTCGGTGCGTCACCCGCAAGGGAAGGGGAAATATGGCCTTTGCGGCCTAACGGAAAATGGGATTTCCCTTTTTTCTTCTCCACATTGAGAGTTGCGCACCATTTCCTCTCCTGTTTCTACCGCAAAATTACCGCCTTGCCTTTCGCCCTCCAAATTTTTTGGAAAGTATTTTAAGCGGACAATGACCGACCTTTTGGCAAAATAGGGGTATAAAATGAAAAAATCCCCGTTTTCAGGGGACTTTTTGGGACAAATTCCGTGCGTTTTCCGTGCGCGAAATGTGTAAATGACTGAAATTCAGTTGAAAAATGTGGAGATAATGGTACTTTTCGGTATGATTTTACCCCCTTTCCAGTGCGATTGTAATCGCATTCCATACCCCAAATTGCGATTGTAACCCTCATTTTTGCGATTGTAATCGCATTTCAGTCCGTGCGTTTTCCGTGCGCAATATCGCAAAAAATATTTTTAGCGCGATTTTGGCGGTTTTTGGCTTTTGCAATCTTCACTTTGCAAAATAAGCCTTTAGAGGGCGTCGAACTTACTCATCTCACGGCGGCGCATCTCATCAACCACCGCCATATAAGGTTTGAGCATCTTGACATCCTTGTGGCCGCTCCAGGACATAATGACCGGAATAGGTATCTCCAGCAGCAGGGCCATCGTTATGAATGTGCGCCTCGCCGCGTGGAATGTCATGCACTCCCATTTGGGCTTAACGACTTCCGTGCGCGTTGATCCACGGAACGAAACGAGGCGCAGGGGTGCATCAATCCCTGCCGTCTTGCAAGCCTTGCGTATGTAGGCGTTGGCTTTCTGATTGCTGATGCGCGGAAAGACATAACGGCCTTTGAGGTCGCTATATTTGGCGAGTATGCGCTTTGTGTGCGCGTTAAGGTCTATGTGCAAGGCATCGCCCGTTTTCTTCGTCACGATGGAAATCTGCGTGTCGGTAATCATATCCCTTGTCAGGGCAATGACATCGGAAAAACGCAGTCCGCAGTAGCACGAAAAGACAAAGAGGTCGCGCACCCTGTCGAGGTAGGGACTTTTTGAAAGGTCGCAGGACTCCAGTGCGGCCAGTTCGCTGCGCTCGAGGTAAACGATTGTCTTCTGCTCATAGTTTGCGCCCTTGAGCTTTACGCGGAATGTGCGGTGTGCGTTGCCGTGGTAGTAGCCGCTATTCTCGCACCATCGCATAAACCATCGCAGAAAGCCGAGTTTCTTGGCTATCGTGGTGTTGGTGTAACCCTTGCGTATGTACCACGACACAAGGCCGTCAAGGTAGCCCTCCGTAATGTCCTCAACCCCTGCCTTGCGGTCGTATGACTGCATATTGTTGAGCAGGGCATCGAACTTGTCATAGGTGGCTTCAGTCCACGACCTCTTTGCGCCCTGGTCGGCCTTGAACATTGCTATGAGGCCGGCAAGTGACACCGAGGCTCTGTCGGGCATCACTCCCAAGCTCTTCTTCTTGTAGGCATCGCGCAGCTCGCCAGGGGTAGGTCTGCGCTCCAGCACCACCTCATAGTGGCGCAGTATGCCCTCCAGGGATGCCATGCCCTGCGCGATAACCTTATTATATACCTGCGCGTATGCGTGACCGATAACTTGCCCCGTGGCCTTGTCGAAGTTCTCATGGGGAATGTGTATGCCGAGGGCGAAGTCCTGCTGACTGCGGAACATGGAGAGGCGGAGGAAAAGCGCGGTG
>JAEIGA010000857.1_pt1 | contig 45128 bp, 37 predicted proteins | sample 9270691 | NCBI WGS metagenome assembly JAEIGA01 (sample SAMN17057246, study PRJNA624740) | gut metagenome | biome: biome; isolation source: fecal sample | host: Bos grunniens | place: China: Xizang | collected 2019
ATGCACACTCGTTCCTACTACCAGGACTCGCCCCACTTCACGGGTATTAAAATTAATACCCACACTACTTTGAGATGCACACTCGTTCCTACTACCAGGACTCGCCCCACTTCACGGGTATTAAAATTAATACCCACACTACTTTGAGATGCACACTCGTTCCTACTACCAGGACTCGCCCCACTTCACGGATATTAAAATTAATACCCACGCTACTTGGGGCATTTACGTTTATTATTGATAGATTTTAGACTCGACAAGTTACAAAAATCATCAAATAGTTGGTGAGTAATGATATTATCTATATATTTGTGTAAACCGTCAAAGTTATGGAGAAACACGCAATGAAATTCACATTGGAGAAGAATCGCATAGGCGAACTATTCAACTCCTTTCCTGAGCTAAACGTAAGGCAGGTGGCACGTGCCATGAGCATCAACGAGACGCTAATGCAACAATATGTGAATGGTGCAAAGAAACCAACATATGAGCGCAGAATGGAGATAGAGAGGTACATTCACGAACTTGGACGCAGGCTCACGCAGATATCACTTGAATAGATAATATTGAAATAGGTGTCGCAACTCATGAAGTTCGACACCTAATTTATTATATAGTCTGTCATCTCATCTGCCAAAATGTCAGTCATAGGCACTTGGCACAACATTTGACTACTAAACGACAGAATTGGTAATAACTTAAAACGCACATAGATATATGACAAATGGCAAAATTGGGGTAACTACCGAGAACATCTTCCCCGTAATCAAGAAGTTCCTATATTCCGACCACGAGATCTTCTTGCGTGAGTTGGTATCAAACGCTGTGGATGCTACACAGAAGCTCAAGACCCTTATCTCAAAGGGTGAGGCTCAGGGAGAGCTTGGCGACACAACAATCCACATTGCTGTCGATAGCGAGGCTAAAACCCTAACAATCACCGACCGAGGCATAGGTATGACTGCCGAGGAAGTTGACCGCTACATCAATCAGATTGCCTTCTCGGGTGCAGAGGAGTTTATGGCAAAATACAAGGACCAGGCCATCATCGGCCACTTTGGTCTCGGCTTCTACTCGTCGTTTATGGTTGCTGACAAGGTCGAGATCTTCACACAGTCGTACCGCAACGAGGCCGAGAGTGTACACTGGAGCTGCAACGGCTCACCAGAGTTCGAGATGGAGGAGCTAGACGAGAAGCTCGCTCGCGGCACACGCATTGTGCTACACATTGCAGAGGACTGCTTGCAGTTTACCGACAAGAACGAGATAAGCAGACTTCTTCGCAAGTACTGTCACTTCCTCCCTGTGCCTATCGCATTTGGTAAGAAGCAGGTATGGCGTGATGGCAAATATGTCGATACAGAGGAGGATAACATCATCAACAATATCACACCACTCTGGACCCGTAAGCCTTCAGAGATTAGTGCAGAGGAGTATAAGGAGTTCTACGCCGACCTCTACCCAGCAAGCGAGGAGCCACTCTTCTACATCCACCTCAACATCGACTATCCGTTCAACCTCACGGGTATCTTGTACTTCCCGAAGCTTCGCAACAACTTCGAGATCCAGAAGAACAAGATTCAGCTCTACTGCAACCAGGTGTTCGTTACCGACGAGGTGCGTGGTATTGTGCCTGAGTACCTCACGTTGCTTCACGGCGTGATCGACTCACCAGATATTCCTCTTAACGTGTCGCGAAGCTACTTGCAAAGCGATGCTAACGTAAAGAAGATATCGAGCTACATCACTCGTAAGGTTGCCGACCGTCTTCAGGAGCTGTTCAATACTATGCGTCCCGACTACGAGGAGAAGTGGGACGACCTCAAGATATTCATCCAGTACGGTGTGCTCACCGACGAAAAGTTTGCCGAGAAGGCTCAGAACTTTATGCTCTGGAAGTCTATCGAGGGCAAGTACTACACATCTGAGGAGTATATCGAGAAGATTCGTGAAACACAGACCGACAAGGATGGCATCACCATCGCACTCTACGTAGACGACGTTGTGGGCAAGGACTCATTCGTGGAGGCTGCAAAAGCCAAGGGATACGACGTACTCGAGATGAACGGACAGCTCGACAGCCACTACATTCAGTACTTCGAGTCGAAGAACGAGAAGGTACGCTTCGCTCGCGTAGATGCCGATGTTATCGACAAACTCATACGTAAGGAGGAGCAGATGGCTATGTCGCTATCCTCAGAGCAGCAGCAGATTATGCGTCCAGTATTCGAGAGCCAGATGCCTACCGACGAAAAGATCCACTACCACGTGTCGTTCGAGGCTATGGCTGCCGACGCTGCCCCTGTGGTCATCACACAAAACGAGTTTATGCGACGTATGAAGGATATGGCAGCCACGTCTGGTGGCGAGATGAGCCGCTTCTATGCTGAGATGCCAGACAACTTCACAATCACAGTTAATGGCAACCACCCTATCGTACTCGACATCCTCACAGAGGTTGAGAGTGCCTACGGCGACAAGCTCCGCACAATCGGCAAGAAGATCACCGCAGCTGAGCAGGAGGAGAGCCGCTTCGAGGAGACCATCAAGGGCAAGAAGAGCGACGAACTCTCGACAGAGGAGCGTGAGATGCGTGATTCACTCTCGCAGCGTATCACAGAGCTTCGCACAGAGCGAGACACACGCCTCGAGGAGATTGGTCGCGAGAACCGCAAGGTGCGTCAGATTATCGACCTCGCACTGCTATCTAACGGCTTGCTCAAGGGTAAGAACCTCACAGAGTTTATTCAGCGAAGCATATCACTCATCGAGTAAAAGATATCTATGTTAAACAGATAAGGGATTGTCCACAACCTGGGCAATCCCTTACTGCTTAATGTTTAACTCTGAGTGTGCCATCGTCTAAAATCTCGAGTTCAGACTCAGGGAAATCGAGCTTGCTAAGCATTCTAATCTCTTTGACTACAGCTCGTTCAGCATCAAGTCGTGGTCCTGTACGTGTTGTTTGCCTTGCCGAGATGATCTCGCCGCCAAGAAACTCTCCACCTACGCTTAGTCGCACACGAAGCAGAGGGGCATAGCCACACTTACCCTTTATGTTCATCATATATGGCGTGCAGAAGTTACCAAGCGAGTAGGCAATAAGCTTACCCTTATAGAGCTCCATACCTCGCACAACGTGGGGTCCGTGGCCAAAGACAAGGTCGGCACCTGCATCGACAGCCACGTGCGAGAAGTCGTAGACATTACCACGTGGGCCACCGCCAAACCACTCATCATCACGAGTGACACGGCTTGCCGAAGCACCCTCAGCACCTCCGTGGTGGGTCACAATGACAAGGTCGCAATGCTCCTGGTCACGCAGAGTCTTAATTGTGCTACGCAGAAGGTCGAAGTCGTGGATATCGCACATCTCCTCGAAGGGGGCAAAGGCACAAATGCCGTAACGCACACCATCACGCTCCACAACACTCCACTCAGCACGATCCTTCAAGCCAGCATAGGCGATACCAGCTTTGTCCAACACACGCATTGTTGATAGAACACCAATCTCACCAAAGTCACGCAGGTGGTTGTTGCCTATCGACAGGAAGTCGAAGCCCGCAGCGAGGAAGTGGTTGACATAACGCTCAGGTGAGCGGAAGAAGAAGGCATACTTTGGGTCACGCACATAGCGATGCTCGCCACCCTTATCCAAGAGCAGACACTCCAAATTGCCAAGAGCCAGATCAGCATCTGCAATGTAGCTCCTAACATCGTCGAAAAGGTGGGCACCATCGTGCACAGGAAGAAGCGGAGCGTTGTCGGGATAGTTGACACCCAAGACCATATCGCCCACGCAGGTGAGAGTAACCTCACGCAATAGGCGTTGCTCGGCACGCTGCACAGAGTCGCGAATATGCATTTCAAGGTAAGTGGGCACAGACTCACGCCACGAGAGGTACTCTTGCAAAACATCGTTGCCAACAAATAGAGAGTCAGCAAACTCACTACACGCACTCTTGGTGCGTGAGGCGTATGAATAGATAACACCGCAGCTACATATCATAACTGCGGCAATCATCACATAAACAGATAGTTTAATCCAACTTCGCATAACTTTTAAAGCCTTTCGAGCACCTCCATAAGCCATATAGGTGCACGTTGAGGACGGCGTGTAGTCTTATCGATAAATCCGAGCGTCGTAGAACCCGTAGCAATCTCGCGACCATCCTCTCCACGAATCTCATACTTAAAGTTCATACGTGCCATAGGCAACTCGTCGACCGACGCAGTGACAGATATCAACTCGTCGTAGTAGGCTGGCTGGCGATACTTGATGTTGACCTCAACGATGGGCATCATAACGCCACGACGCTCCATCTCGGCATAGGTGAGGCCCACAGCTCGAAGCCACTCTGTGCGTGCCACCTCAAAGAACTTGACATAGTTCGAGTGGTGAACAATGCCCATCTGGTCGGTATGGTGATACTCTACACGTATCTTTGTCTCAAAACTCTTCATAACTCTATAATTATATCTCTATCATCTGATTCTACCCGAATCTCGCGACCGCGAACCTCTATAGACTGACTAATGCCATTGACCACAGCACAATACGTTCCATCGCAAGGCAAGAGTTTGTACTCATCCTCTATGCATAGTACTCCACCCTGCAGATGGCCCATAATTATATATGGATGGCCCATAATCTGTCGGGCACGCTCCGCCTCGCCACGCTCCAACAAGCCTCGCACCACCGTAGAGCTAACCTTGTCGCCCAGGTCTGTGTACTGCTCCACACGCTCAAGCTCAAAGCCGAGTTCTAAGCCAAGGGGCTTCAAACTATCGTAGTTGCCCTCATTGCCACGTCCGAGGCGGTGGTTATAGCCCACGACCATACCCACCATACCGAGTTTGGCAACGAGCGACCCACGAACAAACTCCTCAAAGGACTGACCACGAAACTTATCATCGAAACGTGCGACAACCAAGCGGTCAACACCGTAACGCTCCAAGAGCCAGGCACGCTCCTCGACAGAGGTCAGAAGAGGCATACCCTCGGCACGTCCCATAGCGATACGAGGGTGAGGATCGAAGGTCACAACAACGCTCTCAGCCGAGAGGGCCGAGGCCATAGACTGAAGCCTTCTGAGCAGCGTGCGATGACCCTCGTGGACACCATCGAACGAGCCCACGGTGACGACCGAACGCAATGTAGAGGGGAGCTTATCGAAGCCGTAGTGAATCTCCATAGTTAGCTATTGCTCTCTTCGGCAACCTTCACGAAGTAGGCTACCTTCTCCAAAAGTGTGGTGATATCGTAGTTCTCGACGACGATACCTTGCGGGAAATTGAGGGGTGCCGAGGTGAAGTTCAGCACACCCTTGATACCTGCATTGATGATTGGGATGACGAGTGTCGACGCCACAGATGTTGGCGACGAGACAATCACGATGCTGATATCGAGCTCCGAAACACGACTCTCAAACTCCTCGATTGGATAACAAGGGATGCCGTCAATAGTAGTACCCACCTTCTCCTTGTCGACATCGAATGCCGCCGTGATGCGTAGCTTGAGGCCCTTGCCATTGAAGTAGCGTGTCACGGCACGACCCAAGTGGCCCATACCTATGACTGCCATATTTATAGGCTGCTCGCTGTAGAGTATACTGTCGATAAAGTCGATGAGAACCTTCACGTCATAACCCTTCTTAGTGTCGCTCGAGAAGCCTATGAGCATAAGGTCACGACGCACCTGCACAGCTGTGATGCCGTGCATACCCGCCAAGACGTGCGAGAAGATGTGTGTGATACCCTGAGCGTGGCATTTGAGTAGTGTACGGCGATACTCGCTGAGACGCTCGATGGTCTTCTCCGGAATTGGACTCGACATATTTGCCATAGATTTAGACTACTCGTAGGTTATCGTGAAGTCACGCTGATACTTGATCTCAACCCACTCCGTGTTGATGAACATACCATCCTCAAACTTGAAGCTATAAGGTGTTGCAAGAGGGGTGATTCGCTCAAGCAAAATACTCTTATCGAGACCTGTAAACATCTTGGTACAGAAGATCATAAAGGCATCGTAACCACGGCAAGAGAATGGCGTTGGCAAAATACCATACGAAGTCAAATATCGGCTCTCGAAGATCTTTATAGCATTATTGTCGATACGCTTACTGTTGTATGCAGTAATTGTCGACACGCCACACTGGAACACACCCTTGAAGTCCATATACTTGAGGTTATCCCATTTGTGATTACCCGCCACAACACAGTCGTTCACACCACGTGGCGACTTCTTGACAGCCTCGCCAATAGTCTCAAGTATCTTCTGTACAACAACATCCTTGTTTGCCACAATGAATACAAGGCTACGACCATTTGCAGGTGTCAGCGACTGAAGTGGCACCGCAGCACCCGCCGTGCCATCACTCTTACGAACGAAGAACGATGCTTTGAGACCCGACGCAGAGGCCACAAGATGACGAACATTGAGGTGGCTTGTAGCTGCGAGCACATCCTTGAGATAGCTCTCGTCATTACCAGCAGCACCGTAGATGATGTTAACCTCGTAGCTACCATCGAGCAACTCGGCATACTTCTCGTAGTGATACTTGCTATCTGCCTTCATCTGGAAGACTACGGGACTCGAGAGCTGATCGGGGTTGATATCTGATAGTGGTGTAACAAGCGGAATGTTGTGTTCCTCGGCAAAGGGCACAACCTCTGCAAGCTCGTTGGGATACACTGGTCCTATGATAAGATTCACATTGGCAAAACCCTCGCTTTCAACGATTTGTCGCGTAGTTTCTGGCGAGAATTTAGTGTCGTAGACCTTGACATTTATAGAGTAGCCATTACGACGCAAATCCTCGAGTGCCAACAACGAGCCGCGATAGAAATCGACAAAGGCAGACTGAGGCTTGTCGTTGCGGTGCATAGGCAACATAAGAGCCACGTTGATTACCTCATTCTTCTCAAAACGCTTGAACTCTGGGACGCGTACCTCGGTGACAGGAGCAATAGTATCGAGCTTGAGGCTATCACACTCCGACTCCGGGGCATTAAGCGATGCGAGGAGAACGTCATCGTTTGTTACGTAGATGTAGTTATCCTCGAAAACGTCGAGTGCAAAAATATCGTCTTCATCGCCACGCACTGCCTCATCCGAGTGCTTATCACGCTTCTTCTCACGCTCGATATCTCTTATTGAGGCCTTGCCCACACGCTCCTTGCGAATCTTGATGACATCACCTATCTTCAACACCTCAGGGGTAATACCCTCATTGTCGGCCAAGATCACGTCGAGCTCCACTCTGTAGTGCTTGGCTATTGAGTAGAGCGTGTCACCCTGGGCTATAGTGTGCTCGATGAACGGATTAGGATCGCTCTTTGCCACCTTACCCTTTTTGTGGGCCTTAGTGTTGTAAGGGATGTAGATAGCCTGGCCCAATGCAAGGCTGTCGGCATTGACACCGCTGTTGAGCTCCACAATGCCCTTGAGGGGCACATCATACTCACGAGCCAGCGAGTAGAACGTGTCGCCATCAGCAATGGTGTGTATGGTACACTTCTTGCCTTTTACTACTACAACCTGCTCTGTCTGTGCCGTTGCCGACACGACGACAAGAAGAAGTAAAAGTGTTAAAAATGAACGTATTAGTCTCATTCGTTTTATGTAGCTTATTGTTGTTACTATTTCATAGCCTCACGCAGACGTATCTCCGTAAATATCTTCTTGGTGTACTGTGGGAAGTCGCCCTTAATCAGCCAGTCGTAGTAGCTTGGCTCGATGCGGAATATCTCGGCCACTGAGCGACCACGATACTTGCCAAAGGTAAACACCTCTTCGCCCTTATCGTTAAGGCCTATGCGACCCGCAAAGTCGACCACCTCGCCGTGTGTCGAGAACTCTGCCAACGCCTCGACAGTGTCGCCAATGTCGCTATAACGAGCAATCTGTGCCTCGAGCACCTCGTATGTTGCAAGTGTGTCGGCCTCTGCCGAGTGGGCATTCTCAAGGTCCTTATCGCAGTAGAATTTGTACGCAGCTACGAGTGTTCGCTGCTCCTTCTTGTGGAAGATGTTCTGCACATCTATATACTTTCGACGCTTGAAGTCGACATCGACCTCAGCACGCATAAACTCCTCGACAAGCACAGGTAGGTCGAAGCGATTTGAGTTGAAACCACCAAAGTCGCAACCCTCGATGAACTTGGCGAGCGACTTTGCTATCTGCTTAAATGTAGGCTCATCCTTGACATCCTCGTCGTAAATACCGTGTACGGCCGACGCCTCTTCGGGGATGTGCATCTCGGGGTTTATGCGACGTGTCTTCACCTGCTTGGTGCCATCGACATCAATCTTCACCATAGAGATCTCGACGATGCGGTCACGTGACGTGTCGACACCAGTAGTCTCGAGGTCAAAGAATATTATTGGTCTTTTTAGTTTTAGGTTCATAGTCTGCAATACTCTCGTTATAGGATAGATGATAGACGCTGTTGTGGTCGTTATCGATTAGGGAGGTTAGAGAATTTAGGGAGAATTAAGGAAAATCTCCTTATACCTAACGCTCAAGACAAGTTTAATCTTATCCCCACCCTGCCATCTTTTAGTTTAGAAGAGTTTTGCACTCCCCACAACCACATCTTTTTTGTTAGAAGGGGTTAGATACAACGCTCGGCAAATTTCGAGGCGATGGGCTGTACTTGGCGTACTGCCCATTGCCGAAGAGATTCGTTAGCGGCAGTAGATGACCCCTTATCACAAAAAAGATTATGCGTTGATCATCATAGGCATAAGAAGCATCAAAACCTCTGACGCACGCTTATCATCATACACAGGCTTGAAGACACCTGCACGCGTTGAATCCGCAAGCTCGATAACGACAGTTGGGGTATCGATGTTCGAGAGAATCTCAACAAGGAATGTAGACTTGAAGCCGATAGTCACTGGCTGACCCTCGTAGCTGCAAGAGATAGTCTCGTTGGCAGATACTGAGAAGTCGATATCCTGAGCAGCGAGGCTAATCTTATTGCCGCCGATGTCCATACGGATAAGGTTTGTTGTTGGGTTCGAGCAGACAGCAACACGCTTGATGCCGTTAACGAACTCAACACGGTCTACAAGCACCTTGTTAGGGTTGGCTGTAGGGATCACGGCGTTGTAGTTAGGATAGTTACCCTCGATAAGGCGGCAGACAAGTTTGTGGTTAGAGAGCTGGAATATGACATTCTTCGCGTCGAACAACACACGCACTGGGGCGTTCTCCTTCACGAGCATACCTTTGAGAAGGTTGGCTGGCTTCTTTGGGAGGATGAATGAGGCGTTGAAGTCTGAGTCTACGCACTCGGCCATTGAGCGTACGAGCTTGTGGGCATCTGTAGCCACGAAGGTCACCTTGCCCTCCTCGAAGTTGAAGTATACACCATTCATCACTGGACGAAGCTCATCATCGGCAGTTGCGAAGATTGTCTTGTTGATACCTGCGATGAGCATATCTACATCCATAAGTATCTCTTTGTGCTCTGCACCCACACCCTGCATTGCTGGGTAGCTCACGGCACTCGCACCAGGAATTGAGAGTGAGCCGCTTGCCCACTTAACCTTGATCTCCCACGTTGTGTCATTGACGTCGAACTCGAGAGGCATCTCGGGGAACTCCTTGAGTGAGTCGAGCATAAGCTTTGCAGGAGCTGCGATGACACCCTCACGCTCCACGTTGTCGACCTTGAGGTGGCCAATGAGAGTTGTCTCGAGGTCAGAAGTTGTCACTGTGAGCTCCTCGTCCTTGAGCTCGAGGAGGAAGTAGTCGAGAATAGGCAAGGTGTTCTTGTTGCTGATAACCTTACCTGTTGTTGCGAGCAGCGAGAGAAGTGCTGAGCTTGATACTGTAAATTTCATAGTTTTTTCTGTTTTATTTTATATTTTCTTTTGTTTTTCAAAAGTTTAGAGTGTTGCCAACTTATCCAACGCAAGTTCAATCATTCGGCGAACGAACGGTTTATAGTCGGTGCAAGCATCTTTAGCCACACGCTGAGCGATGATGGTGCAGATGGTGGCTGCACGATGGCCGAGAAGAGCAGCGAGGCCTGCAAGTGCCGAGCCCTCCATCTCGAAGTTAGTAATACGACGCTCACCAAAGCGGAACGACTCGATCTTCTCGTTGAGCTTCAAGTCGTGGGGAGCGATACGCACCCAGCGACCTTGCGGAGCGTAGAATCCTGGGGCAGCAATGGTGATACCCTCAAGCGTAGAGTCTTTGAAGAGCTCAAAGAGGTCGTTGTGGGCATTCACGAAGTATGGTGCAGGGAGCTTCTTGTACCACGCAGTATGCTCCTCGAAGGCACGCTCAAGTTCAAGGTCGCAGACAGTGTCGCGACCCTCATAATATGAGATGAGGCCATCGAAGCCGAGTGACGTACGTGAAAAGACCACCTCGCCCACCTCAATATCAGGCTGAATGGCTCCAGACGTACCAAGACGCACAAGCGTGAGCTGGCGGAAGGAATCCTTAACTTGGCGAGTCTCGAAGTCGATATTTGCAAGGGCGTCGAGCTCCGTAACGCAGATGTCGATATTTCCGATGCCAATGCCTGTCGACATCACAGTCATACGCTTGCCCTTATACGTTCCAGTAACTGTTAAAAATTCACGATTTGAGACCTCACACTCCTTAGTGTCGAAATAGTCAGCAATCATAGCCACACGGCCCGGATCACCTACAAGGATCACGATGTCGGCGAGTTGCTCAGGCTTAAGATGCAGGTGGAAAATAGAGCCATCTGCATTGATAATCAGCTCAGAAGATGGAATAGTTCTCATATCTTGAAATAAAATTTGTTCGTTTTATTTTTAATATTTGCGTAAAATTAATAATTTTGTCAGAAATAGCAAAACTTTTAGCAACTTTTTAGAGTTATGACACTCATAAAATCTATCTCGGGTATTCGCGGCACAATTGGTGGAAGCCCCGCGGAGAACCTCACCCCTATAGACGTTGTCAAGTTCACAACGGCATATTCACGTCTTATCAAAGATAAGAATCCAGACAAACGCATCACTGTTGTCATAGGTCGCGACGCCCGCATCTCGGGCTCTATGGTCGACTCATTGGTGGAGGGCACGCTCCTCGGCTGCGGTGTGGATGTCATCAACGTGGGCCTCTGCACAACGCCAGGCACGGAGATGGCAGTAATCACACACAAGGCCGATGGTGGTATCATCATCACCGCATCGCACAACCCCCGACAGTGGAACGCCCTCAAGCTCTTGAACGAGCGTGGCGAGTTCCTCAACGATGAGGAGGGTAAGCAGGTGCTTGCAATGGCCGATGATACTGAGTACAGCTACCCTACAATCGACAATATCGGCAAGGTGCTCCTTCGCGAGGACTTCAACACACAACATATCGAGCAGGTCTTAGCCCTCAAGCTTGTCGATAAAGAGGCTGTTCGCAAGCGTCGATTCAAGGTTGTTGTCGATGCTGTTAACTCTGTTGGTGGCGTAGTTATCCCCGCACTCCTCAGGGAGTTAGGTTGCGAAGTTGTAGAACTCAACTGCGAGCCTACAGGCGAATTTGCCCACAACCCTGAGCCACTTGCCGAGAACCTCACCGAGATATCGGAGGTAATACGCAAAGAGGGTGCCGACCTCGGTATTGTTGTAGATCCAGATGTCGACCGTTTGGCATTCGTGATGGAGAATGGCGAGATGTTTGTTGAGGAGTACACATTGGTGGCCGTTGCAGACTACGTTTTGCAACACACTAAGGGCAATACAGTATCGAATCTTTCTTCGTCACGTGCACTCAACGATGTCACTGCACGCTACGATGGTTGCTCATACTCAGCAGCCGCTGTTGGCGAGGTCAACGTGGTGGCAAAGATGAAGGAGACGGGTGCTGTGATTGGCGGCGAGGGTAACGGCGGTGTTATCTATCCAGAGCTCCACTACGGTCGCGATGCCTTGGTGGGCGTTGCTCTCTTTTTGACCTATTTTGCAGGTCTCAACACAACGATGACTGAGCTTCGCAAGACTTACCCTGCGTACTACGCTTCAAAGAACAAGATTGAGCTTACGCCAGAGATCGATGTCGACAAGATTTTGGCTACCATAAAGTCAAGATACTCAAACGAAAGAGTCAACGATATTGACGGCGTAAAGATTGACTTTGAGCACAACTGGGTACATCTTCGCAAGTCCAACACAGAGCCTATCATCCGCATCTACACCGAGGCTCGAACAATGGATGAGGCCGATGCATTGGCAAAGCGTTTTATTTCCGAAATTGACCAAATTTGTAAAGAGTAAATTTACCTTAAAACTATACTATTATGAAACTTGCAAACGACTACATCAAAGCCAACAGAGAGCGATTCTTGGAGGAGCTATTCGACCTTCTTCGCATACCGTCAATCAGTGCTCAGCCATCACTCCACAAGGAGGATATGGTGCGATGTGCTGAGTGGCTCGCAGCGTCGCTCGTAAAGGCTGGTGCTGACCGTGCAGAGGTTATGCCAACAGAGGGTAACCCTGTGGTTTACGCCGAGAAGATCATCGACCCTAAGGCAAAGACAGTTCTCGTTTATGGCCACTACGACGTGATGCCTGAGGATCCTATCGACGAGTGGAAGACTAACCCATTTGAGCCAGAGATCAAGGATGGCCGCATCTGGTGCCGTGGTGCCGACGACGATAAGGGTCAGCTCTTTATGCACGCCAAGGCTTTCGAGGCTATGGTAGCTACCGACACCTTGCCTTGCAACGTTAAGTTTATGCTCGAGGGCGAGGAGGAGATTGGCTCACCAAGTCTCTACAAGTTCTGTGCAGACAACAAGAAGATGCTCAAGGCTGACATCATCCTCGTATCTGACACATCTATGATTGGTCTCGACTGCCCAACAATCACAGCTGGCTTGCGTGGTTTGACATATATGCAGGTAGAGGTTACTGGTCCAGACAAGGACTTGCACTCAGGCCTCTTTGGTGGTGCTGTGGCTAACCCTGCAAACGTCCTTGCAAAGCTCGTGGGCTCGCTCACTGATGAGTTTGGCCGTGTGACAATCCCTGGCTTCTACGACGATGTACGCATCCTCTCAGACGCTGAGCGTAAGGCACTTAACAAGGCTCCATTCTCGCTCGACGAGTATAAGAAGGCTCTCGACCTCGGCGACGTAGCTGGCGAGATCGACTACACAACAATGGAGCGTACAGGCATTCGCCCATCGCTCGACGTTAACGGCATCTGGTCAGGCTACACTGGCGAGGGTACTAAGACCGTTATCCCATCGAAGGCATACGCAAAGATCTCTATGCGTCTTGTGCCTAACCAGGACTTCAAGAAGATTGCCAAGCTCTTCGAGAAGCACTTCCGCCGCATCGCTCCTAAGAGCGTGAAGGTAGACGTTAAGTTCTTGCACGGTGGTGCTCCATATGTATCTCCTACCGATCTCCCTGCATACAAGGCTGCAGAGAAGGCTGTCGAGACAACATTTGGCATCAAGCCATTGCCATTCTACTCTGGTGGTTCAATTCCAATCATCTCTGGCTTCGAGAACATCCTCGGCATCAAGTCTATCTTGCTCGGCTTCGGCCTCTCGAAGGATGCTATCCACTCTCCAAACGAGAGTTACGGTCTCGACCAGTTTGACAAGGGTCTCGAGACTCTGCCATACTTCTACAAGTACTTTGCAGAGAAGTAGTCCTCACAGCTAATTGGCACTATGCCCCTAAAGGCTCACGGCTTTTAGGGGCATTATTTAAATTGTATTATGTATGCGAAAACTATTAACCATACTCTCATCTACCCTTATACTCGGCTGCTCGACGACTGAAACTCTATACACCAAGAGCCTGACGTTTCCCGAAGGTGCTACTGCCAAGGAAAAGATAGAGCTTGCAAGTCGCGTAGTGCCTACTAAGGAGCAGCTCGCCTGGCAGCAGATGGAGCTTACGGCATTCATCCACTTTGGCATCAACACCTTCACCGACCAGGAGTGGGGCGATGGAACTGAAGATCCCAACCTATTCAATCCCACTGCGTTAGACTGCGAGCAGTGGGTCTCAACGCTCAAGCGTGGAGGCTTCAAGATGGTCATCCTCACTGCCAAGCACCACGACGGCTTCTGCCTCTGGCCCACAGCCACCACAGAGCACTCGGTGGCACACTCTACGTGGCGTGATGGTAATGGCGATGTGGTGCGTGAGCTGAGCGAGGCTTGCCGCAAGCACGGCCTCAAGTTTGGCGTCTACCTCTCGCCCTGGGATCGTAACGCCGCCTGTTATGGTGACTCACCAGCCTACAACGCTCTATTCATAGCACAGCTCACCGAGCTACTCACAAACTACGGTAGAGTCGACGAGGTATGGTTCGACGGAGCGTGTGCCGAGGGTCCTAACGGCAAGCGTCAGGAGTATGATTGGCCCAATATTCTCGCTACCATAGACCGCCTACAGCCCAACGCCGTAACTGCCATTATGGGCGACGACGTACGATGGGTCGGAAACGAGGGTGGCCGCGGCAGAACCACGGAGTGGAGCGTTACACCCTACACCCCGCAATCACTCCCAGGAGGTGTCGAGTCGAACGCTGCACTGGGTCTCGAGGAGATGTCGCGTGATTTGGGAAGCCGAGAGCTTGTGGCCAAGGCAAAGGGTGTGAACTGGTACCCCTCGGAGGTCGACGTTTCGATACGTCCAGGATGGTTCTACCACTCGTGGCAAGATGATGAAGTACGCTCCGTAGCCAACCTTGTGGATATATACTACACCTCTGTTGGCCGCAACTCGGTATTACTTCTCAACGTACCTCCCGACCGCCGAGGCCTCATACACGAGATAGATGCCGAGCGTATCACAGCCTTTGGCAAATACATATCCACAAACTTCGACAAGAGCCTTACAAAGGGTAAAAATTGCTATTGGAGTGCCACAAATGGCGATAGTCGTGAATATGAGGTTGAGGGTGACAAGATGATAAACACGCTGCTTATTCAGGAGAATATAAGCCGTGGTCAGCGTGTCGAGGAGTTCAGCGTGGAGGCCTTTATAAATGGTCGTTGGCAACATCTTGCCGAGGGCACTACGATAGGATATAAGCGACTCATCCGCTTCTCAGACTGCCGTGCCGAGCGTATTAGGGTGACCATCGAGAAGTGCCGCACCACTGCCAACATCTCGAACGTAGGACTCTACTATGCCGAGCCTCTTAAAGATGAGAGTCGTGTGGTTAGCACGAGCGATATTCCGGCAGAGAGGTGGCAGGCAATAGCAACTGATGCACACAAGGCTATCGACAGCAACCTCGCGACCGTTTGGCAGAGCGATGGTCTGACACCCATCGTCATAGACCTTGGCGAGATAGTCGACATCGCCGGCTTCTGCTACGCACCTGCGACAGACGGAGGCCTCGGCACTATCTTCAGGTACAACTTTGCCGTGAGCCTTGATGGCACAACGTGGAGCGAGTGTATGACAGATGGCGAATTTAGCAACATTAAGCACAACCCTATACCCTACTTCGTGAACTTTGGCCAGGACTACAAGGCACGCTACCTACGTCTCGTGCCACTCGAGGAGATCGACGGCAACAATGTCACAACAATTGCCGAGCTGGGCGTGCTACTTGCTCATTGACATAGAAAGGTAAAAAGTAAAGGATTGCTCCAATGAGCAATCCTTTACTTTTTCAATCCATTAGCGATGCATCATTGGGGGACGACCACCGCCGAATGGCATACCACCTGGGCGACCGCCCATACCATCGTAGTCATCAATATTCTTTGAGCCTTTCTTACCGAAGTGGCGAAGGTTGTAGTTGAACTGCACAGTGAAGTAGCGACCGATGGTGCTATTCCACGCATTCTGAGTATAACCACTGCCTACGGTACGAGCAAAGGCGGTATTCTGATTCAAGAGATCGTTGACACCAACAAGAATCTCGGCCTGCTGATTCTTAAAGAGTTTCTTTCCCAAGTATACATTACACAATAAGAAGTCCTCATTATAGTTGTTGGTGAAACCGACATACTGATTGTAGTTCACAGCAGCTGTGATTGTGAAACCCTTCCAGAATACCCACTTGAGAGTACCAGAAGCAGTGTGGTTGAAGTACTGGTTGCGGCTATTCTTACCACCAAGCGACTGTGTAGCATCGTTGTAGGCACCATTCCACTGGAGTGTAAAGTCGATATTCTCCGAGATATTGCTACCGAGCGACAACGAAGCATCGTAGCCCATATTGCTTGTGATGTTGAGCTCATTGTTGATCATCGAAGGAGTGCGTGTCCAGCTATATCCTGCCATAACATTGAGGTTACACTTGATTGGTGCGATTGGGAAACCATAGCTTACGTGCGTACGCAACGAGCTTGAGCCATTCATATTCTCATATGTAGAGTACTGCAATGGGTTGTACTCAGCACCGTCGATTGTGATTGTCTCAGGGTTGTAGGTGATGCTCTGACCGATGTAGTCCTGAGTGATATTACCCGAGAACATCCACATAAATGTGCGACCCTTCTCAATATTTGAGCGGATATAGTGGAAGTTCACACGATGGTTATACGACGACTTAAGATATGGATTACCCTTCGAAAGGTACTGAGCGTTCGACACATCGTAGATATCCTGCAAATTGCGGACATCTGGATTCTGAGTGTAAGAGCTGATAAACACTCTGATAGAGTTCTGAGGGTTGAACGCCACGTTACCCATAACGAAATATGTCACGTGGTCGAAGTCACGCTTGATATTCTCGCCCTTGACCGCACCATCAAGAATAGAGTGCTGGTAGAAGACATTCGCCACGAACGTATTCTTGCCCTTAGCGTAGCGGAAACCAGGACCCACGCGGTGCTCCATACTGCGGCTATCTGTCATTGACGAGAGCGAAGCATCGGGCGTAAGGCCAGCGACATCAAAATTAGGGCCAGTGATATAGGCAGTCTTCTCGATATCCTGATCCTCGAAGTCAAAGCGATACTGGATGCTCACCTGCGAGTTCTTAGAGACAGGCTCGGTGTATGTAAAGTTTGCACGGATATCTGTCTCGCCCTGAGGAGCCAAGGCCGACACATAACGCAACTCTGGAGTCACGAGACCACTCTCTGCATCGTAAAATGTAGCGAGCGTAGAGTAGCTGTTTGTCGACGAGCGTAGAGTGTTGCGAATAGCATAGCGACCATCAACAGTGATTGTACGACCAGGTTTACCGAGCTTCACACGATACTGCAAGAACTCCGAGAAGCGGAAGGCACGCGAGCCAGCCAGTGAACCATTGTTCAAGATCTCGTAAGGGAGGAGTTTCTCGCTTGGGGTCTCACCCACAAGCTCGCCATACTGCTGGCTCTCAGAGTCATTACCCTGGAAGCTAAAGCTTGTACGCGACATAAGCGACATATTCTTGTTTATGTTCCAGTCGACGCGAGCATTGAAGCGGTGGTTGAAATTCTTGACAAGCGACTCACCCTCCTGTTCGAGGTAGTCGTCGGGTGAAGGGATCTCGTACCACTTCTGCAAGAAGCTCTTGTTACGTGTCTTAGTGTCGTTATAGAAGTATGAGCCGTTCAGCTTAACCTTGTCGTTCTCGCCCCACGAGTCGGAGTACTGCACACCGATAGAGCCTACACGTGCCACACCACTCTGAGGACGCACCATATAGCCACCAACACCACGGCCGTGACCGCCCATACCGCCACCGCCACCAGTAACGCCGATAATATCCTCGAACGAGAAGTTCTGCTGATTTACGTTATTGAACATACCGATTACAGAGATGCGGCTTGAGCCCTGGAAGACATTGACATTACCACCCACGTTGAACTTATGTGGCGAGGTGACGCCATCTGTAATGATAGGGTCGGTGATACCTGTACCCTTGAAGTCGAACTCTGGACTACCTCCGTTGACATCAGGCTGATAGCCATAGCCTGCGTAAACCTTACCGAAGATACCCTGACGCATATTCGAGTGTGTAACGATGTTGATAGCCTTGTATCCCTCGCCATCGTCCATACCCGAGAACTCGGCATTGTCCGAGAGTTTATTAAAGACCTCGATGCGGTCAACAGATTGTGCTGGAAGTGAGTTAAGAGCCGTAGATACATCCTCACCAAAGAACTCCTTGCCATCGACAAAGATCTTCTTAACCTGCTCACCCTGAGCCTCCACCTGGCCATTCTGGATGGTGATACCAGGCATCTTCTTCAACAGACCCTCAACATCGGCATCGGCAGCAACCTTGAAAGCTGCAGCATTATAGGCCAACGTGTCGCCATTCTGCGACGTACGCAACGCCTGCACCTCCTTGACAACAGCCTCGATAGCGACACCTGGAGTGAGCTCCACAATGCCGAGATCCGTTGTACCTGACACCTTAATCTCCTGGGTATATGTCGTATAACCAATAAACGACACCGACATAGTGTAGTCTCCTACTGCAAGGCCCGAGATTGTCACACTACCACCAACACCCGTAGTGTTATGCTTACGCACATTTGAGTTTTTAAGTGATGTAAGCTCCACAATAGCACCAATCACACCATCCTTGGTCTCCATATCGATAACCTTGGCAGTAAGACGTGCTGACTGTGCTAAGGCCGGAATGGCCACACACAGCATAAGAATAACCGCAAATAATCTCTTCAACATATATTAAATTAATTTATTCTCTGTTAACGAAAAGCTACAGTCACAAATCCTTATCGGCCTTTCGCTGTGCGAAAGTAATCTTTTTTTTGCAATTTTCAACCCTAAAAGAGGTGAAACGCCAAAAATGGGGTGTCAGTCGCCCAACACCCCACATTTATATGGGTATTATCTACGATTTCCACCCCTTGGAGGCTCGTTGTGGTTACCATTTCCTGGACGTGGGCCACCTACTGGAGGACGATGTCCGCCATTGTGCGGACGCACGCCTGGAGCTCCGTGGCCTGGCTTTGGTCGTGGACCATCGAAATGACGATGAGCCCTGTTGTGGTGCTTGTGACCCCTCTTGCAGCAATTGTGCTTTGGGGGTGCAGGGCGGTGATGGTCACAACAGTTGTGTGGTGGAGGTGGAGGTGTGCCAATCACGAGGTTCACGTTAACCCTCTTTGGACTGCGATCTGCGTCGAGAGTTGAATCATTTGCCATTACGCTGCTAACAGCAAATAGTGAGAGTGCGAAGCTCAAAACTAACATCTTTTTCATAGTAGTAATTTTTAAGGGTTTGTACTTAATGTTCGTTACTTTTCTTGATACAAAGATACTACCCAAAACTACTTTTGCTCCTCACATCTCTGTCAATCGCCAAATAGGCGAGGTGAAGCGGAATTTATGCGGTGTGAACAGACTGCAGCCACTGCTTGAAATCGGAGACTCGAGCCTTCGAAATGATGATTCTCTCAGGTGTTTCGACCACAAGGTTGAGTGCCAAGCGGCTTCCAAACCACACGACGATATCCTTTACAGCCTCACGCGAGACGATGAACTGACGGTTGGCTCGATAGAACTTTTCAGAGGGCAGCTGCTGACTAAGGGTCTCGAGGGTCTTATCCACAGGATAGCGACGGTCGTCAAGCGTAGTGACTGTGACACGATCCTCCGAGGTATAGAAGAATGCCACCTCCTCGCTCTTAACGGGCACAATCTTGTCCTTATATCTCACAAGCAGGGTCTGCACGCCATCACCCACAGCCTGCGACACCATCTCGTTGCGACGCTCCTTGGCACTCGAATGCTCCGAGGCGGTAAGACGGTGTAGCTTATCAATGGCTCGCTGCAAATCCTCCTCCTTAAATGGTTTTAGCAAGTAGTCGATACTATTTACCTTGAAGGCCTCGAGGGCATACTCATCGTAGGCCGTAGTAAATATAATAGGTATAGAGATATCTACACGATTGAATATGCGGAACGAGTCACCATCAGCCAGGTGTATATCCATAAACACCATATCAGCATCCACCTCGCCCGAGAAGAACTCTACAGACTCCTCGACCGACTCCAACACCTCGACAATCTCCACATCGGGAATCAGCGAGGTAAGCATATTTCTGAGGTTGACAGCAGCAGCCGTCTCATCCTCGACAATTACAACTCTTCTCATAACTTAGGCTTTAGGCTCATCAAGAGGCAGTCGCACCATAAAACGTTTCTCATCCTCGACAACCTCAATAGGTTTGCCAATGACAATCTCGCAGCGACTCGAGAGGTTGCTAAGGCCGATACCTGTCGAAGGCTCGGTGTCGAGCTTTGGATGCTTAGGATTCTCAATCTCAAGCACTCCATCGACTACGCGTATTGTTACGCTTAACGGGTTCTTTGTAGTTATCGTATTGTGCTTCACTGCATTACCAATAAGCGGCTGGAGCGACAATGCGGGTAGCATCCACGTCTTATACTTCTCGTCAATGTCGATATCGAAGAAGAGTTTATCCTCGTAGCGAATCTTGAATAGGTAGATATATGCCTCGGCAAACTCGAGCTCCTCACCCAGCGTCGTAACACCACACTGACCATTCTGGATAATGTAGCGGAAGGTGTAGGATAACTGATCGATATACTTTAGGGCACGCTCATCGTCTCTCTCACGGACAAGCATCGCCAAGGAGTTGAGCGAGTTGAAGAAGAAGTGTGGGTTGATCTGACCCATAAGCATATTGTAGCGTGTCGAGAGGTTCTCGGTCTTGAGTCGCTCGTTCTCCACGACAATCTGCTGTCTCTGCTGCATAAGGGTATATACAAAGGCATAAAGTGCCGATACTACAAGCATAAAGAGCGTCTTGGTCAATACCACAAGGTAGGCATTGTCGTGGATATGTCCCTCGAAGAAGAAGACGATACGCATTGCACCATCTCTAAACGACATCACAGGGGCCAAGTATATAGCTGCAACCGAGACTGCGATAATGAGTAGAGTGAAGGCAAAATATTGCCACAGGGCACGACCCTCTCTGCGACGTGCAAACACAAAGAGCGTGATGAGCAGATAGGAGATAAGGGCGTAGTAGACAATCTGCCAGACAAACTCAACCGTGCGGCTGGGACGATCGTAGATAACATCGAGGCTAAACTCCTCGCCATTACGCATCACCACCTCGTCGAGACGCTCGTTGGCACCCTCGAAGCCACCCTCATTACCACCTCGAGGTCGCTTGGTTGTAAATTTGAGGTGGTCACCATCTTGAAGTTTGAAGGTACGCACCTGCCACGATGACACATAGGTGCTATCACGCTCTGGGCAGTCGCAGATGATGTAGCCATACATATCGGGAGAGAGGTGCAACACACCCTCGCTATGCTCGCTCTCGAGTGTAGTACCACCACGCTGATTCACACCCTGATCTGTGATTATTGGCACAAGCAGGTATGAGAAGTTGATAACTAGGCTAAGGGCCAACGCCACAATAAGATGAAGCCCAAGACTTGATTTAAATCTGTTCATAGGCAGATGTATGATGGGTTACTATACGTTGGTACGATTCAACGAGTTTAGATGGGCCAAAATATCAAGATATCTCAACCCATTATAACTCAATGAAGTGCCCACACTTAGCAATGACTACTTATACCAAGAGGCGTAGGTGCAGTAGTCGCGTGCGGTACGCTTGATAATCTCCTCACGCTGCTCTGGAGTTACGTCCTTAACCTTCTTGGCAGGAACGCCCGCATATACTGAGAAAGGCTCGAGCTTCTGGTTTGAGAGCACGAGGGCATTAGCAGCAACGATACATCCTGTGCCAACAACAGCGTTATCAAGAATCGTTGCACCCATACCGATAAGACAATCGTTCTCGATAATAGCACCGTGAATCACTGCATTGTGACCCACCGACACGAAGTCACCGATGTGTGTCTGCGAAGGGTTCTTCGAGCCATCGTAGAGAGTGTGGATAACCACGCCATCCTGGATATTAGTGTTGTTACCAATGGTGATAGCGTTGACATCGCCACGCAGCACCGCGTTATACCAAATCGAGCAGTTCTCACCAATCTTCACATTACCAAGGATTGCGGCGTTTTCTGCCAACCAAGTCTCTTTACCGATCTCGGGCTCGTAGCCACGAACTTTTCTAATAAGTGCCATATTTACTCTTTAATTATTTGTTTTCCAAACTCTTAGCCTCGTTCCAATATTCATCCATCTCCTGAAGGCTCATATCGTGGAGCGACTTGCCCGACTCCTCGGCACGCTGCTCGAGGTGGTTGAAGCGACGGATAAACTTCTTGTTTGTACGCTCCAGGGCACCCTCAGGGTCGATGCCATACAAGCGACAGGCGTTGATAAGTGCAAAGAAGAGGTCTCCCATCTCATCGGTAAGACGCTCCTTGTCCTTAGCCTCGAGCTCCACATCAATCTCTTGAAGCTCCTCACGCACCTTAGCCCACACATCCTCCTTCTGCTCCCAATCGAAACCTGTAGCTGCCGCCTTCTCACCAATACGAAAGGCCTTGACCATAGCGGGCAATGACACAGGGACACCACCCAGCGTACCACTCTTGCGAGCCTTCTTGCGAAGCTTCAGAGCCTCCCAATTCTGCTTAACCTCCTCGGGTGTCTCGGCGTGGATGTCGCCATAGACGTGCGGATGGCGATAGATGAGCTTGTCGCAGACACCATTTGCTACGTCGGCATAGTTGAAGCCCCCCTGCTCCTCGCCCAGTTTAGAGTAGAAGACAACGTGGAGCAACAGATCACCAAGCTCCTCCTTGATACCCTCCATATTCTTGTCGGTGATGGCATCGGCGAGCTCATAGGTCTCCTCGATAGTATTGTTACGAAGTGTGTCGAAGGTCTGCTCTCGATCCCAAGGGCACTCGGCACGCAATTTATCCATCACGTCGAGAAGACGCGACGTAGCCATTTCGGCATTTTTACGACTCATAATCTATTTTTTACGTTTAATTTTTCTTAATGGTAGCTTCAGCACGCCGAAGAATGCCTCACCGAAGATTCCTGACGACATCTTTGATGTGCCCTCCTCGCGGTCGATGAATATTATCGACACCTCGCCAAGCTTAAAACCGAGCTTCCAGGCCGAGTACTTCATCTCGATCTGGAATCCGTAGCCATTCATCTGCACACGGTCGAAGTCGATAGCCTCGAGCACCTCGCGTCTGTAGGCCACAAAGCCAGCAGTGGCATCGCACACAGGCATACGCGTGACGATACGCACATATTTCGAGGCAAAGTACGACATCAAGAGTCGACCCATAGGCCAGTTCACAACATTCACGCCCTTAGAGTAGCGAGAGCCGATAGCCACATCACGCTCCTCGAGCATAGCATCGAGACGCACCAAGTCGTCGGGATTGTGCGAGAAGTCGCAGTCCATCTCGAAGATACGGTCGTAGCCCCTCTCTAAAGCATACTTAAAGCCGCAGATATATGCAGTGCCGAGGCCGAGCTTTCCAGCACGCTCCAAGAGGTGCAGACGACCCTCAAAGCTTCGCTGCTCCTCACGCACAAGATTGGCAGTGCCATCGGGCGAGCCATCATCGACGATGAGAAGGTCGAACATCTCGTCCATAGCCATAAGGCGACGGATCATACGCACCACATTCTCACGCTCGTTGTAGGTAGGGATAATAATTAATCGACGCATCACACTATATTTTTAAACTTTCGACAGCCGAAGATATAACGAACGACTATCGAGAAGCGATATATGTTACTAACCTTTTTCTTGCGTACCACGCCTCTTCGCTTCGCACTAAGCTGCTTGTGCCAGGCGACGAACTCGACCCAGGCACGCACCACGGCCCAAGCACGGTGCGGATGTAGCGTCAAAAGATGTGCAAAGGCCTCAGCCATATCGGTAAATGGGCGGACAACAGCAACAACAACACGCTGCACGGGTGACGAGCACTTGAAGAGCATAGCGAGGTTGTTGCGATGATTAAGGAATATCTTGCGTGACGATGCAGGGAGCGTACCTCCACCAAGGTGGTAGACCACACTGCGTGGCTCGACCATAATTCTATAACCCGCCAGCTGCATACGCCACTGCAGGTCGATCTCCTCCATATGGGCAAAGAAATCCTCGTCAAAGCCGCCAACTTCAAAGAAGACATCACGACGGCAGCACATAGCAGCACCACTGGCCCAAAATATCTCACGCTGGTCGTCGTATTGACCCTCGTCACGCTCCACAGATGATAGAATTCTACCACGACAGAATGGGTAGCCGAGGTAGTCGATAAAGCCTCCCGAAGCACCAGCATACTCAAACTTATCACGCTCCAAGTCGGCAAGGAGCTTGGGGGCTACAGCAGCGACATCGGCGTTATTATCCAGAACCTCGACAAGCGGCTCACACCAGTTGGCTGTTACCTCAACATCGGAGTTGAGCAACAACACATACTCCGAGTCTACCTTACGCAAGGCCCTATTATAGCCACCAGCAAAGCCATAGTTGCGGTCGAGACGAATGATGCGAACTTCGGGATAGTACATACGCAGCCACTGCAAAGAGTCGTCCGTAGAGCCATTATCGGCCACGACGACCTCAGCGTCACCCGCGGTATTCGCTACGACACTCGGCAAGTATCGCTCCAAATGGTGACGACCATTCCAATTGAGTATGACTACGCTAAGTCGTGCCATATTACTCCTCCTCGTCCTCCTCTCTATCACTTCGTCGCTCAGCCTTGGCATCGTAGCCCTGGACGACAATCACAAACTCACCCTTAGGCTCGTGGGCCTTGAAGTGTGCTATAGCCTCGGTAAGTGTGCCACGCACAGTCTCCTCAAACTTCTTGGTGATCTCACGAACGACGGCAACACGACGCTCCGGGCCAAAGGCTTCGGCAAGTTGCTCGAGACACTTTACAACGCGGTATGGTGACTCGTAGAGCACCAAAGTGCGAGGCTCCAAAGCGAGCTCCTGGATACGTTTCTGGCGTCCCTTCTTCTGCGGCAAGAAGCCCTCGAAGCAGAATCTGTCACAGGGAAAGCCACTCTGCACAACGGCAGGTATAAGGGCTGTAGGACCTGGCAGGGTGACAACCTCGATGCCCTCCTCCACACAACGACGTACAAGCAAGAAGCCTGGGTCCGAAATACCTGGCGTGCCAGCATCCGAGACGAGGGCCACGTCGCGACCAGCGGCGATAGCCTCGGCCACACGACCTACGGTAGCGTGCTCGTTGAACTTATGGTGCGAGTGCATAGGCTTTTCGATGCCGAGGTGACGCAGCAGATGCGATGTTGTGCGGGTATCCTCGGCCAAGATAAAGTCGACCTCGCGGAGTATGTTGATTGCTCGAAGCGTGATATCTTCGAGGTTGCCAATAGGCGTTGGGACTACATATAGTTTTGCCATTGCATTGCAATTTTGGTTTAGGATAGTTTACGCTCGATAAGCGACACGAGCATCTTAGCACCCTCAGAGTCGGGGTTCCAGCGGAAGTTCTCGACGATATATATCAAGCACTCATCGAGGTCCTCAAAGGCATTAAGCGTGTCGATGGTACGCTCGTAGAGAGGCACATCGCCATTAAAGAGGTCACGCAACAGGAGGAACTTATCATTGAGACCTATAGCCTTGCGAAGGTCGGAGATCTTATTCATCGGTGCAATTGGAGCACTGTCGTGGGTCTGCACATCGCCCACTACCCTACGGCCACTACCCAACACATCGCCCACACGCTGAGGGGCAACACTCTCCTGATAGGGCATCGGCTGAGGAGCATAGACCTGCGGCTGTACGGGCTGCGGCTGCGGAGCATAGGCAGGCTGTGGCACATACTCTGGTTGTGGCTGAGGGATGTACGCTGGCTGTGGAGCGTATGCCGACTGTTGCACTTGCTGAGGGTGTGGTTGATGCACCTGCTGAGGGTGCGGAACATAGGCCTGTTGTGCCATTGGCTGAGGCTGTGGCACATACTCACGTCGAGACTCTGCGACGTATGCCGCTGTGGGTGCTGGCTCTACTGACTGAGGTGTTGTAACCTGTGCTGCGGGCGAGTTGTAGAGGTTAATCATCTTGCGACTCGACTTGCTACGCACTGGAATATCCTCGATAGCAAACAGACCTCCTCCCCTATTTGGCTGAGGCACGGGCTCTGGCTCTACCACTGGAGCTGGCTCAGCAACGGACATCGGCTCCACGACTGGCTCAGGCTCGACATTGATGGCTGCGGCTTGAGGTTCGTCGTCGGTGATGCCCAAGAGAGCATCGATGTCGAGAGCATCGTCGAAGTCGGCAATGGGGTCAACCTTATGGACTACTGGCTCAGGCTCAGCTGTAGACTCTGCTATAGGCTCGGAACCCTTTTTAGGCTCAAGGGGCACTGGAGCATAGGGCACGCCACACTCCACGCCGAGGAGCTCGTCGTATAGCCTGCGAAGCTCATCGAGAGCCAAGTCACGCTCGATGTGCGGCACCTCGCCACTACTGTTCCACTTCTCGACCATCTTACTAAGGCGTAGCAAACGCTCTTCAACTCTCTTTAGTGCCATAATTTTAACGATATATAGGTATATATAACGTATCAAAGGTAAGAAGAAAATGTGAAATAAACAAAAACTTTAGCGATAAAAGTGTAACAAAACACCATAAATAAAATATGCTCGACTCCGAAGAGCCGAGCACTTAAACATATCGAAATTATCAAAATTACTCTGCGTAAGTAATCTTTGCCTGGAAAATATATGTATTAGTAGCAATACGAAAGTCCTTAGCAGTCATCACAACACAAGGATTAGAGTTTGAAATTGATAGCGCACTATCATGCATTACTAATGGCGTATCAGTAACTTTTCCCTCAAAATCTGCTGTATAACCAATTGTAGCAGATGCTCCACTCTCCTTTGCAGAAGAACTACGTGTGCCCACATAAGCATAACTTGTTGTATAACCGCCTGCAGATGTTGCATTCGTACTTGCAGCAATAGCAGAGCGAACAGAAATTGACCCAGATGGAATATTAAATGTAGGAGAGATTATACAACCAAGTTTAGACGTATTCCATCCACTTGCTCCATCCACCTGCAACATAGCACCTACATCTGAGATATTAGTATATTTCCAATCGCTATAGTTTGATGAACGCCAATCTGCGTGGTATGGCAAACCTGTGATATATACGGTCTCAGCCTCACTCTCAAACGTTTTGCCATCTTTAGTCTTGACATAAGTCTTAACACTCTTAGCACCCCACGATGAGACAGCGACATTGCCAGAGAAACTCTTGGTCGCAGTGTCAATTGTAGCTGCATAGGTTTGGCCATCAACAATATAACCCGCCTCGGCGATCATAGCACCCTGCAAGTTGGCGTATGTAGATGGCATAAAGTAGATAACGTTATTAGCACAGCTATTTGCCTGTGCTGAGTTGCCAGAGAGATAATAGCTGTATGAGGTCATAGCACTGCCGAATGTAACAATTGGCTGCGACCACTCGATAGCTACACGTGTTGTAGTACCACGCTCGAACACCTTGCCATTGTAGGCCTTAGAGCATACTTTGCCAGCACCATCGGTAAGAGTTACGATATAGCCATTGGTCATATCGAGGTTAGCTGGCAATGAGAAGAAGAAGCCCTCAACAGCAGGATTCTCAATAACATACGCCTCAGTGCTACCACCCATAGTTGTCTCATCTGTGCTGAAATCGTAGCTAAATGAAGATGCGATATCAGAGCCATCGAACGACTTGAACTCCGCCTTAGCAAGCGACTCAACACCGCTAACCGCGACGTGCAAGAGTGAGTTAACGGGCTTGAACGACAACTGCAAATCGTTAGACTCTCGACCCTCGCCCTTAGCTACAAGTGATACAAAGTCGCCACCCGACTGCTGAGCGTAGTCGAATGCAACCTTTGCATCGACAATATCTGTTGCTGGATGTACTGCGTAGTATGTATCGACAGCGGCCTTGAACTCGCCATCACCGCAAAAGATGACATTCTCACGGCCAGCAGTTGTTGCCTTGAGGTCGGCATTAACGCCACCCTGCGACACGAGGCGAATAGCGTCGTCAATCTCCCAGCTCACCTCGGTGAACTTCTCTCCAACGACAGCTACGCGAGTATCATCGAGCTTGATAGATGCAGAGAGTGAAATAGTCTGCTTAGAATCAACATTTGTGTTATGCTCCTCAACCTTTGAGCAACCAACAATAGCAGCGAGTGCTGCCAACGAAACAAATAACTTTCTCATCACAAATCTCAATTACTTGTTACTCCATCTCCTCGCCTTCGCCACCATCGCCATAGTCACCACCAACGATGCCGCTAAGGGCAAAACCTGCCTCTACCTCTACCTCGATAACCTCGATAGCAGGAGACTCATAATTACGCTTGATCATCATATAGAATTTCGCTTTATTCTAAATATTTTTTTAACGGGCGTCAAAAGTACAAATAATTTTCCACTACACCAATTTTTTCGAATAATATCAACAAACATAGGTTTTTATATAATAAAAAAGATGCTTGAAGAACGCAAAACAAGAGTGAGTGCATTACAGACCTCGACTCAACAAAGATGCCGTCAACGGGAATGATAGATACATCCCATTGACGGCATCGAAATCAAGCAGCTATAGACTACCTACTTCACGAGATATGTGAGGTCGTCCATTGCGATATATAGAGGCGTGTTAGCACCCCACTCACCAACATCGGTAGTCTCAATAGTAACGCGAATGCGATCGTAGTCCGAGCCGAGGTTTGTGAGCGTGTAGCTACTCCAGTTGGTCGCCATATCACGCTTACCATCGCGATAGTCAACGACATAGCACTCAACAGCACCTGTAACCTCCTCACCTCTCATACCTGTAAACACCACCTTGAGATAGTCGCCATCAACGAAGGCACGAGCAAAGTCATTTATAGCCTCATTTGTAATTGATGCGTAGGTGTAGGTAGTGAGGTTGAGCTTTATGTCAGTGAGCGAAACACCCTCCTTATTAAGCACGATGTCGCAAGGCTCGTTATAGGAGTCGTAGTAGTACAACAAGAAGCTATCGCCCGAAGCGGCAGCCTTGTTAAAGAGAGCATACTGGTTAGCAAAAATGCCATTAGCAGCATCTGCATCCTTAATCCTAGACTGGGCAAAGCCACCCCAATAGGCATACTCCTCATTGTAGAAGTATTCAAACTTGAAGATGTCGCTCTCGTAGCCATAGGCATACTCCGCAGTCATAGTCTTGTCGAAGTTCTCGACGTAGGAAGGAATGGGCTGATAATCAACTTTATCTGGCTCGCAAGCCACGACACCCAATAGGGCAAATGCAAACAATAGTTTTCTCATAGACACACATTTATCAACTATAAAAATGAAACAATATCGTAACCTCGGTAGCTCTCCTTGTTCCAACGAGGCAGACTCTTATCAGTGACGCTAAGCTGCGTAAGTGATATTGCAACACTCTCCTCATCGTAGCTATATTCGAGACGCAATGGAATCACAATACCACCCCTCTTCTCAAGCTCGAGGGTAATCTCTGTAAGGTCCACATCGGGCTCCTTAGGCACAAGCTTGAGAACCACACCAAGCGTTTTATACCCCTGGACAGTGATTATGTACTCCTCGTCCACAAAGTTAAAGGCTCGTGTGGGGTTGGTAAGGAGGTCGACAGCCTTGAGGTTGACACGATCCTCGGTTACCTCCTTGCGAGCGTTGTTGATCTCGTAGCGTAGCTTGCCATCGCTGTATACCTCCATAACGCCAAGCGTGAGGTAGTAGGCATCGCCCTCGACCATATAGTGGCCCGAGAGCTTCTCGCCCTGAGCCTCGACAGATATATTCCACGCATAGCTACTGCCAAGCGAGCTACGCAACTGGTTAAGCCACTCGGCCGAAGTGATCTGAGCATCAGCGCTAAATAGCGAGGCAACAAAGGCCATAAGAGACAAAACAAATCTTCTCATAGTAGTCAAAAAAAGGTTAAAATACTCCCAACTCCTGAAGGCGTGCTTCAAGCGAAGCGAGGTCATAATACTTAATCTCGCGAGGTTTAGAGCCAATCTGAGGACCAACGATACCGGCACGCTCGAGCTGCAACATAATGCGTCCAGCACGGTTGAAGCCCACCTCGAAATTACGCTGAATCATCGACGTAGAGATCATACCGCTTGTGACAGCCTCACGGGCAATCTCTCCAAACTTAGGGTCGTACTTCTGTGGTGCTCCGCTCTCCTCCGAGCCGAAGTTTGGCACAGCCTCGCCACCACCCTGCTCGGGCGAGTAGTCGGGAAGTGCATAGGCCGAGGCATAGCCCTGCTGACGACCGATATGGTCGACAATACGCTCAACCTCAGGTGTATCGACAAATGCACACTGAATACGCGTAAGCTCACCACCATTCGAGAGGAGCATATCACCACGACCGATAAGCTGGTTAGCACCTGGCTGGTCGATGATTGTTCGCGAGTCGGTCATCTGCATCACACGAAAGGCGATACGAGCTGGGAAGTTGGCCTTGATACCACCAGTGATGACACGTACATCGGGACGTTGCGTAGCCACAATAAGGTGAATACCCACAGCACGAGCCTTCTGAGCAAGACGCATAACAGGGGCCTCGACCTCCTTAGCCGTCATAATCAAGTCGGCAAACTCATCGATGATAACGACGATATATGGCAAGAATCGATGGCCATTATCGGGATTGAGATGGCGGCTTATAAACTTGTCGTTATACTCCACGATATTACGAGTGTGGGCCTGCTTACAGAGCTCCAAGCGGTTCTCCATCTCGACACAGAGCGAGTTAAGCGTATATACCGCCTTGCGTGGATCTGTGATGATAGCCTCATCCTCCGACTCCATCTTCGCCAAGAAGTGCTTTTCGATCTTGCTAAATGGCGAGAACTCGACCATCTTAGGGTCGATCAACACGAACTTGAGCTCTGCGGGGTGCTTGCGATAGAGCAACGAGGTGATAATGGCGTTAAGACCAACCGACTTACCTTGACCCGTAGCACCCGCAACCAGGAGGTGAGGCATCTTGGCAAGGTCGAAGGTATAGTTCTCGTTCTGGATAGTGCGGCCTATTACTACTGGAAGCTGAGCCTTAGACTCCTGGAACTCACGTGAACATATCGCCGAATACATCGACACAGTCTGCTTAGTGTGGTTAGGGACCTCGATACCGATAGTACCACGACCAGGTATTGGGGCGATGATACGAATACCCAACGCCTTGAGGCTCTGAGCTATATCATTCTCAAGGCCTTGAATCTTTGAAATTTTGACACCCTGCTCCTGGACAATCTCATAGAGCGTAACAGTAGGACCCACCGTAGCGTGCATACTACGGATAGGGATACCGAAGTTGAGCAATGTCTCGCGAATACGCTCCTTATTCTCGAAGATCTCCTGGTCGTTGGCCACAGCCACAGACTTATGGTCGGTGAGCAACGTAGGCTGAGGAGGAACGTAGCTATAGAGATCACGCATAGGGTCGTAGACATCGTTATGGATACTATCTGCAGGAAGGGTCTCGGGCACTGGTGCTGCCACTGTGATGACCATACCCTCCTGAGGATCCTCTTTGACCTCTGGCTGAGGCATAGTGGGCTGAGGCTCAACCTGTTGTGGCACAACCTGCTGAGTAGTCTCGTTGCTCGTGCGAGGCAGAGCCATAAAGGGACTATTTGGATTTGCCACACTCTCGGTTTGTGCCCCCTGCTGCTGGGACTGAAGTATCTGGAGTTGCTCCTCAGTGAGAGGCTCCTCGAGAGGTGCACAAGGATCTTTGAATGGGTAGTCGTCGACGGGTTGCTGCTCGACTGGCAGCGGAGTGTCGACAACCATATTTCCGCCATTGTCGACAGCTACCTCCGTACCACGTGGCACAGCAGTGAATGGACTATTACCCTGCCCCACAGGTTGCTCTGCTGCGGGCTGTGGTTGTGGTTGCGATTGTGGCTGTGGTTGCGGCTGTGGTTGCGGCTCAGATTTTTGCTCTGCAGAGGCGGTCTTTCCCGCCTGTGCAGCCATTGCCACAGCTACGCTCGGAGGCACAACACCCATATCTTCGAGCTGCGACGCCACATCGCCACCAACCTTTTCAGCCTCCTGAGGCTCTGGCGTAGTCTCCTCGTCATCCTCCTCCTCGCTCTTCTCACGCTTAAACTTGCTCCAGAACCACGAAGCCGTAGCTGCAACGCCACCAGCAACGTGCTCACCAGCCGTGTCGACACGGCTCAAGAAGTTGCGGTTGATGAAGAGTCCTGTGAGTATCCATCCCGCAACGATAACGAGCAGAGTACCAACAACACCCATATTGCTAACAAGCACATTATCAAGAGCCAAGCCATAGGCACCTCCAAGACCCGAGCCATACAAATCCCACTTTGTGCCAAAAGCAAAGGCCAGGGTGAGTGAGCCAAGAATAAGGATAAGAGCCGAGCTGATGGTGATATAGAGCATACGCAACTCCTTGCTACGGAACAATCGCCAACCCATAACAAGCAGATAGATAGGCACAACGATTGCAAAGACACCAAAACCGCGACCCACAAGCATCATTGATATCTTAGCTCCCATAGAGCCACAGACATTATTAAATATTGGCGTATAGAGCGGATTATTAGCAGCACGCATAGCTATAGCACTCATATCCTCTCGCCAATAGAAGAAGAACGAGACAATCGAACATACGATGTAGATGCCGGCAGCAATAAGTGCAAATCCTGTTATCCACCTTATATTATCACGGCGTACAGCCCTCAATTCGGCCTCCTCGGCAGAGAGCTTAGCACCCTTTTTCTTACTCTTTGTTGCCATAATATACTCTATTTCAGAAATATTATCGTTTACTTGTTTAACTCCTCGCAGATGCCGATAGCCTTATGCTCAAGGCGAGCGAGATACTCATCTGAGTGAAATGTCAGGAATCGAAGTTGTGGCTCGGCACCCTCCTCTGCTGCGATGTCATAACGCTCCAAGAGCCACTTCACGCGACGTGCAACGGCCTCGCCCGAGTCGATAACCTCGATATTGTGACCAGCAACGACACGCTCAATAAGCGGACGCAAGAATGGGTAGTGCGTACAGCCAAGCACAATCTTGTCGACACCACGGCTCAGCAGTGGCTCAACAACGTTGCGTACAGCACGCTCGGCACGCTCGGTGTGCTCCTCATTGTGTTCGACAATCTCGACAAAGTCGCGACCAACGACCTTAACAACCTCGACATCGGCAGCATAACGGTTAGCAGTACGCAGAAACATATCGCTCTTGAGGCTATGCTCCGTTGCCAGAACTGCAATCTTACGACTGCGTGTCGTAAGGCAGGCAGGCTTCACCGCAGGCTCGAGGCCCACAATAGGGAGCTCTGGCCAACGCTCACGCAGGTGATCGATAGCGGCAGTTGTGGCAGTATTACACCCCACAACAACCATCTTAACACCCTCGGCCAAGAGACGCTCAACAGCAGCCTCGGCAAAGCAGATAATCTCATCACGCGAGCGGCCACCATAGGGACAGTTCTTGCCATCGCCGAGATATGTGAGCGACTCGTCGGGAAGCAGCCTGCGTAGCTCTCGCCACACCGACAAGCCTCCAAAGCCCGAATCGTAGACTCCAATAGCTGCTGGGTTCATCTATAGCTGTTTTACAATGTTTACAATATGCTCTACTGCAGCCTCGTCTGAGAGTGTTGTGCAGTCAATAACAACACTGGACTTAGCATAGTAGCCCTCTCGCTCGTCCATCTGCTCACGCATAAACACAAGGAGCTCCTCATCGCTCTTACCACGAAACAGCGGACGCTTCTGGCGGCCATAGTCCGAGAGGCGGCTTAGAATCTGCTCTGCCGAGCGTCGGAGATAGATAGTCACACCCTCGCGATTCATCCACTCCATATTGTCGCTCCACGTAGGGAGTCCTCCACCTGTGGCAATCACAATATCCTCGTCACACTTGGCGACATCCTCCAAAGCCTGACGCTCCGAGCGTCGGAAATACTCCTCACCCTCATATAAGAAGATGTCGGCAATCGAGGCACCGACCATCTGCTCTACACGCTTGTCAGTGTCGACAAACCTACACTCGAGGCGGCGTGAAAGGAGTCGTGCAAAGGTGCTCTTGCCAGAGCCTGCATATCCCACCAAAAAGAGCTTCATCGTCACTATCGTTAGAAGAGGTCTAACTGTGCTGCAAGGCTACCATCCTCCCTCTCGCCACGCGACGTATAGTCGACATTTGGATCGACCTTAATATCGTCGCCCATAAGCTCATCAACGTCGATAGTATCGCCATCAACGTCGGTATCGACCAACGCGTCATCCATCTCCTCATCAAGCTCCTCGGGCTCTGGCTCCTCAGGCTCGATGAAGCGAAGAGTGGCAACCTCATATGTCGTAATACGCTTTCCCTTAGCACGATGGCTCTTGATGCCGATAAACTCGTCAACCTCAACCATCTCTGTAGGACGCTGCTGATGCTGACCACCAAACACCACCTCGAGCTTTGCTCCGCTTCGATCTGTCATTGCCACAAAACGCATTGGAGCACCCTCATCGAGGAAGAACTGCGTCTTGTCGCCCTCCTCAAGCTGGAAGCGTTTCATATAGTAGTACTCCTGCTCACCGTCGTAGTAGCAGAGTGAGTAGACGCGGTTAGGCCTGTAACGCTCCACACGAATGGTGTCGTCGGGGAAGTGTTGCTGGATGTCGAAGCCAGTTATGTAGTACTGGTTCTTGGCTGTCCATACAACAATCTTATCTTCGCCCTTGAACTCGCCGAGCAACATACCACGACCATCGGTATTAAGGCGGCGAACATCGTCGTCGTACCAGATGTTCTGACCACCGAGTGTCGAGGCACCACGCTCCTTGAGCACAATCTTATTAATCGAGTAGCGAGTAACGAGGTTACCAACACTCTGACGACCCTTGATAGCCAGGATCGAGAGGTCGAGGTCGATGATACACTTCTTCAATCTTGCTCTCGGACGCAAGTATATCTTGAGCACCTCTGCCTCACCGTTAGGGTTTACAGAGAGGTACAACAACTCGCTCTTTGGTGTGCCCTTGGTGAGGTCGTACTCCTTGTCGCGAGTCACCGACTTGATGGCACAACGCTTCATCATAATGGCACCGCCACGGCCGTCACGATAGAGCATATTGTAGATAGTACGCTCGTCGTTACGCTTATAGATGCCAATATAGTAGATGCCCTTGTCGAAGAAGGCCTTATCCGATATCTTCGTAATCTTATAACGGCCATCCTTGAGGATTATTATCACATCGTCGAGGTTCGAGCAGTCGCAGACAAACTCCGAATCCTTCATACTCTTACCAAAGCCGAAGAAGCCCTCAGCACGGTCGACATAGAGCTTAGCATTCGACGAGGCAACCTTCCACGCCTCAATGGTATCGAACTCACGAATCTCGGTGCGACGCTCGTGGCCCTCGCCATACTTCTCGCGGATACGCTCAAAGTAGGCAATGGTGTAGTCGGTCAAGTGGTCGATATCGTGCTGTGTCTGCTTTATATCCTTCTCAATCTGCTTAATCTCGTTGTCGGCCTTCTCGGAGTCGTAACGCGAGATGCGGATGAACTTAAGTTCGGTAAGACGCTGCACATCCTCCAATGTCACCTCGCGACGCAACTGTTTCTTGAATGGCTCGAGGCCCTTGTCCACAGCCTCGTAGGCAGCCTCACGCGTGCGACAACCCTCGATAAGCTGATAGAGTTTGTTCTCGATGAATATACGCTCCAGAGATGCTGCGTGCCAAGCCTCATTGAGCTCGTCGAGCTTGATTTGAAGCTCCTTGCCAAGCAGATTTCGAGTGTGGTCGGCAGAGTAACGCAATATGTCGCTAACGCCCATAAACACAGGCTTGTCATCGACTATCACGCAGGAGTTTGGTGAGATAGAGACCTCGCAGTCGGTGAAGGCATAGAGTGCGTCGATAGTCTTATCTGACGACTCGTCGGCAGCCACCTGAATGATGATCTCGACCTTTTCTGCGGTGTTATCATCGACCTTACGGATCTTGATTTTACCCTTGTCATTGGCCTTGATAATAGACTCCTTGATAGACTCCGATGTGGTTGTGAAAGGAATCTCGGTAATTGCCAACGTACGCTTGTCGATCTTCGAGATGCGGGCACGCACACGCACCGAGCCACCACGAAGACCATCGTTATAGTTGCTCGCATCCATTATACCACCCGTTTGGAAGTCGGGCAAGAGCATAAACTCCTGACCACGAAGATAGGCAATAGATGCGTTGATTAGCTCTATGAAGTTGTGAGGCAAAATCTTAGAGGCTAGACCAACGGCAATACCGTCAGCACCCTGAGCCAACAAGAGTGGAAACTTAACAGGGAGTGTGACAGGCTCCTCCTTACGACCATCGTAGGCGAGCATCCACTCCGTAGTCTTCTTGTTGTAGACCACCTCTAAGGCAAACTTCGACAATCGAGCCTCGATATATCGAGCTGCCGCAGCCTCATCGCCCGTGAGAATATTACCCCAGTTACCCTGCATATCGATGAGCAGACCCTTCTGACCAAGCTGCACGAGTGCGTCCTTGATTGAGGCATCGCCGTGAGGGTGATACTGCATAGCCTGGCCCACGACGTTGGCAACCTTGTTATAGCGGCCATCCTCAACACACTTCATAGCGTGAAGAATACGTCGCTGCACAGGTTTCAAGCCATCCTCCAAGTGGGGCACAGCACGCTCAAGGATTACGTATGAGGCGTAGTCCAAGAACCAGTTTTTATACATTCCCGTAAGACGACGCACATCGTCCTCGGCCGAGGTCAGAGCCTCGTACTTACCCTTTGGAGCATCATCACGGGTATCATCCTCCGGAGCCTCAACCTGAGTCTCGTCAATCTCCAAAATATCCTTAGTATCCTCCATTAGTTAAGTTTTTTCACGTTTTCAACAATATCCTCCTCGACACGCAAATTGCCAACGATAAAGTCCTTGCGGTCAGGGGTATTCTTACCCATATAGAAATCCAAGAGGTCCTTGATAGGGTCATCCTTGGTGAGTCGCACCTTGTCGAGACGCATACCCTCGCCGATGAACTCCTTGAACTCAGCAGCTGAGATCTCGCCAAGACCTTTAAATCGAGTGATCTCGGCCTGAGCACCGCACTTTTTAACTGCCGCCTGACGCTCCTCGTCGGAGTAGCAGTAGTGGGTCTCCTTCTTGTTACGCACACGGAATAGCGGCGTCTGCAGGATGAATAGATGGCCCAAACGAATCACGTCGGGGAAAAACTGCAGGAAGAACGAGGTCAACAACAGACGAATGTGCATACCGTCGACATCGGCATCGGTGGCAATGATGACCTTGTTGTAACGCAAGTTATCCATATCCTCCTCGATATTGAGTGCCGCCTGCAGGAGGTTGAACTCCTCGTTCTCGTAGACCACACGCTTTGTGAGGCCGTAGCAGTTGAGCGGCTTACCACGCAACGAGAAGACCGCCTGTGTGCGAGGGTCACGGCTCGAGGTGATTGAGCCTGATGCCGAGTTACCCTCGGTGATGAATATCATAGTCTTGTCGGCAAGCTCGTTCTTGTCGGTATAGTGAATCTTGCAGTCACGCAACTTCTTGTTGTTGAGCGACACCTTCTTAGCTGCCTCACGTGCCTTCTTCTGCACACCCGAGATAGCCTTACGCTCCTTCTCGTTCTCGACAATCTTACGCTGCAGAGTCTGAGCCGTCTCAGGGTGCTTATGGAGATAGTTATCGAGATTCACTGCGAGGAAGTCGCCGATGAACTGACGCATTGTGACACCCTCCTCCTTATCACGTGAGCCGAGCTTAGTCTTTGTCTGCGACTCGAATATAGGGTCGTTGACACGGACCGACACAGCAGCAATAATCGAAGTGCGAATATCGGCAGGCTCGTAGTCCTTATGATAGAACTCCTTGATGGTCTTAGCCACAGCCTCGCGAAATGCCGCCTGATGCGTACCGCCCTGGGGTGTGTACTGACCATTTACGAATGAGTAGTATGCCTCGCCATATCCATTGCCGTGCGTGATGACAATCTCGATATCCTCGCCCGAGATGTGGACGGGGGGATACAACGGATCGCTCGAGAGGTTGTCGTTGACAAGGTCGAGAAGTCCATTCTTCGAGACATACGACTCGCCATTGAGCACGATAGTGAGGCCAAGGTTGAGATAGGTATAGTTCTTGACCATCTGCTCGACATACTCGAGGTTGTAGGAGTACTCGCCAAAGACCTCGGTATCGACAACGAACTCGACATAGGTACCATTCTGCTCTGCCACACCACTCTCCGAGCGGTCAGTAAGCTCCATACCCTGCGAGAAGGTCACGGTGCGAGCCTCGCCCTGACGCACAGAGCGGGCAAGGAAGTGGCTCGAGAGCATATTAACGGCCTTGACACCAACACCATTAAGACCGACGCTCTTTTTGAAGGCATCGCCACCATACTTACCACCGGTATTCATCTTGCTCACAGCATCCGACAAGGCCTCAAGAGGAATGCCTCGACCGTAGTCACGCACCGAGACTTTGTTATCCTCGATGCGAATCTCGATACGCTTGCCAGCACCCATAATAAACTCGTCGATGGAGTTGTCTACGACCTCCTTAAGGAGCACATAGATACCATCGTCGGCCTGAGTACCGTCGCCGAGCTTACCAATATACATACCAGGACGCAGACGAATATGCTCTCTTGGCGAGAGGGTCTTAATCGCATCCTTGTCGTACTGGGCTGTTGGGTTTAGAGAGTTTTGTTCAGACATATATCTATCAACACGTTATCTTATTTATTCTTATTTGCACGGATCTCTGCCAAGGCATCGACCATAGATTCACGCACCTCGGCCATAACCTCCTTCATAGGACGAGTGGCAACCTCCTGGCGTGAGATTGGGGGCAAAACCTTAATGGTGATGCGGTTTTTCCAATTCATAAAGATGCCTTTTCGGAGCATATTGTTAGTGCCCTCCAAGACTACTGGCAAGATAGGGACCTCTGCCTCTTTGGCAAGGATAAAGGCTCCTGCCTTGAAGTTATGAATCTCACCATCTTTCGAGCGAGTGCCCTCAGGAAATATTGACACCGACGCACCCTTCTTCAACCACTCCATACCGCGTGTATGTACAAGCTGCATAGCCTCCTTAGTGCTGGCACGATTAATCACAATGTCGCCATGCATAAAGAGCAGACGACCAACCAAAGGAATCTTATAGACCTCACGCTTTGAGACCCACTTGAAGACAAGCGGAATAGGATAGAGACTAAGGATGTCCATCATCGAGTTGTGGTTGAGGACAATAACATACGACTCCTTAGGATCAATATTCTCAGCACCAATAACATCACGACCGAAAAATCCGAGTACAACATCGGTAATCAACTTGCTAATGGCGTGAACCACAACACGTCGCTTGTCGAATGGATAGCAGACAAAAAATGCGACCCACGAAAGCAAATATAGGATAGTAGCTGCTATGGCCACATAGATAAAATAGAGCAAACTTAACATAATAAACTTAGTTTTTAAAGGCTATATCTTCAATTTTGCAAAGATACGATTTTTTTGCAACAAATTCTAAAAATTTCGCAACAAAAATTTCAGCAAAATATATAAAAATAGGTATCGATATTTTTCAAAAAAAATTATACGAAAATTTGGTTTTCTCGATTTGAGGCTATATATTTGCAGTGTATTAGTTGAGTAATACACTATACAACAACTAAAGTTACCTAACAACTATGCTATTGTCGTACTTAATTGTCACAAACGGCGACTTATAGAGACAAAATGTTAAAAAAGGTCAATGACTCCCTAAAAAAGTTACCGAAAAAATTTGGCGGGGGGGGGAAATTATTAACTTTGCATTAGCGGGAAAATTAACAAAAAAATTTTCGATATGAGAGCACTAAGAATCGCGGCACTGTCACTTATGCTTACGATGGCAACCGCAATGGGAGCAACAGCACAACGACTCGCAATCTCTGGCCGTGTTGTAAACACAGAGAGCGAACCTATACCCTACGCCACAGTGGTACTCACAGCCGACAACCAACAGAAGGCTGGTGGAGCTACAAATAGCGAGGGAGCATTCACACTCTACACCACAGCGGGTGAATACACCTTCATAGCATCATTCGTTGGCTACACCACACACACATCACAGATATCTGTGCAAGAGGCTATTAACCTTGGAGACATAGTCCTTGAGGTCGACTCGCAGCAAATCGATGAAGTTGTCATCACCTCACAACTTATACGTCGCGAGGCAGACCGCTTCGTGGTCGATGTGGCCAACTCCCCCATCGCTCTAGGCAAGGATGGTGAAGAGTTGCTCAAGAGTGCTCCAGGAGTATGGATTCAGGACGATAAAATCTCGTTGAATGGTGCATCGGGCTCAAAGATATACCTCAACGACCGCGAGGTAAAGCTCACCGACACACAGCTTATTGCCTACATACGATCGCTGCGTGCCGAGGATATTCAGCGTATCGAGGTGATCCCACAGTCGGGAGCCGACTACGACGCATCGTCAGCAGGAGGTATCATCAAGATTACCACCAAACGTAACCTCAACTCAGGCCTTATGGGCTCAGTATCGCTATCTACACAGGCAACAAAGGGTCTATACAGTGCAGGGCCATCGCTCTCACTCAACTACAACAGCGGAAAACTAAACCTTTATGGTCGCACCTGGGCAGGACTAAGGGGCAATGAGTATGAGTCGACAGAGCACACCGACTACACTCGAGGAAGCATCATCGACGCTGCTTCGCTGATGGATGAGAAATCTCAATGGGGAGGTGGAAACGTGGGCGTAGTCTACGACCTCGACGAGCGACACTCAATAGGTGCAGAGCTACAATACAACTACTACGGAGGTAAAAGTATCAACACCACCTGGACAGAACATCAACAGGACGGCACAAAGAGACGCACAGATGGACGCTACAACTCTCTGGGTGACAACCATATGGCAATTGCTACGTTCAACTACATATACAAGCTCGACGACAAAGGCTCAACACTTAAGGTCTTAGGCGACTACACCTACGCCAACTCGCCCGACTCAAACTACTATGTAGATAGTACAATAGACCCAGCTACGCAAAGTGTAATCAACACCATAAGCCGCGACAATACGTTGAGTCTCAATCAGCTCTGCACAGCTACTGTGGCTCTCGAAAAGGTGCTATCACCAAAGGTTACGCTCAAGACAGGCGTGAAGTACACCTATAACAGCAACGGCAACAACGGCGATTATGAGTATCAGCAAGAGCAGGCGTGGTTGCCAAACCTCGATAAGAACTACAACATAGGCTACTCAGAGAATATCGGTGCGGCATACGTCATAGCATCTGCAAGGCTTGGTCGCTGGAGCTTAGTGGGAGGCCTACGTGGCGAGTACACAAACTTTAATGAGAACACAGGTGCGGTCACACAAAACTACTTTGACCTCTTCCCAAATGCCAACATTTCGTATAGTCTAACTCCCAAAGGAGACTACTCAATAGTGGCTCAGTATGCACGCACAATATCACGACCATCGTTCTGGGCACTATCGCCCAACGAGACAAAGATCTCAGAGTATATGATTCAACGTGGTAACCCCAACCTCAAGGCGTCGTACGACAATTCCTTATCAATCACCGCTGTGCTAAAGTATAAGTACACGATAACGCTGGGTATGCAGATCAAGCAGAATGCTATTCAGCAGGCCACAATATCGGACAAGGACAACCCTGAGTTGCTCATTATACAGACAATAAACTACCCTACGATGAACAACTTCTTCGTCTCTGCAAACCTTCCATTCCAGATCAAAAAATGGTGGGCAGCAAACATCAACCTGTTCGGAACATACTTAGGTCAGCAGATATATCCTGGCGAGCCAATACGTCTCAATTTTATGGGATATGGAAGTGCTCAGATGACATTTACACTCCCAAAGAACTTCTTCATCGACCTTAGCGGAAGATTTATGCACGGTGCAGTTGCAGGCAATACAAAAATCAAGGATAACGGCAATATCGACGTTAGCATCAAGAAGCGACTGCTTAACAACAAGATGACGATAAGGCTCGGTGTGAGCAACCTAATACCACTGACACAGTCTATCACAATCGAGGAGCCATCGTTCAAGCGAGTGATGAGTGTCGACCAGCCCTGGCAGCGACCACAGGTAAACTTCTCGATATCGTACAACTTCAACTCAGGTAAGCAGTTCCGAGCTAAGTCTGTCGAGAGCGGCTCTGCCGAGGATCGCGGACGTATCGGAACAGGTCAATAGTCTACGATAACAATAATAGTTGTGGGTTGCTAAGTCATAAAGACATAGCAACCCACATTGCGTATAGGATATATCGACCAAAAGAGGCATAATGTAGAGTAGCAAAAGTTGGAAAAGAGAGGAAAAATTTGTATATTTGTGAATGAAATCAACAAAAGCGATACTCTATACTATTGTAATCACCCTACTGACACTGTTCGCTGCGGGATGTCAAGGTGGCGGTGCAGAGCAATCGTTAGTGCTTAGCAACCTAACCAAAGAGCTCCAAGAGGGCGATTTAGTGTTTCGCCGGGGAACAGGCGTGGTGGGCCGAATAGTGACATCAGTCGATGTCGAGGGGCAGTACTCACACGTTGGTGTGGCAGTGCTAAGGGATAGTGCGTGGTATGTTGTCCACGCCGTGCCACACGAGCCAGACTTCGAGGGCGACATCGACCGCGTAAAGTGTGAGCCACTGGCCAACTTCGTGGGTCGCTACAAAGAGGGTGCTGTGGGCCTCTACCGCGTAAATACATCGCGTGAGTGCCGCGACATAGCCGTAAAGAATGCTTTTAGGCTCAGCCACGAGAATCGCCCCTTCGACCACGACTACGACACTCAGGACACCACGAAGCTCTACTGCACAGAGCTTGTGGAACACATATACTCGATTGCAGGCATATCGCTAAGTGGCGGACGACGCACCAAGGTGAACTTTCCTGCCCTCACAGGTGACTATATTATGCCCTCCGACCTTACGGAGAGCGAGCTATTGATACATATTTATTAACTTTTAAAACCTACTTACTATGAAGAGATTTTTAGCAATGGTTGCTGCCGTAGCAGCACTTTTCGCAGCATCGTGCTCGGGCTCACAGACAGCATCTGACGCAGCACTAAACATCTACGAACTTATCGCTCAGGGCAACTATGAGGCAGCTGTCGAGGAGTTCCAGTTGGACACACCAGACACCAAATCTGCAGAAGAGACTAAGGCAATGCTCACATCACTGTTTCAAGAGAAGTTGGGCCCACAGCTTGAGTCAAAGGGCGGCATCGCAAGCTACGAAGCGGTGAAGGAGGAGCTCGCAGAGGATGGCAAGAGTGCAAAGGTCACAGTGAAGCTCACCTACGGCAATGGCGAGACTGAGGAGAGCGATGTTGATATGGTTCTCACAGAGAATGGCTGGAAGGCATCAATAAAGAAGTAACATAATTAAAGGTCCTGCAACGAACAGGACCTTTAATTTTGATGAGTGGTGATGACACGAGAAAGAAATTTTTGCATAGAGGGCTGCAGATACAACTCTCAACAAAAATGCCGTCGATGGGTAGTACTCGATGTACGTCCCATTGACGGCAATTTTTGTTAGAGGCAGTAGATGTCTGCCCTATCTGCGAAAATTATGCCTCGAGAGCAAAACGCTTGTAAGCCACTACTGTAGCCTCCTTGTCTGCCTTCTGGATAAACTCGCGGATAGACTCCTTCTCACCAACAACGCACTGGTTGAGAAGAGTGTTCTCCTCATAGAACTTACGCATCTTACCCTCAGCGATCTTCTCGAGGATAGCGTCTGGCTTGTTAGCGTTCTTAGGATCCTGCTTCATCATCTCCATCTGGATAGCCTTCTCCTTCTCTACAACGTCAGCTGGGCAGTCGTTCTCGTCGATTGAGAGTGGAGCCATAGCTGTAGCCTGCATAGCAACCTTGCGAGCAGTCTCCTCATCGATAGCCTTGTTGAAGCCGAGAACAGTACCGAGCTTCTTGTTGAAGTGAACATAAGCTACGCAGTAAGGAGCCTCTACGCGAGCGTAGTAAGCGAGCTCTACCTTCTCACCTGTCTGACCTGACTTCTCAGTCACGATCTCCTCAACAGTGATACCCTCAGCGTTCTTAACAGCCATAAGAGCGTCGCGATCTGCTGCATCAGCAGAAACTGCGAGATCCAAGATAGCGTTTGCAGAAGCACCGAACTCGCTGTTCTGAGCTACAAAGTCAGTCTCGCAAGCGAGGCAGAGGATATAACCCTTATTGTCTACGATCTTAGTTACAACAACACCCTCAGTAGCAGTACGATCAGAACGCTTTGCTACAACGAGCTTACCCTTCTCACGGATGATGTCCTTAGCACGCTCGAAATCGCCCTCAGCCTCCTGAAGAGCCTTCTTGCAATCCATCATACCAGCACCGGTCATCTTGCGGAGCTTCATTACATCAGCTGCTTTGATTTCCATATCTGTAAATATTTTTTTCGGTTAAATAATTCTAAAAAACCGAGGCGAGCGGACTATGATGCCTACCCGCTCTCGGTAAAGTTTTGCCTCGCGGCAGTGAGTTGTGGGGTGGATTACTCCTCGGTAGCAGCAACAACCTCAGCAACGATAGCCTCCTCAGCATCAACAGCAGCCTTAACTGCCTTCTTGATACGTGGCTTTGCCTGCTTTGCGTTCTCAGCTACCTCAGCCTCCTGAGCCTCCTTCTCCTTCTCAAGCTTGCGCTCCTCAGCACCCTCTGCAATAGCACCGCAAACTACATCAAGGATAGTAGCGATTGACTTTGCAGCGTCGTCATTTGCTGGAATAACGTAATCAATGTCGGTTGGATCACAACAAGTATCTACCATAGCAAATACGGGGATGCTCAAACGCTTAGCCTCCTTAACAGCGTTCTGCTCCTTCTGAACGTCAACAACGAACAATGCAGCAGGAAGACGGTTAAGGTCAGCGATAGAACCGAGGTTCTTCTCGAGCTTAGCACGCTGACGTGAGATCTGAAGCTTCTCACGCTTTGAGAAGTTATCGAAGGTCCCGTCGTTTGTCATCTTATCGATGGTAGCCATCTTCTTAACTGCCTTACGGATTGTAGGGAAGTTAGTGAGCATACCACCAGCCCAACGCTCAGTTACGTAGGGCATACCTACAGCTGCTACCTTCTCAGCTACAATCTCCTTAGCCTGCTTCTTTGTTGCTACGAACAAT
>JAEIGA010000858.1_pt1 | contig 45124 bp, 64 predicted proteins | sample 9270691 | NCBI WGS metagenome assembly JAEIGA01 (sample SAMN17057246, study PRJNA624740) | gut metagenome | biome: biome; isolation source: fecal sample | host: Bos grunniens | place: China: Xizang | collected 2019
TCATCTTCAAAAATATAGGCGGTGTTTTCTTCCGTTGCGCTAAGATTCTCAAAGGTTTCCTTTTCACCGAACCATACACTAAGGTATCTACCCTTGTTCTTTTCTACAATTTTGGTTAAATCGGCTTGTTCACCTTTCTCACCGGGGTCACCTTTCTCACCTTTGATTGCACCTACGTTATTAATAGTTCCGTCCGACAAAATAATGATTAACTCACCTTTGTCATTGAGTTCGGCTTTTACAACGCTTACACCGTCTTCACCATCTTTCAAAGGCTTCCAAGTATACACGCTACCGTTGACCGCTACGCACACATATATTTCGTGGTCATCCGATAACATATTCATACCGAGCAACCCTACCGCACCCTCGGTAGCCGTGTTAGGCACACCTTGTAACTCAATACAAGGGATTTGGGCGGTTTCTACACCTAAGATGTCAAAATGTTTAACGTAGTGCATTATTCATCCTCCTTATACAACTTCTGTATATTTCCATAAATAACCATAAGCACTTTTCATCTTACCCATACAACATTTTGATAATAGACCTGTGTCATACCCAAATTGTCTATAAACTTCACTAATAGAAACCCATTTCTTTATTAAATTTCCATTCTTATCTAATTGTGAAACACCCTTACAATTAGTGTTTAATTTACTTTTGGAGATACGGATGTTTCGAGTACCGTGATTATTATTCTCATAACTACTAACCCATTCAAGATTAGTAACTTCATTGTTTTTCTTATTTTCGTCTTTATGATTTACTTGCGGTTTATTAAATGGATTATCTATAAAAGCCGTAGCAACCATACGATGTACACGCGTAACTTTTTGAATAGTATTGTTACATAATGTAACTACCGCGTATCCATCTCTATCATACGCAAGTGTTAGATTCCGATAACCTAACCCTCTCCAATTTACATTTCGTACATTACCTAAATTACTAACTTCATAAATACCCTCATAACACTTAACGGGTTTCCATATTTCAACCATCTAAATTACCTTTATCATCGTTGTCATTATTAGGATTATTGTTTTGAGCCGATAACTGTTTCATAACATTATCGTAATACTCAACACTCATCTGATATGCGTTTTCGGGGTCGGAAAATAATCCGCACGAAGTAAAAGCAAGACGAGGATGTATTTTATTTTGTTGCAACATTGACACAAGCACTTGAGATTTACTTTGAATGTTATCGTAGTTTCTTCTTGTAAACTTGCTATCAATATCACGTAAGCGTAATTTATATAAAGCATCACTCAAACCTTGAGTATCGCGTATAATACGGAGAATAAGTTTTAACACTTCATTTTCCGACTTCTTAAACATCAACTCACTATCTTTTGCTCTCGCTTCGGCTAAAGACCAACCATCGCGCAACAACACGGCAGAACCGGTATCACTTGTAGAAGAACCACCATTCCTATTCGGCATACCGCAGATAGTAAGTACAGTTTGATATAAATAATCAACAAGTGTTTGAGTTTGCACTTGATTGAGTTCATTCGTTACCATATCCACATCGGCACTATTACCATCCGTGGATTTAACCTTAATCGCGCCAAGGTCTTTAAGTTCTTTGAAATCTTCTGCCGAAATATCACAATTTATAAACTTAATAAACGCTTGAATAAATTGCTCTACACCATCCATTCGGTTAGATGCTACGGTGTTAATAGCATCAAGCAACGGCAATACAATTTCAAAAGCACCAAGCCTTGCGTTATTAGCAGGGTATTCAAAAATAGGTATCATACCGAGTGAGTGAGGAGCATACTCAACGATAACATCGTTTTTAATCTTCCAATAACCATTAGCCGTATAAACCGATACGATACGATTAAGGTCTTTATCAACACGATATTTAACGGCAAATACAGGCTTGTTACCTACTTCACTCGAATACACTACAAAGGTATCGCGTGGGTCAAGTGTGTGCATTTCAAAAGGCGCATCATCTTCACCCTTAACAGTATCAGGAAGAACCAATCTATAAGCCGTACCACCAACCATTTGCCATTCAACAACTTCCTTGTCTTGAGTAGCCTTATTTTCACTAAACATCATTTCGTTTAATTCCGAAATTGCTTGTGATACGCTTTCGTCACCATTTCTACCTACATATTGAATAGGCTCACCACAAAGGTAACCAACCTTAAACGATACAATCTCGTTTGCCCTATTTTCAACAATCTTATTACATATCTCAGGTCTAACTGTTTTAGTACGTTGTAAGATGTCTTGTTTACCCTTGAAGTAATCCCACAAATACTCAATTTCTCTACGATTAAGTTCGTGTTTGTCAAAGGCGAGATTGAGTTCGGCTATAATGTTATCACTCGTTATCTCAATTGCTTCCGTAGTAATAACTCTGCGACCATACATATTCATCTCAATTTCCTCCTTTCACTTTTAGTTGTCATCAATTTGTTGACAACTCACTTTATCTACAAATAAAAAATGCGTAATAATTTATGTAGGGTTAAAAACCCTCCGTAAATCATTACGCACTTGAAAATAAACCATATATTTTATATTTGGAGGACAAAAAGCGCACCAAATACTATTTTACATTATAATTATATCATACTATATGTAGTATGTCAACATATTATGAACACAATATGTAGTATTTTTATATTTTTTTCAAAAAGGTCTTTTGAATACTGTCACTTTATTCCCCTCAAGAGATTGAATAAACTCTGATAATTGTGCAAACGCATCTACAACGTCATCGAACTTATTCTTACCCGCCATTGTATACGAACAAAGGAAATTAAGTGCTTTCTTATATTCCTTATCATTACCAATAACGGAATTATCCTTAAATAAACAATGCTCTTTAATAAAAGGTGAATTTACGATTATCTTAGTTTCCTTATTAGCCGTAGTATACTTTGTGGTGATATTCGTTCTACCACCTTTAGCTTTAACTTGTTCTTGTATTTTTTGAGCAACCCTACCACCTGCCGAATTACTTTCAAAACGGCTCATTTGTACCTTATGGTGTAACAAAGCCATTGTTAATCGAGTTTCTACTATTTCGGGGTTACTATTATCACATATAATGCTCTCAATATAAAAATCTTGACCATATTGATAAGCAATCGGCATAGCACAATAGTCAGTACCTCTATCTTTTGTATCACATACCGACAAAATAGCATCCGGTTCACCATCGGGCAACTCAAAGTATCGTCTTAATTCGTTTTCGTGGTATAACAAACCCTCCCTTTCAATAGGTTGATTCATATACAACGCTCTCCAACTCGCATCTTCCATAATGTTACGTTGTTCGTGGTAGAACTTTGTATTAAAACCTACACCGTAAGCATAATCAAAATTACTCTCATCGTTTTCGTCAAGAGCAGGAATAACTATAAACTTTGCTCTATCACTATTACCGTAGTCACTTTCGAGCCTACCTATGACATCGTGTACTGACCAACGAGTAGCAATGTGTAGTTCTTTACAATGGTCACCAATCTTTCTTTGGCGCAAGTCCGTTGTGTACGTTTCCCATAATTTATCTAAACGCTCCTTACTCAACGCTACTTCAATACCACTTACAAGGTCATCACAATATAATAAGCGCGAAGCACGATAAAGACCGGCATTACCCGTACCGATAGATGTAAATTCCAACGTTTCAAAACGCTTTCTCTTACCAAGGTCAATACGGCAATCTTTAGCATTAGTATTACTTACTTGTACCATAGGAAACACATCGTGCCATAAATACTCACCCTGTGGGTCTAAAATACGCAAACACTCATCGTACACACCCCTAACAAACGAGTTAGAGTGAGAACCGGTCAACATTGGTTCATCCGAGTGTTTACCTGCTAACCAAGTGAGATAGAATATAGCAAGAGTGGTCTTTCCGCTACCGGGTGGTAAACTAATTGCTAACAAGTCAAGTTTATCATCTTCTAACTCTTGTAGCGCATCTACCACTTGTTTTAATACTTTCCTACGTGGAGGATAGAATTTCTTTTGCGGTTCTCTATTTGATTCTAAATAAAACAAGAAACTCTCGAAATGATAAGGTGCGGCCGTGAGCCATACTTTTTTATGTAGCGCGTACAATTCTTTAATATCATCATCAAATTTACCACTTGGAATTACCTTATCAAGTTCTTCAGATAATTCTACTAAGTAACTCACAGATAACGGTATATCCGTTTTAAGAACTTCTAAACATATATGATATAAATCTCGAAAGACCTGTAATGATCGGTCTTTTTTCATTTTTTCCGCAATTTTTTTCAATAACTGTTCCATATTTACCTCCTAAAACAAAAAAGTGCAATGACTTACCGAGGACTTTATACCTCTGCAAATCATTGCACACAAATCTAAACTTATTTAATTTTATTTACATTTTCACAATCTGCTCATAATTGATTGTAAATTTTTGACCATCACTTATTTCAACCGATAGAGAAGAATTATCGCGTAAAACATACAAATATACAACTCGCGCCGTAGTATCAGTAGGCACACTTGCGGCCGCGCCAACTACTCCATCTACTTCAGTTACCCACAATGTATCTAACACTTTTCCTTTTTGACAAACACCAATAGTAAAATTAGCACTCGGATATTTATTTTCTCCAGAATTATTGGTGTAGTCAAAGATTAAACCAACGCATTCCTTATCATCAAAATAGTCATAGAATTTAGCTTCCACAAAAGTAAGGGTTTGGTTATCTTCATCATAATCCGGTTTAATAGTAATCTCACACCCACTTAACCAAATTACCATAATCAAACTTATCAATATTAATGTAATCTTCTTCATAATATTACTCCCAATTCACAATCCGTCCAATCGCAACTTGTAATATCAAATTTACCACGGAATGTTATTTCGTCACCCGTTTCCATTAGTTTAACGGCTTCCTTAAATTCTTCTCGAAAATCAACCGAAAAATATACTCGAATATCGTCATTCTCCACTCTACAAGTAATACCATAAACATAATTAAGATTTACAGTAGCACTCATTGTGTAATACTCACCATCAATAAGTTCATCACCATCACTATGCTCACGAATTAAATCTAAATACGATAAATCCGATGGTGTTTCGTAAAAATAAGTATTCCCAAAGTAATAATCGCAATTTTTACAAAATTTCTTTTTATACCCTATATAATTCGGTGAAGTAGCATTTTGCGATTCAAAACTATATTCTTCTCGTCTTTCTTCGTGTTTACAAGGTTCAGGGCAAGACGAAACAAGTCCAACTATAACCGCTACCACAACTATACAAAAGACTATTCGTGCTATAAAAAATTTCCAATCGTACTTATACATCTCAACCTGCCTCGGCTACCCTATTATACCACGTTTTACGGCTAATACCCAATGTTTTACAACACTCATCTACAGTAATTTTTCCGTCTTTTTGTTTTTTTAGAAGATTTTTGAAATTAGGAGTGTCGATTTTCTTTCTACCGTCTTTCCAATCAGGCTTGTTTTCTCTACATATATCCTTACCCTCGCTTGTACGCTCAACTATCAAATCTCTCTCCAATTGAGCAAAGGCTAATAACATATTTCTCATAAACGTACTCATAGAACTATTACTCAATACTCCTAAATTAAGAACATTTATAGTTACACCTTTATCTATTAACTTATCAATTAGCGCGGTTGTTTGTGATACTGACCTACCCAATCTATCCAATTTAGTTACTACAATGGTATCACCCTCTTTAACCACATCAAGTAATTCATTTAATGCCGGTCTATCAGTTTTAGTGCCTGTAAAAGAATCATAGTATATTTTGGTTGCGCCATTATCTCGCAATATCTTTTCTTGTGCTTCAAGACTATTACCATCTTTGGCTTGTTTCTTGGTACTTACTCTTGCATATCCGTAAATCATTACGCACTCACCTCTTATATTAGTCTACTTTATTATCAAGACTTACAGTCCATTCTTCTTTGTCTTGTAGTTTACTTTTAATAACTAACTCACAATCCATTTGAGCCAAAAACTTAACAAGTGTGTCGACTCTCATTTCACCATCGTTTCTTAATCTCTCCGACACCCTATTGGGTTTGTCATACCCTAATTTTTTTGAAAGACTATCGTAAGTATGCCCTCGCATTTTCATTATTGTTCTAACTATTTGTTTTGAGTTCATTTTCATATTCTCCTTTATGCTTGTGTACACAGTATATCATATACACTTTTGCGTGTCAACACTTTTTAGTGTAATTTTTTAATCTTTTTTATTTTTTTCGGTACTCACGGCACTAACTACTCCACCCTTGGATGCTCTGCATCCCCCGCCGGTATATCGTGCGCGCGTGCGCGTACGCGCTTATATAATGATATGCGCGTAAAAATAAACGTGTAAAAACTCAAAACTTTATGCGCTATAAAATTATTACACGAAAAAATGTAAAAATATTTGCATAAACGCTTGACAACTACACGAATTAGTGTATAATATAGTTAACTACACGAATTAGTGTAAAAAATATAAGGAGATAAAAACACTATGAAAAACTACATTCACAAATCACAATACTTTTACGGTAACAAAATAAGCGAGTATGGACTCGCTAACGGCTACGTTGATTATAGAACATTAGCCAAATGCGGTGATATGGTATTATGTAACGATATTACAAAATTATTTTATGCTGAAATCAATGGAGAATATAACGAGCCGGAGCAAGTCAACGGATATATTGACAACCAGGACGAAATAGACGAGTTAAAAGAGCAAATACACGAGTTAGAGTGGCAACAATGCGAAATGATAAAAGCTGACAGAGAGAACGAGCCACAATATAAAGCACTACAAGAACAAATTGACGAGTTACAAGAACAAATTGACGAGTTACAAGACGAGCAAGACAATCAGCAAGAAATTTTTCAATATTATATAATATCTGACAACTTAGCGGAAATATTAAAAGATTTAACCGATGAGGTAGTATATTATATTGATTATTTAGATATTTATATTTGGGGAGTTACTCACTGGGGTACATCCTGGGACTATGTTTTAACCGATATAAAAATTGATTTAGAGGATTAAAAAATGGATTTAATAACAAAATACCAAAACAACAAAACACAACAACGCAACGAAAACATAAAAGCTCGCGCCGGTTTAGGTTTACCCTTAACGGCGCAAGAGCGCGCTAAATATCTTTTATTTTTAGCAACGGTAGAGCAAGCAACGCAATTTTTGAAAATGGAGAAAATAAAAAGCAATGGATAAATACAATTTATATTTTAATTTTTTTAATAAATGGCAATGGCGCAACGTATCGCGCGACAAATTAAAAGATATTATATTTAATAAATATAGTACGTTGATAAAACACTTTAACGAAAAAATTTACAATGATTTAAGAATAGAGCTTTTAACGGATGCAAATTTTACAAGCCTAAAATATAAAGATAATAATAAATCATTTATAACAATAACAAAAACGGCTAAAAAATAGCCGTTTTTTATTGCCTGCGTTACGCTTTTACCGTGTGCGCGTTGTTTATAGCCGTTTATAGCCGTTTTAAGCCGTTTTTGTGTCTAGGTGAGTAAATACCCATAAAAGCATATTAAAGCCGTTACAAGCCTATTTTAAGCCGTTAAAAGCCTATTTTATAATATTTATACCGTGCGCGCAAATTGTAAAACATAGCACCACCACGGGCGCAACGTCTGAAAATATGCAAAAACGCGCAAAAATCACCATCAAAAAAGCGCGAAAAAGTGAAAAGCCACCGGGCGCAAATGCCGATGGCTCTTTGAAAGTTGCCGAAAGTCGCGAAAGTCGGAAAGTTGGAAAAGTCGGGAAAGTTGCCCGAAAGTTGAAAGTTGCTCCAAAAGTTGAGAAAGTTGCCAAAGTCGGCAAAGTTGAAAGTTTTTTACAAAGTCGAAAGTCGCAAAAGTCGGCAAAGTCGCAAAAGTTGAAAGTTGAAAGTTGAAAGTTGCCTAAGAGTTGTTATCAGAGTTGTTAGGAAGTTCTAAAGTCGGAGAGTTGCTCAAGTAACGTTTCTTTATATCATCTGCGTTATAGTCGGCATCTTGATTTACATTAGGTGTAACAACATATTCCGTCTTATCTTGATAACCAAAGTTGTTCTTACCTAAGAATATACCTGACACGGGATTTATCTTACCGTTTTGCATATAATTTTCCCAAAGTATTTCCATATATTCGTACGCTTTTTTTACTAAGTCCCGTGTCATAGTCGGTAAGTCTTGGTTTCGGTCAGTTACACCTGTCTTAATCTCCCATAATCTCCGTCTATCTAACCCTAAAGCCATTCCCATACCCGATACAGTAGGTTTCATATCGTATCTTGCGTGAATTTCAAAAAACTCATTCAATCTTTCTTTAACTTGCTCTGGTTCTTTCAAGTTGATAGTCGGTAAATTAAAAAGTTCCCTACCTAAAGAAAGATATTTAGTATTATCTCCCGGTTCAGTATCGGGAGTTCTTAATTCTTCTATATTTTTTCCTCTCGGTTTCTTTTTCACAATCTCATTAACAACGTTGTCATCATTCTTAGTTGCCATAATTTATTCCTCCTCGCCATACCGCACCATCATAATAAATTCCGTATTCTTTTTTAATACAATCTTGTATAACCTGCGTTCTTTTACTAAACCAATATCCCTCTTTATTACAACATTTATAAATAGTGTATTGAGATAAATTCAAACAATATTTTTCATTTAATACTTTGAGCATATCTAACGGTTTAATTTTATTATATTTTAATATTTCACCAAGCGTTACCGCCATATTATATTCCTCCTTTATTCGTAGTACAAATAGTCGGTTTTTTTTGAGTTATAAATATTCCTTATAAGGAGAGATAACTCTCTCCTTATAAAATCTAAGGTACTAAAATAATTCGACTATTTGTACTCATTTATTAGATTTTAATCGTTTTATCGTTTTCTTTTACCCTAACATTAACAAACCCGCGAAAACCATTCGCATCTTTTCTCTGAAAAAATCTATTCAAAGACTTATAGAATGAACTTGTACCAAGGGGATTATAGTTACGCTCATCATCCATACACCACGATTTATATTTAGCGTAGAGTATAGCATTTGATACTTTTTCACCCGGCGCATCCTCTAAACAATCATCTCTAAAACAAAGGATTCTATCGTTTTGTCGAGCATATTCTTCGGTAGCATCTATAACACATTTAGGGGGATTAAGACCTTGTTTAATATAGTCTTTATACCCATCTAACAACCACTTTAATACAATAGTTTGATTATCAGGATGCTCGAAAAGTTCTTTAAGGTTACTATCACGGTTATCGTCATCAAAGTGTTTATTAAACTCTATAACCCATATTCTATCGGACTTAAAGATAGTATCATCATTTACTCTCGGTAAAAAGTTTGTAGAGAGCCACATCGTAAATTGTGGTGTAAAGGTGAAAGCCGTAGAGTGCAATTGCCTTGTTTTACGAGGGTCGCGCCCTGTTAAACTTTTAATAGCATTTACATCTAAAAGCGCATCTTTTTTAGTTTCACTAAGGGTTAAATATCTAATACCAATAGTATCGGCTAACATAGGCTCAGGAGCGTTGAAGTCGCGGTCTTTAAACTTACTCTCACATACAAGAGATGAGTTTACTGAACCACCATAGCCGTTCTCGTTTCCCAAACCTAATACTTTTGCAATAGTGTTAAATAAAGTACCTTTACCACTACGCGTTTGACCATAGGCTACGAACATACATTCTTCTTTATTGATACCGAGTAAAGAATAACCTAATGCACGTTGTAAGAATTGCGCTTTTTCTTTGTTGCCATCGGTTATTTCATCTATAAACGTAAACCAACGCTTGAACTTGTTAGAAGTAAGAGCCGTAGGACACGCACAGGATGTAGAAAGTGTAAAATAATCTTCAGGAACGGCAAATCTAAAAGATTGTTGTTTTAGGTCATAAACTCCGTTTGTACAATTCAATAAGTAGGGGTTTGAGTCAAAATCCGTTACATTTATAATTAAAGAGTTTTTAGATGCATTTAACACTCTACGAAGTATTGTGTCAGAAGAACTTTTGTTGATATATTTACTATATTCTTTAATACTTTCTTTATTATCATCGTTTTCTACTTCTTTACAATACAGGTGGAGTAGTTGTAATAGTTTTTGCATATTACCTTGTGATTTAATATCACCTTTATCAACTTCCCATATGCCGTTGTTATAGATATACCACTTTTGATTATCCACACAAAACCTTTGACAATGCTTAAAACATTCGGCAAATAGGTTTCCAAGTCCTATATCGTTGTGTAAAAAATTAATATTAAAATGCGGTTGCAACTCTAAGAGATGCATAAAGACTTCAATATCTAATTCATCAGTTAAGGTCATACCATTTTTAAGCGTGTAAGTTTCAGTCATTTGAGTATCTCCTTTCAATTTCTTGTAATACCACCGTTAAATCGTTATGGTGAACTTCGTGCATAGTTTTTACAACACTATATCTACCGTCTATATCTTTATACCATACATAAATAGATGCTAACATCCCTCGTCTACTAACTAAACTAATCTCAACATCATATCCGTTACCAAAATCCTTATAAACACATTGTTCAAAATCTATGTTTTTTAATATGTAGCCTTTACCACATTTATCGCATAACTCTATAATGTATTTACTACTCGGAGATAACTTGTGATATTTTTGTAAATGTTCATCCGTATAGTACCTACGATTAGTAGGGGTTCTATTAGCCACCAAAACACCTGCTCTATCCCATTTTTGCAACGTGCTAACACATACGCTTATTTTTTCAGCAAATTCATTTAGTTTATATGTTTTCACTTTTCAACACCTCACTTGTTTTCTTATATTATACCACATTTTACAATATTTTACAATATTATATGACATATAATACTTTCTTCAAACGTAGTAGGGTTATCGTATTCCGTTGCGTTGGTTAGTTTAATTTTCTTTCTCGCCATCGTCTTGCTCCTTAGATTACATTTCCGTAATTCCCGACAACATACCTTGTCCACAAGGTTTCGAGCAAATAAGGTCTGCGTATTTTACTAACGTTGCGGTATAAACAGGTTTGTTGGGAACTTGTTGTAGTATTGTACCGTTTCCACTTTCGAGCCAAGTCCAATCACACAATTGGTGCATAGTAAAGTCATTAGTATTAAGTCGATACATCGTTCCTTTTGGACAAAACCTATCCGTAACAATCGGAATACCATTGTAGGATAATGCTCGGTAGTCATTGCTTAAATCTATTATATCGAGAGTAGCATTATAGGTAGCAATATGTTTTAATAAGGCTCGCTTAACTCCTGCCGAACACACTATAAAATTTATTTCACTACCGGATGTTTCTTCGATTTCATCAATAGCTTTTTGTATAATTACTTCATTGATTTCACCAACGTTTTTTCTCATATAAGGAATGATCCATTTATGTTCTTCTCTTGACAAACCATAAAGATTTCCGTCATCTTTGAAAATCGCGCCCAATCCTGTGAGTTCTTTATTGTAAGAATTTTGCATTGTTAGAAAAGCTCCCTTTTTAATTCCACCGAGGGTTCTTGAAAAATAAACTGTATTCTTTTCTCTATCAATTGATAATATGCGAACACACTCCTCTACTTTTTCATTAGCATCGATATAAATATCAACCATCATACCCTCGATAAGATATTTTGTATTATCCACGGTTATACTTTGACCGCTACAATCATCTATTGTAGTTGCTAATATACCTTTACCATCACCGTAAAGCATTCTACCAAAATTAAAACGTGTGGCATTTATAAGACTTTCCATTTCCGCGTTTAATAAATTCACAAAAGCACCTGTGTTATTTTGAGAAGCGCGAATTGCTTTATCGGAAATAGAGATAGTTCCGTAAAGGTTTTTAAGTGATAAAGTAAATTGTTCGTAGTAGTTTTCACCACTTATAGGAAGTGTACCGGTTTCTGTTCCGGCACATACACCACCGTTTAGACCATAATGTACAAGTTTTTTAATATCTTTACCCCATACATCATTCGATGTTTGGTTAATTTTCGCTAAAAGTGGGTTTGTTTTTGTATTAATTTGTTCAGATACTATATCTAAATATACTGATTTTAATGCGTTATCCGCAGATGTAAGTGTTACCATTTTATACCTCCTCTAATATCTTTTCTTTTTCCTCTAAACTGAATCTTTCTCATACTTCCCCTTTCAACTCCTTTAATTTTGCTTTAATATATTGCTCCCAACATTTTGTATAATCATCCCATTCAGTAGGGCAATTTTTCTCGCACCAATCTTCTCCAACATTTTTACAAATTACTTCGTTGACATCTTCATCGTCAAAAATATAATCGCAAGGGCATTCCCAAATTTTATTAAAAAGTTTTACAACGTCTTTAATGCTAACCATTTCTTGTTGCTCGATTTTATCTTCTAACTCGGCAAGGCGGTTTATAATAAACTTATTACAAGTAAATATAGAGCAGTTGCAATTTTCATAATTAGGACATTTTTTGCCACAATCTATACTGTTCTTGCCGTTCTTGTCTTTTTCAGTTAATCTCTTATATTTTTTCATTTCCTTTCTCCTTATCAATTACCCTAACCAAGCAACTTCTACAATCATCATAATAAACTTGAAATTTATAACCGGTTAAATGATAAATTGTTCTAAGTGCTTTGGTCGGATTTTTATTAAACCACCTAAATAGAGTGCGTATGTTTACTTTACATAGGTCAGCAACTTCTCTATATGTTAATTTCCATTTGAGAAATTTCTCACAACCATTTTCGTTACAATCAATACATTTACCGAGATAAGCGCAATTCCAACATTTTATCGGTTTCATAATTTACGTTCCTCTAATTTCTTTTCACAATTAGGGCAAACTTGTCTACCCTCTGGTATAATCGCGCCACAACATACACACCTATTATCGGTTGCGCCACCCTCAAATAGTTTCAACAACGCATCAACAAGGTCATCTTTGAAAACAACATAAGTATCAAAACCCATAATGTCACCATTAAATGTACCGTGTTTCTCGATTGTTTCTATTATCTTTTCTCTCATAACTTAGCCTCGAAATACTTTTTAGTACCTTTTAGATAAATAACCGGAGTATCGGTACTCGTTGGCTTAAACGCATTTACTTCACCATATCCACCATAGGTAAGGTTTGCGGCCGTATTAACAAAGAGTTTGTCTACAAGTGCAATGGTAGAGTTATTAGTATCTATTCTATGAAACGCTTGTTTCATAATCATCGGTAAGTGAGTGTGAGAGTGGATATAAATATCGGTATCTATAATACCTGCCATATCCGCTAACCTAATGGCTTTAGCACCCTCTTTTCTACCGCCACCATTACCGTGTAACACATACACCGTGTACCTAAATTTACGCTTATGGTTAGCGCAATCTTGTCCTAACCTAATAAACAATACGGCAGATGTCGGTGTATATTTATCGGAAAGACCTAGTTGCGTAGCAATCATACGTGAGATATTGATACCCTCTTTTTATAGGTTCTATTTTCGTGGTTACCGTGTGTAATACACAATATTTTCTCTTTGATGGGTGCGAATATTTCTATAGCTTTTTCTAACTGACCCATAGGATTGAATACTTGCGTATAAACATCACCTATGCTCGTTTTAGTAGCATTATCAATAATGTCACCATTTAAGATACAATAAGCGTTGGGGGTATTTTTAATGTACTCAATACGTTGTAACACCCTTTTAATATCACTATGTTCGTCACCAATGTGTTCATCCGCAAAAGTATGTAACTCAATTTGCGATAACTCACCTGGTAAATCTATTTTAATTACTTTCATATTTGGTTATCCTCCTTTCTTAACTTTTTCAACTCATCAGAGTATCGTTTACACCCACTCGGCTTACACTTAGGAATGGGGCAATTTAGACATATTTGTGACTCTTTACTCGGTTTAACGGGGGTATATAGTTCACTCGCTCGTTCTTGAATATTGGGTATTTTTATATCTGAAATATTCATCGTTTGTACCTCACAATACTATTAACGATACATTGTATTTCGTTAATACTTAAAGGTGGATTACACGCTACCGAGTTTGCATAAAGTAGTTCTTTATATATATCCTCTTTTGCATATCCAACGTTGTGTAATTGCCCGGCGAGAGATGTTAAACTTAAATTTCTCGCGCCATCGGGAATGGGTTTGTAAGTGGGTCTTAATTTTATTTTTTCTTGGGGTTTAGTCCATTCAGGGATGTAGATAGTATCGGTAAAAGGTTTGTCGGTCTTATTCTCACGTATTTCGGGAAAGTATTTCTCAACAATATAATCAATTACCTCTTGATTTTCTTCGATATTATGATAGAGTATCGTATCACCGGTCATAATAAAGAAACGCGCAGATTTGTAGATTTCTACACCTTTTAGATTGTTCTTACCTTTGAATGGTAGGTCACCTTTAAGTAGAATATGAAAACCTCTACCACTTTTAGATTTTTCAGTATATGATTTACACATACCTATAATATCTACGGCTATGTCAGATAAAAATCCATCTTCACCGTAGCCATCGTCAATATCGATACCAACTATACCGTTATCGTTAAAGACAAACCCTAAATAATCGCAATATTCGTTTGAAACTAATTCTTTTGCTTTCTCAAACGAACTCCAAGTAGATGGGTTGGTAGACGATGCCGGGGTGAAATCCAAAGCGTTTCGTGGTATTTTACTATCCCCTGTAGTACATACCCATTGATTAAGTTTTTGTAAGTCAGTAGGTATGTTCCCTAAATTCATAACAACTCTCTCCTTTTGGCTATTTTTCGTTCAAATTCTTTCATCATATCCCACACAACATTTTGATTAACATTGTGTTTTAAGGATGCTTCATAAACATTATCAGCGAGAGTATCATAGCTCCCATAAACATATACAAGAATGTCTTTATCCTTATTAGAATAAGTTTGAAACACATCGTGACACGCTTTCCAATTAAGTTCATCCACCTTATTCTTAAACAACGTTAGAGATAAGTTTCGTGTATAAAATCTTAAAGCGTGTCTTACATAATCCGAATAAAAAGGTTTATTCATTTGCTTTCTCCCTATCCATTTCAATAATGGTCATAATAGAATAGTTAGCGAGGTCTATCAACGTATCGCGGATAGATTCATCTTTTACCTCTTGTTTATTACTACGCGAAAGCGTTTTGAAACGATTAAATTTATCCGATAAACGAATACGTGGCATAGCCATACCCTCCTCAGTATAGGTAATATGGAAACTGTCACCATAATCGTGATTTTTCTTCGTATATAAACTGTGAATTTCTTCACATATTTGTTTGTGTAACTCTACATTATTCATCGTATTCCCTCCCTTTTATATATGTGTAGAGAGAGTGATATAACACCCTCTCTACATTTGGTGTTAGTCTAATAAGCTATCTAAATCAAGACCTTTGGTTTGGGTTGGGGTTGTTTGAGTAACTTCTACCGTTTCAGTACCGAGCGTGAGTGCTTTTGCGACCGGAGTAGTATCGAACCCATCCGCTACCCACTTGTTTGTAAGGTTAGCAAATGTCATAGTTTTACTTGGGTCTTTCGTTGATGGGGTTATAGTGTGTACTACTTCGGCTTTAATATAATGCCCCACAAGGTCATTATGGTCGATTTCATCAAGAGAGAAATCATTGAGCGCAGTTTTTGCGAAGTATGAGAAAGCGTTACAAGCTTTTTCGTTTACTACACCATTGTTACCAATGAGTGAAAATCTTTCGGTATGGGTAATACCTTTTGCGTTTACAAGATACACGGTAAGTTTACCGAAATCTTGGTCATAATCTACTTTATAGATTCTAAAGATGTGTACACCCTCTGGGCATACGGTGAAACCACTTGTTAATTTAAGTTGTGCCATATTAATTTTCCTCCTTAATTGCGCTCGTTGTGAGCCTATAATTTATTTTTTCTTTTATATATTTTTCATATAATCCGTCATTTTTAAGAGCATCTTTGTCGAGTTCCGTAGTAGACGATTTACTCAATACCCACTCATATTTTTGTCCTTTGATTGACACCTTTTTGTCACCATCACGGAATTGTTCGAGAGCGTATTGTTTAATTTGTTCGTTGATTGATTTGAGTCTTTTTTCTTTCTCAGAAAGAGTATCGATTACTTCGTCAATTTCCGTTTTTAATGTTTCCGCTTCTTCAATAAGCGCGCTCATATCCGTTTCAGGATTGAGTGAGTTTGTGCGGAGTGCTTTAAGAATTTCAGCATCTTTCTTCTCATCAAATTCAGGACTTATACCGGTTAGAACGTAACCATTCCACCAAGCAATGGCTTGTTCAATATAAAGGTCAAAGTTAGGATAGCGTTCTGACACTTTGAACTCGTCAATGTAAACATTGCCGTTAGCGTAAGATGGTGTAACTTGTTCGGGGTGTTCGTAATCACCTTTTTTATCTTCAAGCGCAACCGCTACCATAAGCACTTTGTCTATACCGAGTAAGTACGCGTAGAGAGAGGCTTGTAGAGCTTGATAATGTGGCGCTTCACCATCTTTCCATCTATCTTCGAGTGAGCCACTTCTACCATCAACTTGAACTGTTTTAACTTCTACTACATACTCAGGTTTACCATCGTCACCTTTGATTAGAGCATCCCACATACCTGAGAACACTTTACTTTCAGGGAAGAAGTCACCCCAAGTCTTTTTGAAATAATCCTTACCATACACATCGGTAGGTGTGAGTACCCTGTTACCAAATCCCATAGACGTTCTAAGGAAATCGAATACTTTAGGTTCTATAATCTCACCGGCATTAGTATACTTATTACCCTCAAAAGGAATTTCGTATGTTCTTGTACTTTTACACCACGCTTCAAAAGGGGTTTTCCAAGGGTCAAAACCAAGTACAGTAGAGAAATATGTGCCACTTATCTTTTTAGGCTTTTTAGGTGGCTCTACGGCTATTGTAGAGCCATTCCACTTAATATCTTTCATTACAATTTATTTCTCCTATTTACTATAATTACTAACGCTATTACTTCAACTACAATAGTGCTTATTACACCTATAAAAATACCGAAACCAAAAGGATTAATATACATATTAAGCAACCTCCTCGTTTAATAATTTTCCAAGTTTTAATATAAGCGTTTCGCATTCGGCTTTAGAGATTACCGTAAACCCTTTTGTTTCAACGGCTATTTTCATAATTAATTCTTCTTGACTTGGGTCTTTTTCTTTTAGGGTTTTAAGAACTTCTTTTAATTGTTTTATTTGAATCTCACTCGCATTACCATTAGAATCCGTTAAAGGTTTTTCGGTAGGAGCAACGTTAATAGGTTTTGCATTAGGAGTGGGTTCAGTATTGGTTGTTACCGGGGTGGGTGTTTGTACACCAACAACGCTACCATCTATTTCATCGGGTTCACATATATCGAGTGCTATCATATAAAGATACCTACGCATATATGTGATTGACGAACCAAGAGCTTGCATTTCGTTGGTTACTTGCTTACCTGCATTGCTTACAATAGGTTCAATCGGCTTGAAAGGTGCGGTGAAAGTTACACCATCATTCGGTTCATCGGTATTAGCAATGTGCATTATTGCTTTATCAAACTCGAAAGATACAAGTGAGATAAGACCAATTTCCTCGAAAATCTTGGTTGCGATCGGAACGATGTCATCGAGTTCAAAATACTTGAATGCTAATTGCATATTCTTACCTGACTTTTTGGGGTCAGCGTTAAGAAACATTGCTCTTGCTTTGATGAGTTTTTGGTAAACGTTCGTTGCTTTAGTTGAATTTGTTGCCATTTTAATAATTTTCTCCTTTTTATTTTTAATGGGTTTTATACCCAAATAATCATTAATTCTTTTCTTTGCTAATTCGATATAGAATGTTTTGTCAACATCTTCCGTAGTTAACTTGTTATCGTTATCAATGATGCAATGTTCGGGTAGCATTTCGATTTTAGCCGTAGCATCATTTTCTTCTTTAACCTTGTATATTTTTCCGTACCGAGTATCTGATGTTGCATAAATACGATTTACTTTTTGAACCGATACTTTTTCGTTATCTACAAGGTGATATGCTTCTTTGTACTTAGACCCTGCCTTTGCAATAATTTGAAATGCAAATATATCCTTACACTCGTTTATCGTTTGCTCCGGTGGAGTACCGTGTACAAAGTAATTTATAATTGCTTGTTTGACTATCGTAGCGTTGTTATTAATTGACCAAGCACCTTTTACCGATATACCGTAATTGAGATAACCACCTACAGTTTTAACCTTACCTTTCGTATCGATAAACAATAAATTGTTTACATCTTTTAACCAAACCTTTGCAATATCATCGGTTTCCAACTCGAACCCTGTTTGTTTTTCCCACGCGCTTGCTATCTCATCTACTATGTGTAACTCACTCTTGTCGATTGAGTACATAAGACCATCGGTGTTTAAGTTAAGTAATTTGATTGTTTTACAAGCGTTGAGCAATTGCATTGTCAACATAGTAAGGAACAATTGACCAGAAATTCGTAATGACCTTGTTGGTAATGGGTCATATAAATCGTTGTACTTGTTTTCTTGCGCTCCCGATACCGTGTTAAGTGGTAGTTTCAAATCATTTGCCGTTTGCTTATCTCCATCGTGTTTAGCGCGTATTCGGTCTTTCTTAATATCTATATATAATTGTGGGTTAGGTACGTTGCGCGAGAGATAGTTATATTTCTCTATAAGTGATGGATAAAGAGAAGAAACATCTCGGTTTTGAATAACTCTTGTTTCCGTAGATTCTTCATAGTAACAAGATAGCGAGCCGTGTACCCCACCCCACGCATATTTACAAGGCATACCACCTATATCTATGTTTAGAGAGGTTTTGAACAGTTCTTCGTCAGGAATTGACATATCGTGAATAGTATCAAAGAAGTTCAAAATCTCTTTTGGTATTACAGATGTGTCAAGATTAGGTGGATATACATAATCTCTACCGTCATTCCACTCTTTACGAACCGCACCAAGCATTAATGCCGTTAATTTAGCATTGGTCGAAGATAGTGCTTTAACTTGGTCAATATCGGCTCTTTTGCCGAGATTGAGTTTTGTACGGAGATAATCTTTTCTTATCTCCGTCAATTTCTCGGTAGCATCTACATCGTGTTTACAATATTTAATTGTTAGCGCGAGTTCTTCTTGGGTTAGTGGTCTATCAAGATTGAAATCCACTTCCGTTTCTTCGATGCTCATTCCGAGGTGACCCTCAATAGATTTAAGTGATTGACTAATTTGAACGTCATCCATAATGTCGATATTGTTGAAACGGAAGTAAATTCCGTCTAACATAGGACATTGCCAACCTTGATTACCACCGATTATCCAATCGTTGACCGCTTTTACTTCTTCGGGTGAGAACCCTGCGCATATTGCTTTGATAATGTATTGGTCATAGCCTTTGGAATTAAAACCACAATAAATTGCGTTATCCGAAATCATATCTCTAACGGCTATGTTATCGTTATGAATTACAGTAAATTCACCAGTATCTCGGTCTTTGAAAACTACAAGGAAATCGTTCTTAAAAACTTCAGTATCGTATGTGAACCACTTCACTTAAACACCTCCTAACAATTCATCCAACCATTGTGAACGTGTTTTCTTAGGTATAAATAATTCTTTGAAAATAGCCATAAGTACATTGACTACGATAGAATTACCTGCTTGCTTATACAATTGGGAATTGCTACAATTTTTCTGTGCCTTTTGGAAATCGTCATCATCGAATCCCATCAATCGCCAACATTCTTTTGGTGTTAATTTTCGTATTCTCAAATTGGGTTCAATTATTTTAACACCGTTTCCTTTGGCATCATTTCCACAGTTAGTAGTAAGAGTGTTTATTGCACTTTGGTCTGCTTTTATTCTATGGTTGTAATCGTCATATATAATAGGTTGACGATTCCCACCACCCATTGTGTCGAGCGTTGGTGCGATTCCGGTCGTACTCCAAATAGCACCTGCTTGGTGTTTTGGGTTATCTGTGTCATACAATCCACCCAATTGGATAGTTTTTGACTCTTTTACCACCACACCCAAACAATCGCATCTTGTATCGAGAGTAGGACTTAATTTTTCCTTACATTCCGTTCTACCCATATTCCTAACACCATTGTTCAAGCGGTTGTTGGTGTAAGAGTGACGAATAACGTCTCCATCTTTCACCAAGCCATTAGAAAGCAATTCGTTGCATAATAACCTTTTCAAATCACTCGTAACGTTATCTGTCAATGTGTTTTGTGTTTGTGTATCACTCAAGTAATACTTTTCATCTACTTCTTTTTCCAACATATCCCCTAAGCTCAATTCAAGGGGAACGGGTTGTGGGAATTTGTAGGAATATTCACCTAAAACCGAAACCATATAGGTTCTATTTCGATTTTGGGGAATATTATAATTCTTGGAATTAAGGTCTGTCCAAAAATTCGAGTACCCTTTACTTTCAAGGAAAGCAATCCATTTCTCAAAATGCTCTATGTTCTTTTTACCGTGTACTTGGGGTACATTTTCCATAAGTAACACTTGGGGTAATTCGATGCATTCGTTAAGTAATCTTTCCACTTCCCAAAGCAATCCACTTCTTGTTCCACTACCCTTTTCCATTCCTCTACCCTTACCCGCATTAGAAAGGTCTTGACAAGGGAACGAGTAGGTGAGCAAGTAGTTATAGTGTTCTGTATCGGTGATATTCAAATCACTTGCGGTCAACTTGGTTATGTCACTTGTTTCAAAATTCGTTCCGTGAACGGCATTGTACGATTGGATAGCGTATTTGTCCAATTCGCATACATACCAATGCTCAAAATCAACACCTATATTTTTGAGTGCTTTTGCTTGTGAACCAATACCTGCGAATAACTCAATCAACCTAAGTGGTTTATAACAATTAAATTCCATTTCTATTTAATTCTCCGTAATAAAATAACAATCGTTTTTTCTATAAGTAGCGCAACGTTTCTTGTACGATTTAACAAGATACCCTATATCATCCACGAAATCATACACGATGGGGTCACACTTACTTTCATATGTTCGAGCAATTCTTCCAATGCTCTGTGTAATTACGGCATAATCCTTTTGGGGAGTAGCCATAAATAATCGTTCTAACCGAGGAATGTCTAACCCCTCCTTGCATAACGAATAGGTTGCAAACAAGTATAATTTTTTACCTATTCTCATATCTTCGAGAGATTGTACCCTTTCTGCTTTACCTTTCTTAGTAGTCATCTTCCCACTAATCATTACGGCTTGTTTACGCATATCATCCGGTAGCATATTTATAAGCTTTTCGAGATGTTCTAACCTATCACTAAGGATTAGACACGATTTACCCTTTTGGTCTATCAACTCATCGATTATTCCAAGATTTCGCGTAAAATTACTTGTTAAGTAAGTGATTAGTTTCGTGTAACACAACGTACCATCCGTATTAAGACATTCGGTAGTGAGTTTAATACCTGTTCCTACCGGTTTAACACCTACTTTCATAACCTTGTCGGCTACGGCTTCATCGGGTACGGTATAAACTACATCACCTAATAGTGAGAACGTTGCTTGTATCATTCCGTCTGCCCTATGAACTGTTGCCGATAAACCATATTTATGTCTTGCCGATAGGCTATTAAGAACTTTAGCAAACATCGTTAATTGAGTAGGACTTCCACACACACGGTGACACTCGTCTACGATAATCACATCCCACATATCCTTATATAAAGATAGGTTGAGATTTGATAGCGTTTGTACCGTTGCAAAGGTAACACCTTGTCCGATATTAACCTTACCCTCGGTGATAGTGCCTATTAGGTTTTTATCCATATAACGCAACGCACGTTCTTTACTTTGGTTGAGTAAATCTTTCGTGGTTGTCACCCATAAGGCTCGTCTACCATACTCTTTTATGAGTGCTATACCCATTTGGGTTTTTCCACTACCTGCTTTACTTTGTAATATTCCGTACAAGCCGTTTTTAGCGTGTTCTACGGCTTTTTGTTGGTAAGGGTAAAGTGGAATAGGCTCACCATAATTCACGCTTGTAAATGGCTTAAAATCACTTGTAATAACACTATCTTTAATCATTGATTGAATTTGTTTGAGAGTACCGTATGGGAGAATAATTTCGTCACCGTGTACTTCATAGAGATAAAGATATTGGGGTGTGTTGCCTACCCAAAATCCCATACGAACTTTTTTAGCGTAATCGGGATTATTTAATTTGAGATGCTTATCGCACCAAGATATAATTTCTTCAGATGGGTTTTTAATTCGTATGTTATTACTTATTGTTACTATCATCCGACACCCCCTAAGAGGTTATCGAGCCAAGATTTCAAGTCAATATTTGTATCGTTTTTATCAATTTCTTCAAATATAATTTGTTTAGGTAACATACTCGAACATATATATACCGAAGAAAAAGGTGGATTTAATGATGGTTTTTGTTCGTTGTAATCCTTGAAATAAGCCACTCTACGATTTAGATACATAATCTCAAAAGGATTATTTTTGAACAAATCAAACCTGCGTTGACTCTCGAACAAACCAACAACTCCTAACAACATTGCGAAAGGTTTACCTATCTTAAACAATCGTTCCATTACTTCGGTTTTTAACGAGTAAGGTGGGTTGCTAATTATATAATCGCAATCAGGAATATCACACTCAAAAAAATCATTTCCGGTTTCAATATGAGTAGCAATCACGGTATGACCTTTTGCTCTAAATTCCTTAACAAATAGACTTTCTTCGGTATCAAACGGACACCAAATTCGGCTATGTGGTTTAATGTACTTTTCAATCGGTTTAATGGCATATAAAGGGGTGTAAAATTCGTCATTACCTGACCCCGCCACAACATCCATTTTCATTGTTCACTCACCTCTTTAATTTTGCTTCCGCATCGGCTTTGGTTAGAAAAGTGTCAACATAAGTAGAGATTTCCGTATCTAAACGTGAAAAGTTTTCTCTATAATAAAACGATAATTCAACTTTATTTTTGAAGTCATAAGCAAAAATAGTTATATGCTCGTTTTTAATTCCGTGTTTTGTAATATCAAAACTAATTTCTTCAACCGTTGCCTTATGCACCGTGTTTTTGTGGATATAATATAACGAATCACCCACCTTACAAGGTAACTCTAAAAGCGTTCCCTTTTCGATTTTTGTTTCTAACCTATGTAATCTACTAAACAACTCGTTTTTAGTTAATAGGCTATAATTCTTACTATCCGTTAATCTCTTATAATCTTTCATTGCAAATAAAATTCCTCCACCGAATAAGTTTTATCAAAACCGTTTCTTCTCGCCTTTTCTACGGCTTCTTCGTAATTATTTGCTTTAATTATTGCTACAAGGTCTATTTCGTTATAAACACCGTATTTTTTCATTTACTTTAATACTCCTCATATAAACTTACTTGCATCTCGTCACCCACTTTTCAAGAGGTTTACCGAGCGTGACTATTTCCGCATTAGATAAAGACGGTTGTCGAACCATATAAGACTTAATGCAGAAATGAGGTATCATATAAATTTGGTCTTTCAATTTGAGTGCGAACCAACCTTGACCATTGCCTTTATCGTTCCATAAATCCATTGCTAAGTCTTGATTATCTTCTACCCTACTTAGTGGAAACCCACGTGAAGAACACACCTTTGCATCGATTAAATATGCTTTCTTGTTCTTTACGGCAATGATGTCAGCAGGTTGTCCTGATTTATTCGCGTTAAGGAGATGTACCCAAAATCCGTAACCGGATAATATCTCACATAACTCTCGCTCAAATTCATTTCCGAGTTTTTTATTATTCATTATTTAGTTCCTTTCGATTCATTAGATAACACAAGCCGAACCGCCGCTTGCTTAATTCTTTCCATTCTCCTTTCTCTTTCCTTTTCGGTGAGAATAGGTGAATAGACTCTTGCTATGATATTTTTGTAAGTGATTATTTCGGGTTCACCATAAATATCGTTTTTCACTTTGTTACTCCTTTTAATTCCTTTCTATATAATATGTTATATGCTAGGATATGTGCTTAATCTTTTGTGCTTAAAGCACAATCTTCGGGTAAAAAAATAAGACATTCAACCGACATACCATACAAAATCGCCATACGTTTTGCTATACCAATGTCCGGAATAGTCCTATATTTTTCATAATTAACTAAAGTTCCTTTAGTTATACCCAAGTTTTTAGCCGCTTCCTCTTGTGTTAAACCTTTATTTACACGTGCCGCTTTTAAAGTGAATTGCATAAGATACCTCCTTTTATGTTTTCATTTTGCTTAAAGCACAATGAGATATTATCACATATTTTTACAGTTGTCAATACTTTTAGCACAATTTTTTGTAATTTTCGTTGACTTTTTTTGCTTTAAGTAATATAATGATTTCAATGGAGGTGAAAAATTTGGATAATAAGTTCATATTTTCTAAGAATTTACAAAGATTAATGGCTAATAAAGATGTCAGTAGAAAAGATATTGCTAATTATTTAGGAATAAGTTATTTTACTGTGTCTGATTGGGTAAATGGTAAGAAATATCCTAGAATGGATAAGGTAGAATTACTTGCTAGATATTTTGGAGTATTAAAATCGGATTTAATTGAGGAACAGGTTGTAGATGCTCCCCAACTTCCTCCAACTGTGGCTATCACCGAGGGTGAAAAAATGTTACTCGATTTATTTAGACTTGTTCCCGAAGATAAGCAGGAGATGGTTCTTCAGATGATTCGCGTTGCTCTAAGTACGAAAAAATAATTTCGAGAGCAATTATAAGCGCACTCTCCGGTTGCGTATCTTCGCGTATAATATTTATTAGTTTAATTTCGTTTTCAGTCAACAACGTACATCTCCTTACTTAAAATAATATCTTGTTTGGTTTTGTAAACTCAAGTTTACTAATCCAAACATTACGAATTTTATCATACCCCTTAAATCCGGTCAATGGTAATTTATTGAAGTGGGTTGACATTCCCAAACTTCAGTATTACAATGATTTACATATTTAATGGAGGTGTGATTATGTATCGAGAAAAAATAGAAACTTGTGGTCATAGAATTGAGAAAGCTTTAACTATAAGAAAGATGAAACAATCTGAATTATGTAAATACGCTGAAATCCCAAAGAGTTCCCTAAGTTTATATTTACGTGGCTCATATGAACCTAAACAAGATAGAGTATATAAGATGGCTATTGCCTTAAATGTTAGTGAAACTTGGTTAATGGGTTATGATGTTCCAATGGAAAGAGGTGTATTAAATCAATACGAAACCATAGAACTTACAGATAATGAGAAAACTATGCTCGATTTATTTAGACAAATTCCTGATAGTCAACAGAAAGTATTAATTCAAATGATTCGGGGCGGTTTAGATACACACATATAATTTCAATAGCCGTAACTAAGGCTTGTTCGGGTTTATGATTGTCGCGTATAAGATTTAATAATTGAATTTCATTGTTTGTCATAAAAATTTCTCCTTACCTATAATATATAATAGGAAATGTAATCATTATTGTATAATATTGTCGAAGTATCACTATTATTGTTGAATAAGTCTAAAATGTAGAATTTTGATTTACGAACATTTGTTCATATTGTAACAATTTAATATGACAAATCAAGTCAAAAATAATAGAATTTTGTCGAAAATTATTTACACCAAAATTATAAGTTACATACAAATCTTAATCAATACCCAAGTTTATCATAATTGATACCCAAGTTTATCATAATTGATACCCAAGTTTATCATAAAAACTGACAAATTTAACACCACAGGAGGACATAAATATGTGGTTAGATAATATAAAAGAACTCAAGAAAATGACAGGAATGTCAACAAAACAAATAGCTGAAAAGACAAACTTACCTGAAAGAACTGTCATCCGTATTTTTTCGGGTGACACGGATAACCCTTATGTTGACACAATTCACCGTATTGTTTCGGTTCTTGGTGGCTCACTCGATGACATTTTTGCCGATACCAAGGTTGTTGTAGGTGACCAAAATCTCGCAACATTGAAAGAGAATGTAGATGTGATTACGGCAGAACGCGACCTTATTACGGCAGAGAATGCTATACTAAAAGACAAGGTTACCACTCTTACCGCGGAAATTGAGATGTTGAAACTAAAACTTATGCACAAAGAAGAAATTATCGCGCTTCATAACTATTACAATAAAATCAATACCGAGAAATAGAAAGGAAATTAAAATGTATAACAATTATTTAGAAAACATAAAACCTAATGAAGTATTAGCGTACTTTAGAAAATCAAGAACAGATGACCCTACCCTATCGGTTGAAGAAGTGCTTGCTAAACACGAATCAATCGTAGACGAATGGACAGAACGAAATCTTGGCGCGACCATTCCCGAAGAAAATAAGTATCGTGAAGTTGTGTCCGGTGAAACGATTGCCGATAGACCTGAGATACAAAAGGTATTAAAACTTATAGAATCACCGAAAATAAAAGCTATCCTTATAGTAGAAGTGCAACGTTTGAGCCGTGGTGATTTAGAAGATGCCGGTAGACTAATAAAGTTAATTCGTTATACTAATACTCTCGTTATTACTCCTATGAAAACATTTAATCTCGTTGACGAATATGACCGAGATATGTTTGAAAGGGAACTCAAGCGCGGTAATGAGTATCTTGAGTACCAAAAGAAGATAATGGGTAGAGGTAGATTACTATCAGTTAGCCAAGGGAATTACATTGGCACTTACGCGCCTTATGGGTATGATAAGGTCTTTATTCAAGATGGAAAAAGAAAATGCCCGACCCTCGCTATAAACGAGGAACAGGCAAATGTTGTAAGAATGATATTTGATATGTATGTAAACCAAGATATGCCTTTTCATAGAATTGCTACAAGGCTCAACGAACTTGGCATTAAACCCTTGATACGCAAATATTGGTCGGCATCATCCATAGTTACAATACTAACTAACCCCCACTATATTGGTAAGGTTAGATGGAATTTTAGAAAAACTGTAGTGGTTGTAGAAGATGGTGAAGTTAAAAAGACAAACCCTATATCAAAAGATGGTGATTATTTTATCTACGATGGGAAACACCCCTCTATTATCTCTAATGAATTATTTGAGTTAGCACAACAAAGACGTGGTAAAACACCGCGCGTAAACTCAAAAAACAAAGTGACCAATCCATTAGCAGGACTTATTTATTGCCAATGTGGTAAAGTTATGATATATAAACCTACCAATACTAACCCACGAATATTATGTTCGGAGCAAGTACATTGTAATACAAGGTCTTGTTTATATTCGGAGATGCTTGATTTCGTCAACGATGTGTTAAAGAAGAAAATTACCGAGTTCGAGATTGAAATTCAAAACGATAATGATACTTCTATTCGTTTACACGAAAAACTTATAGCAAACCTTGAAAAGAAATTAGTTGATATTCAAGCAAGAGAATTATCACAATGGGAAGCACAATCCGACCCTGACCCCAATAAACGTATGCCACAACATATTTTCCAAGCGTTAAACTCAAAACTAATAAAAGAACGCGAAGAAACTGAAAAAGCACTATCTGAAGCACATAAATCAATGCCAACTAAGGTAGATTACGAACAAAAGCTCATAACTTTTCAAAAAGCATTAGATTCGTTGAATGATAATACAAAGAGTGCGGCCGAAAAGAATAAACTACTCAAACAGTGTATAAAAAGAATAACATACAATCGAAAAGTAGGTAAACGCTTAAAGGGTGAATGGGTAGATACTCCTATAGAATTAGATGTACAACTTATGTTGTAATTTTTTTTAACTACCATATACATCATCTATGTGGTAGTTCATTAACACATAGATGTTGTACATAGTCATTTACAATAAAATTACCGAGTGGGGATAATTTCCACTCGGTATTATTTTAATCTTTTTTAATTGTCGAGTCAACTATTTTCTCGCCGGCTTCCCCTATTGTTTCGAGAATTTCCACCGTTGATTCATTTGCGCCTAACTTCTCTGCCGTATCAACTACGGTATCAGTTATTGTTTTAACACTCTTAGCATCTATTACACCCTCGGTAATACAATACACAACTGTAGGTACAACTACCATTAACGCGCTCGTTATAATATTTACAATTTCGTTTTCACCGATAATCATTGTAACGATACCTGCGATAGTAGTGATTGCCGTAACAATAAATTTACGGCTTGTAAGTTTTTCTAAAAATTTTTTCATAACTAATACCTCCTTATTTAGTAATGAAACCATCAAACCCCGCTTTCTTCAATTGTGAAAGTAGATTTTTTGCATTTTGTTCGTTGGAAAACGCGCCTACTTGAACACGGTATATTGTTTTAGCCATAGCCTTTTTAACATCGTTTCTAAACCCATCCATCGTGTAACCCATATTTAACTGTTTCCACAAGTGTTCGGGGTCAGCGTGATTAGATGCTATACCCCTTTTATACCCCTCCGAGTGAGATATAATTACACCGTCTTTTAAGGGGTCTAAGTCGTACTTTTTACACAAGTAAGCAAACAATTCAACGGCAGATAAATAAGTGGTTTTAACGCTTGTTTTAGCCTTTACAGTATTACTACAAGTGAAGTTTGCACCACTTGTATATTTAATACAATCCGGTTCACACATTTCAATTCCTATATGTGAATTATTTACACTTCCACCACAATGCCACCCTCTATATTCCCAAGGTAGCGTTTGATATACTTGACCGGTATTACCGTCTATAAATCCGTGTACGCATACCTTGGTATTAGATGTATTCCAACTTTTAATTATTTTTGTCGCAGATGGTTGAGGACAACCTATACTATGCAACATTAAACCTTTTACTGTAATCTTTTTACCCTCTATATAGCAAGGGTTTTTAGTTAATAATGATTTAGTGATTTCCATCACTCATCACTCCTTTCAGGTTAAAATTTTCCAAGTTTTTACTTCGCTATATATTCTATCAATAAATGAGTTACCTTTAAGAGCTTTGTATGCTTCGTATAGATAAATGAAATTTTCATATTCAAATTGTCGAATAGTCTTATTATCTCGATTGTGATAATAAGTACGAAGCATTTCACTACGCAATTGACATCTTGTGCCTTTGGAGATTTTCTTAATACTAAGAATTACCGGTATAATAACGCTCAGTAATATCCCTATTTCTCCCACTAAGGTAACCATAAAAGTTAATTGTGTCATTCAAAATTACCTCCTATTGAACTAACATAACACGCGCCCGATGTGTTATTACGATTTACCGTTACTCTAATCAAAACACCCCAATTAGTAGCGGTTTTAGTTGTATTAGAGAAAATGTGTGCTAATCCACCCGTTACGGAAGATGTCGCATCTTCCCAAGTTTTCGTAGTATCGAAACCATTATTACACACTTCTACCTTAAATATTGCGCCACTCGGTATTTCCCTACCGATATTTAATTTAATCCTTGTAGGTCTTGTACTCAATGTTTTAGCAATAGTAGTTTGAATTGTAAATGAATTTACCGATTTTACAAACGTATATGTTCTAACAACGCTATCAATACCATCATTTGCCGTTATAGTCATCGTATGTGAACCATTAGCAAGTGTAAGCCAAGTAGCACCGGTAACACTAAAGGTATTAGTGGCATTGAGAGTAGCCGTATAAGAACGAACTCTTACACCATCAACCGCTTCCGTAACAGTAACTACATTACTATTAGAATCGGTAATCGTATAAGTTTGAGTAAACTCACTACTTTTCGTACCAAGACTTCCGTCAGTTCCCGAAATCGTAGGAGCATTGTTATTTACAACTGTTCTACTTACTGATGTGTTATATCCACTACTTGCCCCTACCGAATCGGTGGCTTTAATTCTAAATTGAACACTTGTAGTACTATAAGGAACTATCGTGTTATAACTTAAATTTGTGCCATTATACAAAGTAGTAAACGCGCCACCATTGAGAGATTGCTCTAATTGATATGTAACGCTATTACCATCAGGGTCAGTAGAAGCACTCCAAGATAATGTTGTCGATTTACCACCATAGATTGTAGTAGGAACATTAAAAGTAGTAGGAGTAGACGGAGCCGAGTTCCATACCACCGTGTAGCAACCATCACTATCGGTAGTGTCTGATATTGAGAGAGTGGACGAGAGATTCATTGCGGGTCGAATACCAATACCTCCGTGTTGAGGTGCTGTTTGCCCCACCGATGATGTGGAAAAAGCATAATATGAATAATTTTTTGTATCGGATTTAGCCGACCTAAGCCAATATCCACAATCGGCATCCACGCTTGTGGGTTTTGAAGTACATAAAGTATTATTGAAACATTGTTCCGTTGTTGTAGTAGAGTGGTTATCAAAATTAAAATAAGACCATTGATGACCATCGGTAGGCTCACCCGCAACCGCTTCCCCAATTTCAACAGGGGATGGTAAAAATATTTTAGCCGTAAAACTTTCTACAGTCTTGTAATATTTTAGAACATTAAGTGTTGATGGTAAAATCGCGCTTCGTTCTATTGCGGTAAAATTACTCAAAAATCCCGGTCTATTATCATACCCTGTATTAACAACTGTATTATTATTGTTGGGTGCTTGGTCAACCGAGTGAGTTGCCGTATACCAAGACACATTCTCACTATTCAACCATTGCGCAATGTTGGATAATACATAATTATTGTTACCGCTTGTTGATATATCGGTATCACTATTCTTAGGTTCGACCGCGTCATAAGCTCTTAAATCTATAACTTTCTCTGTCAAAAGAGTAACTGAGTTATTGGGATAATTGGTATGATTTTTAGCAACAACTAACCAAATTATAGGTTGTGCCGTTTCCCCATTTACCGAGTGTTTACCAAATTTAATTTTTGCTCCAATAGGAAGATTAGATAAATTTTGTGCCATTTTTCATTTCCTCCTTAACACTCAATTCTACTCGATTGTGTATTCCATATACCTGTAACGGAAACCCCATCAAGTGAACCAAAAGTAATATTGAAAGAATTAGCCGTAATATCGTCAAACAATCTATTCATTAACAATACTACTCTATCTTCAAGTAATTGTAGTAAAGATTTATTAATATCCGTACCTACTTCAATAACGCTATCGGGCGCAGGAATAAGTTTCACCCTACCATCAGGTAATTGCTCCATATAAAAGCAATCATCACCTACGGCAATACGGTCTTTAATTTCTCTTGATATATATGCCATTATAATTACCTCCTTATTGGTAAAGACATTGTTGCGCCACTTTTTATCGTTCCCGATTGATGAAATGAATTTACCATACAATCAAGTAAGTATTTAATCAAATCAATATTTCTTTCGATTTGATTAACATCATTATATGATGACATTTTAGACGGAAGTGATGGCGCATCACTCACCTGATAAAATGACGATATTATAGAACGAATATTCTCTATAATACGTTGCATATCAATTTCAGTTGGTAGATTTTCTTTACTCCATTGTTTTGTTGATATATTAGATACATAACCAAACTCTAATAATCGTTCCGATAAATATTTAATGTTATCTTCAATTCGATTAATATCTATCGTGTTTAGACAACCTTTAAGGTCATACACTACACCTATTTTGACTACTAAAGCATCATTATCAACATAGGCTCTACCGTCACCATCTAAAACTAATACATCATCAACTCGTTCAACTAAACCCTCTTTTAATACAAGTTTTTCGTTTTCAATACGAACTTTTTCATCGTACTCGGTAGAGGATATATTATAAACTATCCACTCCGCTATTTTATTAATAGCAAAGTCAATATCGTATTGGGTTCTATCAAATATAGGTTCTTTCCAAATACTCGCCATATTAAATCACCCTCCCCTCTCCTGTACCACGGAATGCTCCATTAAATGTAAACCCCACATTCGTCATACGCACATTATTGGTAGCATAATCATTTTCGTTTGAAACTATATCAAGGGCATCAAGTCTAACATCGGCTCTACTAACCGATTTTAACGTTATTCTATTTTTTAAGTAATCATATACCCATTCGCCTAAAACATTTGCCCTATTAGTATCGGTTACAAGAGGATTGTCTATCGTTATATCCTCACCCGTATCACCTTTATTTAATACATAATCTTCTGTTTTGGTTTGTATTTCACCCTCTACTATCGTATAGGTATAAACTTTTACAATAACTTGTTTTATTAATTTAGAAAAAGTAATCTCCGATTTAGAATAACTATTAAATTGATTGATACTGTAATCGGTAGATGTGTTATTTATAGGTTCTATATGGAGAACCCCATCTCTATCTTGATATAAAACACAACATCCCATATTAGCAATCAATTGTAAACAATTAGCGAGTGAATCCTTTGGAAGCATTGCTTTAGTTTTTATACTATATAACGAATTATGTATAACCCACTTATTAGTTCCGTCACTATTTTTCGGTAAATTAGCCATTCCTAAAACCAATTCAGCAAGTTCACCGAGGTTACGTTCCGAACCGGCATATTCGGTATCGTCATAAGTAGCCGACATAAATTCTAACAAGTCACGCGCTACAAATTCCGCGCTTATACCGTTTTGTTTTGCGTACCACTCCGACAAATAGAAAGTACCACCTTTTATCCATTCCACCGTATTATCATTTAATTTCAAACCATATCGTGTTTTTAATTCTTGTCTTTCGGTGATATATTTTGCTAAACCACTAAGATTGTAAGGGTTATAAGAATTATCACTATTGTCTATTGAAAATTTAATTTCCATTTTAGGCAACGATGTGCTTATTGGGTCAACCACTTGAGAATGGCTATAACTCAATAAATCCGTTTTAGAATAAACCTTATTAATACCTATAAATATTTCATCTACCCTCGCTCTACGGTTCGGTAAACACCAAGCCAAAATACGAATTTCAACACGATTATAATTAACAATATCCATCATTACAATTGATGTAACCGATTGATTATCAATTATTTCTTTCTCCGCGACAACTGTATTACCATTGTAAGCCGTTACTATAAAATGAGAAGCGTACTCTTTATAAGCCGTTCCCCACTTGATAGTTATACCGGGAATAATTTTAGTGTGTGTTATTGAGAAATTGATAGTAATAACAGGTGTTTTGCTATCGAAAATACATTCTTCGTTACTCAAAACATCCCCAATATATCCACCGTCTTTATAATCCGTTTCGGGAATATTCTCACGGCTACCATCTAAAAGATATATGTTTTGCTCAAGTGTGCCGTAAGGTATAACAGGTGTATCAACTTCACTCACTATTTCAGGGGTATCGGAAATGTAGATAGAACCATTCGCAACCGCACCCATATTTGATGCATCCTTGATTGAATCAGGGTCGGCAATATCTAAAGACACTTCTAAAAAACTTTCATTTAATAATGTTTGTTTATGAGTATCTTTCCAAGATTGTGAAACTTGTTGCATATCTACACCCCCTTTTATACCTCTATAAGTGCTAAACTACAATCAGTCCAACCGAGAACATCTCCTGTAGTAGGATTTCTTCGCCACAGACCCGATTTCCTATCGTTAACGTACATTTCTTTTGTTACCCATCCACCGACACTTTGGTCGAAAAAGGTAACGTTATTTATAAATTTACCACCCGCACTCTGACGGAAACATTTTTGTATATTTGCCCATTGTTCTACCGTGAGATACCGCCAAGATATTTCTATCTTGGCTACATCATCACGAATAACACTTCCTACCATCCTACCTTGAACGTTTCTCGATGAGTCAACTAAGGTCGATGTATTACCACTATATGAAGATGGTTCGGGGAAATCATATCCACCAACCGATACTAAAGCTCTAAAAGCCATTATAATGCACCTCCCATAATTACTCTACCTTGTTCATTTTTGAATTTATCAACGCTTTTACTCAAAGACTTACCATCGAGATAAACACCGGTATCCTTTTCAAGCAATGCTCTCAATAAAGAATTTTGCTCTCTAAGAAGTGTATTTTGTTCACCGTTAGCATCGGCAACACCAACGGCTATACTCTCAACAATTTGGTCATTGTTAGCAACGGCGGTTCTTCTACCGATTGTACCAACCATTTCAGGTATACCATTCTCACGCGCTATGAAAGCTTGACCAGAGTCAGGGAATCCACCCGTTGCGTAAGTAGGAATTACGGAAACGTTAGCGGTTGTATCAATTGACCGACTACTAAAGAGTGAACCAACACCGTCAAAGAAATCTCCGATACCCTCACCTACACCTTGGAAGAAACCACTAACACCACTAAAGAAGCCACTCGTTTGTTCTTTCGCAAAATCTTCCATTGCATCGTTGTATTCTTTCTGTAATTTAACGGCTTCCTTAATCTTGGGGATAGCATCTTCTAATTCATCAACAAGAGTAGTGAATTGAATTTTTTGAGAGTGTATCTCATTTGACATTTTCTTAACGGGGTCACCTGTAAAAAACTCTATTACAGTACCGATAGTAGATGCCAAACCTGCTATAAGACTATTAGCCGAATACTGTACGATTTCCCACGCAAAATCACCCATAAAGTCAGTAAAATTACTCATATCCGTTGATAAACCGGGGAGAATTGCACTAATACCATCTAACGCGGGATGTAAGTCATCCTTTAATTGTTTTGCTACTATTATGATATTGTCCGTGAATGCGACAAAAGCTATACCGAGTTCTATCAACATTAATGTACCAAGACCTATTGCAAGTGGTAATAACCCTGCCGTAGCTACAGTAGCAACACCAAGTGCGGCCGCAACCACACCGATACCAACAAGTAATGCCGTACCTAAGCCAATTCCTGTGGCTATGGTTTCTCCGTCTTTTAATACGGGTTTCCACGCTTCACCGACTTCCTCAAGTAGTTTACCTATCACTATTATCTCTGCCGTGAATAAAATGGTTGCCACACCCATTTCGACTAATATTAATGTGCCAAGAGCAATATCAACAATCGTAGTCTTACCTAACTTACCAAGTAAAGCCGTAGCCACACCTATACCGACTAATAAAGCCGTTCCTATACCCATTCCTATAGCAACTGTTCCGGCATTTTCGATAACCGGTTCCCAAGCCTTACCTACTTGCTCCAACTCTTTACCAAGTACCCAAATTGCACCTACTATAAGGAATGCCGCTAGAGCAACTTCTGCTATTATCACAAGACCTAATGCAAGGTCTTTAACAAGGGTTTTGAGTTTCGTTGTTAGCGTGTTTGTACCACTCGATACATCGGCTATGGTTTCACTCGCGGTATTAAAGTCCGTACTTGGTAATTTATTGTTTTTGTTAAACAATTTAACCGCCCATACAAGTCCACCTATCGTGGTAAGAACACCGGTTATTACCGTTATCACATTCTCTATATTTACCCCCTCACTAATCATACTCGTTATACCATTGATTAATAAGGAAACACCTATACCGATAACAATACCACCGATAGCACCTTTCCAACCGCCAAATTTGAAACCTAAACCTGCGCCTATAAGCGCGCCACCGATAGCACCCTCTATTATACTTTGCCAAGACAAACCCTCTTGGAAAGTAACAAGAATACTGTCTATAAGCAATGTCGCACCGAGTACAACCGATAAAGTATCTAAACTTTTTAAGAAAGGTGTGCTAAGTTTCCATAATAATAGTGCGCCACCGACTAAACCTACGGATGTAAGAATGCGACCTAACTTAGTTTCAAACAAGTCAGACCAACTATCAATATCTTTAGTAATACCAAACCATTCTTTAACTTTCTCAACTATTGCATCTATCTTTTCAGTAGACACTTTACCAAGAAAATCATAATTATAAGCATCTAAATCAATATCAAACGCGCTATTATCAAACTCCTCACCACTACTATCACTATTAGGATTGATAACATTTAACTCATCAAACCCTAACATATACGATTTAAGCTTCTTTGCTTGTTCGGTTGCGCCCTCTAAGGCTTCCGTGGTAGCCTCACTACCACTCGCCAATTCATCTACACCGGTATCTTTCATATCGGGTGGTTTGTAATCAACCAACGCCGCTATTGCCGATACAATCTCTCTTAAAACTTTTGTAATAGCAATTAAATATGGAAGAACCGCTTTCAATAACGGCATAAAGACATTACCTATTTCGCGCTCCAACATTGTCAATTGTGCTTTCAATATTCTAATTTGGTTCGCAGGTTCTTCAATAGTTCTCGCCATATCACCGTGAGTACTCGTTACTTGGGTCATAATAGCGTGATAACGAATCATAGCTTTTTCGGCTTGTGTCATACTCGATACCGCTTTATCAATGCCGAGTTCCGTGGCGGAAGCCTGTAACTTCGCTTGAGATAAGTCATAACCTATAGCACGTAGTGGTTCTAATTCACCCGCCATACCTGACTTCAATTTTTGCATAGCCGTTTCAACATCAATGTTGTAGAACGAAGATAAGTCATATGCTAATTGAGTAAGATTTTCACTCATTTGAGATGCACTTTTACCCGCAACACCAAAACCTGTAATAAGCGTTTGAAAAAGACCCTGATTACGCATCCATTCACCCGTGTCTATACCCATTGCTTCACTAACTTGTTGAGCATATTCACTCGCAGATTCCGCGTAATCACCCATTGCTACTGAAAATAAGTTCATATCCTCTATGTAGTCACTTGCTTTACTAATAAACCCATATAGGGTTTGTCCTATTTTCTTAGAAATATTAACAACACTTGTAATAGCATAATAAACATCGGTAAACGAACTCGTTGTCTTTTTATTTGATTTAGCCAACTTATCGTTACTTGTAATCACCTGTTGTATTTTATTTGGGATCGATGAGAAACCTGTTGCAATTTTATTTATTTCGGTAGCCAATGGTTTTACGGCATTAGTCACTTCTAAGATTTTAGTTGCAAACGCGCCCATATCTACTTTATTTAGTTCGGTCATTACTTTAGGTATATTCCTAAGTTGCGTAATAAACGATGATAAGTTTGCCTTTGGCATTTCAGATAAAGGTTGTAGTGCCGTTACAAGTTCTTGTACCTTATTAGCACCATTACCAATATTGAGAGTATTTAATGATGTAGATATGTCAGTTATTGACTTACCAATTGTAGTAGAAACTTTAACCCCACCGAGTAATTGAATTGCTTTAGCCAACCCCGATAGATTATTAATAGTACTTGTATTAATACTATTAACCGCATTTACCACCGAGGTTATTTGTTTAGCAACCGAAGATAAACCTAATCCACCTTTGGTAGCACTTCGTAGTTTAGTAAGAGATTGTGTTAGCGCATCTATACCATTTACCGCACTTTGCGAATTTTGTGTTATTTCTAATTGCAAAGATTCTATTGTAGTAGACATTACACTCACCTCCTATTTATTAGGTTAAGTCTTTCCCTCGAAACGCTTATTGTTAGATTTCATAAGAGCTTCCATAAAACGCTTACCTTTTTCGATGCGTTTTTGCTCTTTTATAATCTCATCACGCTCACGTTGTTTTTCCGTAATTGAATACGGTTTATCGGAATAAGGATGTGGTTTAGTACCTTTCTTAGCAAACGCGTGCAACACAGGGGAAACATCACATAATGCTTCATAAATATACATACCTTGTAGCCATAATTCTTCATTCAACCTTTCTTTGCGTATTTCATCGGCTTTTCTATAATACTTGGCTAACGTTGGGTCACCCTCCCAATATTGTTCGGGTGTCATACCAATAGACAAGTAATAAGGGAAACACTCATAAAATTTTTCTGTGTAAGTAAATAAGGGAGCAGAACTTTTATGCTCTCCTCCCTCTGTGTCGGACAGAAAGCTACTTACCAACTTGCTGTCCAATCCAAGTTTCCCTCGGATTCGTCAGGCTCGTTTAAGAGAGCCATAATAGGTTCGTTGTACATTTCAGCCAACTTGCCAATCAATTCTTGTTTGTTCGTCATTTTAGAGAAAATCTCATCAACGATTTCAGGTTTAACATACCTATGATTAGCTAAGAAAGCACCGGCAAAGAGTGTCGGAAGAATAGTCATAGGTTTACTTTCGATATCCGATGCTACAAAACCTTTCTTCTCCATCATCTCAACTGTCTTACGATTGTATTCAAGACAATACTCTTTGTCCTGATAAGTGAAACGCAACTGTTTGTTCATAAATTTTTATCTCCTTATTAATTATTCACCAACGGTAATCGGGGTAGAGGGCGCAATGCTAATAGTCATACTTACAACTTCATTAACACCACCGCCTACCGGGAATACCGAAAGATATCCCTTAAATTCAAAGATACCATCTGCACCATCTTCACCAAAATAAACGGCATATTGTTCTTCTTTACCCTCAAGTTCTTTAAGTGCCGCAAAATCGGTTTTAGTGTAGTTAGCCGTAAATTCAAGTCCGTCAAGACTTTGAATACCCGGTATGTAGGTTTGCATACTATCCGAAAGAGTAGTAGTTTCGAGCATTTCGGGTGCGCCACCTAAATCGGGGAAATCCTTAATGTCGATAAGTTTAGTATAAGCATCACTTACTTTGTGCATAAGGTATATACCATACGTAGAAATAGCCATAATAATTACCTCCTAAAAATTGTCTTGTTCTCGGATACTACACCCATATATCTACCTTTCATTCGATATATCGTGGTATCATCCAAATTAGGAATAGGTTGTAGCATTGTTCGGCTAAAACCGAGTGCCGACATTTCTTTATCAATGAGTGAAGCAATTGCTTTACACTCCGATTTTTTACCACTTGTTTTATTTGAATAAACATCCAACTCATACATCACACTCGCGTGATTTTCTAACTTACCGCTTGTTTGTGTTTTGTCATAAGCCGTGTTATCCATCTCTACAAGAGAAACACACGGAAATTTTGATGGAGCGTGTACATATTCCCCTACTATATAAATATCGGGGTAAACGTTTCTCACGGCATTCGCAATAATAGTAAATATCTCGTTTTCAATATCTATCATTTGAACACCTCCATCGCAATCCGTTTACATTCTTTCTCTAATTCCCTTGCGGTGTTATACATAAATGGTCTACTTTTAAAACCTTTAGTCCATCTAAATTTACCGCTATAGTCATCGTAATAAATCCAACCCTCATCACCGTGAGCATTGACATCATATTGCCAACCTTGTGGATTAGGATGCGCTGATTGACTTCCCACAACACCCGTACCAAACTCCACGTAGGCGGCGTAATATGCACCTGCTTTAATTATTCCAACCCCATAAGTAGGACTGAAATAACCCTCAATACTGTTCATTAGTTCACCTGTGTACCAAGCATCTAATTGAGTAACTTGTACTTTGGCAACTTCCACACCGTAATCGGTTAATGCTTCTATTAAACGATTACACTTTAATTGAAATTCTTTCTTAAACTGTTGAACTTCTTTGATTGCTCGGTCTATGTCTTTTTCATTTAGACTAAATCTAATAATCGTTTTACCCACGGATATTCACCTTACTTATCGCAATTGACACACTATTTAAAGTAGGTGCAACCTTTTTTACTATGTAATCGTGTGGTGTATCAGTAGTACCATCATCGTTTAGGAGAGGGATAGTATCGACCCATAAAATTGAATACTCATCAATTGGAGTATTTATATTGTCAAGAACAATTACTTTGTCATACTTCACACTCTCACCAAACTGTTTGATTTGTACTTCACCTTGCGCGCCCGATATATTACCTTCAGTTTCTATAGGATTACCATAGATAACTTCGTATTCACCGGTTTTATTACCGTACTCATCAACGATTTCATTAGTTTTTATATACGATGCGTAATAAAATTTTTGTTTATTTCGTACCATACAACGCATTACAACACCTCACAAAACGGAGTGATATTACTCATTAACGATTCGGGAACATCAGCGTTTTCATACGTTCTATTTATTCCATTCTCACTATGAGCCGTTTCACCCTCTGCCCCTCTCTTATTGAGTAAATAACAAGCAATTTCGCATTGTAATACACCATATCTTCGAGGAACTTCCGTAACAGTATCGTCATACGGATAGGCACGATTTATTATTTTCTCACCTGCGATTTGGAGGTATGCTTTCAAAACATCGTCACTCCACTCATCGTTATCGTTAGGTTGTCCTACCATAACGCGTAGCATTGATAATTTATCGACTTCCGTCATATCGTATACCTCCAATCATTTAGTGATTACGCACCAAGCGTAAGTTTAACGGCTTTACTTTCGTCAGTAAGTGCAACTTGATAGTATTTACGCGAGAAGATAGTGTTCTTACGAACGTTAGCGGCCGTTTCAGAACGTTTATCTTTCGTAACTTGTTCTACTTCAGTACCTTTCTTAATGAACATAGTAACCGCTTCTTTAGTAGCAACAATGATAGTACCCTCGGTAGCATCTTTCTTGGTAAATAAATTGATACCCGCTACGCTACCCACATAACCTTGTCTTGCAAATGCTTCAACATATTTAAGGTCATCCTTAAGTGCTTTTCTAATCTTACCCATATCCTTAGGACATACGAATGCAAAGATAGAAATGTTTTCAAGATTTTCAACATTGAGCGCAGACGAAGCATCTACGAAAGCATCGAAATCAAATGCTGATACTTGAATTTCAACACCGGTTTTGTTAAATTCACCATAAATATCTCCATTTACGGTATTGAACATATCTGTACCCGCGTGTTTCATACCGGTAGGAACAACCATCGGGTCTTTCATTTCTTCTTCGTCATAGTATTCAAATCTATTTTGAGCAAGTGCGATTTCATATTCCTTGCTAGTTAAACTTACTTCAATCGATTTAGTGTTACCTGCGCCCATAACGAGTTTTTCAGTACCATCGGTAGCGCGATAAACATTGATTGAACGTTTCATACCTGCCGTACCCTCAAGAGTGTCATCTACGGTACAAAATTGTTGTAATGCAAGATGCGAGTTAAATTGGTCTTCTACTTCATTAGAAAGATAGAAATTATCATAAGTTTGGTTAGCCATAATTAATTACCTCCATAAATTTGTTTGTATTCGTCAGGGTGTTCTACCGAGAATTTATATCTATCGGCAGGTGACATTTCCCTTAACTTTTCTTTTGTCATTGTATTTTGAGAACTACCGCCCTCAGGTTTTGGGGTATTATGTAAAACATCTTCACGGATTTTCTTTTCAACACTTTCGAGATGTTTCTTTTGATTAGCAAATACTTTGTCGAGATTACCATCAATCATTGCTTCCGCCGTTTCAGTAGCAAGTTTATCTTCGTAACCAAGACCTATTAATTTAGCCTTATTTTCCGAAAGAGCAACTTTTCTTAAAAGCGCATCGTAATCACTTTGCAACTTCTCTTGTTTTTCAGCATCTTCTTTAGCCTTGATTTCATCCGCACTCATTTTTTCGCGTAATTGCTTTTTGTAATCAGCCGCCTCCGAATTGCTTTTTGATAAAGCGTTCTTGAGCCTTTCTATTTCAGCCGAATTATCTGTCGGCATTTCGATGTTAGCGAGAGCATTATTTATTTCATCTATAGTCATACCCTCTTTATAAGCATCTTTAAGTAAATCCTTAATGTTCATAATATTACCTCCTACGATTTAAGTCTTTCCTGACTATGTTTTTCCGTTTTTAAGACTTGTCCTGTCCTCGCGTTTAGAGTTCACTCTCATATATCAAACCTTGCGGTTCAATTTTTATTATTCAACAACTTCAACGTTGTCTTGTATTTTTATTGAATATCATCTTCCCAATCGTGAAAAATAGAGTTATTTACAACTACTTTTTCTACTTGATTAGTTTCTTCGTTAAAAGGGTATTCATTGTGTTGACCTTTTGCATAGTTATAAGCCGTAGTAAAAGGATTTTCTTTTTTATCCGTAATAGGTATATTTTCAACTATTACTATTTCATACGGTTTTTTATTTTTCGTAAACTCTCTATTTTGTTGAATAACAAATTTAGCAATTGCCCTATCATCTTCAATAGTAAGTTTAACAATTCTTGCATACGCTTGCGATAACACTTCACCTAAATCTTTTACTTCATAATTTGTTGTCTTAAACCCCATAATTTACCTCTTGTTCTTGTTCTTCTAAAATTTTGTTATATTCTTCGTCAGTTATTTCATAATAACTATCAGCACTTACACCACTTGCAAGGTAAATAATCTTGCCATAATCTGTGCCGTTAGTGTAAACATAACCTTGTCTTGCTTTTAATACTGTTCTTTCCATATCTCACCTACGATAAATTGATAGTCCAATTTTGCTTAGTGTTTACAAGCGTTTGCCACTCGCTAGAATTACTTCCGTTATTTGCATTTTCGCTTGTTTCAAAGGCTTTGTTTACGGCTTGAAGTGATAAAGTAATGGCAAGTCCGCTTGTAGTTGTTGATAAGATATTTACAAGACTTATAATGCTTTCTTTATCAAGTAATCTACAATCTTTCATATCTAAACCTGTAATCGCTAAAACACCGTCAAATATGCAATGTGTAAGGTTGTATGCTTTACTAAAAGTATTTTGCACATTTGTTAATTTTTCAGTTAAAATCAACTTTTCTATGGTTTCAACTTTTGCTCCCGAGCCAAAAGTATAAGATAAAGAATTACAGTTAGAGCCATCTAATTCGGGTATATCTTTAATACTTGATGATTGAAACATCTGTAAGAAACTATCGCATTTAGAAGTATCTAATTTTACGCCAAGTTCTTTTAACTTAGACGCAAGCCTTGTTATCACGCTCTGATGAAACATTTGCGCTCCATAAGTGTTTGGTACAATGTCGTATTTAGGGTTAAAATTTTCGTCAGTCCAATACACATATCTAAATGCTTGTCCATAATCTTTACGATTTCCGTTTTCTTGGTAAGTGTCCCAAAATAAATCTCGTTCACTTTGTTTACCTGCTTCAAAAACCCTTTGTTGATTTTCGGCTATTTGAGTTAATTTATCCGCTATACTCATTATTCAACACCCCCTATTAAAGAGTTTTGAATTTTGATAATGCTATCAAGGGCGGTTTCGATATCTCCAATTTTGCCCTCATTTGCAATAGTGTCTTTTTCTATATCTTTTACAACTTTATGTAAATCTTCGGTTAGTTCAGTTAATATTGATAGAGAATAGGAAACTACATTACTATTGGTGTAAGCCTTTATCTCATCCTCATAATCTACACTTTGACTAAAAGCAACAGTAAAACCATCATCAAAAGTTAAAGTGCTTGAAGCCTTGCAATAGTACAAATAAGTTTTATACACACCATCAGGACCTAACTCACTAATTGTAGTTATTTCGCCCTTTATAGTAGCGTTGGGGTTATATGTTACACCTGTTCTTACAAAAAATTCATCCGCACCATAATTTTCACTACTAAATTTTTTCCAACCATTATGAGTTATTTCATTATCGGCTTTAAGAAGTAAATTATCGTCTACATATTTTTTAGTTGCACAATGGTAATCGTTTTTTGGTGTTCCTGTCCAAAGTTTACCATTACCATCACTTGTGCCATTACCATCACCACCATAAGTTGGTATCCAACCGTTTACGGGCGCAATGGTTAATGGTCTAAGTTCATTTGAGCCGTTGGGATTAAAAACTAACGCGCCATTTCGTTCAGGTGTGCTAGGTTTATCAAGTTTACCGTCTAACGCTTCTTCAACAGTTTTTAAGTCTTGCTCTATATTAGAAACGCTAGCCGTGTTCCTTTCGACTTGTAAAAGACTTTCGTCTACATCGTCAATTACGGCTTGTAAATCTTCGGTTACTTCGGTTGTGTATGCGAAAGTCAAATCAGTAATTATAAACTTCTCATCGGTTCCTATCTCTATACCTTTACTACTCTCGTTATCATATTCACCTGTTTCAAGGTCATATCTTCTAATAGTAACACTTGAGCCATCAGTAAGACTAACCGTGCCAAAACCTTTATGAACAAACGAATTCTCTACACTATTTGAGTTTATAAGATTTAGTTTTGTTATAGTGCATTTTATATAAGCATCGTTAGGTATAACTTCATCAAGCGTAAAATGAATAACGTTAATACCTTCACTCGTTGGAGTAAGAGTTTCGCTCCATTTAATGTGAGTGATGTTTTTGTTGGCTTTTTTGTCTAATTCCGCTTTTACTACCTTGTTTTGTATGGGATTGGTTGAAGTATCACTAAACTCGCTATCGACAACGATATCCGAGCCATCACCCGAACCACCCTTTAAGCCTATAAGCATTATTTTTTTATTGTTTAAGATTGCTGACATCTCTAACTCCTATTTTCTAAACATTAAAGGTTATTGTGCCGTACCCCAAGTTACCGTTATAGCTCCAACTACACGATACTTCCCAATGAACATATTCATTTATATAAATATCAACCGTTTCGTTGCTTCCATTCTCTAAAAAACTTTTGTTGGAAATAATCCATAATTTACTAATTACCAACTTTGTAAGTATATTATTAGTAAAACCCTCCGGAACGGTTAGGTCACTCATTTCTTTGTAGTTAGAAGATAAATTGGCAAGGGTATAAGTTAAGTGGGGAAGTTCAACACTATTTTTGGTAGCATATGTATTCGCGATATTTCTACCGTTTTCGTCCGTTCTTGCGCTATCCGATGCACTTGCTTTACCAACAACAGTAGAGCCATCTAAAACGGCTTGTATAGTATTCTCCAACGTTCCAACTCTATTATCAAATGTGCCAACGGTATTTTCAGCTTCCCCTACTACTTCACGTATATTAGGCATCTCATCCTTTAACGAATTAACATCGTTATTCAATTCTCCAATAGCATCGTTTACTTTAGTAAACTCGTTATCTATTTGCTCAAGAGTGTCATCATCTTCAAAAATATAGGCGGTGTTTTCTTCCGTTGCGCTAAGATTCTCAAAGGTTTCCTTTTCACCGAACCATACACTAAGGTATCTACCCTTGTTCTTTTCTACAATTTTGGTTAAATCGGCTTGTTCACCTTTCTCA
>JAEIGA010000859.1_pt1 | contig 45108 bp, 46 predicted proteins | sample 9270691 | NCBI WGS metagenome assembly JAEIGA01 (sample SAMN17057246, study PRJNA624740) | gut metagenome | biome: biome; isolation source: fecal sample | host: Bos grunniens | place: China: Xizang | collected 2019
ATATGCCCCCGTGTCGTTGACAACCCCGTTGGAAAATGTGTCATCTTCATTTATTACAAATGTGTTTGGAGGAATGTACACTAGGGTGCATGTCAAGGCGATGTTCTCGTCAGCTCTCGGTAGATGGATTGTAAAGGATTATAGACAATATCCGAACTGCTATCTTACCCCAATGTACGGTGCAAAGACTCTCGACTACACTGAAAAGTCGTATGCCTATGGAAACCCGAAGTCCTATGCAAATAGAGTTCCTATGAGCGTAGGAGTTGACAACAATCAGTTTACCGCCGCTAAGTATGTCACGGCTTGCCCAGAGCAACCTCTATGGCAGCTGCCGTGTGGAGTTGGAAGCGACTATACGGACTCTATGAACAAACGTTATGTAGAACAGGCTCCGATGGAGATGAACCCTGGGTGCATACCGTTCCTGTTGGAGAGTTTCCCGTATGATGACGACGGAAAACTGAATGGCGATATCAAGTTTAGGAACTTGTACGAAAGCATTTTCGTTCCTATGGATGCTAACGGAGAACCGAAGGAAGGTTCAGTACCAGAGGTGAACTTCTGGAACATCAAGCTTCATATCAGGCCCGCCCGTAGCGCATACCCAGGTGCCGATATCCCTAGCAATTCTGCAAGGACTGGCGGAACCATAGGTGAGGCTATGTTGGGCATGTTCCATGACCTTCCTTAAGCGGGAGAAAATATTTTCTCAGAGTAGCTTGTAAAAAACATATATTTCAACTTAGAAGTTAAACCCTCTAATGTTGGGATTTTAAATATGAAAGCAAGTACCCCCGAAAGCGGGTTCATTGTCACTCTGAATGCTGAACAGAAGGAACTATTCAAGATAGCGCAGAGATATGGATGGAACCGTCAGAAACTACTTGATAATGCACAGAAAGAAATTGACAAGGCTGGCCTAGGCATCTCCAAGGATACGTTACGCAAGCGCTTTGACAGACTTTCCGAAAAATTCAACACATACAACACTGCTTTGAGCAAGGATGATGAAGTCCCCCAATATCCGCAGGATAAGGAAGACCCAGTCGAGGACCGCAAGGAAAGTGAAAACACCTACTTAAAGAAGCAGTTGAACAGCCTCCGCGCCGAAAACAATAAGCTCAGGGTTCGTTCATACGTTGCAACCGAGTTGGCAGATGCATTGAAGACCGAACTTGCCGAAGTCGAATACGACAAGTTCTACCTCAACGTCAAGAAGTCTAACGAAGGTGATAATCACCTTGTCCTTCCTATTTCGGACGCTCACTATGGAGAAGTCGTTCCAAGTGCCAGCACCCACGGAATTAACGAGTACAATCCAGATATTTCCAAGGCCCGTCATATCAAGCTCTTCGAAAAAGCTCTTGAAATGGCCCGTGACAACAAGTGTGGAACCCTTGATATTCTCATGCTTGGCGACCTCTTCTCTGGAAACATCCATGATGAACTCAAAGAGACTAACGCTGGCCCCCTTACCAAGCTCCTTATTGACTACTTCAAATTCATCGTAGGCGCTTTCAAGGGCTTAAAGAATCAGTTCAAGAAGATGAATGTTTACTGCGTAGTTGGTAACCATTCCCGTACAAATCAGAAATGGCAGGCAAAGAATAAGGCGTACGATAACTACGAGTACATCCTGTACAAGTTCATCGAGGAAGCCTTTGCCGAAGACCCGACCGTTTCCATCCATGTTTCCGAAGCCCCGTCTGACATTGCCGTAATCGGTGAACAGAAGTGGAAGATTGAACACGGTGACGCATATCGTGGCGGCGGTGCATTCTGCTCCCCGATTAGCACGGTCACCAGAGACAACTTCAAGGACTACGGAATGTTCATGAAGATGGGCATTGATTTCGATGTCGCCATCATGGGTCACTGGCATCGTGGCGGTGAATGGTTCCTCAGCGGAAAGTGCATCCCTGTGTTCCTAAATCCGTCCATTGTCGGCCCGAATGAATACAGTATTGAAAAACTGCACGAAACTTTCCCTGCTTCCAGTTACATCTTTGTTACCAACGGCAAGGAAATCACGTCTCAAACCCTCTACATGTTGCAATAGATTATGGCTACCTTCTCAATGGCAAAGGCTCACATATTGAGGCTCGCTCCCGAAACGGCGTGTCTCCTTATTGGCCAGCCTGGTATCGGTAAAACTGAGTTCGTTTGCGACCTTGCTCAAACGCTTGGTCTTGAACTCGTCAAGCTCCGTTGTGCCGAAGCTGGTGAAACTGGTGACCTCAGCGGTCTCCTGCGAGAGGTGAATGGTGTCCACTCGCATACCATTCCTGACTGGCTTTCCCACGACAGGCCCGTGTTGCTGTTCCTTGACGAAATCAACCGTGCCAAGAAGGATACCATCAACGCAATCATGCAGCTTTGTACCAAGGAGCAGGAATTCCTGGGTCACAGGCTCGCACCTGGGTCAAGGGTTATATGTGCGATGAACCCGTCGTCTATCGCCAGTAACGACGTGGACGAGTTGAACCGTGCCCTGTATTCCCGTATGTCCAGAATTCACATCGAAGTTAGCAAGAGTGACTGGCTGGCATGGGCTACAACACACGGCATTCATCCTGACATCATCAATTACATTGACCAGGCTACTGACGACCATCTCTACAAGATGGACGATGTCGATGTATTCGAGGATGAAAATACGGTCAACCCGAGAGCGTGGGAAAACTTTTCGAAGATGTATATCAACGGAATTAAGTTGGGTGATTACAAGCCGAATCCGACATTGATACAGAGCGATGCTGCAAGCCATCTTGGGCCCGTTGAGGCGCTTGCGTTCTTCTCTTGGCTTTGCACCAAGCGGATGTTCAACCCCCAGAATTACCTCCTTGAAACCAACTCGGCAAAGGCAATTGCTTCGGCAAGCCGAGTCTCTAAGATGCTCGACGTGTATCAGACTGAACTTTGCAGGAATGTAACTCAGACGATGATATCCCTTCTGTCCAATCCTTCGATGGAAAAGGAAAAGAGTACAATCATCGCAAACCTGTACTATCTCTACGACCGTCTGTCGGTCGAGCATGTGGCTGACGCGTACGAGACTTATATCAAGCCTGCGGTCCTCCAAAACGACAAACCGGATTGGTTTACAAAGCTCGCCCATACCAACGAGGAAACATGGAGTAAAATAAAAACGATAATCCAGGGAACGGGAAACCCCGCCATTTCTGTAAAAAAATCTAAACAAACCAAGAAAAAATAATTTTTTATTAAAACCCCTTGCAAAAGGGGTTTTAATATGCTATATTCTTGTTTAGTGAAATGAAAGTCTCACTCAACAAAAAAGGTACAATATGATTATCAAATGCAACATCACCGGTGTCCCTTCAATCCGTTTGAAGGTTTCTAGCAAACTCACTCAGCAGCTTCATGTCAACCGCAAGACTGACAAGTTTGGCCGTCGCGTTTCCACGTCTTGGGTCACGTGCAACACCGAAGTCTTGCTTTCCCGCTACCATGCCAACAAGAACAGCAAGGATGTTGATGGCTTGATTTACGTCGGTCGTGCATTCCAGCAGTACATGGATAAGTTTGACGAAGAGTTTGGCTTTCGTCTGGCGGGCTCCCGTGCATTCGCCAAGTTCTTCGAAACTAACGGCAAGAGCCAGGGAGTTGCAGCAGCACTTGCTGACTCCGTCATGAATACGATTGTTGCAAACAAGGACAAGGCAACTATCGTTGTTACGGGCATTGACGCTCCTGCTAATAAGGTGGTTGCTGCTGATGCTGTTCCTGCAAAGGCGAAAAAGCGTGGCCGTACGGCCAAGAGTGCCGAATCTGGAAGCGCCAAGTCTTCCGCTGCTCCTAAGAAGCGTGGCCGTCCTCGTAAGCAGCCTGTCTAAGGAGGAAACATGAAGAAGGAATTCAGTGGCTACCTCAGTGCATTCGTGCCTGCGACAAAGGACAATGTTCCTTTTGTCAAGTTCTCCATCAAGACCAGTGAGAGTGGTGTTGGAAAGCATCTTCTCGACGGTACTCAGGACCTTGACAATGCGTTTTCGAGTGTGAAAGATTTCGTAACGAATAAGGGTTATGGAAACACGAAGTGCGACCTTGATGACCCTCTTCGTGTTAACGTTAGCTTTGCATCGTTCTCCTACGAAGCATTCCTTGTTTCCATCTCTGTAAAGAAGAAAGTTGACAGGGAACTTGGCGACGTAGCAGAATACACCTTCAATTTCGAAAAGGACCCGAGCAACGATGATACTCAGTTCTGGTCTTCCCACCTCAAAGTCAAGGAAACTGACGAAGGCGGTGATGAACCGGAAGATGAAGAAGGAGTCTCTCCCGTCGATGCTGAAATCATGGCTCAGACCGACCGCATGCTTGGTCTTGACGAGGCTCCGAAGAAAAAGAAGAAGAAAAAGAGTGGCTTCATCATGTATGCCGTCACGGTTGAAACGCCAAACGACGATGAACCCGTAGATGTTCTGTCTGATGATGCCGAATGATAATGGTGTAGTGAGGAAAGGCTGTCCTTATGGGCAGCCTTTTCTGTTTACATATGTGCGCCTCGGTCAAACAGGCCGCAAACATTTTCCTCGGTTAAAACAATCCAGTTTACACCTCGGTTGATACACCAGTTTCGTGCGGCAGCCCATTTTGCCTGGTTTACCATCACTTCCTCACATTGCTGGTAGTAACGGGCCATTTTCTTTTGGTGCGCCCGTACCTTCTTTGCATTTGCGCTTTCCTGCAATGCCTTCGGGGGTTTCGGCATGATGGAGAATTTCTCTGGCTTAATTTCAATGAGGAACTTGTTTATCTTGCCTTCATTGTCCGCCTTGCATTCGCAATAGATGTCTGGGAAATACTTGCTCATCTTATGGAGCTTTGGCGACATGTAATAGATTTCAAAATCAGGTTCGTAACCCCACTTCAGTACATAGTTGTTATTGTCCATCGCTTGAAAAATGCGTTCTTCCCAAGACGACTTGCATATCGGTGCTGGCAGATTTTCCATGTACTTCTCTGGATGCACCAGTTTGTAACGAGCGTGTTTCGTCTTTGTTCCGTAAATCATGTTACCACCTATCCGTCGAGAATTTTATTGATAGCCTCTTCGTCGTAGTCATCAACAAGTTCGTATGTCACCTCGATGTCTGCAGGATATACCTCGATTGCCGCCCTTGCCGACTGGTTTGAAGGGAATGGCGTAAACGGTTTGCTCATGTTGACAGGGTAGACTTTCTTGCTGCAATTATCCAGTATCTTGGTAAGTTCGTCAACCGTGTCCTCGTTGATTTCGTAATCGGCAAGCATCCTGAGAAGCTGATAGTATTTCTCGGTGAAGTACGGACTAACCGTCTTGTCAACAAGATTGTGGGAGATGGATATGCACTTCTTCTGTTCGGATTGCGTTATCGTTTTCTCGCCTACGTTTACTTCATTTTCTCTGTCAGGAGCCGTCCTGAACATGATGGCTTCATCGACCTTGTTTGTCGGGGTGTTGGCTGCGCTAGTCCTCTTGTGGTTAGTGCACACACTTGTTATGGCAGATGCTTCAAGCTGCGACAGAAGAGAATCGAACTGGGACTTCGGGTTGTCACTGTAAATCTTACGGAACTCGTAATCGGAGAATGAGTTGTATCCAAGTTTTGCCGCAATGCAGAGGTCGTACAGGTCTGCTTCAAAGGCGCCCTGCCAGAATACATCGTTAAGGCGGAGCGTTTCGTTTATCTCCTTAATCTTGGCTTCGATGTCCTTCATAAGACCTGGACACAGGTGGCTGAAACATACGGTCCAGCTCTTGAAGGTGTTAATCATGTCGATTACCGACATGCCGTAGAACTCGCGGTTGTTCTTGTATTCCAACGTGTAGATGAAGAAGCACTCGAAGTTGCCAACCATCTTGATGAAACCGCTGACATCGAACTTCTGGCTCAACAGGTCGGCATAAGCCTTGATTAGGGCCCTGAGAGGCTTCATGAGCATTTCAAAGGTCATCTCGATTGCGGCCTTGATGCTCTGATACAACTTCATGAGGAAGTCATAGAGGAGGTCGTTCAGCGAACCTGCGATTCCACCGCCGATATCAACGCCAACCCCTAAAGTGAACGTGTTTTGAAGACATTCTATCACCATCTCGGGATTTCTGGAAATGTCGTTTCCGTTCGCATCCTTGTTGCAGCCCGTGACGCATGCGATTGCTCGGCAGAAGCATGGACAGTCAATCATGATTTGGAGAAGTTCATCCCAATCGAAGTCAAGGGACACACTGGCACCGACACCCACATCGAGATTTGCTGACATCTTTATATCGGACAACAAGTCGGTAATGCACTTGAATACTGCGTCATTGAACCTCAATAGGGCGGTTTCCAGTTGTAGGCGGGCTGCATCAATCTTTGCGAACAGGACGAATGCAGCCTTGGTCGCGATGTCGATTGTTGCCTGAATCCAAGCAACCCACGTACTTATCGTTTGGCAGAGGCTCTTGCTTAGAGTGAGTGCACCTTCAATGTTGACGGGGAAGTTGAAACTGTTGTACTGCTTGAAACCCCAATTCAGGTTGGACATCATGCCCACTGCGGCATAGGCGTTTATGCCCATTGTTTCCCTGCACCAGTCGAATACGACTTTTGTACAGTTTGTTGCTTCCAGTTTGCTACTGACGTTATTTATGGAGTTAGCCGCTTTCTCGACAGCTTCTGTAAAGCTGCTCACGATGCTGGTATCCGACTGGGTAGCCGACGTTTCCTGCCTTGGAGAAATTACGTCTGTAATGCACTTTGCCATTTGATTCTATGCCGAATGTTTCGATAATAGTTTATATACGCTCAAAAATCGTGTCTGCAATATAAACTATCATTGAATCTGAAGGTGCATTATGGCCACTACGCAGCAAAATCAAACTACCCAAACTGCCAACACAACTCCGTCAAATGACGGGGTTCAGTCGATTGCCGACGCTCTTGCCGCATTGCCTAAAGAGACCGAGCAGACGATGAAGGAGTTCCTTGACCAGCAGGTGGCCAACGCTAAAAATGCCACCGACGAGCTGGTTGAACAGTTCGGAAGCGCTATCGACAATAGCGAGTTTGCTGCATCCTTGAATGAAGTCAAGGACGCTTTCCGCAAAGATGCAGAACAACGAGAAAAAGAAGAGAACACGGCTAAACAGCATGAGTTCCTGTCGAATATACAGAATGACCTCGACCGCATTCTGGAAAACCAAGGGGATGCACTTCGGGCTGATGTGACCCGTGATGATGCGGTTAACGATGTTGCTCTAAACGAAGATGAACGCAAAGATGAAGAAAAGGTAGACGAAGATACTGACATCGTAAAGGAAGATGTCAAGCCTGTCGAAGTAAAGGTTGATGTAGAGTTGCCTCAGAAGGATGTATCGGATGTTGCCGATAATGACGACACAACGGTGCCAAGCAACGAGGAAAACTTGCTCGGCGACATTGCCTCTGCACAGGCCGAACAGAATGCATTGCTGGCCGATATCGGTGAGAAATTGTCTGACATTGATGCAAATGAACCTGCAACGGATGACCCTAAGCCAGATGTTCCTACCAAGGTGGAAACCCTGCTGGGAGGCATCGTTTCGGCCCAGACGGAACAGAACGCATTGCTGACCGATATTGGCGAGAAACTCTCCGAGGCAGATGCCAATGAAGCTGTAACTGGCGAGTCAACGGAACCGAGCGCAGAGGAAGCCTTGTTGGGCGACATTGCCTCTGCCCAGTCAGAACAGAATGCATTGCTGACCGATATTGGCGAAAAGTTGGCCGATTCAGATAGCGCGAGTGTTTCCGAAGGTTTGGGAAAACTCAATGACAGTTTGGATGACATATTGGAACAGTTTGGCGACTCCGTTGCAAATACTGATGTCAATGAATCCGTTCCAGTCAATGTTCAGGTGGAAGTTCCTGAGGAAAAGTCTGACACGCCGCAAGCCGTTGAACTTGCCGAGAGTAGTTTAAATAGCCTTAAAGAGCTGGCTGACGAGGTCAAGCAGAACGAGAATGACCTGATTGAAAAGTTGAATGACGACGGCAGAGTATCGACCGAGGAAAACTCCGTGCTTGATAAAAATTCCATCACGGAATTGGCAAACGACATATCTGGTGCGGCTGATGCAATGAACACGCAGGACAACGGTCCGCTACCGTTAAGGGTAGACGAAAAGGTTTCTGCTACGGAAAGTGAACCAAACGACCGTACTGCTGATAAGAGCAGTAATTATGACGATGACGTAAATCAGGTTTCCGAAACGGAAGAGCCGTCTCCGCTATTGGACACCAGGATGGATATGGCTGCAAGAGCTGAGCGTGATGTTACACCTGTATTGAACGATGTCCAGCTGTTTAACAGGATGTCGTTGAGTATGGAAGAAATCCGTGTGCTGGCATCCGAAATTGGAAAGGCTGTTGCTGACAACATGAAGGACCCAGAAGGCGACAGGGCACGTGATGCCGCTTATATTGATGAAGTTGAACGAATTATTAGGGGGTAGTGTATGGCAGACAATGAGAAGGGCATATTCGGGAAAAGAACCCGTTACGCTGTAAAGGAAAGTTACAATCAGGATGCAAAAGGGGCACTCCACAACTCCCTTTACGAGTTGAATCCTAATGTTGTCAGGATTGAACCTCTTGGTCCTGCGGCCCGTCAGGCATTCCTAGGGCCTATCCATGCAGCAGCCGATGCGTTGAAACTGCGTATGGCCTATGCGATGAACCCAGATGCGTTCAAGCCGTTCTATGGTATCTTGACTCCTGCTGACCTTAGAAGTTTGAATATCACTTTTAGTAGCCAGTGGAACGACGAAAAAGCAAAGACTTCGTTCGACCGTGCTGTTGAAATCCTAAAATCCCCTGCGGTTGCTATGCCATTGGGTGCCAGTGCGGGAGAAACTATAGGTAATGCTGTCGGAGGATATGATGCGACAGGCTTTGGCCTTGGAACGGCAGTAGGCGCCATTACATCTTTCCTGATGGATAATAAAGTAGACGAAAAAAACAAAAAGAATTCTCTTCTTGACAAGCTTACCTCAGTCGTTGGAGGCCTCAGCAGCAAACTTGGCTCTTCAATGGAAGTGTACGGAATGGACTCTTCCTCTACGGGTGCATCTACATTGAGAACATTTGGCGGCTCGAGCATGGAGCTTCCCGTAAACCTTAATTTTACATGGTATATGCCTGAACAGGAGGACTTGTTCCGACTTTCCATACATAGGCTTTTGCAACTTGCCTATGTACGTAAGGCTTACACGGACAAGAAGGACTTTTTCGATAACCTGAAATCGGCAACAAATGCTGGCATGCAGCAGTCGTTCATCAACGCAAAGAACTTGAAAGATTCTATTAAAGGTGTAGCTGAGTCTTGGATAACTGTGGGAGAGACAGTAGTCAATGTTGCTGAGGCGAATGTTTCTGAAATGGGTGTTGTTAAAGACCTGATTGAAAGCGAAAATGGACAGGCTGGCAATGGAGTTGTCGATGCCGCTGGAAGTGGTGTCAAGGTTGGAAACGCTATCGCCCAGACAATCAGGGATGCTGCCGAGGCTCTTGGGGCAACGATTGACCAGAACGCTAAGGAAATGAGCGAGAATGGACAGTTTGCAGATGCGAACAAGCAAAATATTGTTGATGGCATAAACGAAATCATATCCAAGGTATTGGATGCGTACATTCAGGGAAGTACTTTCATGGGAGCTAACTTCGTGCTTGTGCCAAACCCTGTCCGTGTTACGATAGGTAACGTTCTAGATATCGAACCTATGGTTATTGAGCATGTTAGAATCCAGCCGTCGGAAGAATTGTTCATCAACAGCATTGGTGCAAGCATTCCTGTTACTATGAAGGTGTCAGTGACATTGAAGCCGTGGATGACCCCTGGACCGAACCATGACTTTATCCACCTTATCGGTGACAACCTGTTCTATCCCATTCCGACCAAGAGTTCTGACAAGTCCAAGTAATGGAGGTTTGTATGGCTGATGAAACAAATTACCCGAGATTTAGGGACGACAACCTTTCCATGCTGACCTTGGACAATGTTCAAGGTTACGAACAGGGGCGCCCTGACGTAATAGCCAGACGCACGATGGGAAGCAGCAGAATGTGCAAGGTGTTCTGTGCGGTTAACCATATTCGCAACCCATTGCCGTGCCGAGATTCTGTTCGTATATTTGAGGAAAGCGTGTACAATGAGCTGTACATGAAAGGGTATCGTGGAGAGCAGTTGGAAACCGAGTATAAGAAGATGCTCGACGAACTGGAAATAACTCCAGAATACTGGCTGCATTACAACAACTTGTTTAACGGTGTTGTTAGCGAGGTGACTGTCGGCAAGGCGATGATTGTTCCTCAACTAAACGATTCTTTGGATTGGTTGAAGAACTACGACTCAAACATTCGATAGGTAGACATTCATGCTTAATATAGATAACATAGACAACGCCTCGATAGAAATATATCTCATGGGAAGGGTGTACCCTAATTCCCTCGTGACCAAGTTTGTTCTCAATATACCCTTGAATGGAATTCCATACGGATTTGCGACAGTAAAGAACGTCGATGACGCAAATGCTATTATCCATACTGGCGAATACGGTATCATGAAATTCGACAATACTGGAAGTACGGCGATGGACAATACTCCGTTGACATTTGTCGTAATTGAGGCTTCGCCAATTCAGGTTGTGACGGGAACGAACAACAGCTTCCAGACCATTTCTTTCCGTCTAGGTGCTTTCGAGACGATGGACACAAGGACTTTCCAGAAGTACGGCACGTCCACGGAAACGATGCAGCAGGTGTTCAAGCACCGCCAGATTGATGAACCTGTAATTGTTATCCCGCCAAAAACGACGGGCGACATGATGAACTGGATTGTTGTCAAGTCGGATATGGAAAATACTCTCAACCATATAGTAGAGCATTCCTTCCTTGACGGCGATTATGTCTATTACACTTTCTCTACGGAAAAGTGCAACTACATTGTATCGAGCATTAACCGTTCCAAGGAATACTACAAGCACCAGCTTTTCATGTACTACGTGAACGCAAAGCGTGGCGGCAATGCTTCGATGTTCGAGGATTCCGACTCTGGTTATGTCACTTGGTTCTACACCACGGACAATAGGTGGAGTGATGCTGGAAAGCACAAGAAAGACCTTTTCCCTCACATCACGTACATTACCCTGACGGATAACAAACCCGATGTTGGCTTGTGCGACAACCCGTGTTTCAGCAAGCTTCTGAAAGGTGCTGGCTACACCAATCAGGATGAAATCGACACTTCCTTTGGCCCCGCTGGGTATAGCTTCGGTGATGCCTACACCATTCGCGACTGTACGGTAAACACCCACAATATGTATCAGGTGTCTCCATTTATCCGTCGCCGCTATATGGCTAGCCTCGGAAAGAAGATGACCATCACCTTGACAAACCTGATGGGGCCCGATGTTGGTTCGTCGATTTATGTGTATGTCAAGTCCAAGGAATTGAGGGACGACTTTGCCGCGCCTGACCCGATTTACTGTGATGAATATGTCGTTCTTGGAAAACAGATAATAAAAAACGACGGCATGGGAACCGTCCCGATTAGTTCGGAAGACAATCTAATCACCCTTGTTACGCTTGGGTCCCCGAACCTTCTTTACGGTCATCCTAATGAAGTTCAGGATGAAATGGCCAAAATCAAGTTCCCTGACTACAATAACGTAGAGAAAAAATTATAAAAATGTATTTTATAAAATGTGGCAAGAAAACTCACGGTTCTTTAGCCCGAGATATGAATTGCCAATTGATAGATAAAACGATAGTAGCTGTATTCAACTATGGGTAAACTTTGTTGTGATGGAAAATTCGATGTCGGTCTGTACAAGCCGTTGTCCCAACAATTGGTAGACTTCGGAAATGAATGTTTTGCCAACTTCGTAGACCGAAACACTTTGATGTGGATGTTTATCTTTTATGACGGCGAGAACGATTGTCCCAAGTGCCGTTCCTCTTTGGCAGACATTCACGACTGGTTCTACAAGAAAGGTTTACTCGACAGTTCGAACAATATGGTCAAGATAGTGGTCGAACCAGAACCAGAAAAATGCAAGATATACAAGTCGTTGGGTCTAACCCTTAAACCGATGCACATATTCTGCGAACCTGACGGAAAGATTTTCGACATCTTCACTGGCCTTCCAGACAGCAGGTGGCTGGATAAACACATTTACCCGTACATTCAGAAGAACATGGGCATGAAGAAAATCTTGTCTACGATTAAGGAGCAATGATGGCGGACATTAAAGAACATAGCGTAAAAAGGATTGTTGTCGGTTACACACTGGACTCCGTTATCGAAGCCCACAACCAGGCACAGAACGTAGAGAACAAAGTTGTGTTCTACAACACGGGAACCCTCGGCGAACCTCTCGACAAGTACAACGACTTCATCTCGTATGACGATGCGAAGCGGCTTAGCGTAATCCTTCCTGACCTTGAATTCGACGAGTTCCACGGATGCGACTTCCTTTACATACCGTACGAAAAACTAAAGTTCAAGAACAGCCACAACGGCTTAATTCCGCTTCCTTTCAACAAATTCAGTTTTGACGACCTCGATGAATGGAGGGCTGTTCGTGACGGCTATTTTGACGAGCATGTTCAGGCAATCTTCAAGGACATGTCTAACTCGCCTACCCGATTGATAACGATGTTCAAACAGTATCTCCCGAAATGGTTTGTTGACAGCATTATCCGTAATGTCAGTAATACACGCTGGGCCGACATCCCGACAAGCAATGTCACCCTCAATGGTTACCTGTACGAGTTCAACCTGAACCAGATAGACTCGGAAGGTATCAACCTGTGGTACAAGCCGAGGATTAGCTACAATGAGATATGCACGCGGATATTGAAGAAGGACAAGATTCCAGTATATCCTGCAACCAAGGAAGATTGTACCCGTTTACTGACAGACCGTTCAATCGAGTACGTAACCTTCATGGACAACCGTGTTGACCATTATCTTGGCTACCGTAGCGGCATTTTCGACCGCTGTGTGATGTCGGCTGTTCGTTGCGAGTTGCCGTCAGTTTTTGCAAACGATTTCGACAACGGCATTATCCGTACACCGACGATGGCGCATTGGGGAATATGCAAGTATGACAAGGATGTCCGTAAACTTTATTCAAAGAAGTTGAATTCAATCATTGACGTGCCTACGTCAGATATTCCGATGACGAAGAACAACCTCAGAATCTACGATGCGTATTCTAAGCTTCTTCCTCTGTTCGGACATTTCAAGACATTGAATTTACAGCAGAAAATAACTACGCTTATAAAGTAGCGTCATGTCTTTGCATTTTGCGGGGCTGGAATGAAGCCCCTATTTTGCTTTAACCTTGTGTTGAAATCAACTTCATCCTGCTGGTTGAGCGATTCATAGTTGTTGCGAGTGTTAAGCATTGTCTTCTTTTCTCTTTCCCAGAACCTCAGGTTGTAGTCCAGTGTGGTTTCGCTGGAACCTACAGTCGCCTGAGTTACCGTGGTGTTGTCGTGAAGTCCCCTGTCGCTCTTTTTGAATGTTCCGTTGAGAGTGTTCGGAACCTTGAATTGCACAGTGAATGTGGCAAGGTCCATCTTTCCGTTGTCTGGGTCTATAACAGGGGCTGACGACAATACGACTGAATTGTATTCAGACATTTGAATAACGTCAAGGTCAGTCCTTGTGCCAGGGGCGTATTCTAGCCACGGTGCAGACGCAGCCAATGCTGCCTTGTTCAAATCAACTGCCCAGTCATCGGCGGTGGCACCATTCAGAAGTTCTACCGAGATGTCGATTTTGTGGAAACCAGACTTGGGGCGTAGGACAAGCGGAGAAATCTGCGAGTTGAACATCGCGTTGAAGAAGTTGAACCACATCAGGTACTGGTCATCAACTACTGTCAACGACAGGTCTCCAGGCTCCACCTTTTTAGGCATACGGAATGTCAAGTCCTTCATGCTGTCCAGCGAGTTTATTGAGTCAAAAGTAAGCGATGGCTTTGGAAGGGTTACTGACTTGCAGTTCCACAACATGTTGAGGATTCGTTTTTCATTATCCCAATGGTCGTCGATGAAGTCGCTGAACTTCGTCATCAAGTATGCCGACCCGTTGAACGTTTTAGGGGAGTTAGTGTATTTATCACCAGCGCAGTTCACCTGCATCACCGTCAATGCCTTTTCCACGTACTCGCCGCTGAACCCGATGTGGAACTTGTTCGGAACAAATCCTTCTGCATGTTGGAAATACTTTTGGAGGTAGCTGTCGGTAGCACGCTCCGTATTGTGCATTACGGGGGGTACATGGGTGACTTGGTTATATGGTGTTGACGGTGTACTTGCCATAAACACTCCTAGTATGAGTTACTGGTTTCTCCGCCAGTAACGACACATATAGCTGACATAAGCGAGTTGGGGTCTGGGAGGCGTATAATCCTCTTAATCTGGTAATTGAACGACATGGTGAACTTCAACGCCTGAGCACTACCTGGAGTTACTTGTAATCCACTTATGCTTGTAGGAAAACAGCGGTAGTAACGGACAATCATGTGATGCTGGGCCCTATCGTCACCGAAGTGAAAATCGATGTGCGGGATGTACATCAACCTGTTACGGTAACGGTGGTCGTATCCGTAGACCCTATGGTTGTGGTCTAGGATAGGGAATGCGTCCGTCTGGCCGCTCTGAATGGTTTCCATGTAGCGGTGAAGCGCCCAGTAGTTCTCGTAGTAGTCGTCACAATACATGCTTATCGAAATGGAGTCATTGTATTCGTTATCCTCCGTAGTCGGTATGTAAACAGTGAACTTGTAATGGCTTTCCTTGGCATAGTTCAATGACAGACCAGGTGCGGTATAGTTGTCGATGTTTGCATTGACCGTCTCGGGAGGAGGCGCAGTATGCGCCTTTGTGACGTCATCTACGTGATGTTTCCCGTCGTAGTCGGGGTCGTAAGATACTGGAAGGTCGCCTATACGGCACCTGATGAAACCCTGATGCACGGGCACAGGATTTCGTACAAGGTTACGATGCAACTCCCTGACCGTTCGGGGAGTGTATATAGGCAGTTTTTCACTCATAGCTTACTTCTTTACCTTAACGACGCCGACGAGGTTAGCCTTCGAAGTTTTCGGAGGTTCCTTCTTGTATTCGGGCTTGCCGAGTTCAACGAGCGTTTCCGTCTTCTTTCCGTCCATGTCCTTCTCGACATACTTTGCGTATGCCTTCGGGTTCGGGTTCTTCATCGGCTTGTCGCTCGTCACAACACCGAAGTCGTCACGACCGCCGACTTTGAGGGTCGGCTTCTTCTGCGGCTGAACGACACCTACCTTGTTCGGAAGACTGTTGGTCCTGATTGCGGCAATGAGTTTCTTCATGTCGCTGATAGCGATAGCCTCGCCAGCCTTGATTGGCTTGATTGTGCCAACAAGAGACTTGCCCTTAACGGTTGGAGCACCCTTGACAGTGTATGTAGTATCGACAGTTGCATCGACAGGCTTGAACTTAGGAGTGCCGCCAGCTGCTTCCATCTTTGCCGTCTTCTTGACTTCTGGTTCCTTCTGAGCTTCGCTCGTGGTTTCCTTGTGGCCCTTGATACGTTCGGCCTTCCATTCCTTGATGGTCTTGAGAGGCTGTACGCAGCCAACCTTGTCGTTCGGCATGACCAAGCCCTTCTTCTGCGGCTTACGCATTGAATTGGTGTCCGCTGTGGACACGGAAGCAGCGTTCCAGAACGGGAACACTTCGTTCACGTCAAGCGATTTAACTGGCTTCTTGGACTCCAAGTGAGCCTTCACTTGGCCAAGAAGTTCTTTCTCTGTCGGAATATCAAACATATCCATAATTATACCTATCTGGCTTTTGCCAACATTGTTATGCAAATAGTTTATAATATTGAACTGACGGAATTAGCGGTAAATGCGGCATTTTACTCACCTCGACATTATAAACTATTTCTGAAATACGTGGTGCAGTGTGATGAACGATATCTTCATAGAATCAGTAAATAGGTACAGCGGATTGGATGACACCAGGAAGGAAGCCATCATATCTCTGTATAGTACCTTGTTCGAGGCGGACGAATCAAAGGAAAAGAAAGAAGAGCCCTCAGCAGAAAATAAAGAAGGGGGAAAAACGGAGAAAAAGGACGATACGAAGGACGATAAGAATGCCGACGTCGTTGAGTCTGCCGAAGGTGACTTCCGTATAAAAAAGAACCTTACTCCTATAAATGTCACCCCGTCTCGTAATCGCGCAATCAAATACATTGCGCTGCATTATACCGCAGGCGCATCGTCTAAACCTGGCTCTGCGTCGAGGACGGTGTTCCCTGGCAATTGTTCTGCCGAGTTCATCGTTGACGATGGCGAGATATACCAGTTTAGTCCCGATTTGGACAATTACTATTGCCATGCAGTCGGTGTCAAAAAAGAGGAGTTTGATGCGTATATGAAGGATGCGGAAAAACGTGGAACTCATGGCGCTGGTGCATTGATTAAAGATGCCAACAACAAGAACACGATTTCAATCGAGATGTGTAGCAACTTTAACGGCACGATTACTAAAAAGACCTCACCATACGATGAAGGATTTACTTTGAGCGAAGCCACTTTGGCTAACACCGCGAAACTTGTCTCGTATCTGTTGCATAAATATCCTGATGCACAGATTGTACGCCACTTTGACATTACCGGAAAGCCGTGCCCTGGCCCTTGGACCAGAGACGATAAGGGAACTGCCGTATTCAATGCGTTTGTAAACCGTTGTAAAAGTACCCCATACCCAGGTGACCCACAAGTTGACAATGTTGACGACACCTTGATGCCAAAGAACAAAAAACCTTCTTGGCCAGATTTCGGACGCTTTTTCGCCCCAGATAACACCGCAACCAAAAAGCCGAGCGAAGACGCATCTGATGTTTCTGACGGCGATGTCGTAAGCGCGATTAAAAAAGCGGTCGGTAACCCTATCGGAAATACGCTTATCGATATCATTACCAAGAATATCGGCAAGGTTTCACCCTATGTTGTTAAGGACTTTGTCACAATGATAACACAGCCCAAGAACACGGAGATGTTGAAAAATGTACTCAAACTTGCATCAAACCAATGATAGATACATTTTGATGGAATCTTTGTTGAATAGGATTGACGGTCTCGACAGCGAAACCGTTAATGCTATCATTGCGATGCACCATGCGGTGTATACCCCACAATTTGAAAGTGTCGATGGCGTTGCATCTATTGCAGTTAATGCGTTGTTTAGTGGTCCAGCTCTTATTTCCTGCTTATTTGGTATTGTCGCTAAACTTGCAAGAGCAGCGGGTGGTGCATCAATCCCTCTTATAGGATGGGTCGGTGCCATTGCATCTCTTTTATGGACTGCTCATGACGTATACGATATGGGCAAGAAGGCATACGCCGAATCTAAGCAGATTGCTCGTGAAGATGAAGCCCTCAAAAAAGCCAAGGCGACTGTTGAAGAAAATATGGCTAAAAACCCGTATGCAAAATATGCGGTTAATGCGGCCAACCGTACAGCAGAAATACTTTCGACTGCTGGCGGTACGCTATTGGACAAAGTATCCGCCGTAGGCCAGACAACAACCCGAGCTCAATCAGAATCGACGTCCACTCTTGGTAACGGCGATTTTGAAGAGAAGTTCGGATTTACGAAAGACCTGCAGATTGTCGATGGGGACAAGGCGCTAGCGCATTCGAAGCAATACTTCTTCCTCATGAACGGCATGAACGAGTATGGAAACAAGGTCATCAACAAGGAAGCCTATAAGGATTATCTTGAAGAGTTTGAAGAATACTGGGAACAGCACAGGGACTTCTTCCCGTACCTAGACGAGAAGGCTGCCCGTGCAAAGATGATACCTGAATTCACCCGTCATTTTTACAATGAAACGTTCTTGCCAGAGTTCAAGAAGAGGCTGACCGATGCAAAGGGCGCCCGTGATAAAAACAAGACCTTGGATGAACTGGCTGCCGAAGGCCGTAATGAATTTGGCGAAATCGTTGACAAGGAAAAATACTATGCTACGATGGGGTTCCGTCCAGATGGTCGTCTGACTGATATGAACAAGTTCTCCAAGGCGTTCATTGCAAAGACTGGTCTAGACCTTAGTTACAACCCAGTAACACCTGACGGCCAGCGCCTTCTCGAAAAAATGCTGAAAGACCCGTCTAGCGAATACCTGAAATATCTGCCTCCTGCGGCATTCCTCATGACAGAGGAAGACCGTAAGCGGTTTGTTGAAAAGGCACAGGACCCGAATCGTCGGGGAGAATCCCAGTTTGGCCGTTATGGAAATGCGGTTGTTTCGTCAAGTGCGGGGTCTCGTCAAGCGGTTGCTAACCAGGCAGCTGCAAATGGACAGCAAGTTGACCAAGAAAGGCAGACGCAAGCGGCAACGGTAAAATCTGGTGTTCGACCTGCTAGACAAACCGCCCCGAAACAGGACGTTACGGACGCTCCTGATGTCGATAAGTCATCGGGACCGTGGCGGGTCGCCTTTGGAAAAGAGAGACTGGCTTACATTTACGGAAACTCTCCTGAGCGGCACCGACGTCTCATGCGCCTTGGTTACATCATGAACATCAATAACGGAAAGTTCTATCGCATGAATGATGCAGATAAGAAAGTCATGCCGCAGGTCGTTTATGATGAACTTGACGCGGTGTCACGCAAGAATGCTGAAGCTCGTCGTCAGGTTAAGCTGCGTCAAGGCAGATTGACCACTGCTGATATGACCCCAGAAGAAATCGCTGAATCCAAACGGAGAGCTGGATTGCCACAAGAACAATAAGCGTAGACAAATAAGGAGAGAGACGTGCCATTTAACGGAATACCAAATTTGCGTGATGCAAACGAGCCTGTAAAGCTCGACATAGAGAAGTTGAGGGAAATCAAGAAGTGTGCCCTCGACCCTATTTACTTCATCCGCAATTACGTTTACATCAACACGAAAGACAACGGCATGCAGTTGTTCGACCTGTACGACTTTCAGGAGTTGGCGATAAAACGGTTCCTGAAATACAGGTTCAATATCAACAAGTGGTCACGACAGGTGGGTAAATCAACCATTGTGCGTGGCTTCATTCTTTGGTGGGGAATCTTCCACAAAGACCAGCTGATAGCGATGATTGGTAACAAGCTGTCGTTGGCGAAGGAACAGATGCAGCAGCTGCGTGATTCTTACAGTCGTCTCCCCGTATGGTTGCAACCTGGTGTGAAACTGTGGAACAAGACTTCCATCCAGTTCTCGAACAACTCGCGTATCATCGTCTCGTCATCATCTCCTGACAACATCCGTGGTTTCTCAATCAACCTGTTGTATCTGGATGAATTTGCGTTCCTTAGACCGAACCTCGCTACCGAGTTCATCGCTTCCGTTATGCCGTCGATTTCTTCGGGTAAGACAACCCGTTGCATCATCACAAGCTGCGTTACGAAGGATACAATGGTTTGCACGCCCGACGGAATAAGAACTGTCGGGGATTATGTGATAGACGATGGCCGACTTATGGGATATGAAGTTCCTGAGTACAAGGTTCTCGGAAGATATGGCATGAACAAGGGTCATATCATGCACAATGACGGTCGTAAGACAACACGGATTGTCAAAACACGGTACACTGAACTTGAATGTTCACTGATGCACAAGTGGTGGATATGCCGTGACGGAGAATATTCATGGAAGCGTGCTCATGAACTAAAAGTTGGCGACTACGTGATGGTTAAGTACGGAATGAACTGCTGGGGCAATGACTATATCGGATACAAGCATAAGACTAGGTCGAATGGAAAAGAGTATAAAAATGCAGTAGGCGATATTGACTACATCACACCAGATATAGCGTACTTGTTCGGTCTCTATATTGCAGAGGGAAATATATCGGATGTACCAGGAAGGCAGTCTTTGTTTATAACGATTGGTGATGACGTTAGTCCATTATTTAAGAAACTTGGCCTGAACTATTATTGTAACAACGACAATCTGCATTATCAAATTTGTAATGCCGACTTGGTATCTTTGTTTAAGTTCGTTGGCTTCGATGTATCGCTCCATGCAAAACAAAAGGTGATACCGCCTAGGTTGATGCGGATGAGCAAGGAATGTACCGTTGCCATGATTCAAGGAATGATGGACGGCGATGGGTGTGCTACAACTAAAAAATGTATGCTTAACTATACGTCAACGTCGTATCAGTTGATTAAGCAACTTCGTATGCTGTTGCTTAATTTTGGCATATTGAGCACAATGAGAGAGCATGATACTCCACCGACGAAAAAGGTGAAGGTATGGAGTCATTCATGGGTACTCGAAGTTTCGTCCAGCTCAATGGTGTCAAAGTATTTTGATGAAATCGGATTTAGACTTGACCGTAAAATGGCAAAGAGAGAAACTCAAATAAAGCATTCATCTAAGGCTGCTCATTATGATATTATCCCGTTTTCGGCACCAGTCATACGCAGATTGAAGAAAACTAAGGTAATAACCAATGACGTATTTAAGCTGACTGGGGGCATTTGTAGGAAAGGCCAGGAACACCTTAGTCGAAGTCTTGTATTGGACATTAAGAGTAAACTGCCTGATGATGTCATTGATGCTGAACCGATTTTTCAAAATGCCGAACCTGACTGTTATTGGTGTCCTATTACAAGTATCGAGACGGGTGAAGCGGAAGTATTCGATTTCTCGTTGAATGATGACAATTATGGTGGGCCAGAGTGGACTCATTCAGTAATTTATAATGGAAATACTGGTCACAACACGCCAAATGGGCATAACCATTTCTACGACATGTGGCAGACATCGTTGGAGGAAGACCAGGCCGCTGCGGAATTTGACAAGGGTAATAACAACCTGTATGTACGGTCGGTTGTCAAATGGTACGAAGTACCTGGTCGAACCGAGGCGTGGGCGAACGCTGAAAAGCTCAAGATTGGCGACCAGCGTTTCCGTCAGGAATACGAATGCGAGTTCGTCGGTTCTGGCATCACCCTTATCGACTACCGTTGTTTGGAAACGTTGAAGGCTTCCGACCCGCTTCCGTTTGATAACAGCCTATGGCCGCCAGCTCTTGCCGAGATAGTAAAGGATATTTCTATAAGGACGTTCAAGTATCCAGAGCCTGCTGGTGTTATGGAGGCGAAAGGATACTCTTACGCCGCGTCCATAGATACTGCATACGGTATGCGACAGGATTACCATGTTCTGCAGATTACTAAGGTGTATTCGAACATCAAGTGTGAACAGGTGTTCACGATGTCTTCAAACTGTACAGAAGTAAGCGATTTCTGCCGTATTGCGAACATTATCCTGAAATTCTATCACAACCCGTACCTCATCATCGAATACAACGGTCCTGGAAAGTCTACGTACGACTATTTCTTCAATGTTGCTATGTATCCAAACATAATTAACTTTGATTTGCATGCGCGTGGATTGTGGGCTACCCCGACGATGAAGAACAATGTGGTCATCCTGTTGAAAATGTATGTCCAGCGCGGCTACATCAAGCTGCATGACTACAATACGATTATGGAACTCATGTCGTTCACCAAGAAGACCCAGAATACATGGGGTGGTGGCGGAAACACCCATGACGACCATGTTACCTCGCTTTACTGGATTATCTACTTCCTCAACTCTACCTACTATTATGGTAACTATGAGGAAATAGAGAACCTTAGCGAGACTGAAATGCTGCGTCTGAGTGATGAAATGAGAAACCGTTATGCTGATGCTCTCGACTTCGTCAAGTCCCCTGATGCCATGGCTGAACAGCACAAGCTTGGAGCGATGGCCGAAGCCAGCGTATAAACTACAATAAAATACGGTAACGATATGACGAATGATATTGATGATTTGATGGACGGTTTGTACCAAGAAGGAAAAAGTTCTATAACCAAGGAAAAGGTGCATATTCTTCGCATCTTCTTGCAGAGAGCTTTTCCCGACGTGAGTAATCAAGCCTTGTCTGATGCAGCCGCATTGCTTACCGTATATTGTACCCTTGTTATCGAAGGCAAACGTATTTCAGTTGACGGAAAGGAACTTGACGCAGAGGGGTTAAAGCAGTTCTTCGAATCATACGCCCAAAAGCTGTCTGATGAGTTCAATAGTCCGAAAGAACTGTACGAGTTCTACGGCTCTGCCATTGCCGTGGCTATGTTCGTGTATAAATATACGGCTGGTTTCACAAATACGGACATAATGTTCACTAAAACAAGGGGTGGCGACGCCTCCGAGCGTATCGGCGCTGCTATCAACGACAAGGAAATTCGATAGACCCCACTTGTCAGTTACATCACAAAAATATATATTTTGGAGGAATATACGTATTATTCCCCCTTTTGAGGATTGTTATGCCAGAAACACCTAAGGTTATTCCTGTTATTCCACAGCCCACTGACGAGAACGGGGCGATAACTGTTGATGAAAACATTGAAAAACTTGCCGATTGGATGAAAGACAAGGTCAAGACCAAGAACAAACAGGGCAAGTTCGATATCGATATCATGCTTCAGAACATGGTCGAAAACATCGGCGATGGCCAGATTAACGCGAACGGACTACTCATGCAGGCCCAGTTGCAGCTTGCCGATATGGAAAAGGAGCGTGCTACCAAGTGGGGAGAACAGTTTGAAAAGCTGATGAGTAGCAGACAGCCTTTCGAGAAGACCAAGGAAAATGTAAACATGTACCTGTCTGGAAAGGCGGAGATTGCCAACCTTGATGTCAGAATCAAGAAGAAACAGGCTTATATCGAGAATTTGAAGGGGTTTGCCAATGCGGTCAGGTTCTATCCTAATAATGTCCAGACTATTCTTGAACTGAATTCCCTTGCCGTGGAGTCTGGCAAAAAAGGCCTTATCGACCTGGACAAAGAGGTGGAGGATGACAAGTAATGGCTGACGATACGTTTAACCCGTTTAACATGAATATGCCGTGGGATGTTGACCCTGCGGTTTCTACCCCTGAGGAAACCCCTGTTGAACCGAAGTCTGAACCCAAGGTCGATGAACCGCCTGCAGAACAGAAATCGGACATCTTCACTGCGCTGGAAGAGAAGTTGAGACTTCCCCTTGGCTCGACCAAGGAAGGTATCGAAGAGACCAAGCAGATGGTCCACAAGATTCAAGCCAAGACCCAGATATTCGAAACCAAGGGAACCGCCCTTCTCGCACAGGAAAAACTTGGCAAGCTCACTCCTGAGCAGCATTTTGCCGAATGCGCCCGTATTAGGGCCCAGGCCAACCGTCTTTACGACATATCTTCTAACCTCATGGACAAGCTGAATGACCAGGTCGAATCATCTCTGGACATGACCGACAAGATGTGGTCTGCGGTCAGCTCTATGATTTCAAGCGTTGGACAGAGTTTGGAACGCCTGTTGAAAGTCACGCAGGAACTCCGCAAGGAAGAAGACTTGCTTACCATGGAAATCAAGAACATCGAGGACGCAAAGAAGCTTACCAACGATGACGGAACCATGGATGCTACCCCAGACGACATGAACAAGCTTATCCTGTTCTTCCAGGAAAACGAGAAGAAGGCTAACGAACAGAAACAAATCGAACAGAAGGAAGATGAACATGAATAAAATCGGAATTATCGGCGACATCCACGTCGGGAAGACTTTCTTCCACAACCAGGTCATTACCGACTACCACAACAAGAAGCGTGATGAACTCTTTGACAAAATCATCGCTGATTTCAAACAGGAGGGTATCGACACCATTATGTTCAGCGGCGACATCTTCGATAACCGCAACATCGTTACGGTGGAATCCCTTCACTATGTAATCGACCTGTTCGCAAACCGTATGAAGGATTTCAACATCATCACGATTACTGGAAACCATGACATGCAGTACGAGAACTCCGACTGCCTTACGTCGTTGGAATTCCTGCGTTTCATCCCGAACGTAACGCTTGTTGATAAAGAACCTATGCTCATTAGGTTCGGAAATTATGACTGGCATCTGTTCCCGTGGCTCGGCACTGCGGAAAACAAGGCGAAGGCACTTGATTACATGAAGTCTGTCGGAGCCACTCCTGCACAGCGAGACAAAAACGTGTTCTTCGGACATTTCGATATCATCGGCATGCTCATGGAGGCTGGAAACATTTCCGTCGAAGGGTTTGACCCGAACGAGATGTCCAAGTATTGCACCTATGTAATCAGCGGCCACTACCACTGCAAGTCTGCAAAGAAGATTGGAAACACCCGTTTCGTCTATCTCGGAACCCCGTATCACCAGTCGTTTGCACACCTCGGTACAATCCCTGGTTACTACACCTGCGATACCGACACCATGAAAGTCAATTTCATTGAGAATACAATCGGTGAACGCTATGTCGAAGTAAACGATTTTGACGACATTGATGCCCTTCCAGACCTTAGCGGAAATCTTGTCAAGTATAACAACGATGTGTCAAAAACCTCAGAGGAAGCGATTGTTCCGCTTGATAAGTTGAAATCCAAGAATCCTCTCCATGTATTCATGTCCCCGTATGGAAAGCATGTCGAGGAACATAATCCTGAGGATGCCGTGGCAATCGTCGAAGAGGATGACGAGGAAGCAAAGAAGGTCGTTACAATGAGCCAGATGGAAGTTGCCCGCCTGTTCATGGAAAATGCAGACCAGCCGCCTCCGACATTGAGCGACGGAACTAGCGCCAAGGATAAAATTATTTCTATGATTGCTGGCTTTGATGCCACTTGAAAGGAGTTGATATGAACGAATACAAGGTATTCACTCGAAATCAGGTTCGGGCCGTTTACAGCGGGCACACATTGACATTGGTTGACGGTACTGTCATTGACGGCTTCCCTATGGGTATCCGTGGGACCACCGAGGTCATAGTAGACGATTGCGATGCGGGACAATTCGAGTACACCCCGATTACATTTGGTTTACCCTGGGAACCTGAACCTAAACCGTCATATTATCGTTACAGGATTAAGACGCATGTCCCCGAGGACAGTCCTAACCAGAAATCATCGTTCGTGCATTATACAAACGACCCGAATGCCGACACGCTTATACGGTGGGTGTCTTTCGCAAAAGGCATGCCTATGATGGATAGACTCTCGTAATTTTTAACTATGATTTCATAGAAAGCATATGATTAAAAAATGTATTTTACTTGTGTAAATAACAACCTTTTATGCTAGAAGGATACTATGAAAGCTACTGAGCTATATGAAAAACTCATTGAAGACAAGGTCAAGGTAAAGGCTAACGTGGATATCATCCATGTGAACGATGGCGACTCACGCTTGTTTGGCGGTCGTTTTAACGATGATTTCGCAAATTTGTGCCCGTTCTACGATACGCTTTGTACGTTCAACCACGTAACGATTACATCGGCAATGTTCATCAACCTGTATTCCAAGCTTGCTGTAACCAAGGAAACCGTCGTCATTCTTGACAATATCAAGAATCCTGCCGTGTTCGAAGTTGTCCAGAAGATGAAGTTCAGTAGTTTCCAGAACACTGTCGGCGACACTGTACTTGACACCGCTTACAACAAGGGTGACAGCGAAAAGGTCATCGCAGAAAAGGAAGAAAAGAACGATGCAATCCGCAAGTTGAACTTCCGTGTCATCTACATTCTTGACGAACTTATTTGGGAAGGTGTTGGTGGCCGTGGCAAGACGATTTTTGAAGCCCGTGTAGTGGAAGACCTTCTCCAGATGGCTGACACCATCATCGTCCCGACCTCTGAATTGAGGCACGCTCTCGTTGATATCGGCTTCGTTCCTGAATCAAGGAAGAACGATATTACCATCCTTCCGTTTACCGTTTCCCCGAGAATCTATCAGGTGTACGCGGTCAATCAGGCCAGGACTTACAGCACGACTTTGTCCAAGCCGAAGGTTCTTGTCAAGGGTGCTGTCATCCCGAAGAACGTGGCTGAGTTCATTGTTGCCAAACATAAGAAGTACAACTTCACTATTTGCTCTGGTTCTGAACTTCCTGAAGACTTGATGCTTCTCCTTGCTAACGGCGACGTGCGCCACATCATGCACTACACCGCGCCGAGCGTGAATTCCAAGAACATCACCCACACGTATCTCGACGAACGTGACGGTCGTTATGACTTTGTCATCCACTGCTCTAACGCATTGAACTACGACCTTGCTAGCGGCGATATCGACCCGATGCTTTCTATCGCATGCGGCTCCATCGCGTACGCCTGCGTTCGCAAGGACTGGTTCACACCTGAAACGCACATCTGCGAAAAGACTGGCACTGCATTTAACCCGCAGACGACTTACAACCAGATTGACAACATGATTAGTCATGCTTGTGTGACTGTCGAATGGAACAAGTTGTATAATGAGCAGCGTGGTGCAATCGAAGGCAAGATTTCAGACAAGGCTGTGGCAATGGCTAGGCTGTTCGCCGTCCTCATCGGCAAGGAAATGGTGAAGAAACGCTTTTCTGCCGAAAATGGTACTGACAATGGAACCGCAGAACCAACAGACTCCGCTGAAGCCGCTGACAAGTAGTGCAGAGCAGCCCCGCTTCAATGTCATCAGGTATGACATGAAGTGGTACGAAAAAGGACATGACTCGCATGATTACAGCTCCATGCGGGACATGTCCATTTCTGAACCTATTATCGTTGACAAGTATGAAGGCAAGGAATTGCCTGACCCGATGAGCGAAAATTTGGCAAAAATGGTCTCCGATAAACTCAATGAGAACGAAAAGGAGAAAGAGCGTGTCTCCATCGACCTGAAAAATGGACAGCATTATGAAGGGCCGAGGTACGTCTACTCATATTACGCAGGGGTATAACATGGCTTCACCAGAGAACTTGTTGAAACAGGCTGTTGCATTGAGAAATCAATTTGGCGACAATCCGATGGGGTCAATGATTTTTCAGGAACCTCCGAAAAGACGGGTCGTCAATGAAAGGCAATCTGTGAAGATAACCAAGCCTGTTAAGAAGTCCTTCAAGATTGAAGAGCCAGAACAGGAAACTGAAAATCAGCCTGCCGAACCCCAAAGATGGTTTGACCCGCACCAGACTTTCCCAGCAATGGATGCTCGTACTCCTCACATCAACGATGACCAGTACGACAAAATGTTCTATCACGAGAAAGGCGAGGCGCCCCAGAACGACGTTCACCACATGTCTGGTGAAGAGCTTGCCCGTAAGTATTCTCAGGCTGCTGCCAACAGGGTTCCTGCCCCAGTCAATCAGGAACCGCAGCAGGGGGCCGCTCCCCAAGCAGCCGTTCCTCAACAGCCGCAGGAAGCGGTTCCCGTTCAGACTCCAATAGTTGATGTACATGAGGCACCACAGACAAACGAGGAAGAATTTCTTCCGCTTGACGAACTCCCGTCAAAGGGAGTGTTCTACAAGACGCCTATGCTTGCCCAGCCGTTGCGACTTATCGACATGCTGATGGTCGAAAACATGGACAACGAGAACAAGATGACTACCATTTCTGAAATTCTCGATAGGCGTACACGGTGTCCAGGGGGGCCTCTACAAATCCTTACTGGCGATGAAATTTACACATTGCAGTATCTTCGTGCATCTACTTTCCCGAAAGACCCGTACACGTGGACCAAGTTCACGTGCGAGCATTGCAGAACCGTCGTTGATGACCCTGCATATAAAATCGACTTTACGAACATGTTGTTCCGTCCAAATGTTGACCCTAGAGAATTGTTTGAACTGTACAGGGAATACGGTTACCACCCCGTTGAGAAAATCGGCGGTGTCAACGCGGTCGAAGTGTATGTCAGACGCCGTATGCACGACTATGTTTACAAGGAGCAGATGGACATTTGGAAAAGTCAGGGGTTCACTCCGACCAAGCCGTACCTCGCCCTATTGAACTTGGCCCTTGTAGTTGACATCCCAGGGTGCCGTACTACGCAGCAAAAGATTGAGTTCATCGGAAACCTGACCAAGGATGACGCGTCAAGGTTATTGTCTGAAATGGCGAAATGCTCATTCAGGACAAAGACGATGGTTGCTCACACGTGCCCTAACTGCGGAGGTGTAACGGTGACCCCGTTCCCCTTTCGGTATTCTACATTCATTTCCTCGGTACAGATTAGCAAGCCTAAAGAAACGTAAAATATACGTTACTGCGGAAACATCCACCTCAATGGCTGAATGTGACCGCATGTTCTTCCCGGACTTCATCGAGTTGAGTGACTATGTCATTGACAAGATGAAATCCCGCAGAAAAGTTCATAAAAGCAACGAAGTGACCTACGGTTAAAGCCGTAGGCTTTCTTTTTTATTGCCCACACGGTATAAACTATTGTTAGTTCATTACGCCAATGGTTCGCCATTGGTCCCGCATAATGCCGAAGATACCGCTTCGCGGTAGAAGTAGCAGACCCATCGGGCACGGTGGCGTCCATTGGCGGGGATGGAGAATCCCGCGTACTTTAGTCGCGGGAGTGTGTCAATGAGGAGTAAGATGAATTCATATAACATCTTTGTGGAATCAATGCAACAAGCTGGCATTGACCAATATACGATTGATACGGTGGCTGCCATCCACAACGCCATCTATGAGGCAGCCGAAAACGACTCGGATGACGACAAGAAAGAGGAGTCAGACGAGAAGGAAGAAAAGGACGAAGGTGCTGACAACAACTTCGGCGATGACGGCGTTGATGCTGGCGAAGAAGAGTTCGATGAACCCGAGGAAGAAATTTCCGAGAATATTGAACCAGAGGAAACCCCGTCCGAAGCCGCCAATGAACCGAATGCAGACGAAGGCGCCAAGGCCATCATGTACAATATCCTGACCCTGATGAACGCCAAGCAGAACGCATACCAGCAATATCACTGGAACGCAGAAAGCAAGTCGCTGCACGAGAAGGCACAGGAATGTTACGAACTCTACCAGGATACCAAGGACAAGGTGGCCGAAACGTTGCAGGCAACTTTCAACGAGGCTATCGATTTTAAGGTGTGGTCTGGCAAGGTTCCTAACCTGACCGACAAGGGTGCTTTCTTGGCCTCGGTTGATGAAGACCTCGACAAGATTTCCGAGTTCCGTTCCCAGCTTGAACACTTCGAGACGTTCGGACTCAACGGCGTTCTCGACGGGTTCATCGACAATTTGACAGGAATCAAGTATCACCTTATCAGGTTCTTCGAAAACAAGGACGTTTAACGTACAGGTCAATATGACAGATATTCTTGACAGAGCGGCATTGTTCTACGACAACATCGACAAGCTTGGACTGACAGAGGCTCAATCCGCCGTCGTGTCAGCATTGTTCGAGGAATGTTTCAAACATCCCGAAGCGAACTTTATTTATTACCGTCCCGATTACCCGCATATGTTCTTCACGTTTAGAGGAATAGAGGACATATACAACAGTATGCCTCACCTAATCAATCGATACACGTATTGGTTTCACAACGAACTGATTAACGGAAGAATTCAAAGGTTCGATTCCAAGCAGGCGTTGAAGGAATTTATTTTAGCAAATCTTGATATGTACTACACCCCGCAGTTCGGAATCAACTCCGAACAAATCAATTCGACCAAGGATTTCCGAATCGGAATATCACATACGTCTGATGGCGGGATGAAAAGTCGAATCAACGTCACATCAGCAAAAACAGGTAAACCGTTGTTCAATATCACATTGAGGACGGGCGACCAAGAAATCTATTCTAGGTTCCCCGATAGGGAGATTGCATAATGCGTAGGAACCCTGACATTTACACCTTGCCGCCAGACCCGCTGCCGACAATGTTGATGACCCGTGACGATGTTACCGAGTACATCAAGGCTAGGCTTGGCTATCCGGCGACGGAAATCGAGATGGAAGTGGAGAACCGAAACGGTCTTGGCCATATCGCTATGGCCATTCAGGACTCTCTCGACTACTTCTACCGCTACATGCAGTCCGAAGCGACTTACAGCGACTACATGATTATCCACCTTAAACAGGGAATCATCGAGTACAGGGTTCCAGACAATGTGTATCAGCTTGTCGATTTGAACCCGAGCTACGGTAACACGTTCAGTCCGATGATGGCATGGGACGTGGGCCCTGGTGAATCCCTTATGGGTGTTGGCGGCGCTGGTCTCGGTGGATTGGGGCAGTTCGACCTTATCACCTATGCAGGTGCACTGAGGTACTTGCAGGATGTTAAGAAACTGGTTGGAACCCAGTACAGTGTCAAGTTGCACCCTATTGAACACCGTATGCGTGTCTATCCTACCCCGAAGACGGACAGGAATGCAATCGCTAGGGTTTACTTGAAGGCTAAGCAGGCCGAAGTGTTTGCCAACCCTCTGTTTAGGGACTTCGTGGTGTCTAGGGCTGGTATGCAGCTCGGCATCATCCTTATGAAGGACACGGTTACCCTACCTGGCGGGGGTACTGTGAACGGACAGACTATTTATAGCACGTGGAAAGAAATCAACGATAAGAAGCTCGAAGAAATCAAAAACGAGTCGGCAAGACCGTTCATGATGACGGACTTGTCTAATTAATGCTTGACGGTCGTGATGTTTTTAACTAAATTAGGAGGACGACATGACAAGACGACATAAAAATACGGAATTCGGCTCCGCTCAGGACGAAACTTCCGAGGTGCAGGAAACACCAGTCATTCCCGATGCCGCCAAGCAGACGGTTGCTGATGTTAATGAACCGCAGGAAACTTGCCCGAAAAAGAAGCGAATCAGACACCGCCAGACGGTAAAGCTCCACAACAAGAAGCTTTCAGTGGCAGTCATTTGTGCCAATCCGTATCTGAGACAGTTCTTGTAAAGGAAAGGATATGAAACCAGAGACTAAAACCGAGCTTGCTGCCAAGTTGAAGGAATTCTTTACGTTCCTGTATTGGACTGATTCCGCACAGGGTAAACTCATGATGAAGGAGCTTAATGAAACTGCCGTGATGGTCAGGTTCGTCATGCCGTACATGGGTTGGAACACCGAGATTCGAACCACCATTCACGGAAACATGGATGAGCTTATCAAAGATGCTTCCGATGTAGTTCCTTTCATGAGCGAAACGAAGGTCTATGTCTCAACGGTGGCTACATACAACGGCAAGCCGATTTCTGCAGAATACACCCTGAACAATGTGGACGGTGCTGGCATGAGCAAAATCCTCGACCAGACATTCAAGCAGTTCGAGGACAAGGTCCGCCGAGACATCTACGACATGAAGAAGGCTGGAACATTCGTTGACGACGCTGTTGCCGCCGAAGATACTTGGGAACTGGTATAAACTAGATTTGATTAAGAGGCTTTTATGGGAAGCGAAGTATAGGATAGAATTATGGGTATTGAGAGTGCATTGCCGAGTATAATGGTCGGTGGTAATGTAATTGGTTACAGTGACCACAATGAAAACCTCTATAAGGAACGTGATGTTATAGGGGAGTTCAACCGCCGTGCAATCAATGCCCCTGGATTCGGTTATAACGATATTCTCGCTACGATAGAGAAGTTCAAGCAGAACCACGGTTACGAGTTTGAACCGCTGACTGAATATGACCGCAAGGAACTGTTTTCTAGCACGGTTTCCACCCCTTCGGGAACCACTACTACGTTGGTCAAGAGGGGAACGGGCGAGCCGACAACGGCAGTGACAGCAAAATCACCCGAACCGATGGATGCCGACGTGGCAAATGCGATGAGCCTCCTGAAAGACTGCATACTCCAAGGATAAAAATGAAGCCAATATACATAAAAATAAACGAGGCGAAGGAAACGCCCTATGCAAGGAAGCTGCGGATAGCGGAGACGGAAAATGGCCGAAAGCTACGATGCAGAATTGTCGAGTCAAAGAAGAAATACAAGAGAAGTCGGGAAATTCCCGACTTTAATTTTTTGTATACGAAAGAGAACAAATCTCTTGCAACCGCGCCCAAAATGTATTATATTTGATTTGCAAGACAGATAGAATGGCACACATATATGCAAAATTCTGAATACAATACTAGCTGCCATTCTTAATATGAGGAGCTATGATAAAAAAGGAAGTGGTGTATGTAGATAAAAAAGTATTATCCGACTCATATAAAAAATCCCAAACATACATATGCGCGTTAAAAACAAAACTGGATATGAAGAGTACGGGGACAATCATAAATTCCATCGTTGGAATTTGTAAGAGACTATTGGCCAGCAACGACCCGAACAGTAAACTCCTGTACAATACATACCGAGACATCGTAATCGGCAACTACTCACTTTATCTTATAAGATTATACAACAATTACGCTAAGCAATACTCGCTGGATGCCAACGACCTTGTACATATCCCGTATGTACATTTCAGCACGCTGGTAGCCAACTTTAACCCCGATGGCGGAGCTTCGTTCAACTCGTATATGGTCCTCTGCCTTCACGGCTATATCAAGAAGTTTATATCAGAGGATGCTCTGGTGTATGTAAATCCGTCCAAGAAGACTACTGTATCGTATGTTGAAACAACAAAGCTTGGAAAGGACGGTGACGAAATTGAATACCTACACTCGATAGAACCTTTCGACGCTGACGCTCAGGGAAAGCTTCAATTCGCATCTAAGATGTACGAGACTCTCGAACCAGAGATGCAGGACATGTATGGCTATTTGGTCACGACGGAATCACCAAAGCAGGCTACCGACATTTATGCGGAAGCCCATCATTGCAGCAAGGAACGGGCGGTGCTTTTGCTATCCCGAATGCGCAGAAAAATACGGCTTGAATGGACTGCAAAGCAATAAGGAGGAGTCTATGGATTGTTCAAGTTGCAGGAAAAAACATGTCAGTCCTCCTGAATACAATATTCAGGATATGGTGGACGATGCAATCAATGTGATACAGGCATCTAGCTACATCGCACGAAACAGGGCGTATCTGGAAAAGATGAGCAAGGTGAAATTCATTTACAGCGAAGAACTGATTGCAAATTCGTTCGCTGGAAGGAGGGGTTGCACATCGTATGGGGTGTACACTTTCGCTGGATTGAGCCTATTGCTATGCACATGTGCGGCAGTATTCAGCGAATACACGAGAAACCACAAGGCTGCCCATGCAAAGAAAGCGCTGAAATGGCTTTTCGGCAATGTGTTCACCGAGATTTTTGCGTATGGCGAAGAATGGGATGCAATCATCCCCGAAAGGATTGATGAGTTCTACCGCCGATTCCCCGAATACCTCGTCAAGGAAAACTATCCACGTTACATGGAACTCGCCCGCAAGATGATTACGTTCGTGCTTGGCCATGAAATCGGACACATCATGCTGTGCCACTGCGATAGGAGCAACGACACCACCAACAATGTGTCCCGCAACAATGAACGCTCGGCTGACCTCTTCTCGTGTTCCATTTTGCAGGGAACAGGGTTCGGCAGCTCGTTTGCCGAGGGAGCAATCTTCCTTATACTGAGCTTCTATTTCATGAACACAAAGAAAACGAGAAACTTGCAGTACGGTACACACCCTGGCCATACCGACCGAGTGATGAACATCATCCAGTCGTTCAGGAACGAACTAATGTTTGCGAATATCAGCGAATCGGATATCCTATATCTAATGAGATGACTATGAACAATTTTCTTTACATCTATACTTTCTATTCGACGGACCCGTGCCGCCTGCGTAATTTCGCCGCTTCACTCGAACAGCTCAAGTCTGTTGAGCCAGAAGCGGATATCTGCGTTGTCGAACAGAACGGATTGAGCGCGATTCCAGATGTCACTTTCCACCATAGGGTTGACATCGAGGATACGAACTTCCATAAAACAGGCCTGCTGAACTTTGCCGTGGTGAACCATCCTGATTACACTCATTATGTGATGATTGATGCTGACGCTTGGATAGATGCAGGAGTTGTGGACAACATTCATAACCACTGTGATGAAGCTCCGCTTGTCTTCCCGTACGAGACCTGTGTTTACCTGAGCGAGGCACAGACCCGCAGGAAATGCCGTCACGATGCCGTTGACATTCCGTTGCGATATAATGCCAACATTCCAATCACTCGGCAGACTGGCCTTATCAACTGTTTTAGCAAGGAAACTTACCAGCAGGTAGGTGGTTTCGACGAGGAGTTTGTTGGCTGGGGAGCAGAGGATGACGCGTTCGTGTTCAAAATCCGCAGGGTTACTGGCAAGCGTGAATTACGCTGCAAGGGCGGTGCTGTCCTTCACCTGTGGCACAAGAAGGTCAATGACCGTTCCTACCTTGACGGGGAGCGGTACAAGAAGAACAGGGCGTACTGCTCTCTGATTCGCCGCATGACAGACGAGGAATTCAAACGCTATCTAGCTCATGAGGCCACGCTTGGCGAAATTTACAAGGACTTTGTCGCACGAGACGGCGTCGAGGGGGATGCCACACTTATCGTTGGTCCGACCCTTCGCCTGAAGGTAAACACGTCGATTTACTACGTGCAGACGCTCAAGCCGACCATGACAGAGTTTCTCACCGAGGTGTTGGCAGAAGATGGCCCCGATACGGTCAAAAGTTTCGTTGACAGCTATGTCGCTGAGAAATCCACATACCCCGAAGTCCTGAAAGAGGTCGAGACATTTTACGAAACTCACGGTATCACGAATGACTAGCCAATTTCAAGAGAACCTTGCTGGCGGACCCCAGTCTGCCCACAACCATCTTGCCATATCTGTCGCTTCCATCAAGCATGATTTACGGTTTCACGAAGACAACTTCGTTAGCCGTCTTTATGGTTTCTGCGAAGGCGGAAGCCAGAGCTCGCTCTCTTTCATGAGCCGTTCTTACCGTAGGGTTTACATCAAGTATGACTCCGAAGCCGAATACGATATTCCGTCAGTCTATCGGACAATCGAGTTTGGCGAAGGCAAAACTTATTTGACATACCCAGTGGACGGAAACTACCATAGGCTTCCGCACAAGGTAGACCAGACGGTGGCTTACGGAAAGGTTAGAACATCCGAGCAGGCCGACCAGTATATCGACACTTTGTACAAGATTGGTGGGAAAATTCTCCTTGCCAATATCGGAGAAAAATCCTATATTTCAAAGATAAAGGACGCGCTCGATGCACGCAGCATTCAAGTTGTCGTCCCGAAGGACCATTCGTTCCATGTACTTGATACGTACCTCCGTTCATCGGCAAGGCTCGTTCATTTCGGGAACGGGAACCACGGGATGATGTATGCGAAGGGTTGTCTGTATGCGTTGGACGGCGCAGATTTTATCACGGACTGCGACAAGGTGGTTCCAACTGACCTTTCGGAGTTCATTGCGAAAGAGAAGTTATGACGCAGAAGTGTGACAAAGGGTTAATCCTGAAGATTCATAGAGTCGGAATGGGACCTCTCGAATTCAGGAACGTCGGCATAGACGTGTACGAAAGCCTGAAACGTGACCTGGCTGCTGGCCGCCCGTTCTTGGAATTTTCGAGGGTAGTAACGAAGGATAACGAAGATTGCAACAAGATGTCTCTGATACCGGCTGCACACATTCAGGAAATCACTATTGAAGAACCATCAACCCCCGAGAAGGAAGGAATAAAGTAAAATGGACGAACTCGATTTGCTTACAGGAGACATTCCCGAAGAGGAAAAAAGAAATATCCCCGTAACCAAGGGCGGTTACGAAATGTGGGTGGTTAAACACCAGCCGCTAACGGTTGACAAAATGGTTCTTCCTGCAAACATCAGGGATAAGGTCGAGACTGCGTTGAAAATCAATGCATTTGGACATTACGTGTTCTATTCGGCTGCATCTGGAACCGGTAAGACTACGCTATCAAAGGCAATTCCTACTACTCTAGGTACGTCGTATAAGTTCTTCTCTGCACGGGAGCAGTCCGACATTTTTACCGACATTGAAAGCTATGCTGCACTGGCATGTCCGAATGGTCTCCCGAGGTTCGTTGTTCTCGATGAGGCTGACCATCCGAACAGACCCGAGGAGTTTTACAGAAAGCTGCAAGGTCTTATCGAAGATACCCAGAGCACAATCCGTTTCATTTTGACATGCAACGCCTTCCATCGACTGCCAGACGCAATCGCTTCACGGTGCTTCGCTGTATCGTTTGACTACCCCAAGGACGACAGGGACTTGAAGAATGCGATGTACCGTAAGATGATGGAAATCGCACAGGAAGAAACTGCACCGTATGGCGGAACGGTTGACAAAAACACTGTATATGAAATCGTTGCAAAGTGCTACCCGGACATGCGACTGATGACATCCACGATGTTCAATAACTTTTTGGAAAACAAGTGTTCAATCAAGGGTAGCATCACTGTTGTCAGCACGGAGTACACGAACAAGTTGGTCGAGTTTGTGCTTGCTGGTGACGACATGGGAGCCCGTAAGTTTGCTCTTGACAACTATGTTGACTTTGATAGCCTGTTCCACAAATTCGCTGATATCATCATTGAGAAGAATATCCTTCCTCCGATGGCAAGGCTTGAATTCAGTGTCATTACGGGCCAGTACGAACAGATGAGCGAGTTCCAGGTGAACCCTTACACTGTTGTCAACGCTTACATCTCCAAGGTTATCCTACTTTTGTATAAGTACGGATTACTGAAGATGGCTCAACCTACGGCAGGCTAGAATGAAATTCAGTGTTTCACAATTTCTTAGAAACCGCATAGCTGGCGTTCCTGTTTCTGTCGAGGAAGAGGACACCTTTGAGCCGTTCCTTGTGCAGGTCGCTCTCGAACGTGACCCTAAGGTGGACGATATCCTGCTCCAGACAAATACCCAGAGTTTCTTTCATCTTACGAAGAAACAGCAGGCTCATGCGTTCGACTGCTTGCAGGGAATGCGTTTGAATATGCAGTACAATCCTACACGAGGAAAGCGTGTTGCCGAACTCAAGGCGGAAATTGCCGCATACATGAAAGAATTTGGTATGGATTACAACTCTGCCAAAGCGATTGTGTTTGAACAGGCTGGAATGAAACTATGAAGAACCTAAAATCATTTACTGGCTTGATAATGAAATCAAGGACCTAGAATATGTCCTTTCTAGTGACTGCATGAACAGAAACAATAAGCTGTGTCAGCTTCATATGTACAGAGAGCTTCTTGCCATAAAGCGAGAACTCAAAAATGAAATGCATTGGCACAAGTATACAAACTGCGGTGACGCTCCGCACGTTAAGGAGTACCAGAAGGAAACGTATGTCAAAGAAGATAAAATCACTCCATGGAGATTCTAATGCATAATATATGGTGTGCAACATTCAAGCTCAATCCAACGTCTAATAAGGTTACTGTGTTTTTCAAGTTGACTGAGCCGCATACCCTGTTGGCAGATGCTCGCACCGCCCTTCGTAAAATGTATGGTGATGATGTGGCCACTGATGCAACTCCGTTGGAACTGAGTGCGTGGCCAAAACTCAAACAAGCTTAAACAAGGAGACAAATATGGAATTAAGATGTCAAGTCGAGATGAACTGGTACGAGGTTGGTAAGGAAACTCCTCGTGAAGGAATTCTCCTGTTCATGGTTACGGACAAGGAACCAGACCTTATTTACAGTGGTTACTACATCCAAGGTAGCTTCCGCATCCTAGGTCAAATGGGTGGCATCCTTATGCTCAAGGATAGCAACGTCACTCACTTCGCATACATGAACAACAACATGCTCCCGAAGAACTGCACGCCAGGTTGTCTCGGTAGCGGCTGGCGTCTGACTAAGGAGATGCTTCCAGAAGATGACGAACCTGTTGCGATTTGGCCAAGTTTCCAGGGACGCCAGTTCGCTGTTTGGAACAAGGCTTGCGACTGCTGGGACGACGAGAGCGGAGACGACTACCTTTGTGATAAGGATGCAGTCGAAAAATGGTTCCCGATTAACTGGGGCGGATTGGCTTAAAAGGAGTACGACTATGTTGTTGGACGAAGATGAAATGCAGTTGGTATCAACCGCACTTTATCAATATCAGAGTACAATTGACAGGATAAAGTGCATCACTCGTAACCTGAAAGATGCTGTTGAGTGGCAGGGTACTTTTGAAGACAAGTACTATAAAATTCGTCGTGCGCTTTATGAAGACTATGGCATAGTTGAGCAGCTGGACAGACTCATCGTGGATGGCATGATGTATCTTGAAAGCAACCCTGTTAGCGAACTTATCGATAACCTCAAGGATGAATTCAGCGGGGTTCCTGTTGTTGTCGAAAACAAGGTTATGGACCCTGTCAGTTTCTATTACCCGTTAAAGGGAAGCATCAAGCTGATTGGTGTCGCCCGCAACCGTGAGGCTTATCTCGCCACGCTTAAACAGATTGGTGACAAACATGTCGAGGGATGCATGGCTCTTGTTGGCGACGAGCTTATCAAAGTCACGCCAGAAGGTAAGCTTGAACACGAGCCGAAAAACGGCCCAGTAATTCCTGAGGATACGATGGATTACCTCCATTGGAAACGTGGCGTTTAATCAACAACTCCATATAAAAGAAAAGGGCAAGCGAGATGCTTGCCCTTTAATGTTTTCACACCTATTAGACGTACTTGTATCCAGGCGGAATCCAGATTGTGAATCTGTCGTACTGGAATGTTGCCTGCCATGTACCGAGGTCGCCTACCTGGTAGGTTCCCTTCTTGGGGAGTTCCACCTTCTTTGGCCATGCGTTGATATACGTGATGGAGAAGATGCAGTCACCATACATCCAGTCGTAGTATTCAAGCGTCACGCTCTGGTTACGGAGCAGCTGAACCGTTGGGTTGGTCCAGTTTGCCTGTTGTCCGAGGCCGAGGTGAATGTGGTTGGAAGAATCCTGTGCGATACGGTTCGTCTGCCAGTTGGCATCAGAACGGTTTGCCAAGGTGAGCTCACCTGTATTGTAGATGAGGTTTCGCCATTCCATCATGGCTTCGTACGGAGCCATATCTTCGGTACACACACCGCCGATGGAGAATGTACCATCGAGGCCGTGCTGACCGACAGGATAGTGCTTGTTGAAGCCCATGTACTGGAACGCCTTGGATTCCACCTCGACGGCGGGGATTGGTGGAGGGTCTTGCACGTAATATGCGAAAGATGCTTCACCGTCCTGAATGTCGAACTGGTCGTGGTTTTGAAGTCCCATACCGAAAGCGTGGAAGATTTCAGTAGAAATCAACATACGCCAACGGCTGGTTCTATACGGGTCGGCCAAGGTGTCGATGGCAGAGCCATAGAACACCTTTTTCTTCAATTCGTCATCAATAGTCTGATTGATAGCCATAGTTTACCTCCCATTACACATAAAGTGAAGTGGTTTGAGTGTTGCTGGAACCATTGGACTCAACAACAGTTCTCAATGTAATCCAGCGAGAGGTCTTTGTTGGCTTCAACCTGAGGTCAACGTGCAACTCGTTTCTGTCGATTACGTCAGACGTGTTGTTCGTATCGTCGCAGATTGCCGTGCCAGAGTACAAACCAGCTGGGTTAGTGTTCATGATTGCATCCAATTGAGCCTGCAAGTCAGACTGAATGTTGGTACGCAGGTTGGTCGTATTCAACTGGAAGACCTTCCTATCGAGGTAGTGATAGAACATCTTGTGAATACCAGCCAAGAGCATTGCCACATGAATCTGGTCGAATGCAGTGCTATCCTTCTGCATAGTGAAGTCGCCCCAGACGAACATTCCACGGCTGTTGAAACGGGTCGGGTTGACCCTGATTTCGGTAAGACGTGCAATGTTGGAATCCGTGTCTTCAGGATACTTGAAGGTTCTCGGATACTTTTCGGTTACGCCCCATTCCGTCGGAATCACCGCGTTGATTTCGCCAGCAGGCGGCAACCACCAAATTCCGTTAGCGGCGTTAGCCGTGATGATAGACGCCAACTGGACGGACTTCACGACTTCTACGTTCATGAGAGTGTAGTAGCTGTCGAAGAAGACGCCACGTCCATCATAGATGGCACCCCAACGGCCCTTGACACCGAATCCCTGAGCGCCAATCATCTTGCGGAGGGTTGTTTCGATGTTGGCTTCGCCTACGCCGTCAAGGATGGCAAAGCAGTCCTTGCGGAGTTCGCAGACGTTAAGGATGGCGGAGATAACCGTTCCGTCGAGAGTTTCGCGGTTCTTCTTGAACAAAGAGTTGATACCTGTACCAGCACCGATGAGCATGGACACGTCCGTGCCATCCTTATCGAGGAAGAGGTTCCAAGCGTTTGCCAGAGTAGCAGAATCGCTGTTGTTTGCTGGCGAGTATTCCCAGATTGCGTCGTGGATGATTGCGGGGTCGCGCTCATCGTAAGAGAGCATTGAGGAAACAGAGTCGAGGTGACCGTTTTCTACGCTCTGAGACATGTCGTAAGCGTTGTTCGTCAAGAAGTTGTCAAGGATGCCGCTATCGTTGATGAGAAGCGTTGCGCCGCTGTCCGTGAGAACAGAGTCGGCAACGTCACCAATGTAGAGGTTTCCGTCGTCGTGTACGTAAGGAACGATAGTTCCTTCCATGTCGTAAGAGTTGCCGTTGAAGTAGTACGTGATGTATAGGTACATTCTTGCGATTGCCTCGCCTTCCGAAGAAAGCACGTACACCTGCTTTGCCTCGCCGTTGAAGTTCACGTCCTCGTACTTGACAGAAGCGAGACCCATTGAGTTGAACGATGCGCCCACATCGTCGCTGACGAGGAGCTTGTCGGTACGTTGAATGATGCCGTCGTTATAACCTGTGTAGGTGAAACTGAGCAGGTCATTTTCACCAGGAACGATGAAGTCTTCTTCCTGAACATTAGACGGGACAGTCAGGTCGTATGCCCCAATCATGTTGAATGTAAGTCCGTCCTTTCCTCCCGCCCAAATGTTGGCGTTTGATGCGGTCAGGTCAACGAGCTTCCATTCACTGTTAGTACCGAACTTGGATGATTCGTTGCTATTTAATGTGTTGAGTATCACGATGTCCTTGAACGTGTTGATGTTCTTGACTTCGTAGACGTCTTTCAGTTGGAAGACATTGTTCTCCTTCGGTGTATTCGTCTTCTGCTGAACGAATGCAACAAGGTCTCCTACGCTGTACTGAGTTGCCGTTCCGAAAGGCACCTGTACGCCGAATGTCGTATTGGTGTTGTACTTCGTCGTGTCAGCAGCTTCTGTAAGCGGGGTCGCGTCATGTCCAACGTATGTGTTTATGGCGAATCCTTCGGTATTGAACGCCGCGAGGATGTTGTTTGTCGTTGCGGTGAGGTTGATAATCTTGTCACCTAGAGAACCATTGAAGGTGTCGCCGTCCTTTGTGGTAACAGTGATTGCACCAGAGCCAGTAACCGAGGTGACGTACAGCTCGTCCTTGGACTCTAGCTGAATGATGTCATCTGCCGATACAGTGTCGACATCTACCATGCCACGTGTTTGCAATTTGCTTGGCTTAGATGGAAGCGTATCCGGGAACACGACGGAAACTTCGTAATGATACGTTTCTGGAACCGTGTATGTTGCGGTAACGTTAGCGCTTACTTCTGTTCCGCTTTCCTTAGCCTCGCTATAAGTCAGCGTCCAAGTGTTATTGCTGTTTTTGACAAGAGTTCCGTCCGTGCAAGTGATAACAGCGTCCGACGGAACGTCTTCTGTGAAAGATACTGTTCCTGTGGCTGTTGTGCTGGTTCCACTGTCGCCATTTACTGTTCCGCTAAACGTTCCGTTGACCGTCTTCGTTTCAGCAGACGTGTCGACTACCTTGGTCGGACCAGAGACATTGACACCGACATATTCATCAGTGGTGGTATTTCCATCACTCTCGAATGTTGCGATTACCGAGTCTTGACCATTGATGTCTTCCATGAACGCAGCGGCATCTGCATCAGGCGTAGATGCTTGGTCGTCCACCGCATTGAATGCGTAAACAAGCCTAGTATCAGACGTCAACTCAATTGACACTGCGTTGCTGTCGTCAACATCGTTCAGTACGTTTGGACGGTTTGAATTTACATTCAGTGTCACAATCTTGGCGGAAGCGTCACAACTTTCCTGTCCAACGGAAGTGATTTCATAAGAACTGAACGCTTCCACACCGCTTTCAGTAGGAACAGCATCCAACGTAACCGTCACCAAGTTGTCAACAGTAACGGAATCAACCGTGCCAGTGAGCTTTTTCGTTTCATCATCGACCGTGTAGAAGAACGAGATGCTGTCGCCAGCTTCGAGAACTGCTTTGGACGGAGTGAACGTGAACGTCTTGTTTTCAAGAGTTTCCAGACTAACTTCTTCATCAGTTGTGAGACCGATGATACGAGTAATCTTGGAACTTGCATTAGGTTCACGCAGCATGATTGCGTCGCCCATCTTGAATTTGGAGAAATCGATGCGGTCTTCCGTATCCTTGGCGTAGTTCATCTCGCCGTACTTCTTGACGGCACGGTTTGCCACGGCGGTCTTGACTTCGAGGTAGTCAACGCCAGTCGTGGCATCGTCGTTGTTGCAGAAGAACGTTGCAGTCTTGGTCGCCATTGTCGGGACGTTGTCCATCTCGGTCTCGTACTCGGCGACCACCTGGGTGTCCGAAATCTTGTTGACAGTTGCGTACACTCCCTTCTCGCTTTCAACGAAGTTGGAAGCCGGGAAGTAGATAACGTCGCCTACGGTGAATGCGGGAACGGAGTCGCAAACGAGCGTTACCAGCCTCGTGTTGGCGGAATCGCTGTTCTTGCGAACCGTTGCCGTGTAGCGGTCAGCAGCACGCTTTGCTGCGGTCGGGTCGCTGTTTACGAGAGCGAAGAGCACCACGTTGGTGTCGGAACGAACGTCGGAATCCTTACCTTCGTCGTTGAACTCTTCGCCAGCGGTCAACTGGAAGTCCACGTTGGCGTTTCCCGCAATGGTTTCCTGAATGGTGTTAACCTTACGCTTTCCGCCGAAACCCGCGAAACCGTCAGCGATGTAACGGGTAGCCGCAAAGTGGCGGATGTCGAAAGATGTGTGCACCACGTCGGTTTCGTTCTCTTCTGCGGTACGGGACTTGTCGTAGTAGTCGCTCTTGGATGCGTTGCGGTCGAAGCACACAACGAATGCATCAGACTTCAAGTCAGACTTACGAACGTCCGTCTTGTCCACCTGTTCGCCATAAGGACGCACGAAGTGAACGTGTCCGCCGTTGTTCAGCACGGCACGGGTAGCGTACATACCCATGTTCCACTTGGGCTGGTTGAAGCCAAGTCCAAGGATAGAATCCTGATTTGCCGTATTGGTGATTTTCAGGATTTTGTTGAATTCGCCCTTCGGTGAATAGCCAACGACACCGCCGATTAGAGCGGGGTTATCAATGAAAGAATACCCTGAATTGTCTTCAATCTTGATGGCAACACCTGGACTACCTTTTCTAGCCATAATACCCTCATTTGGTCATTACTCATCATAAAGTTTATGTAGTGGCCACAATTTTGAAAAAAAATCCTCCGATTGACCCTTGCCGGGTATGTGGCAAAAATGTATCTTAATGGTAAAAACCAGAGGCAATATGAGAAAATTCAGTACGAATCTGCATTGCATTGCAAAGTTAATTGGGTTGATGGGGATATTGAAGGACTTTTTCGATGACACGGAGAAATTGAAGAAATTATACCGAGTTCTCATGGGTGGACTGATTGCCTATATTATCGGAAAGACCGCCTACATGTCGTACAAGGTGTTCAAGCAGGGATTCGTCAAGGAAATTCACCGTCGAATAGATGGCGACGGGGAAAACGAGAGTGACTATCCGTCGCCCGAAGCTGACCCTGAATTTGACGGAGGAGACCGAGAAAATTATGAAGAATAGCACCGAGAGAACGGCACCTCTAATTAAAGTAGACTTTAAGACCCTTGATGAATGGAAGAAGTATGGCTTGCGGGAGAAACTCGCATGGCTCAGACACGTGTTCCACGACAATGTCGGTAACATCAAGGGAATGGTTAACGACAACATTGTTGACCTGTTGGATGTCCTGCATGCTGCCACCGAACAGGGAACCATTTACCGAAAGCTGGTAGACCTAGGTCAAATCACGATGTCGTCAAACAAGTTCCTGTCGAGCATGGAGGAAATCCTGACGAAGGAAACCCGTATCGCCAGTAACCAGTACGACTATATCCTGAAGTGGGTCCATGCAACTAACGTCGAGGACGACCTGTTCATCAACGATGTTAGTATCAACTCCGATATCGTCAGGAAGTTCGCAGAGAACATCAAGAAGATTTCAGAAAGCGGTGCGTTCAAAATCAAGAAGATGGAGTACGAACCGAAGTCCAAGAGCGCTGGGCATGACGTAGCCGTAAACTACCTCCTCGAATACACGGGTGACGTGGAATTTGGAAAAGGCATAGAAGTCTTCGTCCACTGCTCTTACTTCAATACTACTGACAAGACCAGCAATTCACTGAACATGCCCCCAAAGGGCTCGTTCCTTGTCGCAATCAATGTCAACGGAGATAACGCACCGCTTGTCGACAATTTGGAAAACAACGGTGACGGAGGATGCTTTGACATCTACCGTTCTATGCTCATGGTCGCATTGCAGAATTATGTGCACAGTTTGGATGTTGCTAACAACTTCGTTAAGCTTGACCCGTACGGTGACCTCAGGGCGACATCTAGGCGTATCGTTCCGTTCAACATCAACAACTTCGACAAGGAGTCTGTCATCAAGGAAATGAAGAAATGCCTTAAATCGGGCAGACGCCGTGGTTACCTATTCATGGGCGACCCTGGCACAGGCAAGACCGAGTCCATCCAGAAACTGTTGGAACAGTTTACCGACCTTCCTGTGTTCTGGGTTGACAGCTCGTCTCTGAGTTCCTACACTGCTATCCACGAGGTGTTCAAAACCCTGCACTACTTCCCGAAGTCCATCTGTGTGTTCGACGATGTTGACGCACTGGACCTCACTGCCAAGTCTGACAAGACCACTGCGTTCATCGAGTGTATGGACTGCAAGGATGACAGCCTTGCGTACAACGGAATTGTCATCATGACGGTAAACGAGCCGACACGAGTGCATTCGTCCATCAAGTCCAGACCTGGCCGCATAGACAAGATTATCTACATCAAGAACCCAGACAGCATTGATGTTGTATACGATGTCATCAATCAGAGATACATCAAGGAGAACCTCCCTATGCCGTCCAAGTTCAGCATGACGAACAA
>JAEIGA010000860.1_pt1 | contig 45064 bp, 74 predicted proteins | sample 9270691 | NCBI WGS metagenome assembly JAEIGA01 (sample SAMN17057246, study PRJNA624740) | gut metagenome | biome: biome; isolation source: fecal sample | host: Bos grunniens | place: China: Xizang | collected 2019
CTCAACTTGCGAAAAAACGCCAAATACTACGGTTATTGACATAAGTCAAAAAAGGGGGTGAAAAAATGGCAATCGGCAACAGAGGCGGACGCCCAAGAAAAGTTGTCGCCATATCTACGGGACGGATTGGCAAGAAAGAACGACTTGCGCGGCAACAGCAGGAGGAAATGATAAAGATTGACCGTAACGGGCTGGAAATCGAAGTTCCGGCATGGCTGACAGAGCAAGGGCGAGAGGAATATATCCGTGTGGTTCGGGAGTCAGGAAAAGTTCCGTTCCTGGATAACCTTGATCGTCATTTTGTGGCTATGTATGCGGATGCGTATGACAGGTATATCGAGGCGGCAAAACAGCTGCACAAATACGGCGATGTTTTGAAGCTGGAAACAGGGCTGGCGGAATCGCCATTCCTGCGGGTAATGAAGAAAGCCGAAGATACCATCTTCCGTTGTTCTCGTGTCCTTGGGCTGGCAACGACCGACAGGCTGCGGCTTATCGCACCCAAGGTGGAGCCGGAGAAGGCAGAGAACAAGTATTTGAAGTTCTTGAAGGCGTGAGCGTGAGGATATGAAGAAAGTCGCTGACAGAACAACTGCATATGCGAAACTGATTGTCAGCGGCAAGCGGATTTGTGGCCGTGCAGAATATCTGGCGTGCAAGCGGCATCTGGACGACATGGCAAACAAGGGATTTGAGTATGTGTTTGATGTCGCAGAGGCAGAGCGGCATATAGATATCGCTAACCAGCTGACAATAGGAGAGGGCGTTGAAGCTAAACCGCTTCGCCTGCGTGGTTTCCAGTCCTTCATCATCGGGAGTATATGCGGATGGCGGAAGAAACGGACAAAGATTTTACGTTTCCGTGAAGCATATATCCAGATGGGGAGGCAAAACGGGAAGTCATTCTTGGCAGGTGAGTTGTGCAATGATAGGGCAACGTTCTCTGGGTATCAGCGAGGCCGGATATTCTGTACTGCAACAAAGCAAGACCAGGCGAATATCGTTTGGGATGAAGTGGACAAATTCATCGAATCCGACAGGGACTTGATGGGGCTGTACAAGATTCGAAAATACGACCGCACGATAACAAGTCTTGTCACGGGCACGACGATAAAAGCCATTGGCAGGGACACGAAAAGCGCAGATGGATTCCGGTCTATCCTTGCAATCGTAGACGAATACCACGCGCATACGACGAACCAGATGTATAAACTCATGCAGGATGGGCAGATTGCCGTGGATAATGCGCTGACGCTTGCAATTACGACGGCTGGATTTAATCTGAATGGCCCGTGTTATGAGCATTATAAGTTTTGTAAACAGGTCTTGTCTGGGAATATTCAGAAGAATTCACTGTTTATTTATATCGCGGAACTAGACAAAGACGACGATATCTGGGACGCGAAGAACTGGGCGAAAGCGAATCCGTTGCAACTATGGGAAAACGATGAGACGATTGACGGCGCAAAGCTGGCACGAATGGCAGAGAAAGCGATTGATGCGAAGGAGAAACAGGGCGATGAACTTGTAAACTTCCTCACCAAATCGCTCAATCAATGGGTGACGTTCACAGGCGGTGCGCTCTTGGACATGGACAAATGGCACGAATGCGGAAGTGACCGAACGTTGCAGGATATGCGTGGGAAAGATTGCTATCTTGGGATAGATCTTTCCAGCGGCGGCGACTTGACTTCCATCGCTCTTGTTTTTCCGCTCGATAATAACAAGGTTTATGTGTGGAGTCATAGTTATATGCCGGAACTGCGATTGCAGGAGCATATCAAGACTGACGACGCGCCATATGGCGTTTGGGCAGGGCAGGGACTGATAACGCTAACGTCAGACATGTACGGCATCAAGACCGACTACAAGCATATCGTGGCGGACTTGGCAGAGGTTATCAAGCTGTATGGCTTGAACGTGCTGGAATGCGGATATGATAACCACAACGCCGCAACCTTCCTTGCAGATCTAGAGGCTGTATTGGATTGCAATTTGACGGAAATCAAGCAATCTGCTAGAAGTCTTAATGATGCGACCGTTGATTTCCAGTTGACCGTAAAGGCAGGGCTTGTTGAGTATGACAAGAGCAATTCACTTTTAACGTGGAGCGCCGTCAATGCGACAATATCACAGCCGAACAGCTTCGGGGAAATCAAGATAGACAAAATGACGCAAACAAAGAGAATCGACCCGATAGACGCAATTATCGACGCTTGGAAGTTGCATTTCCTGAACAAAAAGGAAGTAAACTTCGACGCGGCTGCAGATGAGTGGTTGAAACAGATGGGAGGTGATGATTGATGAATTTGTGGGATAAGGTTAGAGGCGTATTCAAGAATGACGCGCAGACCTATAAAATGAGCGACATTATAGAGCTTTTCAGCGGGAAGGCTGGAACTTATACGGCAGATATTTCCGAGGTTACATATTTTACGTGCATGAAAGTGTTGAGCGAATCACTTGGGAAAATACCTGTGTATTTGATGGACGCGAACAAAAACCGAATAGATCATGATACCATGCACGTTCTTGGAGTGTCACCGAATTCCGTAATGACACCGCTTCAGTTCTTCACGACAATGGAGTATTTCAGGAATCATTATGGGAATGGCTACGCATATACAGAACGGGAGAGAGGAAAGTTAAAAGGGCTTCATATTCTAAATCCAAGACGGATACAGGTATGGGTGAACAATCTCGATGAATTCCCTATGTGGCGGTACTATTACAAGTACGACGCGAACGGGCACGAATATTTCATCCATCCCGAAGATATCCTGCATGTTCGCTCGTGGATAACAGAGGAAACGGGACTGGTTGGAAAGTCTGTCCGCGAGATTCTTGCAGATTCCATGGCCGGAAACAAGGAAAGCCAAACATACCTAAACGACCTTTACAAGAACGGCATGACGGCATCTGCTGTTGTGAAGTATATCGGCGACTTGTCGGAAGACAGGAGGCAGAAAGTCATTGAGGTTATTGAGCGCCAGATAAGCAACAGCAAGTCTAAAATGTTCTCGATCCCGTTCGGCTGGGACGTGCAGCCGCTCAATATGAAACTGACGGATTCGCAGTTTTATGAACTGAAGAAATATAATGCCTTGCAGATAGCGGCGGCGTTTGGACTGTCGCCAGACCATTTGAATGATTATACTAAGTCTAGCTACAACAACAGCGCAATGCAGAATCTGCAATTTTATGTCAATACACTGCTGTACAATATCACGCTTTACGAGCAGGAAATGAACCGGAAGTTATTGACACGGAAGGAGCAGGATAGCGGGCTGGGGTACAAGTTCAACGTCTGGACAATTCTTCGCGGCGACCCGACACAGCAGGCAGACGTGCTGCAGAAAATGACACAATCGGCAATTTACAGCGTGAACGAAGCAAGGAACAAGTTGGATTTGCCTCCGTGCGAGAATGGAGACGTGCACATGGTGAACGGCTCTTATGTGAAGTTGGAAGAGATTGGCAAAGCGTACATGAAGGGAAGTGAATACATTGTTGAAAATCAAGAACAAGAGTGATACAAGCGCAGAAATATATATTAGCGGCGATATTGTCGACGACGCAGAAGGCGATTTTCTTGCAAATGCGTGGGGCGTAGAGAATGGCTACGAATGGCCGTCAAAAATCAAACAGCAGCTGGATTCGCTGAAGGGTAAGGACTTGACCATCTACATCAATTCCGACGGAGGCATGGTATCCGCAGGGGTTGCAATGGCCAACATGATCGCGAGGCATGACGGGCACACGACCGCCATTGTTGACGGGTGGTGCTGCAGTATTGCCACGCAGATTTTCTTTTCGGCTGATACTCTGAAAATGCCGTCAAATGCATACCTGATGATTCACAAACCGACGGTTTCCGTGAGTGGTGACGCAAACGCCATGCGGAAGGCGGCAGAAATTCTCGACGTGCTGCAGGACGGGCTGGAAACGACATACCGAAAAGCCGCGCGGGAGGATGTGTCAGATGATTACATCCATGACCTTGTGAACGTGGAAACATGGTTCACGGGCGAGGAAGCGGCGAAGATTTTCGATATTGACGTTCTTGATCCATCGGATGCGGTTGCGTGCGCGGGAAAAAGGCCATTGAACTTCTTCAAGGCACCGAAAGACCTGCATTTCTCGGCGCGTGACAAGCCGCCTGATGTGGATATTGTTGATAATCATGTGGATAAATACAAGGCAGAGGTTGCCTTGGCACTCGCGAAAGGAGCGATAGCGAAATGAAAAGAAGTGACGAAATCAGGAAGTCCATTGACGAACTGTCGGCAAAGATCGAGGGTTTGCAGCAGGCAGAGGACTATGTAGAGGCCGCAAAATGGAGCGGGGAACTTACGGCGCTTGTCGACCAGTTCAAGGCGGCGAAGGCCGTAGAGGAACTTGATTTGCAGGACATGGCGAGAGGGATTCCCGCTCCGACGGCTAGCAATGAGAGTGAAGCAGAACTTGCCCGCAAGGCGTTTAACAAACTCGTTCGGCGCAGCCGCCCCACAGACGAGGAAATGGACGCATACAAGAATGTAACGAACACGACCGGAAATCCTGGCACGCCGGGACAGATTGAGGCCGTGTCGGCGCGTGGCGGTTACCTTGTTCCGACAGAACAGATGATGCAGATTCAGGACTTGCGCAACGAGTTTACACAGTTGCGCAACTACGTCACCGTTCGCTCTACTGCGTACACGTCCGGAACGTGGCCGACGATTAGCGACCAGAATCTTGTGTTTACGGCATTTGATGAGTTGACGGATATTGCGGAAGACGACATTGAGTTCGGGCAGGCCTCCTATTCGGTGTCTGACAAGGGGCTTATCATCCCGGTGTCTAACCAGCTCATTGACGACGCAAGCGCGGACATTATCGACATTTGCGGCAGGGAGTTGGCATTGGCTGCGGTTCGTAGCGAGAACACTGCAATCCTCGGTCATTTGAGCACCCTCGCGGGAACTGGCGGTGCAAGCGCTACCACGATATCCTCTCACAAAGCGCTCAATACGGCGCTGTTTAAAGACCTGAGCCGCAAATACTACAACGGCGCGAAGATTTACACGAACCAGAGTGGGTTCCTGTTCCTGGCGAATCTGGACGACGGGAATAACAGGCCGCTGTTTGTGCCGGACGTAACACAGCCCGACAGGTACACGTATCGCGGCAAAGAAATCGTGGTCATTGAAGATTCTCTCCTGCAGAACATCACTGTGGCTGGAAGTGGCAGCAGTTCCACGGATTATGCACCGTTCTTCATCGGTGACTTGAAATCCTATGTATGGATGTTCGAGAGGCAGGGAATGGAACTTGCAATTTCTACTGAGTACCTGTGGAGGAAGTACGGGACAGCGCTTCGCGGCGTGATTCGCTTCGGCACGATTGTCTATGATTCTTCTGCGATGATTGCGCGGAAGGTGCAGCTGTCGTGATCGCGCTGGCAGACGTAAAAGGGTATCTTCGTATCGACAACGACTATGAGGATTCCCTTCTCGCGCAGTGCATGACGGCGGCGGACAGCTACCTTGCGGGAGCAGTTGACAACTATGCCACACGCTACGAGGCAGACAATGGATTCGTAGCGGAGGCCGATATGGTCAAGATGGCACTTGTCAGCGAATTCTTCCGCAACCGCGACCCGTCGAATGACGGCAGGCATGTTTTCCCATATTTCATCCAAGCAGCAATCTTGCATTTGCAAACGGCAGGTGATGCAGAATGATAACACAGGGGAGCGCAATGCGCACGACAATCGACGATTTAAGCGAGAGAATTGCCATTGTCTACCGTGTGAGGGCGAGAAATTCCTGTGGAGATATCATAGATGGAAATGAAATCGTTCGTTGCACTGTCTGGGCGAAGATTCTCCCGACCAGCACCACCACAGAGACGGATGGAATAGAGCGCAAAGCCGCCGTGTCGTATAGAATCATTGTGCGATATAACCGCGATATTTTGCCGGATGATGAAATCCTCTGGAACGGGAAAAGACTGATTCAGACCGCCACGCCGTATGACGCAGAAAGCCGCCACGTCTGGACGGTCTTGGAATGCCGGGAGGCGGTGCAGGATGGGAAAGCACAACCATTATCGGGATAAGGGTTTCAGCCGTGGGAGCATGAGCGCAGGGAGAGTCGAACAAGATTTGCGTGAACTTGGGGAGCATGTTTTAGAAGCGGCAAAGAAAGCTTTGGAAACAGGCGTGAATGACGTTGTGGCGGATGCAAAAAGCCGTTGTCCTGAATATAAAGGGCACAACAAGAACGGGAAAATCTACATGATGAAGGGTGTTTCGCCTGGTGCTTTGAGAGATTCCATTAAGGCGACACCGAACGCAGGGAAAACCGTTTACAAAATTTCAGCGGATGCGAAAAGCGAAGACGGATTCTTGTACGGGCAGATTGTAGAGTTTTCGCCACGGGTCAACAAGCCGTTTCTTTATCCGGCACTGGAAGCGAAAAGGAATAGCGTTGCAGAGAGTATTTTGAATGCGGTAAGGATTGCAGTAATCAAGGGGGGATAGCGTGGAGACAATTGCACTCGAGGAGGCGGTTTATACTGCTATGGCGGGCGATATGTCCTTGGTAGCGTTGTTGCCGAACGGAGCGGAATCCATATTCCATCTACAGGCACCTAGCGACACCGTGACACGCTATCCTGCCATTGTTTACTCGCCAATATCGGACGTTCCTGCCTTGTCGGTGGATGATTTTGAGGTGGCGCATAGGGTAACTATCAGGCTTCATGTTTTGACGCTTGACGGGCAATATAGCGCGATTCAGAGGCATATTCACAGAATCATGCAGGGACTTGGGTTTGTGCGAGTGCAGACTATGCCGTATCGAGAGGACGGCGAAATTGTTTTGATTACCGATTACAAAATAGGGGTGACAAGCTAATGGCAACAGTAGGACTGAAAAACCTGTACTATGCCACGGTGACGGCTGATGATACCAGTTCGACAACGTATGGCAGTCCGACGCGTCTGGCCGGAGCGATAAGCGTGGATATCAATCCGTCGAATTCTTCGGCGACCTTGTACGGCGATGACGCGCCGTTTGCGACGGATACGAGCATGACGGATATCGTGGTCACGATTGAGGCGGCAGAGATTTCCACGGCAAACTATAACGCGCTTTTGGGGCACACGGGAGGCGTTGCGAAGGCGTCGGACGTTGCGCCGTATGTCGCGCTTCTGTTCGAGTCGCAGAAGCACGACGGACAGACGAGATACGTGAAACTTTATAAGGGTAAGTTCACGGAATCACAAGAGACGTACCAGACAAAAGGCGAATCTGTGGAGTTTACGACACCGAAACTGGAAGGCCATTTTGTGGCGCGGCAGTCGGACGGAGCCTGGAAGATTATCCAGGACGCAGCCGCAGGGGATTCGACCTGGTATAGTTCCGTTTGAGTCAAATTGAGTCAAAGAAAAAGTGGGAGGGCAGAAATATGTATCGCGTATTTCTGCCTTTTTTGAAAGGAGAATCATGATGGACACACCGAAAATCACACTGGTAAACGGCAAAGAAATCACTCTTGCGAGGCCGACCATGAAGACGTGGAGGCTTGTTGCTGAATATGATGAAATCGACAAGAGCGAGTGGGGATTGGCAAAACTCATGACAGAGCATGCGCGTATGATCGCGGAAATGTACGGAATTGAATCCGAGGATGAAATAGATCCGGCGGATGTTTTGCCGGGATATATTGCGGCAGCAACGTATGTAATTAACATTGCAAACGAGAAACTCAACAAACTCCCAAACGAAAAACCGGAGAAGGCAAAGGAGTAAGGCTTTCTCCGTACGAGAATATCTTGAGTTTGTACGCAAAATATCAAGAGGCGTATGGATGGACAATTCGAGAAATCGACGATACCGACATGATGATTTTGCTAGACCAGCTGATTGTTTTGACGAAGAAAAGCGAAAAAAAGGATAAGTCAACGTATATCGAAAACGTGCTGTGAGGTGATGAAATGGCAAAAGGGGACGCGATGGGGAAGGAAGTAAGTTCGCTTTATATTTCCCTTGGTCTGAATATCGCAGACTTGGAACAAGGGTTCAAAGTTGCAGGGCAGACAGTAAAACAGGCGATTTCACGCCTCAACAGCGAAGCAACACAAATCAAACTCCGTGCAGATATCGACGTGACACGTTTGGAGGCTGCAGGGAAGCACGTTGAAGCGCTGAAAGCCCGTGAAAAGGCGCTCAATGACGAACTGGCAGTGCAGCAGAAGAAATTAGAACTTCTGAATCGTGCGTATGAAGCGAATGCGAAGAACTTTGGAGCAGACCACGCTTTAACGCGTGGCGTTGATACGAAACGGCTGTATCAGACGCGGGACATTGAGCGATTGAAAGCGCAGATTGCCGCACTGAATGCAGAACTTGGAAAGACAGAAGTAAAGTCTGTTAGTGCGTTCGGGAAGCTGAAAGCAGAAGCGGCGAAAGCGAATGGGTCGATAAAGGGCATGGTTTCGTCCATCGGTGCTGTCAATGCAAAGATAGCGGCTGTATCGGGTGCGATTGCCGGAGGCTATGGCATTTTTGCGATGACCGATAAGGCGATGAATGCGGGAAATGATTTATACAAACTTTCGACGCGGCTTCACACAACAACCGCAGAAGCAGGAAAACTGCAAAAAGTTTTCAAGCTTGCTGGCGTTGATATAAACTCCGTGATTCCTCTGTTTGCAAGGATTGACAAGCAGGCGCTTGCAACGGGAAAAAGCGAGAATTCCATGGCGCAGGCCATGCGGGAGTTCGGCTTTACACTGACAGACAGCCAAGGCAATCTGTTGTCGTATGAGCAACAGTTGGAGCAGTTGGCAAAAGCGTATGGGAGGGCGGTTGAATCTGGAAAAGAAGCGGAGTTTGTTACCAATGTTCTGGGGGCTCGTGGGGCTGGACTGGTTCCGCTGTTACAGGATTATGCAACAAATCTTGAAATTATCAGCAGAGTAAAAGCAACTGGATTGTTAAATCCCAAAGAGGCGCATGAACTGTATATTGAGTGGCAGGCCATGCAGATGCAGATGGGGCAATTGACTGGCGCGATAGGTCAAGCCATGCTGCCAGTCGCAAAAGAGTTAATGCCGCAGATTACAGATGGTTTTAAAGAGTTTGCGCTGCTAATCAAAGATAATAAGGATTCTATCGTGGAATTCGGGTCTGTAGCTGGAAGCGCGGTCGGTGGCCTCGCGTCTGCCGTTGTGAAGCTGACATCCTTGCTAGGTGATTTAAAAAAGGGGTTTGGTGACCTGACAGGTGTCGCAAATGATATTGCAGTCTTAAAAGATAACGGTTTCAAAGACCACTTGGAACTTGGAAAAAACATGGGGGCAATATCTGGCGGCGCTCTAGGGGCTGCCTTTGGCGGCGCTCCTGGAGGAATCTTGGGGGCATTGCTTGGCGCTAATGTCGGAGAGGATATCTTTGCCAAAGTTGCAAAGGGACTTACTCCGAAAGAAACTCTTGATTACTACCAGAAACGTCATGATTTGTTGGAGCGGGAGAAAAAGGCTTTTGCCGACTATAACAAGCAGGTGGAAGAAAACAAGAAAAAGACTGGCACAACGGCGGCGCCGGACACGGAAGCACTTGCGAAACAAGCAAAAGCACTCCAAACACAAAAGAGACTGGAGCAGGAGTTATCGCAGGCGACAACAACGAAACTCCGTGAACAGCTGGAAGCAATTCGCGAAAAGGTCAGGGAATCTATCGCAGCAGGGAAAGACGAAGCTGACGCATGGATAAAAGCGGAAGCGGAAATCACGAAAGCCGTCAAGGGGGCAATGGAGGAAGCGCAGAAAGCGAATGAAGAACTCGAAAAGAGCATCTATTCATTGTCGCATAGTGACCTGCAAAACAACCTGCACGGCGTTGAAAGCGCGGCGAAAGCCATGCTGGCACGTGGAGCAGACCCAAATCTTGTTGCGCGGGAGGCCGAACTGAAACAGGCTGAGATTGTCCGGCAGTTCAATGACGAAACAGCCGCGTATCTGGATAGCATCTACGAGAATTCCCTGCAACAGCGTCTGAACCAGATTGAGCGGGAAAAACAAGCGTGGATAAAGAAAGGGCTGGATGAAGTCCGAGCCACGCAGGCCGCAGAACAGCAGAAAAGATCTGCGATGAATGACAGTGTAAAGAACATGTTCACGTCACAAAAGAAATACTTGCAAATATATCGTCAAGCCATGATGGGGAATATCGGCGGGAACGGTGTGAATGTGTATGATTTCGGACTGTCGGAACAGCAGAAGAAGCAGAACGCCATCAACGCGATCCGGCGGCAGATGATGAAAGAGGCCGGAGTCAGCCCGAACGAAATGACCGACATGAAGGAAATCACTGGATTTCTGAATGCGCTAAAGGAAGCTGAAAACTGGGGCTTGTCTCTCATTCGTGACGGCGGGAACTTTGCAGGAGGCGAAGGAACTGCGGCTATCCATGACGCAATGGTAGACGCGAATGGACAGATTGAGTCGCTGTTAGGTGACGTGAGTTCTCGAATGCCGGACATTTCGACGACGCTGTCTGGAATCCTTGACGCTGTGCAGAATCAGCAACCGCCTTCCATCAATGTCTCACCGTCCATCAACGTCGATTTGGGTGGAGCGTATGTGTTCGACGACAACATGAAACAACAGCTGACAAATGACATTGCGACAGAGGTTGCAAACGGCGTGCGGGATGCTGTGGCGAACGCGACAAGTCGCTTGAATACCAGCTACGCGGGGTGATGATATGGCAAAGATAAAGATAAACGATATTGAATCGTTCCGTCGTCCGGAGAGTTTTTCCGTTGTGCCGGACGACAGGCTTGAAAGAATCCCCGTGATGAATGGCGTAGTAGTGCAGGATGCAGGATATGTTGAAGATGGGGATATCATCCAGCTGGAAGCGATGTTCGGCAGTGAAGAAATGGACGAAATCCTTGGCTTGTGGAAAGACCGTGAGAAGGTGACGCTGACAGATGAAGCGGAGCGAACCTATGGCAACTTGATTATGAACATTAAAGAACTGAAATACGTTCCAAGGTTTCCTGATTATGTTTTTATAACGATGGAACTTTGGAAATGCGGCGACAGCGTGATAGGAGGAAACGGAAATGGCTAACTCATACATCAATGTTTACAAGGGATCGGTCACGGCAGGGGCGACAGATGGGACGTGCGTATCTACTGACGGAGTATATACGGAACCTATCTCGGTCACGCTGAACGCGACAAACAACGAGACGAAGAAAATCAAGTTGGCGATTCGTTGCGAAACTGGGTTTACAACCGTGGGCGACACGACGATAACCGACGTGAACGACCGGAACGACCGCTGGAAACTGTGCCTCACGGAAAATGGGACGTATACAGACACCTTAACGATCTCCACTGTAATTGATGCGACGAATACAATTTTCTGGGCGCAGGCATCGTCAGCAGACACGGAAACACCGACCGCAGACAGGAGCGTATCTTTTGCCGTTGTGGCGACAATCGCGGCAGTATAAAAGGGGGTGCCGTCTGTGTCAATGTTACTGCGAAAAGAATTAAAGGCATGGTTGCCGTTCGATGATTCCGCGACGTTTGATGTTATGGGGAACACATGGACGGCATACGGAACACCGACCATATCGTCAACCAATGCGTTCCATGGAAATGCCCTGCAGCTGGATGGAAACAGCTATATCAAAACGTCCGTGGAGTTGGGCGGTAGGGATTTCGGGATAGACTGCTGGGTGTATGTAGACCCGTCCACGCCAGGCAATGGCAGGATTTTCTCGGTTGTCAATCCAGATAATGGATATTTTATGGTGTCTGTCAGGAAGAGCAACAGTTTTCCGAATTATTTCGAGGTCTGGACCAATTCAAGCGCCGACGTAAGCATAGATAGTGGGTATAGTGTATATGTTGCAAAAAACGCCATGGGGCAATTAGTGCATATTACGCTTGTGTACCAATACGATTCGAAATATATGCGTTTGTATGTCGGGACGAACAACAACTATAGGTCGGCAGTTGCACAGTTTGACCGCCGCACATTTGATATCGCTGTCGGAGCAAAACTGAACGGCTCGCAGGGACTCATTGGCACGATTGACGAACTGCGGATATATGACGGAGTATATTTCTACGGAATCCCTGATGCTACCACGTATGATAGCATACGGATGACGTGCGACCTGTCCAGAAAGGTTAGTGTTCCGGCGCAGGAATGGCGGTACGAAAATCCGGGGACGGCAGACCTGTTGACGATATCAGGAACAACCGTCAACGCAACTGCAACACAATCTATCACGCACATGGCGTTCTACCAAACGGAACAGGCAAAGTGTTTTGATATCCCGTCAACGTCGGAAATCTGGATGAAGTTTGACGTGTATTTTGACGGGATAAACCGTTGGCGCGCATATAATGGTGGTACGAACGGGACAACTGGTGTAACAGCGCAAACAAGCGGCTACATTGAGTCGTTTGTGAATGGTAATAATTCTGTGTGGAGTTCTCCGAAGGCCGCCAAAATCAACACACTGCAAACAATCCTCCTGCACATGATTTCCGGTGCATCTGCAGGTGTGGTGGAAGCGTGGAGCGTTGTCAGTGGGCAACGAGAGTTCCTTGGGACGTACACAGGGAACGTTAACCAGGGGCAGGCATTCTCGGATATTTACCTGCAGTCTGACGGCGCAGGAACGTTGTTTTCTAACGTTATAATCTCGAACACGGAAATAGGGTTCGACGAAAGAAGCCATTTCTCCGAAACTCTGTCGCTTGACGTGGAACGGAGGCCGCGCAGGACGTTCACGGTTTCCGTGGATGCAGAGAGAACCCTTACATCTGCAACGCAAACAGTCAGATTGTCGTTGGACACTGTGAGAAACAGCATGGTTTCTATTTTGTCGTTCGAGGACGTGGACAGGACGGTAATATGGACACCGAAAGAAATGTTTCTGAAGTCGTGGCTGAGATTCGACACGTCGCCGACGAAAGACGAATTCCGTAATTCTGAGTTTGGGTACGGAGACACTGCGCCGACAATTACAACAATCAACGGGATAGGTGGTCACGCACTTGTGCTTGACGGGTATGGTGACATTGAGGGGCATATTTTGGGGTTCGCAGGCCGGAGTTTTGCCATTGATTTTTGGGTACGGATTGATTCGTCGGTGTGTACTGATTGTGATGTTCTATTTTCTGCTTATTACATAGAACTGTCGTGGAAGTCGCCAAATGAACTCATATTTAAAACAGATCCGACAGGATACGGACACGGATTGTCAGTATGGAACGAGACAAACGGCATCGAATTTTCTGCTGACGTGTGGAATCATGTTGCAATCGAATACACATTCCACGATTTTACAACAGCTAGCGACGGATGCATTGCGGAACTATATGTAAACGGGACAAAAGTTGCAACGCATGATTGCCCGCCGTACCGTCGGAGTGATTATCTCGGAATAGTCATTGGCGGGGCGAATCTTAGTGTCAATCGTAGCCGTAGGTTCGTTGGAATGTTTGGAGAGGTTCGTTTTTACGACGGTGATACGCGCTGGAAATCAAACTTCACGCCACCGACAGCCGCAGATTATAATGCCGTGCCGACGGACAAACTGTTTTATTACACAAATCCTGGACTATCGCACAGACTTGTTGATGCATGGTATGGGCAGGGCAATGACACGCAAACAGGACTTTCTAGCGATATTTCAAGGTTTGGCGTTGCAACAGAGTTCAGCTTTGTGCAAACGTGTATAATGTCGAATCCGACGAGGGATTTTTGGATTTCGTTTGATGTCTGTCTCACACGACAAAAAAGCGCGTATCTATGTTGTTTGACATATCAGAACGCAGACGGAAACGAAAACACGCCTTTCGACAAATACGAAGCGTGGTGGCGTTCCGGGATTTATCTGGGATGGTCAAGCAGTGGGCATTTCAACGTCTATCTCGCTGATTGGCAGGAAAATCGTGATGGATCGCTTATTGAATATTTAGGGTTGCCTTATACTAAAGTAAGCACAGGATTGCAGATACAGCCGAATCAGCGGTACAGGATTTGCTTGCATATGCTCTCTGGAAGTTCTGGCCTGATGGAATGCTGGGTGGACGGAAGTCATTACTCATATAGCGGATCTGTTCATGACGGAATGCTCTTTTCTGATTTTTTGGCGTGGTATCTGGAAGAGTTTTTTGAAGAGAAAACATCTGCGACCGACAAAGCCCAGCCGTTATTATCAAACATCATCGTTTCGAATCATCCATTGACCTATACCGATAATGTTACGACATACGATTCATTCCGTGATGTACATGTGACTGCCAATGTGGATTTGGACTCGATTCGGCGTGTGACGAACGACAACAGGATGGCTGTTGATATGATGGCCGAGAGAATACTGCATATCACGGAAACGCTGGACAGTGACACAGAGCGCAAGATAACGAACGTGGTTGAGACGGAGCCATTTGACACGGAAAGACAGATATGCACGACGCAAAGCCCTGTCGTGGACACCGAAAGAGCGCTGATGAATACGGTTGAGTTTGATGTCGATACGTGGAGAAAGATCCCGCATCGACTTATCATCAACCGGAGCACCAGAGAAGCAGGGCGGAGGTTTGTTTTGTAGGGAGGTGATGGCATGGCAGGAGAGAACAACAAAGGAATCCAGTCTGTCACAGTCTCTATCGCTGAACAGCAGATTACGGACAACGTGACGATTGTCCATGCAGGAAACATTGACATCATGGAGGCGGTGGAAGGCGAAATCTATGACTACCACTTTTCGATGCGTGTTGAGAGTACGGAAAAGCAGGGAATCATGCAGACGTGCCATCTATGCAGTGACATAGATGAGGCGCTTTATCGGCAGATTGAGTATAAAGTTGATGAAAACAATTATGCGTGGCCGACAGAATATAACCAGATGTATAATCAGGCGGTTGAGGAGAATCCCGAAAAAACACTGAACAAAATGCCTGTTGCTCCGGCATCGGAACACATGGCAAAGATTGCTGAGGCGATTGGGAAGAGCGTGATTTGGCAGTGCGATGATTGGATTAGCACGATGGACGTTGAGAACCAAGGCGGGAGCACGTATGCCAGCCTTATCAGCGAGCTGGTTGGATGGAGCGCCAGAGTTCCGCGAATGATGATTAACTGCTATATCCGTAGCGACGGTGTTCATGTTGTCCAGCGTGGCCACGAAACAAACACAATCGACTTGACGCAATACAGTTTTTCCCTGCCGAAAATTAAGAAAAAGATTGTGCGGACGACGTGGGGGAGCACACCGTGGAGCAAGACGAACGTAACGACGAAGTATAAGCATTGGAGCGAATTTATTCAGGAACCTGCTGATTTTGGGGGCGGGGACGGCGAAGATGATGGGAGCAGAACAACAAGGAACAGTGAGGGGCTTGTTGAGGAAACAATAGAGGAATCCGACAGCGGGAAAATCGTGACGCACTATACCTATGCAACGGGGCCGAATGGAGAAAAATATCTGGAAACCGAAGTGCAAGAAAAGTACGAGCGCGATTCCTACGGCATATTAGAGCACGTTGATACCATCACGACAACTCACAAAATGGTCAGCGCGACACAATCACATGTTTTCGCTCAGAGCGAAGATGACAGCTATCTCGGAAGCACGGTCTCAACAAATAACTTTGATGATAGAGCGACACCGTACACGCGTGGAGGCAGAGGGCAAGGCGGAACGATGTCACGTGGGGCGTATTTGTATTCGATGGGGATTGGAATGCTTGTCTACGACGAAAACGGAAATGTTTACAATTTGATGGAAATCGTGTACCACGATGAAGCAGTGAAAGAGCAGGGGGCAACTATACAGGGGTTGTCGTTGATTGATACAGATTTCCCAATCTACGGAAAGGAAACGCTGGAAGCGTTGACGGAGGAAATCCAATGGATGAACCGTAAAACTGAGGAAGTCGTAACATTGGATGTTTACGGTATGGAGCATCTATGCGATTTTAATGACAAGTTCACACTTTCTATTGACGGTTTTGGGGAAGGTGACGAAGGAGTTTCCGGAGAGTATTTTCTTCGTTCGAACACTGCGATTCAGACGGAAACAATCATCAATAAACAAACGCTGGAACTTGTGAGGTGGTACTGATGGCAGCAGATTTGAATGGGATGAAAAACGCAATTGAAACATATTTTATTCAAAGCGTCGAAAACATCACGCGTAACCGAAAAGCGCACAGAGCGCTGGTTTCTGGCGGGAATGTTATCATAGGAAATCGCCATTATCCATACGTTCCGGTTGTTGACCAATACTTTGATAGCGGAGATACCGTCTATGCAATCGTGACGGACAACGGCGCACAGGCGATTATAGTGGGGACATGACATGAAACACAATCAATATCCGAATGCTCGCTATATGTACGGAACGACAGTGAAATCTGTTGGGGCTGGATGCGTTGTAGACACAGATGGCAGAGTGCTGCGCATGATTGGCAACTATCCCGTAAAAGAGGGAGATGTCGTATATACAGATGGCGAGATTATGTATGGGCATGTTCCAATCCGACAGCAAGCAAAACTGCACGTATCCGCAAAAGGAATCCCTGTATATTGTTGGGGCGACCCTGATGGATACGGCGCAATCATGGGATATTTTGAGCTGAACGGTATGTATCACAGTTACGCATATAGGGCATTAAATACGCCTGTTCCGTCCCAGGTTCTGAACGACGAAAGACAATTCTTCTATGACGCTGTGTACCACAACACGACAGGAGAAAATGGGCGCTATCCAGTAGACATTGAGGTAGACGCAGATGGGGCAGGATATTATGCGGCAGTCGGAAAAACAAGTTCGGCAGATTCCGTCAAGGCGTATCATGTCGTCAATGCGATGTACACAAAAGACGGAGCGCTTGTTTCCGGCGATGTCGTGTTGGATGATTATCTTGAAATCTATCATATTTCGAAAGACGACGGAGTTTATTCGCGAACACTGATTGAGAGGATAGACCTGCATGATTATCTTCCGTCCGTGGATTATCTCGTCGAAAAGTTCAACGAATACCAATCCGAGGATTCAGTACCGACCGAAAATCCAATCCGTCTTGCCTCTCTTGTTACGCAACTGGTGGATTTTCGGTTTGTTGACAGAGATGGAAATTGGGAGATGATTCTAGCCGGTTTTGCGACGGGCAAGCTACTGGTTGATTACAAAACACAAAGTCAATACTGGTTCAGCCGAAATATAGAGATCAACTTTTCAAAAAACGTATTAGAAGAAAAGCAGGAGTGTGTAGGAAGCATTCCAATTGGAACGATTTCCGAAGGGCTTTATATTGCTGATGTGTATGCATACAAAGTAACCGTGGTAGGCAATGCAGAAGTCGTAATTACTGATGCAGACTCGCCCGACAGTAAAGATCTCCCTACGGATATATCATATCGGTTGGTGCATGTTATAGAAAAGATAAAATCAGACGGCACACGCGAAATATTGCAAAAACGAGTTAAGCGCGGCGTGTCGCGGTATGCAGACCGAAATGGCCGGGGCGCGTATCGTCTTGACACTCAAACTATAACAGGCGGAACGGGATGGACTAATTACTCAGGCGAATACAGTTATAAAGAATACCGGTTTACATCTCCGTACCATACAGACGGGGATTATAACCTTTTTGGCTGGGCGGAACCCCTCGAAGCGCATGGAACAATGTATAGCACACCGGGATTTTCAATGCATAATAGAGAAAATGAAGAGCTACCAGAAAGTGAAGACGTTGACGCAGAGCCTTTTGAGGTCAGCCTTGGAAACGGATATACTGCGATGTCGGACGGCATGCGAATCCTGTCTATTGCCGGTGTTGTAGATACTCCGTTGCCTCAGGAGACGTTGACGTATTGGGTAGAGCCAACGGTAGGGCGCGAATCATACACAGGGCTAGATGTAGAAGTAGAACCGAAAATCGAATACAACTCCCGCACAGGGCAGGTTCGAACAAACTATGCAATCCGGCATTACAGCGACGGACACACAGAGGAAACAAAAAACGATTATAGCAAGCCTTGTTTCTGCGATGCAGAAAGGCAATTCTTCTATACGTTCCCACATGTTTGCGTTGGGAAACTCAAAAACGGTTGGCTGATTGCGATACTACACGATAAACTGTATAAACTGCTGAAAGGAGATGGAAACAATGAACAAGCCGGAAACGGGCTAGTTGAGGCAGGTTATTTGTCGGTCAATTATCGGTTGAATGAGGCAAGAAACGTTAGAGGGCTGAAGTAGAAAGGATGATTCACAGATGGCGGCACAGTACACATTGACGGGAACAAAGCGCATGTATTGAAACATCGTGAGTGGTTGACAAATGCTGTCAATGCTACAGCTCCAAGTGCGGCAGGGCAGGGCTATGTGGGTACCACCACTGGCACTGCGTGGATTGATGTGGAAGTAAACATTCCCAATGAGTGCATGGTTTACGGTGCCCCGGTTTGCAGTTCGTCTAGGTTGGATGCAGGCGACTGGCTAGTGCAGCTCCCGCTCTTTGCTCACAATCAGAAGATTGGCTGTGATGACCGCAGCTGGTATTGGCTCCGCGCGGTCGCTTCGGCGTCGCGTTTCGCCTATGTCTACGGCTACGGCATTGCCGACGCCTATAATGCATCGGTTGTCTCCGTCGGCGGCGGTGGTATCCGCCCATATTTCCTTGTCCGCTGATCCGCACTCAGACAATATTGATAACAGGAGGCTCAGAAAATGGATAATGAAAATAAGACCTACACCCTCGAAATCGAGGGGCAGAACAGCACCATCACGGTAGAAAATCTCACCATGAATGGCACAAACTACGTCAGTGAAGCCAATGTGGACACTACTGAATGGCCGCCGATGTTCAAGCTGACGGCGAAGGACAGCGCAGGAAACACCACGGAAGAGCATGCACATGCCAAGCTCCTCCAGCAGGTGCAGTACGACTGGGATGGAGGCCGGTGGTATCTTGCCTTTGCGCCGGTGTCGGAGCAGGAGATCGACAATGCCAAGCAGAGGGCGAATATCGAGTATATCGCCATGATGGCAGGCATCGACCTGGATGACTGAGGAGGGAAGAACCATGCACAGCAAGAATTTTGAGAGGGTCAAGAACTACTATGACACCGGGCTTTGGAGCATCGTCAAGGTGAGGAATGCCGTGGTCAAGGGCTGGATTACGGACGCGGAGTTCCAGGAAATCACGGGAGAAGTCCTCAGCGAAATAGAGTATGACTTGGCAAATAGCAGGTGTGTCTATTGTCATAAAGCGTTGGATTCCGACGGTTCTTGCACGAACAAAAAATGTGGGGCGAATAAGTGATGGAAACTGCGATAATGTACGTGAAATTTGTTGCGCTTTGTACGCTTTCGGCTGTCAGTGAATTCCTTGGTGTCTATGATGGGCTTTTGCATGTTCTTGTTGTTTTCGCTGTGATTGACTACATCACTGGCGTTTTGCGGGGAATATCCGAACGTCGGCTGTCTTCGGAAATCGGCGCGAAAGGAATTGTCAAGAAAGTTGCTATGTTCGCGCTCGTGGGAATCGCGAATCTCATTGACATGCATATTATCGGGTCAGAGCATCTTGTCCGTTCTGCAACGCTTTGGTTCTATATTTCAAACGAAGGCGTGTCCATTCTTGAAAACTCCGTTGCTTTGGGACTTCCAGTTCCTGAAAAGCTGACGGAAGTTTTAAAGCAGATAAAGGGAAAAGGATAATGAAAAAACAGCGGTGGGAAGCACGGGAATTCTTGAAAAATGCAAGCAGAAAAAAATACGAAGCCGCTGTTTTTGAAGCGCATTTGACACCGATGCAGGAGGAAGTTTTGCATTGTTGCATACCAATGGGCATGACAGTATGCAAAGCCGCTATGGTTTTGCATTGTAGCGAAGCGACGATAAAGAAAACCCTTGGAATCGCATACGACAAGATTTCCCGAGTGTTATCTTAATCGTATACTTTGCGCCTTTCGGGATGTGAGATAATGATATTGAGGTGGTTCTTGTGTTTGTCTATTATAACCCGAATCCTCTTGGGAAATCCGTGGGTGACTGCGTGATTCGCGCAATTGCAAAGGCTACGGGACAGACCTGGGATGATGTTTACATACAAATATCGTTGCAAGGATTCAAAGACAAGAACATGCCTTCCGCAAATACCGTTTGGGGCAACTATCTCAAATCACTAGGGTTCAAGCGTCACACAATCCCGAATTCATGCCCTGATTGTTATACCGTTGCAGACTTCTGTGCAGAACACACGACAGGAACGTATATTTTAGCAACAGGCACGCACGTTATCGCAGTGATGGATGGTAAGTATTATGACGCATGGGATTCCGGGAACGAAGTCCCTGCGTATTATTTCTCGGAGGAATATAACAAATGAATTTTGGCGGTTGGGGGATGCAGTCTGGCAACCAGCAAGGGCAGTTCGTTGGAGCACAGCAACAACAGAATGGGAATTCCATGATTGTGTTCATTAATGACGATTCTATCGTTGCATCATATCCCGTTGCGCTAGGGTATACCGTTGCGTTGATTAACGTGAACGACCCGAACGACGGAAAAATGTTCATAAAGAGCGTTGATGCGAATGGTATGCAGAATCAGACGAGGGTGTTTTCATTGAAAGAAGTCACGCCACGGATGCAGGGCGTTGATGTGGTATCACGAAAGGAATTCGACGAATTGAATAACCAATACACGGCTTTGAGCGCACAGCTGCAGCAGATTCTGTCTGCAATGCAAAGCGAAAAGAAGGAGGCTAGGAAATGAATCCTTTACAAATCATGCAACAAGCGCAGTCTTTTCAAAAGGCATTTTCGGCTCAAAATCCGAATGTCAACCCACGGGAGTACATCCAGAGGCTGATGAACCAGGGCAAAATCTCGCAACAGCAGTTTGAGCAGGCGAGAACGTTTGCAAAGACTCTCGGAGTTAATCTGTAATCAACCGGAAACGGCTGAAATAAACAAACAGAGGTGTTTTTATGTCTCTTGAAGATGGAGGAATGAACATGATGAGTCCTGCAGATTTCGCGGCAGTTGCTGGCAGAGGCAACGGCGGATGGGGGAACGATGGGTGCAACGGGTGGTGGATTATCCTGTTCCTGATTTTCGCAATGAACGGAAACTGGGGCGGAGGCTGGAACAATGGCGGTGGCAGTCTTAACGCAGACATGCAGAGAGGATTCGACCAGCAGGCCACGCAGGGAAGCATTGCGGCACTGCAGGCACAGGTTGGCAATGGCTTCGCAGATGCGGCTGTCGCCAATTGCCAGGGCAATGCAAACATAACGGCGGCTATCACCAATGGCCAGTATGCGACGGCGCAAGCTATTACTGGGGCAAAAGATACCATCAACGGCACGCTTTATGCGAACCAGCTTGCGAACAATCAGACCATGAACCAGTTGGCGATGAGTCTGCAGAACTGCTGCTGTCAGACGCAAAGCGGGATTCAGGACTTAAAGTATGTTGTGGCGCAGGAGAATTGCGCAGACCGTCAGGCAATCTCTGACGGTATCCGTGACTTGATGGCACAAAACACTGCGAATACAAACGCACTCATCCAGAGCCAGAATTCTGGGTTCCAGTCCATCCAGGACAAACTCTGCCAGCTTGAGTTGGATTCCTACAAGCAGAAAGTCAGCGACCAGGCGGCTGAGATTGCTTCCTTGCGCGGGCAGGTCAGCCAGACCGCACAGACGGCGGCTATCATTGCGAACAACGAGGCGCAGACGGCAAATCTCTTGCAGAGGCTCAATCCTCCACCGATTCCCGCTTATACCGTGCAGAATCCTAACTGTTGCGGGACTTCGTTCGGGTGTGCTTGCTAGGAGGTGCTGTCATGGCTTTCGAAGCTACTGCGATTGCTAGACAGGTATTGCAGCCGGGCGAGGCCGCCACGTTCACGGCAACGGTTGTCCCGTGCAATTTAGGCATTGTGCAGCACTCTGACGTCTCACCGACGTTCGTACTTGCGGGGAACAAATGCAGGAAGCGCAGGGCAAATTATTTCGTAGACTTCGCGGCGAATATCGCAGTTCCGGAAGGTGAGACCGTGGGAGAGATTTCCGTGGCTCTTGCGATTTCCGGCGCGGCGCTCCCGGCATCTACGATGATTGTCACGCCTGCAGCTGTTGAGCAGTTTTTCAACGTGAGCAGGGCAATGACCATCCCTGTGTTCTCTGGGTGCTGCCAGAATCTGACGGTGATGAATACCAGTACGGTTCCCATTGCGATAACGAACGCGAACATTGTCATTGACAGGCCAGACTTGCGGTGAGGGGGGTGACAGGATGGACAAAACACTTTCGGATTTGAAAGACCTTGTGGAGAAAGAGATCCGCAAGATTACGGCGAAGAACGACATAACGCCGCAGGAACTGGAAAACATGACAAAATCCCTCTGTCTTCTCGAGAAAATCAAGGAGATGGAGGGTATGGATGGTATGGATAACGGCCATTCCGGCTACGCGCCGCACATGTATCATCCCATGGGGTATAACTATAGGAGTTTCGATGGGCGCTCTTATGGAGACGATATGTCTTATATGCGTGGGCGCGATGCCAGGACTGGGCGTTATATGAGCCGTGACGAACATGGATATAGCGGCCACAGCATCAAAGACCGCATGATAGACAAATTGGAGCAGATGTATGATGAGGCGAAGACGGAGCACGAGCGGCAGATAGTTGATGAGTGGGTTCGCAGGCTTCGCGACTAGATTTCTGGGAGGCTCTTGCCTCCCCTTTGATTGGAGGCGGTATATATGCGAGTATTCATTAATCCGGGACACAGCTACGGAGGGAATCCCGACCCTGGGGCGTGTGGGTGCGGGCTGAGGGAGTCGGACGTGGCCGCCAGTGTCGGCGAGCTTGTGCAGAAATATCTCGACGCTGCCGGATGCACAACAGAATTGCTGCAATCACGGCATAACTCCCTGTCGGAGTTGTCGAGTGCTGCTAATGCCTGGGGCGCGGATGTGTTCGTCTCCATCCATTGCAACTCCGCAGATAGTTCGATGGCGAAAGGGACTGAGACGTTTTGTTTCCCATATTCAAAATACGGCGAGATTCTTGCGCGGTGCATACAGACGCAGATCGTATCCAGCCTTCCCGTTGTGGATCGCGGGGTAAAAGAAGCGAACTTCCACGTGCTGAGGGAGACGGACATGCCTGCGTGCCTCGTGGAGCTTGCGTTTATTTGCAGCGAGAGCGACGCAGAAATGCTTCGGACGCGGCAGGACGCCTTTGCCCGTGCGATTGCCAGAGGCGTGACTGACTATGAACTCGCAACGAGGTAGTGGCTATGGTTGTAAACGGCGTTAGGGTTCATGCTCTCGGCATGTACGGGGAGGACGAAATCAAGGCATACATCAAATACGTCGAGAAACAGATTGACGGCGCATTGACGGAGCTGACGATAGAGCCGGAAGGCGCAGATAGTGTTCGGCTCACGTATACATGCGTAGCGCGGAAGTTTGAACGAATACGGCGCATCACAGGATATTTGTCGGGAACGCTTGACACTTGGAACAACTCAAAACGTGCAGAAGAGCGAGAGAGAGTAAAGCACGGATAAGGAGGAACGCAAAATGAAATTCGGTGGAATCGAACTTGGTGGAGAATTCGGAGGCTATGAGATAATCAATGAGCCAGCAAACAGCCTGCCGCAGGCCGTAGCGAGCGCTGTGGGGATTGTAAACAGCGGTATCCTTGGTGCAACGTACCTGCCTGTTTGGTATGTAGGGAAACAGGTGGTCAACGGCATCAATCATTTCCTCATTTGCGAGCAGGTACGGGCAACGAAGAACAAGGACAAAGGCATTGTCGGTCTTGTCATCAACATTCCTCCCGGAGATGGCGCGATGAAGGGCGAAGGTGCGAGCGTTGTCAAAATCATCGAGGAGGAGAAGCTTCCTGCGGACGTGCAGGCGGCATTTGAGACTGCTGCGAAATCTCTTGTGGGGGTCTCGTATAAGGCCGTTGCATATATCGGCAGGCAGGTAGTTCGTGGCGTGAATCACTATGTCGTCTGCGAGGGCAGAGCAATCTATCCCGGCGCGGAGCCGTTCGCGGCTGTCATGGCCGTTAATGTGTTCGAGGGCAATGTGTCCATTGTCGGCGTTGCGCCCGTCAAGGCGGAGGGAGACAAGTCTTTGTTCGGCTATGCGTTTACGTGGTGATTTTATAAAATTGCCAGATTTTATAAACGGGAGTGGCTTTTGGCTGCTCCCCTTTATAATTTTTCCCGATTTTATAATTTGCCGACGTCGGCAAAATGGTTGTTGCGAGGCTTGTGCGACGAATTGCGAGGGTGGATTGCCGGAGGAAGTGCAAAGGCAGAAAAAATCAAGGACGGAACACTTGCGAGGTTACTGCATGGTTTTGCGAGGTTGACCAACGCCATGACCAACAACCTATTTTCTCTCGGGAAAAACAAAACATTTGTACGGCGCGAGAAATGAGGAAGGGCAAGGTCTAGAACGGTTGGTTGAGAATGGCAGATGTTTGTTAATGTACCAGATGGAAACAAAACACAGGAAACAAAACACAGGAAACTCAAGGAGGTTCAGTTTTTGATTTCGCTTTTGACCACACCTTGACCAACACTGTCGATTTCTCGTTGCAACAAGTCCGAAATCCTGTCGTTTTCACCGTACAAGTGGGAGTATACATCGAGAGTAATCTTCGGGCTGTTGTGCCCGATCCGCTTGCTGATGGCGGTAATCGGAACCCCCTTCGATACGAGGTAGGAAACGTGTGAATGCCTAAGCTCGTGAATGACAATGCGTGGAAGCCCGGCTTTTTGCGCCCAGGTTTCAAGGTAGTACCGAAGCCCCCTTCTGGACACGGGGAACAGCTTCTCAGGCATGTCATACAGGGACTCCACATACTCTTTGATTCTCTGCATGACAGAAGGCGGCATGGATATGGTGCGGTAGGATTGTTGGTTTTTCGGCGTTGACGGCTTTCCGAGATAGTTGATTGCCCTTGAAATGGTGATGGTGTTCTCATTGTAATTCATGGAATCTGCCGCAAGCCCCATAAATTCTCCCAGTCTCATACCACTGTAGTAGAGTATGTCGAAACACAAGGCAACAAGCGGATACCGTTTTGTTCTTGACGATTTCCCTGCTTCGAGGAACTGGAGGTACTGCGCGTGCGTCCAGTAGCCGTCTCGTTTCGCGGTGGTTCCGATTCCTGGCAGGGAAAGCATGGGGTTTGATTCGATGATGTCCATTTTTTCAGCGAACGAGAAGAGCGCCTTGGTCTTGGCGTTGATGGACTTTTTGGTAGAGCCGGACACTGGCAGGGAGAGGACATGGCCTTGCCACTGCATCAGACGTTTCTTTGTCACGTCGCGAAGGCTTAGATTGCCAAGTGGCTCGACGAGATACTTTTCGAGAATGTACTTCGTTGAGATATAGCTGGTCTCTTTATGCCGCGCCTTGTATTGCTCTAAGTACATTTCGCAGAGGCTTTTCACGGTCATATCTTGCGCCCCCTGCTTTTTCGACTTGAATTCCGCTTCGTATGCTTTGGCTTCGCGCTTGGTGCGGAAGCCTCGTTTTGTGGTAAACCTGCTTTTCCCCGTCCAGTCAGCATATCGGAATTTGCAGTACCACGTCTTTTTATGCTCGTCAAAATATGCCGGCATTGCGTTCCCTCCCTCCATGTCGTATCTAATCAGCCTCGTGCCCATGGAGAAATCCCGACCCGCAAGGCTCTTGCATTTTTATGCGAAATGCGTTATAATATACACGATAACCAATGGACACCGATTGAGTCCCTGCAAGCGTTGAGTTCCGCTTGTAAATCAGTCAATCGGAGCGGTGCGGCTAAAGCACGCAAATCCACGGCTGCGAGGACTGCGCCGTGGTTCCCTGATTGTCTCATGTTTTGCGTATCCTCGCAAAACGTTCAACATACATGCTCCTTTTTTCCATACATTTTTCTCTAACCTCCTTTTCTGAAAGACCGTCTGTGCAGAGGCGGTCTTTTTGCTGTGCATAGGCTTAAAACCCCGCGAAAAATAAAGGTATTTTGTGGATAGCGTGATTGAATCAATTTAGTCTCCACCGTCCCCTCCATCGTCGCCTCCATCGTCGCAACTGTAATAGCTAGAATCGTCGAAGTCTGCTGCGTGGTGGCTAGAATCGTCTGAATCCGTGTGGGCGCTGTCGTCTGATTTGCAAATATCGTCGAATATATCTCCAAGTGTCTGCTTTTGGTTGCTGTCGAGGGAGCGGTAGAACAAATAAAACAGTGTTATTCCGAGAATGGAAAGACTGAAAAGAACCATAGTATCATCCTTTCAATGCCTCATTCGTTCGATGTCGTCTGCGGTTTCCGTTGCGCGGAAGTCGTCGTTTTCGATGTGCTCCAGTTCATGCCGGAGCGTTTCCTGCTGTTGCTCGTGCGTTAGTCCAGAGTTCAGGACAATGGTGTAGGTTCCGTCGCTGTTCTCCCGTGAAACGCCCTTCATGCAATGTGGGAGCTTGATGAGCCTGACAAATATATCAGTCATTGTCTAGAAACCCTTTCATTATGCGGATTCCGGTAAGGATATCCGCTTTTTTTGCGTGCCTGGAAACATCGAAGAGCATTCGTAGTTCTGGGTTATCCTTGATTTCGTTTGCGAGTTCTGCTGTCTCTGGGTCTGTGTAGTAGGCAGGCTCTTTCTTTATGAGCCGTTGGGCATCGAGTGTTAGCGTTACCTTCTTGCCCAACAGCGAGTCAGCCGTAACGCCAAAGAAATCGGCAATCTTCTTTAGTTCATCGTCCCGGATCGCGCGGGTTCCAAGTTCGATTCGATTCAGAACACTTCTGTTTATATGTATCTTTTGAGCCAAGTCTTTCTGTGTAATATCGTGCGCCTCTCTTAATGTTCTTATTTTTGAGCCGGGTGACATTGCCATCCCCTCCTTTGTTCTATTATAGCACGGCAGGAGGGATTATTGTTAAAAAAGTTCTAAAAAAGAGAAAACTTGTTGACTGTTGCAAAACAGAACTGTATAATGGTAGTTGGGAGTGCTAAACCAGAAACCGGGAGAGGGGGAATTGAATGTCAAAGTTCAACCTGAAAGCGATAAAGGCCAGACGCTTGGCGTTAGGGCTGTCAACAAAGGAAATGGCCGACAGAATGGGGTTTTGCGGGCATTCCGTGTACTGGAAGTACGAGAGCGGTGTCCAGCGGCTACGTGCAGATATGCTTCCACGCTTGGCTGTGGCGTTGAATTGCAAGATATCCGACTTTTATACGTGAGCGAGTTCTGTTTTAGAGATTGCAGGGTGCAAGGGGGGATTTGATGAAGCGAGACAAGCTGATTGCGTACAGGGGAAACCGGACACAGGCCGAGCGGTGTCCCAATGGAAGATATTTTCTTTGACAAATTCAACAAGATGTAATCAAGGTAGGTGTTAGATTATGGATGAGAAAGAACTCCATGAAATCATCACGTTACACGGAAAATGGTTGAATCACGATGATGGAGGCAAACAGGCTGACCTGCGCGAGGCATACCTGCGCGGTGCAGACCTGCGCTGGGCTAACCTGCGCGAGGCATACCTGCGCGAGGCTGACTTGTGTTGTGTCAAATTAAGCGGGACTGACCTACGAGGGGTTATCCTGAGTGAAAAAATAGTACAGGTAGGTCCTATAGGAAGTAGGAACAGCTACACCATATATTTCGCAGATCGCGATATGGTGCAATGTGGCTGTTGGAATGAGTATAGGGGAGGAAGTTTAGAACAGTTCAAAGTTCGTATTGATGAGGTATATCCGGCCGACACGTTGCACCCTGAGTATCGCCGCGAATACTTAGCGGCGATAGCGATGTTTAAGGCGATGAAGACGGCATAGGATGTGTCCGATTCGTGTCCGATTCGTGTCCGATTCGTGTCCGATTCGTGTCCGATTCGTGTCCGATTCAAGGTTCATCCTTCCTGCCAACGAGGTAATCCAGGGACACGTCGAAGAAGTCGGCCAGGGCGATGAGCTTTGACAGCGTTGGTTCGCGGGTATCGGTTTCGTAATGCTGATAACCTCTAAGGGAGATTCCAATGAAATCAGAAATATCCTGTTGCCTCACATTCCTAGATATTCTAAGGGTTTTGAGCCTTTCTGAAAAAATAGACACGAGAATCCCTCCAATCCGTATTGACGTGTACAATAGTTCATGGCATTATAGTGGTGGGGAATGAACTATAGTTCATTTAATCCAAAGGAGAGGGTGATGATGAATATAAACATCAAAGAGCGTAGAGAGAGTGTCGGAAGGACACAGCTTCAAATGGCGCATGATGCGGACATATCACTCCGCGCCTATCAGAAGTTCGAGAGCAGGGAGCAGGTTCCAAGGGCTGACACAGCTTACAGGATAGCAAAAGCGCTTGGAACGACAGTGGAGGCAGTCTGGGGGCAAGGGAGATAAGGAGATGGAGGACAGAAAATATTGGAACGTTGTGCAGATCGCGCAGTTCCTTGGATGCGGGGAAACCAAAGCCCGCGAACTGAAGAACCGCTGTAACAGGGAGTTAGAAGAGCGCGGGTATTTTGTCCCGTTCAAGAGTAAGACCAGTGCAAGGTATCTGAAAGAGAGGTTGGGATTAGCATGATGGAGAGTTTGAAAAAGGTGGCCGTAGGCGCTGGCCTGTGCGCCGTGGCCTTGCTGTCGCTAGGTGCAGCAGACAGGCCGCCATACGAGTACATTACTGAGACGTACACGGTGCAGGATGGAGACACGCTGGAGGGCATCGGGAAGGTGTTCATGTCAAAGAACACCTACGGTGAGAGATTCCTGCCGGAATTCATCGAAGGCATCAGAGAGGCGAATCCTTGGCTTCTCGACCGTGAGGCCGTGGCAGGGGATGTTCTGACGATTACGTACTGGGTGAAGGGAGAAGGGAAATGAAATACAAGGTTGGGGACAAGGTACGCGTCCGGGAGGATTTGCATGTACATAAAACATACGGCAGATCAAATTTTGTCGATGGAATGGACAAGTATCGCGGCAAAACAGTAACCATTTTTGCCTCTTGGGAGGATCTCAAAGGCTACGCAATAGAGGAAGACGGACATGCTTGGATTTGGGCGGATGAGATGCTTGAACCTGCACCACGGGAAATCCGAATCATCATAGATGGCCGCACGATCACGGCCATCGAGGGGGAACACAAGGGCGTAGCCAGGTGTTCTCCGGAGGATTGCTTTGACCTGGAATACGGCGTTCGGCTGGCTGTGGTGCGGTTGGAAGAAAGCAAGAAATGGCCGCAAGTTAGAGATGACTGCTTTAAAGTCACATTCTGCGGGAGTCTCGGGAAGTTCATGGCGTTTAAAGAGAGTGTGGAAAGCATTGACCTTCCTGCTGTCGGCAAGCTCATTTTCCGCACAAAGGAGGAAGCGCAGGCAATGGCCGACAGGCTGAACAAGGTATTGGAGAAAACCAATGGATAACGAGAAAATTCCCGTAGTCCTGGCATTCGCCTTGTGTTTCGGGTTTGCCATAGGCTACATAGCAGGTTCGATGATATGGCGGTAAACCCCTCGAATTCGAGGGGTTTAGGGCTTGTCGCTCCTGCCGAGCAAGTAGTCAGCCGACACGCCGAAATAATCACAAAGGGCAATGATGGTGGATGCAGCAGGTTCACGGATACCGCGCTCGTATCTGTAGTATCCCATGAGAGACAGCCCAACAGCTTCGGCAATATCTTTTTTCGGGATGTTCCGTTCCCGCTGAAGAGACACGAGGCGATCAGCAATGTTGGCCATGGTCAACACCTCCAAAAATAAGTTGTTGGCTTAACCAAACGGTTATGCTAATATATAGACAAGGGATAACCGAATGGTTAAGAAATCCCAAGGAGGACGGTGATATGAATACGCTAAGGAGTTTGAGACAGAAGGCAGGGCTTACGCAAGTGCAGATAGCGCAGGCGGTAGGAATCAACGCCCTGTCATATCAAAGGTACGAGTATGGAAAACGCTATCCCGATGTATTAACAGCTGTCAGGATAGCGGATGTGTTGAAGGTGAAAGACCTTCGGGTTATCTGGGGTGGCAGCCCCATAACTAAAGTATAGGTTCTTTCACCTCCAATCGTCAAGAGAACGGGGGTTTGAAAACATGAAAAAGACAATCGTCAGGATCCTGTGGAAGCGCATCGATGGCAGGACTACAGTGGTTTGCCAGTATAGCGACGGCACGGCAGTAGTTAAGGAGGCGTGAATGATGGAATACAAGGAGAATTACACAGTCACGGGCGAAGAGGCTGACGTGGCCGAGTGGTGGAGGGATGCCGACAAGCTGGCCGACAAGCACAATGTTGTGCTGTCGGAAGACTTCGGCAACAGCGAGATCGGAGACATTATCCGGGCAATCAAAGTCCTTGACCGCGTTTCAATCGCGGCAGGGACGCTCGCCGGGACAAGGCCGTACGTACACATCAAAGATCGTCGGGTTTTCGACGCAATCCCAGGGACGGTGAGGCATACACACGTCGTCGATGAAGATGCAGAGTATGACGAGTATTCTGTGATATACTCAGGAATAAAATTCTCGCACTGGGAAAACTACAGCCACACGAGCGGTAAAATCCTCCAGGGGGTGGCGTGATGAAGTTGTACGAAATCAATCAAGGGATTCTTGACTGCATCGACGTGGAAACCGGAGAAATCATTGATGAAGCACGACTTCACGGGCTGCAGATGGACAGGAAAAAGAAACTTAGAAACATCGCGCTCCTTGCGCTGAACAAAGAGGCTGATGTGAAGGTGCTGAAGGAGCAGGAAGACAAATTCAGGGCACGCAGGAAAGCGGCGGAGAAAACCGTCGCATGGTGCAAGGCTATGCTGGAGCGGGAACTGGCTGGGCAGGCCATGAAGGAAGCAGAGTTTACTGTTTCCTACAGGAAGTCGCAACGTGTTGTCATTAACGACTACGACTTTATCCCGCCGGACTTCATCAAGCCGGTTCCCGACTGCATGAGGGAATCGCTGATTAACAAAAAAATGATTGCGGATGCAATCAAGGCTGGCAAGATCGTTCCGGGGGCAGAGTTGGAAACCCGCAACAATATCTGCATCCGGTGAAGCTATGGAAGCGGCAATCACCGAGAAGCAGAGAGAGTTAATCGCCGCCATAGAGTCCGCCGTGGGAATCAAGTTCTACGGCGGCACACGGCGGGAGGCTAGTTTGTGGATTCTGCGTCATAGGAGGGCGTATGAATCCATCAAGTACCATCAGGAGATAAAAAGGTGGGTGTGAGAAATGGAAGAGGAGAAAAAGAAACTGCTCGAAAAGTTGTTGCAGGTGCAACAAGATTTGAGAGCGCCGAAGAATCAATACAATAGCTTCGGGGACTATAAATATCGGTCTTGCGAAGATATATTGCAGGCGGCACGACCGCTTTGCAACGCAAGTGGGCTTATTCTGACGCTGAGAGACAGCGTTGAGACAATCAAAGATAGGTACTACGTCAAATCAGAAGTCACTGTCACGGATGTAGATAGTGAGGCGGCCTTTTCAACTAGCGCGTATGCCAGAGAAACAGACACAAGGCCGAAGATGGACGCGGCACAGCTGACTGGTGCGGCATCATCGTATGCCCGCAAATATGCGCTGTGTGCGCTGTTTGCGATCGACGATACGCGGGATGCAGACAGCGACGAATATACCGCTAAAACCCGCCAGAATGCCTCACAATCGACGAAACAAACGGGGACGGATAATTTGCCGCCCAACGTAAAAAAAAGCAGTGAGAGCGAAATATTACGTTCTCAGGCATTGAAAAAGATACAGGCCGCGCAGAAAACCGCAGGCGTTTCCAATGGAGAGATAACTGCAATAATCGCGTGGAAGTACGGGAAGGACAGTTTCAAAAACCTCACGCTGGATGAAGCGTGTGATCTGTCGGAAAACCTGCTGAAATACGTGAAGGAGGTAACAGCGGCATGAACAAGATTTTTCTTTGTGGCCGCCTCACGAAAGATATTGATGTGAGGATAACGCAGACAGGGACTGCAGTCGGAAGTTTCAATCTTGCCGTTGACAGGAAGCCGACGAAAGACGGCAAAAGGGAAACGGATTTCATTTCCTGCCGTGCCTGGGGCAAGACCGCCGAAGTGATGAGCAAATACTTAGGCAAGGGGCGCAAGGTGCTGCTGGAAGGGAGAATCCAGACGGGTAGTTACACAGCGAAGGACGGCTCAAAAAGGTATACCATGGATGTAGTGGTGGAGGAATTCGAGTTTGTAGACAGCAAGCCTTCCGGCGGTGCATTCGGCGAGGCTGTTCAGGATGAAGCCATCCCGTTCTGATTCTGATATGGAGATAATCAAAGGCAGAATCACGGATTGGGCAGAGGATGGCACGGTGGTTATCCGTGCCACTCTGCCGAACCTCGACATTGCACTCCGTCGGCAATATTCAGAGGTGCAAGTCGGAGTAGATGATGGACGCAGAATCAGCCCGGAACAGCGCCGCAAAATCTACGCGATGATTCGCGAGATAGCGGACTGGATGGGCGATTATCCGGAGAGCGTGAAGCGGCTCTTCAAAATGGACTTCGTAATGAACAGGCTTCACGCGATGGAGCGCAAAATGTTCTCGCTGTCAAACGTCGATATGACGACAGCGAGGGAATTCATCGAGTTCCTGATTGAGTTCATCATCACGCATGATGTGCCGTGCCAGGAACCGCTTTGGAAGATGCAGGACGACAGCGGGAAGTATGTCTATGCCTGCCTGATGAACAAGAAATGCTGCGTTTGCGGGAAGACAGCCCAGCTCCATCATGTTGACCGCGTCGGCATGGGGAACAACCGCGACAAGGTGGAGCATATCGGCAGGGAGGCGCTTCCGCTGTGTGCGGAACACCACGCGGAGATTCACAACGCACCGGAAAAGGAATTCTATGACAGGTATCATTTGCGACCTGTCAAGATTGACAAGGATATTGCGCGTGTGTATGCCCTGCGACATGGGAAGAACAACAAAGCCCCGGAGGGTTCCGGGGCGATAGTTTAGGAATTCTGCACGTCAACACGTTGTTTCTTTTGAGCGGCCATGCGTTCCTCCATCAGGATTTCGACAAGCTGGCTAACAGATCTCTTTTCCGTCCTTGCCTGCTCTTTGAACCTCTCCAGAGTTTCCTTCTCGATGCTGATAGACACTGTGCGTTTCATCATACTCCCTCCCTACAAAACAAAACCTCCTGCTATTATGATACCACAATACACAGCATATCACAATATTACTGTTGACACTTAACAAGAATTGTTGTAAAATAATAAACAGCAATAAGATTGTATGTTCGACACAAGGGGCGATAGCGTGGAAAAACAAGTATTTGCTGTGATTCCCGAATGCGTACTGCATGACAAGGAGTTACCAGCGCAAGCAAAGCTGATATACGGGGAAATCTCCGCCCTTTGTGCAAAGAAAGGGTTTTGTTGGGCGACAAACGCATATTTCGCGGAACTATACGGCGTTTCCGCAAGCTCGGTCAAGCGGTGGATAAAGACACTGATTGACAAGGGATATATTGATTCCGAAGTCGAGAACAGGAACGAACGGAAGCTGTCGGTAAAAAGCGAATTCAGGAAAAAAACATTGAGCGCTCCTGTAGGTGGTTCAGAAATGAACCAGGGGAGGTTCAAAAATGAACCAGGGGGTGGTTCAAAAATGAACCAGGGGAGGTTCAAAAATGAACCAGGGGGTGGTTCAAAAATGAACCAGGGGAGGTTCAAAAATGAACCACCCCCCAAACCCGCTAGCCCTACGGAGAGTAAGGCGGAAGGGCAGTTTTTTTCGCCGAATAATACATATAATAATACAATGAATAATACATGTAGTAGTGGTAGTAATAGTATATATAATAATAACAACGACAACGACGACAAAAAAACATCACAAGAGGGTGATGATGGATGGACAGAGGCTATGGATTGTTATCAAGACAACATACACCCGATAACAGGAACGATAGAGCTTGATATGCTGCGTGACATGTTCGACACCTACGGTAAAGCATGGATGACCGAGGCCATTAAGGAGGCTGTGGGAAGTAGCAGGGGAGCACCAAGTCTTCGGTATATCGAGGCAATCCTGCAGCGTTGGAAGAGGGATGGATTCAAAGCAGAACGAAAGCCGAAAATGCAGGTTGTTGGGGGGAAAGAAAAGTCACGGGCAGAGTTGATAAAAGAAGAGGCTTTGAGATTGTTAAACGGAGGCGGTTGATATGGCAACAAAGGCAACAAAGGTGGATGTGATTGAAATCCTTGCGGATTTCATCGAGGTTTATCCTGGGACTAAGATTTCGGCGAGAGGGTTGGCGAAATATGCTGATTGTCTCGTAGAGTACAATGTGGAGGACGTTGAGAAGGCAATGTATAGCCTCCTTCGGAAGAGTCGGTATTTCCCTACTATCGCAGACATTTGCGAGGAGATCCGTGGGAAGAAAAAGTACACGCCGGAAAACGGGTATATCTAAGGGGTGGCGTGATGATTGGTTACGATGCTAGTATGGAGCGCCGCCTGCTGTCAAACGCGATGGAGCGCAAGGGCAATCTGGAGGCCGTCCTTGATTCCATACATGAGGATGACTTGTTCGAGGGGAGTAATAAGGCCGCATTGAGGCTCATGCGGTCTATGTGGCAGGAAGGGCATGAAGTTAACCTGTTCACGATGCTGGAACTGCACAAGAAAGAGTTGGATGAGTTATCCTTCGGCGGGCAGAGTTTCTTCATGGCGTTCAACGCTCTGACGCTGCCGGGGGAAACAAAGGCGCTTATTAAGGCAGTCAAGGAATTGTCGGCAAAGAGAAAGGTGCTGGCAATGCTTGATAATGCCCGCCGTGCCCTGGACGGTGGCGGGAGCGTCGATGCAGTGAAGACGCTGGAAGATTCGCTGATAGATTTTGAGTCGGTGGCTGAAAGGGAGCTTGTCACGCCGATGCAGATGGGGGAGGCCATCCTGGAAGCAATCGAAGAACGGATGGACAATGAGAAGCGCAAGCGCGCTGTCCTCAATACGAGTTTCGGTAAGCTGAATGCAGCAACCCAGGGATTCGAGAAAGGCGACCTTATCATCCTGTCGGCAGAATCCGGCGCAGGGAAATCCGCATTCGCGATGAACCTCAGCAAGGATATAGCCGTCGCGCAAGGCCGGAAGACATTGTATCTGAATAGCGAGATGTCCACGAGGCAGATGGCGCTAAGATGGGGAAGCTTCATAGCGAAGGTGAGCCATGGCACATTGCGAAGCGGTTCCACGTCCGTGGACGAATTCCAGAAAATCTCCACGGAAGCGGAAATCTTTGCCAATAGCGGATTATATACGCTCAATATCCCAGACTTGCAGATTGAGAGCGTGTTGTCAGAAATCCGGCGGGCAAAGAGCAGGTACGGGATAGAACTTGCCATTGTGGACTATATCGGGCGTATGGACACAATCAACAACAAGGACGCGAAGGAATGGCAGGTGCTATTGAACGGGGCGCGGAGGCTGAAGACCATAGCGCAGGAACTGGAAATCGTGGTGATCATGGTGGCACAGCTTGCGGAAGGTGGAGGCAGGCTGGCGCAGGGGAGTTACATGAAGTTCGAAACAGACTTATGGATGAACATTTGCAGAGTGAAAGACGAAGAGGATTTACGGGAAACAGCGCCGTGGAACTGCTATCTCGAGTTCAGAAAAGCGAGAAACGCTCCTACTGGGGCGAGGCTGATGATGAACTTCTACGGAGATACATTGACCTTTACGGACGACAGGGAAGAGGCGGAGAATTACTGGGCGGTGGAATATCCGAACATTCCCGTGGGGTTTGGTGGTGAGTATGTGAAGGAGGTTGCGATATGAAGCTTGAAAAATTTGTGGCGCTTGTTCGTGCGATAAACATTGAAAAGGATTCCAGGTGTGAGGGAGAGGATTTCTTGTCAAGGGTAAAGTGGCGCAGTGAGCATCCAGAGCAGTTTCCATTGTTGCCGTTTTTGGCTGATTGCTCGTATAAAGACCTGGAAGTCATAGAATCGCTGATGCTGTTCGGCAGGGGGGACTTCCCGACATATTGGGAGGCAAAAGAATATGTGAAAAGTTTGTGGGGAGACGCACAAGATAAGGATGGCGCTATATCGTATATCTACGGCAAGCGTAATAAACTCGATGAATACATGAGAAATGCTTATCACAAAATGAGAGACGAATCAGGAACGACGGAAAGTAATGGACCTCGCTATAGGGGCGAAAGATTGTAATGGGAAGGATATTTGCATAGGTGACATTGTCAATATGCACTATTTTGTCACACGATTTGACCCAGACAGTTTAGGCAGGTTTGAAGATTATGAGGAAGTAGAGGGGCGCGTATGTAGGGATTGTTGGGGCACGTATGTGGAGGCTTATGGAGAGAAATATTACTGGATGAACTATTTGGAAGATATTCAGGAGGAAATCGAGGTTTTGAAGAGTGATGAAAATGAAACATATGGGATTGCTTGCGAACTGGAAAACAAAATCAGCGAGTGCGAGGAATGCCCTGCATATTACAGCCATGTTTGCACTGTAGATGATGCAGGGAAAACGCCGGAAGTGTGCAGGGCGTTTATATTGCGATGGCTTGAAGTTGTGAATGGAGATGTGGAGGATATTCGGGCTTTTGTTTTGGGGTTGAGAAAATGACAATCGAGGATCTGAAAGTGAAGTGGAAAGCTGAATATTGCGAAGGGTGCATGTATGGTTGTTGATAAGGAGGAGGTAGAAAAAATGACGAACGGAGACAAGCTTCGGCAGATGTCTGACGCGGAATTGTACGACAACTGCCTGTATATGATAGACTGTGCACTGTGCGATTTTTGGAAAAGGTGCGATAATTCGACAGCGAACAGAATTAGTATATACAAGGTGTGCCGGAAGACCTGGATGGATTGGTTGAGCGAGGAGGCAAAAAATGACGAACGGGGACAGGATTCGGCAGATGTCTGATGAGGAGTTGTACGACAACTACATGTATATGGTAGACTGTGCTCAGTGCGATTTTTGGAGAAAGTGCGATAATTTGGCAGAGGACAGGAGCAAGAGGCGCAAGGTGTGTCGGAAAATCTGGATGGATTGGTTGAGCAAGGAGGCAGAGGATTGAGACTGCAGTACGCATTAGAAATGGACGAGGAACAAGCGCAGATTCTCACTGCCGCGCTTGAGTTCTACGCACGGATGAGCATCGGGCAGTGGAGCGAACTGGCAGAACTTGTCCTGGATATGCGGGATAATGACTATTGCGAGAAGCGGGACGCGCTTGCAAATGGGTTGAAGAAATTGCGGCGCATTGCATTTCCGGACTTGGGCGACACTGCAAGTTACAGCGTTACATCAAATCCGTATACTTGCAGGGCGTGGGAGCTTTATACAGTTCTTCGGCACCGCATTGCATGGACGAGACATCCGGAAGGCGGCATGGCAGTATGTTTCTATGCGCCGATATCGTTTAGCGGGAAACCGTTGGCGCAATGCATTGTGAGGGAGGCTTCGGGAGAATGAAGAAGCGATTTACATTGTTTATGAGATCGTGAAGCAAGCAAAGAAGAAGGCCATTGATGAAAACAAGAGTTTTTCGGCTAGGGTAGAGAAATTGCTTAATGAATATCTTGACCGACAGGAAGCCGTAGAAGCGTGGAACAGGAGGGCTGATGATGGAAAAGATTGAGTTGAAACCGTGTCCGTGTGGGGGCGAAGTAATGTTAATACATCATCTAAATTCACATTTTGATATGGTATGGGGTGTTGAGTGCAAAATATGTGGAAAAACAGAGGATGATTATATTGACCCAGAATATGCAATAGAAGCATGGAATAGGATGGCTACGGAGGAATGATAAAATGACAATCTGGGAGAAACTGCACATTAGGAGCGCGGAAGGAAACTGCTGAGGTATGTGAAGAGGAGGATGGCGAGACAATGAGAACCATGAATGTAGGCGTAGTTGATATTGACTCACACCATTTCCCGAATCTTGTTCTCATGAAGTTGTCAGCGTGGCACAAGGTGCATGACGATACAGTGGAGCTTTTAACGCCGGATGATGTGCTGAGCGGCATAAATCTGTTTGTATCGTATGAAAAGCTGTATGGTGCGTGCGTGTTCACAGAAAACAATGCCGTTGCAAACCGGCTTGAGAGGATTGGCGTGCATGTTGCTGGTAGCGGAACAGGAAAGCAAGAAACCCTGCCGGATGAAATTGAGCACATAATGCCGGACTATTCACTGTATGGAATAACTGACACGGCATACGGATTCCTGTCCCGTGGATGCCCCAGGGGTTGCCCGTTTTGCATAGTCGCAGGCAAAGAGGGGATGAAAAGCCGGAAGGTTGCGGATCTGTCGGAATGGTGGGACGGGCAGAAAGAGATTAAGCTGTTGGATCCTAATCTGTTAGCCTGCAATGAGTCCATGGAATTACTCGGACAGCTTGCAGACAGCGGTGCATGGATTGACATAACACAGGGGCTTGACGCACGTTTACTGAATAGAGACAACATTGCTGTTATAAATCGTATGAGAGTGAAAATGTTGCATTTCGCCTGGGATAATCCAAGGGATGATAGTATAAAATCTGCACTACAGATGTTCGCAATGCACAACAATCTCAATTCAAGAAAGCTGGGAGTTTATGTACTGACGAATTATTGGAGCACGTTGCAGGAGGATTTAATGCGGGTGTACTGGTTACGAGACAACGGATATAATCCGTATATCATGGTATACGACAAACCACATGCACCTAAAGAGATCTGTCGGCTACAGCGATGGGTGAACAACAAATTCATCTTTAGGAGCTGTGATAAATTTGAGGATTATGTGGCATGACGAACAAATACAATGCACGAAAAACAACGGTTGATGGCATCCCGTTCGACAGCAAGCGCGAGGCACAAGAATATCTCAAGTTGCTGTCGATGGAGCAGGCCGGGGAAATACGCGGATTGGAACGGCTGGAGCGAGGACGAGACAGTTACATTGTTCTCGACAAAATCAAGGGCGAGCGGGCACGATATTACACGCCTGACTTCCGGTATATCGACAGCGACGGAAGGACGGTGGTGGTGGAAGTCAAAGGCAAGGCCGCTAGGGATTACACGCTGAAGCGGCACTTGTTCCGGATGAGGTATCCTGACATTGTTTTTGTGGAGGTGCGCTAATGCTTAACTACGAATGGAAACGCGAATTTAAGCGCGTATATTTAGACGTGCAACACGCACTAAATACAAAATGGAACGACGACTCTACCATGAATGAGAACCTTGCGGCTGTAAATGCGTTAAAAGAGACATGCGAGCGGTATATGCATGAGAACGAAATGCCGATACAGGCAATAAGGCCGACAGCCCCGCTGACACCCCCCAGAATCGACGAAAACTACCCGAACGATAAAATATATGCGTGCGACGCTAAACGCGGCGTATCGTGTCAATGTGGAAGCGAGAGGGCTATCCTTCCGATCCCTTGCACCAACGTGGAAGAGAAAAGCGTCAAAGATTGGTTCCGGAAAATCAATGAGGAACTGGATGAGTTCAAGGAGGCTGTCATTGCATGCGCAACGTACGCAATGGATGAACAGCCAGTTAATATACTTGAGTTTGACGAATGCGCAGATGTCGTCGCAGAAGAAGCCGCAGACACCATCACGGCAATCACCTCTATGCTTGAGGCTATGGGCATCGATAAAAGGGCGAGGCAGGAGGCTCAGGAGCGGGTGAACGAGAAGAATGAGAAAAAGAGACGGGACAAGGATGAATAAATGCGGTGATTGCATATTTCTCGAAAAAGATGATGATTTCCCCTATTGCTTGACACTGCCACTATACACAGAACGTGACCTGGAGGAGGAAGCGTGTGAATGTTTCGTTGGGGTAAATGACCCGAATCGGGATAAGATGGTGCAAGTGATTAAATGGGAGGCTGACGATGGCAGAGAATAATAAAATGGAGCAGATAGCTAAGACGAAAATTTGCATCGTATGCGGGAAAGAGTTCGCGCCGACATGCGCAACACAGATTTGCTGCAGTAGAGATTGTGCGAATCAGAAGAAGCTGGACTACAACAAGCGGATGAGGCGCGAAGCGGCGTTGAGGCGAGAGCGAGAAAGGATGAGAGCGTCATCAAGCAAGCAGTCTCTCGCGGAAATAGACAAAACAGCGCTGGAAAACGGAATGAGCTACGGGAAATATGTTGCATGGCTAAAGTTCCAAAGGATGCATTCATGACGATGCTGTATGTGTTGTTTGCCGTGGATCTCGTAATTGGTGTCGTGCTGTGCGTGGGATTATGGCGAAGCGGGAAGTAAAGGCGGGAGAAATCCCGCTTTTTTTGCATGTTGCATTGACATGTAGTTACATGTAGTGCAGCACTTTACAACTTTTTTAGACAAATAAAGATCGCGTAACTAAACTTTCCAGACTTTCAGAGTATAATATGTTCAGCACAAACACAAACTCTAAAGAAAGAAGGAGTTACGCGATGAACATATTATACAACAACAATTCGGTCATTGGTAGACTTTTCCAGTATTTTTCTGCTTATTTCACATCGACCACCCGGCCAACCAGGACATTGCTTACCTGGATGTTGATTGGCATGCTGGTCTTGGAGGGGCTGCCTTCCATACGCTGGCTATATCGTCACTTCCTTTCACAGGTATCTCCCAATTCCTTGAACTGCTACTACCGGGCATGCGCTGTCGCCAAGCTGGATGACCATGCTTTCCTCACAACAACAGCCAGACTGGCTCTAGATCTTATTCCAGACACACTCAGGAATGAGCCTGTGTTTCTGAGCACGGATGACACCATCGTTGTAAAGTTTGGCAAGCATTTTGAACAAGTGTCCATCCTACACGACCATGCATTGCATACCGGAAAGCCTTACGTGAACGGCCATGCGTTTGTCAGCTTGATTCTTTGCGTGCCCATAACGAAGCAGCATCACGGCACATCCTGTATTTCCTATCTCGCAGTGCCGCTCGGCTACAGGATGTGGACGAAGGGGGCCAACAAACTGAAGATTGCAGCGGACATGGTATCTTCCGTTCTGCCGCTCATGGAAGACCGCCAGGTAATTCTTTCCTTTGACAGCTGGTATGCAAAAAGAACCTTCCTCCAGCCCCTGCAAACCTTTGAACACCTGATCATGGTATGCAATGCCAGGCATGACTCCGCCTTGTTCGACTTGCCGCCAGCGCCTACCGGCAAGCGTGGCCGTCCGGCAAAGCGTGGGAAGAAGCTGTCTCTTGACGATTTTGCCTTGGACTATGAGTACGATGGTTTCAAGATAGGACATCGCCGGGTACTGACCAACCTTTTTGGAGACAAGCCCGTCCATGCCTATGTGACTGAGAGCTCATCCGGATCGCGTCGCTTGTTCTTCTGCACGGCAGACCCTGCTGGAATACATATGAGCTGTGCCTGGCAGGAAAAAGCTTCCCTGAAGGACGTCGGCTCCAAGGACATGGAATATTTTCCCATGCGTCTCTACGACATGCGTTGGAACATCGAGGTTGGATACTACGAGCAGAAAACCTTTTGGGACTTGAGGCGTTACATGGTGCGCAGCAAAACAGGCATAGAGCGTATGTTGAATTTGATCAACGTTGCGCACAGCGCGATGAAAATACTGCCCCATCATGACTCTTTCTGGAAGGAGTTCCAGAACCAGAGCCCGCAGGAACTGAGATTTGCCATCAGCGAACAGATACGACGGCAGGTATTTTTGGCTACTTTAAGGGAAAAAGCCGAAACCATGGGAAAATCTACGAGCTTTTTCCATACATTGGTTCAACTGGCCGAAGAAATGTGGCATGCCGCCTAAATCTTGTAAAGTGCTGATGTAGTGTATAATGAGTGAAGGGAGGTGGGGATAATGGCAAAATATGATGTAACGTATAGCTGTGGGCATACTAGAGAGGTTTCATTGTTGGGGAGAGTCAGGGAACGTGAGCGCAGGCTTGAATACCTTTCCGGGTGTCTTTGCCCAGATTGCCAGGCGGCGCAACAAGCTAGCTATAATGACGTGTTCGAATCAGAATATGCGGGGCTTGCAACGCTTGTCGGGTCAGAAAAGCAAATTGAGTGGGCTAGGACGCGCAGGCGGCATTTGATCAACAAGTATGAGGAAACTGTTGATCAAATGATTAAATCCGGACGGTGTACAGAAAAATGGAAGGCGCAAGAGCTAGAGTGGCAGAATGTTTTTGCTTCACAGAAAAGTGCGCAGTGGTGGATTGACTGTGTTGACCTGATTAACGAAGGAAAGGCTTATTTCAAGGTTGGCGGTTCAGATGTAAAGAAAAACGAGTATGATTTAAGTCTTGGAAATCCCGCAGTTGTTGTTCCAGAGAACAGAGGTAGATGAAAGTGCCTGAGTGGAACTATGGTGACGCATACAAGCGGTATCCAATATACGACGCCGTACATTACGCAAACGGTAGCGTGCTGCAGGTGCATGACATATTTGACGGACTTCCGGAATTTATGTCCAAGGCGGATGTGATATTTACGGATTCGCCTTGGAATATCGGGAACATGCGGTCTTTTTATACGAAGGCAGGGAAAGATTATCCGTCTATTGAGACGTTTGAACAATTTTACAGACGTTTGTTTGATTGCATTGGTGACATATCTCCGAAGGCTTGCTATCTGGAGATTGGGAAAGAGTTTTTGCCGGAGTATGTCAGCGAGATGAAGCGATTATATAGGCATGTTACGTTTTACAACTCGACTTACTATCACAAAAAGGAAAACCTGTGCTATGTCGTGCATGGGTTTAATAAGAGGAAGAAGTTGCATTATGATGGAGTTGACGAGGAGGATATCATAGCGTCTGTAGGGGAGCTGGAAGATGGAATAATTGGAGATTTATGCATGGGGCGTGGACTGGTTGCGTGTGCAGCAGCCAGGAACGAAAAAGCTTTTGTCGGGACAGAGCTGAACGAAAAAAGGCTGTCCGTGTGCGTTGAGAGGCTTGCGAAGATGGGGATGGAGGCTATTGGACATGGCAAATGATGTAGTGATGCAGATACGGATATCGTTGGCTTTGAAGCAGCAGTTACAGGAGCATTGCGACGAGAAATGCATGAATATGTCGGAGTTGATAAGACGGCTGATTTTGAAGTACCTTGACGAAGCGAAAAAATCATAGTAATGTATATCGGAGGCGAAAGCCTCCTTTTTTTTGCAAAAACACATTTTTACACTTGAAAAAACAGTGAACTTTTGATAAAATAAACGTAATAAAATACTCTCTCTGCAGGGGGCGTAGTTGTGCGACGGCATAATTGCGCCCTTTCTTATTTGGAGGCGGGAAATGGAACTGAAAATAGACTATGTGCCGATAGACAGCATTAAACCGTACACAGGCAACGCGAAAGAGCATCCACGTGAACAAATCGAACAGATAAAAGCATCTATGCAGGAGTTTGGAAACATCGACCCTATTGGAATCTGGCATGGGGAAATCGTGGAGGGGCATGGGAGATACCAGGCCGCGAAACAGCTTGGATATAAGACCGTACCCGTGATACGGCTTGACAATCTCACAGATGAGCAACGACGCGCGTACGGGTTGATACATAACCAGTTGACCATGAACAGCGGCTTTGACGCACAGGCGCTTGAGGCAGAGCTGAAGAGCATCGCTGATATAGATATGGCGGCGTATGGTTTTGGCGTGGATGAGTTCCTGGAATCGCATGGCGCAGAGGAAGCTGAAGAGTATGAATCAGAGAGCATTCCGGCGGAGTCCCGCGTTAACGTTGGGGATGTTTGGCAATTGGGGAATCATAGGCTGATGTGCGGCGATGCAACGAACGTGGAACACGTTGAGATGCTGATGGATGGCGACGTTGCTGATTTGGTTTTTACAGACCCGCCGTATAACGTGGACTATGCTGGGAAAAACAAGTTCCTGAATGGTGCGGACGGAGGGAGCCGCGTTCAAACGGATATTGCAAATGACAGCATGGAGAGTGACGAAGATGCAAGAGCGTCTTTATGGGAGCCTGCGTTCAAGAACATGGCGCATGTCGCGGATGAATATTGCTCCATCTATGTGACCATGCCGCAAGGCGGCGCGCATATGATGATGATGATGGCGGCGGCGGCGGCTAGCTGGCAGGTGAAACATGAGCTTGTTTGGGTGAAGAATAACCATGTATTAGGCAGAACGGATTATTACTACAAGCATGAGCCGATACTGTTTGGATGGAAGGATAAGCACAGATTTTATGGAAATGGCGAGTTCAACAAGAGCGTTTGGGAAATAGACAAGCCGCAAAAGAGTGACCTGCATCCAACAATGAAGCCCGTGCGGCTTGTCGTGAATGCAATCATGAACAGTACAAAGGTAGGCGATATAGTACTTGATGTATTCGGGGGGAGTGGTACGACGCTTATAGCATGCGAACAAACGGAACGCTGTTGCAGAATGATGGAACTTACGCCGGAGTATTGCGATGTGATTATTGACCGCTGGGAAAAGTTGACAGGAAAGCGAGCTGTTATGATGAAATGCTGACGAGAATCTGTCCATCCTGCGGGGCGAGAGTACAAGCTGGAACAAGGTGCAAGTGCAAAGGCGCAAGCTACAGGGAGTATGACTGCGAACACCGCGACAAGGAAAAGTCACGCATATATTATTCGTCACAATGGAAGGCGCTTGCGGACTATGCACGGAAGAGGGCAGGATACAAAGACGAATATCTTGCGATGTATCAGGGGCGGTTGGAGCGTGGGAGCGTAATCCATCACATTGTGCCTCTTGAGGATAACATGGGGTCTGCCTATGACGCATCGAACCTTGTCTGCGTATCACAGAGGACGCACCGAATGATACATGATGCATACAGCGAGAGCGAAGACCGAAAGCGGGGAATGCAGAAACAGTTGATGCGGATACGAGAGGGAGGGGGGTAGGTTCGTCAGCCCCATGGGGGAGGGCAAAATTGTTTCGGAAAATACCGATTCCAC
>JAEIGA010000861.1_pt1 | contig 45047 bp, 30 predicted proteins | sample 9270691 | NCBI WGS metagenome assembly JAEIGA01 (sample SAMN17057246, study PRJNA624740) | gut metagenome | biome: biome; isolation source: fecal sample | host: Bos grunniens | place: China: Xizang | collected 2019
CCGATAACGAGACCACCCTCCGAGAAAGCCGACTGAGTACGACCGTAAACGATCTGCTTGAACAACTCGCGCATAGCGGTGTTGATAGCGTCGCAAACGAGGTCGGTGTTCAAAGCCTCCAAGATAGTCTTGCCTGGAAGGATCTCCGAAGCCATCGCAGCCGAGTGAGTCATACCCGAGCAACCGATAGTCTCAACCAATGCCTCCTGAATGATACCCTCTTTAACGTTGAGAGTAAGTTTGCATGCACCCTGCTGTGGAGCACACCAACCAATACCGTGAGTAAGACCGGAGATATCCTTAATCTCCTTAGCGCGCACCCACTTGCCCTCCTCCGGAATTGGAGCAGACTCGTGATTTGCACCCTTCTTAACGCAGCACATCTGCTGCACTTCGTGTGAGTAAATCATAGTTTTTTTTAATGTTTAGTTTATCTAATTGTAGATATAGTTACACTTTTCGGAACAAAGATACGAAAAAATTGAGAATTGAAAATTAAGAATTAAGAATTTTTTGGAAAAATCGGTAAAAAAAGAGAGTTGAAAGAAAAACTCTCAACTCTCAATTCTCAATTCTCGACTTCTATCTCTACCACTCGACTTGCTGGGTGTAGACATTGCCGAAGTTGTCGGTAACGCGAATCTCGCCCGAACGAACACCTTCGCTCGGCTTGATGCGGAACATATAGTCCGAATTGTTAGGTACTGCATATTTGGCAGCCGTACCTTTCAGGTGAGTGAGTCGTGTGGCGTGGATTTGCAGATAGTCGAGGTCAGGCTCGGCAAATTTCTCGAATTCGCCCACCTTGTGACCATTCTCCCACCACTCAACATTGCTCCAATAGCCCTGAGTGTAGTTCCAAATATTAACCTTTACAAAGCCGTCGCCTGTGCGAGTAGGGGAGTAGGCGCGCATCTGATAGCTGCGATCCTTACCTACGGTTTTGTAGTACCAATCGATATTTTCGCCATCGACATTCACCACCATATAGCCGTTAGGTGTTCCGTCGTTGTCCAACTCCAAATTGGAGCGCAAAGTACCATTGCAACGTGCTACGGCGATAGCCGAAATGTGTCCCATATTCTCGAATCCCTCCTTGCCTGCGTAGTCGTAGCCGTGGTTGGTGTGGTAGTGGCCCGACCACGAGTAGACGCGCTTATACTGTTTGAGCAGATTGGTGTAGCGCTCGTAGTTTACGTTGTACATTCCGTGCGAGCCTCTTGGAGAGTTACCCTTCTTCTTGAAGAGCTGAGCGTGACCGCAGATGACAATGGTGTAATCCTTCGGAATATACTTTAAATCCTCCTCCAACCACTGCATTTGAGTATCATCCAAGCCCGACTTGTAGTGCTTGGTAGCATCTTCGCGACTGTACTCAATGCTGTTTACCATCACGTAGTGAATCTTGCCGATGGTAAACGAGTAGTAGGTAGGCGAGATATACTCCTCGAAATATGGAGTACCGAGTTTGCCTTCGAGAATGGTCCATTGGTCGTAGTCGTGGTTGCCGATGATGTGGCACATTGGGTACGATATTTCGGCACTGATGTTCATATAATCGTCGTAACCGGCCATCCAGTTGTAGACCAAGTCACCGAGGTTAATGCCGAAGAATTCACCCGTGGTAGTACTCTTCAACTGCTCGATGTCGGGCAATACCGCATCGCGATAACGCTCGCCGGAGCCGTCAATGCCCAAACCGCGCATCTGAGGGTCGCCAATCATTACGACGGTATATTTGTCGGTCGATTCGGTACGACGCTCCAAACGGAAGTTTGCCGATGCTGCTTGTAGCGAGCGAGGTATGCGACGGAACATCTGTACCACGCTTTTGCGGTGCGGCAACTTATACTCGGCAGGGATGGAGATCTGCACAAAACGGGTCTCCGTCATATCGCTCTTCATCGCGTAGTAACCTTCGCTGTTTGTAGCTACGCACTGCTTGCCGTCCGATACTACGCATCCTACAACCGCATTGCCTTTCGTGTCGGTTACGCGGCCATATATGGTCGAGCCGTCAGCCATAGGCTGGCAAGGTATAGCATAGTTGTTGTCGAACCACTCACCACGAATGTCAGTTGCGATTACTCGTGCCGCAAAGTCATTTCTACGACCGGTAGCTGCCTTCACTTCGCCCTTGTTGAAGCAATCAAGTATAGTTATGATTGCCGTTGGAGTGCCACCCGCACGTCCTACAACACCGCCTGTATGGATGGCATTGTCGTGGTTCTCGTAGTTGTTTCCGCCCGAAAGACTCTCCACCTTACCATAGTTTACGCAACGACGTAGTGTTGCGCTGGTTGTCGCCTTGCGAGTAGCATAGATGTTACCTACAATACCTCCGACATAGGATGGCTTTGTAGGACTCGATCCGGCAAAGCGCACCTCACCGCGGTTTATGCCATTTACGATGTGCACTTCACGGCCAATGGTCGCTATAATACCACCTACGTGAGAAGGGTAGTCGTTCGAAGCCTCCACCTTGCCAAAGTTGGTACAATCGGCAATCACCAACTTTGCGTGAGGCATAGCACAGATACCGGCTGTATGGGCCGATGTGGCACCTGTCGAAGATACATTGCCCTTGTTGTCGCAGCAGATGATATCGTGCTTGCCATAGGCAACTATACCTGCCACCCACGACTCCGGAAGAACCGTGGCGCTTGCGTGTTCGCCTACGCTGGCCGAAGACGATACATTACCGCTGTTGAAGCACAACTTAACGGTAGTCTTGAAACTCTCTCCTGAGATACCTCCGACTTTGTCGTATCGAGCATCGCCCGCATAGCTTACCTTGCCATAGTTCTCGCATCGAGCAACTGTGCTGGCCATAACGGTCTTAGGGTATGCGCCACCCACGATACCTCCTACGCGAATAGTGGCCTCTGCGGTGCAGCCTACGCAACCTGTCGATACATCGCCATAGTTCTTACAACGATATACGATGTTGCGATTCGAGCCGACCAAACCTCCGACATATACGTTGCCATCGGTGTAGTTCGACTTGTGAAGTAAAAGCGCGTGGTTTTCGCAGTTTTCGATTGTACCACTATTGATGTTGGCAATCCAACCAACAAAGCTCTCTCCGCCTTTGGTTTGGGCTTTCATCGAACACGAAGCGTCGATGCGAAGGTTTACAACCTTGCCACCCTCCAAAACCTCGTGGAAAAGTGCGCCTTGGGCCTTCCAATTCTTCAAGGCGAAGCCCTGACCATCGAAGGTGCCACCGAACGACTTTACCGACTGCATCTTTTTCACCTTCGCCATATCGATATCGGCTTCGAGTGTAACGGCGCCTTTGTCGTTCTTGAAGGCCGAGTAGTCCTCGCCTTTGTTGATAGCAGTGACAAAGGTTACCAAATCTTGCGCGTTCTTGATACTGCCCGCATATACCGCCACAACGGATAGCAGGAGCACGAGAACGAGCGATAATCTCTTGATTAGGTTCATATAGCTTAAAATTTAGTTAGTTTCTCTACCACGATACCTTTGATGTGTATTCGTTGCCGAAACGGTCTGTTACGGTGATAGTACCCGAACCCTTCGAACGGTCGTCGTATGCTCGGAATAGGGTGTGATATTGAGACTTGGTCTCCTTCTTGTTGAAGTAGCCGGAAGGGTCCGAGTTAGATATTGGCCAATAGGTGAAATAGTGGTTTTTCAACTCGTAGTTTGCCAGCGAGTAGGCCTCCGTAGGCGATACCTTGCTCATTGTTATAGTGCGAGTACCATTGTTATACTTTGGCTTCTCCCACTTGTCGTCCCACATAAATACATCTACGTAGATGTACTTGGCCTTATCGCCCTTGCCCTCCAAGAGGTCATTGTACGAAGGTGTGTATACGTTAGGCTTGTATACCTGCATCTGATAGCTGTCCGATAGCTTCTTGCCGTTGAGCATAGCTACGCCCTGCTCGTTGAAGGTGTATTCGCGATGAGGGAATGTTGGCTGCTTCTTTGTAGCGCCGGTGAATTTGGCAGTTTGGTAGGCCGTAGGCTTAAACTGCCACTCTATCTCGTCGCCATCTACCTCGACAATAGTGTAACCGCGAGGTGTGCCATTTGCCAAATACTCGTTTGTCCACAACTCTCCTGTCGAACGAGCTACGGTGTGCACCTCTATACTCTTGAAACGATGGTCCTCAGGGTAATTGTAGTTGAATGTGGTGTGGGTATGTCCTGCCCAGGCGTGCACCTTGGCGTACTTCGCGAGTAGGGTAGCGTAATCCTTTCCGTGCTTGGTGCCACCACTTTGGCTGCGGTCGGACATATCCGTAAGCATAAACATCGGCGAGTGGGCCGCAACCATCAATGTCGTTTCGCGATCTACATATCGAAGATCGTTTTGCAGCCACTGCCATATCTCGTCGGTGAGACCCTGGTCGTAAGCTGTGAGGTATCCCCCCTCCTTCTTCATAATGAGGTTGTCCAATACGATGTAGTGCTGCTTGCCAATGTTGAACGAGTAGTATGTAGGGCCAAACTTCTCCTCGAACTTGCGACGACCCTCTACGTCGTTTGCGGCGCTCTTGTCGTTGTCGTGGTTGCCCAATACGTTGAACATTGGGAATCCAAGACTTTTGAGTCCGTCATCGATGTAGTTCTGGAACAGATTCATATTCTCGTGTACGATGTCGCCGAGCATCAGTCCGTAGACCTTGCGGTCGGTGATGTTCGAAGCCTTCTCGCGCATATCCAGATAGAAATCTTTGCAAATTTCGAGCGAGTGGTAGGCAATTTTATCCCACGTTGCACCCGACGAACGAGGTTGAGGATCTGCTCCTATAATCAACGTATAGCGATTTGGATCGCTATCGGTTATTTTCAATAGATTGAATTTTACGATACAATTATCGCTTTTGCGCTCCTCTGCCGTAATCTCGTGGTAGAAGATAGGCAACTGAGTTGTACTATCCAATGGAGCGGTGTAGCCCGAAGGGGTACTTACCATAATAAATTTGGCAGTTTTCAAGTCGGAGTCAATCTCGAAGTAGCCGCTTTCGTTGCTCTTTACGCAGAGCAAACCATCCGATACGACTACATCTTTGAGTGGGCCGTCGCTGCCATAAACCGTACCTTTGACGGTTATTTTTCCGGTTGGCGTATATTCGCCATTGTTGTTGCCTCCGCCATCATTGCCGCCATTGTCGGGTGTGCAGGCGAAAGCCAAAAGAAGGGTTAAAATCGGAATAAAAAATCGTTTCATCTCTTTCAGCTGTTAGCTTTTGTGTAAAATCCCATTGTCGGGCACAAATACCCGACAATGAGATTCAGATAAGGATTATTCAAGAATATACGAACCTGTGATTGTTGCGTTATCATCGCCGCAGAATGCATCTACGGTGATGCTTGCAAGATTGGTTGTGAAACCAATTTGACCCTTTGCGCCGCAATCGGTGATGGTTGCGCCAGCTGCCGAATATGCAACAATAGCACCCAACTTTGTGCCGGCATTTCCTGATGCAGTCACCTTGCCGTTGAATTTCGACGAGCTAATTGCAGATGTAGCGTTCATACCTCCTGCGATACCGCCACTATAAGTGTTCTTAACGCCATCGACTGTGCACGTTGCTGTACTATTGGTGATTGTCGAAGTGTGGATGTATCCTGCGATACCACCGCAACGGTTGCTTGTGTTTGCCGACGATACGGTTGTAACGTTGCTGCAATCTGCGATAGCTGCATAGCGAGCATATCCTACGATACCGCCTGTATAACCACGATACGACTGAATAGGATTGGTTGTGCCTGTACTCTTGCAGTTTGTAATTTGAAGAGGTGCGCCCTCGGTACCGAGTGCGAATCCTGCTATACCGGCTGCACAAGTAGCACTTGTGTTGGCTACGATAGTATTGCTTGCGTCGAATTGAGATGGAATGGTTGTATCCAAAGCCTCGTCGTTGTAACCGTTGTTCGATACGCGGCAGTCAATGTGAGCCGTATTCTCGCAATTAGTTACCGAAGAACCTGCTCCCTTGATGATTCCAACTACACCTCCTGCTGCAAAGTTTGGCGATACACCATTCTTGGTAATTACAACCTTACCTTTGTTAATGGAGTTCTCGATGTGTGCGGTTACAAGAGTCTCAACAACAACTTTCGATGTGTCGTTATAGGCGTAACTTCCAACACCTCCAACAATACCTCCCATACCGAGGTTTACGTGAGTCTGGGTGATGTCGGCAAAAGATACCGAGCCATTGTTTGTTGCGCCCGAAACGGTTGCCTCGTGTCGGATAAGACCTACAACGCCTCCGATAAATGCGTTGGTGTGTAGTGTAGCAGCCTTGTCTGCAACAGCTCCGCTATTCGAAACATTCGAAAGATTTGCACCGGCCTTGTTGATAACACCTACAACACCTCCCATTCCGAGGAACGAGCGATTAGCCGATGTGTCGGTGAACTCCAATGTACCACTATTTGCGACGGTGTTCTTACCATCGAGAGCGGTCAACAACTCACCAATGCAACCACCCATACAGAGGTTTGCAGTGAGGTTGTTTTCACTCTTCGATACTGCAATTGTACCAGAGTTCAATACATTCGAAACATTAGATGTTGCACACGCTCCGATGATGCCGCCAATAGAGAGGTAGCGACCTCCGTTCGAACCTGCACCACTTGTACGAGCCGATACGGTGCTGGTGTTGTTGCAGTCATCGATAGTAGAATCTGCCACTGCGTGACCAACGATACCGCCAATCGAAATAGTCTTACAAGCCGAACGACTCTGAACCTCGGCTGCGTTGTTGCAACTCTTCACTACTGCATCTGCATCTACATAGCCGGCGATACCTCCCATATAGAGGTTACGTGTAGCATCGCTATTTCTCTGGTATGTCAATTTTACGATAGCGTTATTCACACACTCGCTAATGGTTGTGTTAGGGTATACATATCCTGCAATACCACCCCAATAGATAGTGTGAATGTAGTTTGTTGCGTGAGCACCGACAACGCTCATACCTGTTCCGCTTGTGCAACCTTTGACTGCACCGGCAGTGTAACCTACGATACCTCCGATATAGCCCTTCTTGCTCGAAGCCGAAGATCCACCTGCGAAGCTGATTCCGTTTGTGAAGTGCGAGTTTGTAATCTTACCATCCGCATTCGATACACGGCCAACAAGACCACCCACATAGATAGCACCGGCAACCTTGAAGTTCTCGTCGATGGTGATGCTGCCATTCATAGAGCAGTTCTCAACCTCTCCTACAACAACACGGCCTGCCAAACCTGCAACATACGCATCTTTGCTCCAAGCACCTGTTGCTACGATTGCAGCGTTGTTTGCACAGTTGTACAAAACTCCGCGGTGATAACCTACGAAACTTGCAGTATACTCCACTCCGTCAGCGAAGTTTGCTGTAAGCACGCACGAAGCATCAATAGTCAGATCCTTGATCAACGAACCGCTACCTGTGTAGGCGAACAGAGGATGAGATGTTTTCCAATTCTTAATCAAGTGGTTGTTTCCCTCCAATATACCGTGAAAGTAGTTTGTCGACTCGTCTGAAAGTACATTGCCGATTGGCTCCCACTCAGCGTTTGTTGCATCGTCGAACACGATATCCTCGGCAATGTTCACTACGAAAGGAGCGATAGTGCTGTACTTACCTGTATTGTACTCCTTTGCGAATGCTACAAGCTCGGCAGCGCTCTTAATCTCCACATTTACGAGTGTGCCCGTAGGAACGAACTCAACCGAAGGCATAGCCTTGATTTCGCCCTTAGCGATGGTCTGTGCAATTTCGCTCTTTACATCCATATAGTGGCCATTCTCGTCCACGATACGGAGTGTGAAGCCCCTCTCATAGGTGCGAGCAGGAACAACCACAAAGATATCCAAATCCTTATCGGTTGCAGTACCCTCGATAACCTTAGTCTTTACAACGAGGTCGGCATCAGCCTCCGAAGTAGGGGTGAGAGTCAAAGCTGCGTAGTCGATAGCGAAATCGCCCGACAACTGCTCGCCATTGTTACCACGGAACTCCAAGTGGTGAATCTTGTGAGCATCAGCACCCTCGGTTGCAGCCTGCTTGATGCGGAAACGGAGAGCTCCGGCTACGTGATGCAATGTAGCATCTTCGTTCTCGCCAACGTGCGAAGCCATAGGGAGCGTGTTTGTAGCGAAACTACCCACACCTATGCCCTGGGTAGCAGGGAGGGTGATTGTAGCCTCATCCTTGTAGAACTCGGCAGGGTAGAGAATGTTGTATGGGTGTGTCAATGTACCCTCGAACGAGAATGCTGCGCAAGCTGCATTCTCCTCGTTGATAACAGCCTCGGCCGAAGTCTGACCATTGATGGTAATCTTGTCGCCTGCGCTCCACAATACTTTGCGGTGGTTGTTATCGTCCAATTCGCCCAACGATGTGCGGACATCGTTCAAATCGAGTGTTACGACGGTTTTGTTGCCGTCTACAACCGGTGCGAAATTATCTTCTGTAATATCTGTCGTACAGCCTGCTAACAAAACGACGGCAAGGGCTGCAATACTTCTAAAAATCTTTTTCATACTTTTTTGTTCTTAGAGTTAAAGTTTAATACCACGAGCCCTCATTTTCGGTCATGTCATCAAGTCGTGACGAGGCTTCGAAACCTCGTTCGATACATACATCTACGGCCATTACGATTGGCTTTTCATACTCCGTAGAGTTGTTTTTAATAGCTCTTTTCATACTTTTATGTGTTAGTTTTATGGTTGATTTGTTGCTTCTATTCCTGAGATGAGCCATCCCAATAACCGCAGTTAACAATCTCCTTGGTTGGACAAGTAGCCTTGGTTGTACTTGAAATACCAACCACATAATTCATATAGTTGTCGCTGGTGATGGAGACATTCATTGTCGAATCCAACTCATTTACAATTTTACCGCCAAACTTACAATTGCTAATGGTGCAATCCTTGTCCGATACACCTACGATACCTCCGGCGTGCTCACCATCTGCCGGACGAGCGAGGGTGGTGGTGCCGTTAGTCAATGTTCCAAAGTACTTACAGCCGGTTATTGTCACTTCGCCGAGGGTCATACCTGCGATGCCGCCTGCACAGCTGTTGCACGATCCCGCCTGAGTCGCCTTTATGTTTGTCGTAGCCCAGCTGTCGCTGATTGTCGACTCTGTTGCTAAACCTACGATACCGCCAGCATATGTACTTGCCTGCTCTCCAATGTGACCTGTCGAGAATGAGCAGTTGCTACACTCGGTACGGTTGATATAACCTGCAATACCTCCTACGCAAGCGCGATAAGCGTCAACGGTAGCAGTGTTTGTACAACCCGAGATTGACAGCGTGCCATTAGTTGATAAGTATTGACCGAAACTACCGATAATACCACCTGTTGCACAAGCTGTAGATGTGAGTGTCTGAGGATTATCTACAGTAGTATAGGCGTTGTTGTTGTAGTGCAAGTTGGTCACATCGGCGGTGTTGTGGCAATTTGTAATTGACGATGTGTTGCCGGTGATGCAACCTACGATACCGCCCGCAAATGCAGGGATGCCATTCGACTTAGCGTTGTAGCTGTTCCATGTAACAGGGGTGTTGTTCACAGACTCGCTGATGTTAACCTTGCTGGTCGAGTAACCCAAAATACCACCGATAGAGCTTGGACCGTTCAACTTGTAGGTATTGGTTAATGCCTGAATAGTGATGTTGTCGCCATTGCTCTCAGCGCCTGTGATAGTCAGCTCTCCCGTTGCATAGCCCACGATACCGCCGGCACAAAGTACGGTTGCAGCCTTTGCAGCATCCTTCAAATCGATAGTAATCTTACCTCCCCACTTAGGAGCGATAAGGTTGGCGGTAGCGCCCTTTGAACCATCAAGATAACCTACAATACCGCCCAAACCTGCGATTGCAGTGTTTGAGTTCTCCATACCGTGCACATATATCATTCCGTTGAGAGATCCGAGGTCTTCGGTAAAGTCGATTGTCAAGTTGTTGTACAAATAGCCAATCAAAGCGCCAATATAAGCATATCGTGCTGCACCGATACTCTTCAAATCTGCACGATTAGCTACGCTGTTGTGCTGGAACACTACACCCGGAGTGTTGACCATACCTGCAATACCACCGATATTGAGGAGTTTGATGTTCGAAGTTGAGATGATATCGCCCTCGTTCTCGTTGTTCGAGATGGTGCCGTTGGCACCACCTACGATACCGCCGATATATGCGTAACGCGAGATATCGCCAATACCGTTGATAGAACGAGCCGAAGCGTAGTTGAGAGTAGAGTAGTTGATGTTTCCGTCAATCAATGATGTTGCCTCCGCAGTACCAACCACGCCACCCATCTGGATGTAACGCGAATATGCATTGAAGTTGAACTCTCCCTCACTATGACACTTCTCGACGATGCCGGCATTCTTACTTACAAGACCGCCAACATAGCTATACGAGTTGTCGGCCGCTGTGATATGAATCTGGCCATTTGCTACGGTTGTGATGTTGCCACGGAATTCGCACTCCGAAACCTTCGCACCCTCCTCGACCGATACAACCAAACCTCCAAGATGCGAGATGTAGTTTGCAGTGGTAGAGCTTCCGTCAACTGTAATATTTGCCTCGCTCTTACATTGCGACACTACCGATGCGCCTGCAATCTCCAATGCCAATGGCGCAAGGTTGATTGTTGCTCCAAAGTCGCCCTTCTGTACGAAGTTACAGCTCTCGTCGATAATCACGTTGCTAATCTCGGCATCGTTGCAATAGCCAAATATTGGAGCCGATGCATTCAAGTGCTTAATCTCGAAGCCTCCACCATTGAACTTGATGTTGAATGGACGATTCTCTGTTCCAATAGGTGTCCACACTTCTACCAACGACATATCAACGTCGCCTACGATGGTAGGAACACCATCGATACACCAGTTAGAGATGTCGCCGCCCTCGTTCCAACGCTGCGCGAAGAGCTGCATACCTGCGCCTGTGAGCAGACCGCCAATAGAGTAGAATTCCTGACGAATCAGCGGAAGAGCGATGTTCGCCACTCCGCTCTCCTGCATTTCGAGCGTAATCTGCGATGGACGGATAAACTCTGCATCACTTAGATTGTCGGTAAATTCGAGCATATAAGAGATTGTGCCATCACCATTATTGGTCGGATCAACTGCAGTCACCCAATTTGGAAGAACCAAAGATTTGATTGTGCTCTCAGGTACTCGCAATTCGAGTGGTGCAACATCCTGCGCAGGGAGCAAAATATGACCTTCATTATCGTAGTTGAGCTCCGAGCCGTACTGCCACAAGCTGAACTTGCCGTCAGCAATATCTCTGTCTTCAACTACAAACTCCAAAGTGCCATAACGCGAAGAGTCTGTATTCTCGCTCCAAGCGATATCTACGATTGTTGTCACAAAGCCGCCATCATCCGAAGTTTGACCCTTTGTAGCGGTGAGCCAATTGTCGCCCTCGATTCTCCAAGCGATGCCTGCCTTGCACTTCACCGAGATAGAAGCAGAGCCTGCACCTTTGGCTGCGACAGAGTATGGCTTGTCGGTGATGAATACGTTTCCGTAGTGGTTTACGGTGAGAATATGCTGCTCGTATTGACCCGCAACGAACTTGATATTTGCCGTTTTGCGGTCGTCGAACGAGTCGTTACGCTCGATGTTGATGGTGAAAGCGCCACTTCCGCGATGCTCCTCCGCAACAATCTGACACCAAGGCTGGTCGGCTACGGGTGTCCAATATATGTTGTTGTTAACTTTTACGTCAACCACAATACTTTGGCTCGAAGAGGAGAGGTTGAGCAAGTTTACTACATCTCCCTTTACACTCACCTCTACGCTTACTTTGCCGACATCTACCATCTCAGGGGTGTCGGTCATATCATTTGTACAACTCGTCAGCAGAGCTGCAACAAATGTCATTATATATATAAGGTATCGTTTCATAATCTTCAACTATTTTTTGTTATTGACGACCTAAAAGACGAATATTCTTGCTTTCGCTGGTCGATGCCCACCAAAGATCGGTCTGCATATTGTCTTCGCCATTCAACCACTCGGCTACGCAATTGCTATAATGTTTAGCATTTTGGAAAGCCTCGGTAGCAGGGTAGCGCAAACGTGTTGGGAGAATTCCGTCGTTCTCTGCGGTTCTGCCATTGGTTTTGAGGATAGGGTAGCCGGTTCGACGATAGTCGGCCCACGACTCTATGCCAACCCAGAATGTTGCAATATACTTCTGAGTCAAAATCTTCTCCTCCATCTTGTTGTAATCGAAGTCGTTGTCGAGGTGCTTGATGAAGTTTGATATAACAGTGCTTGATGGCTCCAAGTAGTCTATTGCACTTTCGAATCCAACCTGCCACTGCAAAATCGATTGCTTAACACCATCCAAATAGAGCTGTTTCACATCCTTTTGGCCCATCGAAACCCAACCGCGGGCACCAGCCTCGGCAAACGAGAAGAATTGCTCGTCATAGTTCAACAGACCGTACGAAGGTGCATTCTGCAAATCGCCATAGTGCGTACCGACAACTATACCGCGAGTGAAGCGGCCAATCTGAGAGTTTCCTGCCTTGGATACCTTCTCGTCGAAGTAAGCCTCCAACTCGTCAAGTGGAGTTTGAGTAGGAGCACCTACCGCTTTTGTGAAGATGCGGAAGTAGCGAGGGTCGTACAAATCGTACTCTCCATCCTTGTCATTGTCGCCTTCGAGTATCATCAAGTCGGACATTGTCAGACACGCAGCCTTCGAATTCCAGTTTCCGCTTGTTGTAGCGTAGAATGGGGTGTAGAGAGCAGAGTTTGTTGCGCTGAACTCAACGCGAGCACTATTGCTATTAGAGCGCATCATAGGGTATTGACCACCACCCGAAAGGTGACAATCGTACAACTCGTTCAACTTTGCGATGATGTCGATGTCGCCATAGTCGCCTCCAACCTCGATAACGCCACCATTCTCCTCGATAGCTTTGAGCGATACACGCATCAAAAGACGAAGATAGAGTGAGTTACCGAAACGCTGCCACTTGTCGATGTCGCCATCATACATATAGTCGCATCCGCCACTGAAATTGAAGTTGAGCGTTGGGTCGAGAGATACCATCTCCTTAGCCTTGTTGAAGCAGCTGTTAGCCTTCTCCAACGACAGAATCAGATCGGCATAGATATCCTTCTGCTTGTCGTATGGTACCGTGTAAGAGAAGTTGTTGCCCTGCAAGGTAATCTTGCCGGCCTCCGAGTAAGGTACATCGCCATAGGTGTCGGTGAGGATAGAACCCACGTACGAGCGAAGAATCAAGGCTACACCCTCCATTGCAGGGTTGTCGCCCTTCTGTGCGAGATCGAGCATACACTGTGCGTTGCCAAACTGCTTGTAGAGTCGCCACATATAGCTCGAATAGTTCTCGGCAATTACGTAGTTGTAGGCCAACATAGCCGAGGTCTCGAAACTTGTATTGATGGCATACTGCATAATCTCACTATTGATGTAATAGTTGTTGTAGGTCGCAGTATGCGCTGTGTTGTAGAGTATTGGCTGAACGAAAGACTCCGCTTCAACATCGTATAGAGCATACGGATTTTTGTTCATTTCGTCGAAGTTGGCACAACCTGTCGAGGTGAATGCCGCAGCCAAAACCATTGCTATATATTTAATGTATCTTTTCATATTCATAGCCTTCATTGGTTTAGAATGTTATGGAAATGCTACCTCCGTAAGTGGCTGTACCAGGCATCTGCAAGAGGTCGAAACCTGGCGACAATGCTGCACCACGCATCGAAACAGCCTCAGGGTCGAAGCCTGGGAACTTGCTGATGCAAGCAAGGTTGTTGCCGAAGATTGCAACCGACAGATTCTGAATAACCTTGGTCTTAGCAAGAAGCTTACGTGGGAACGAGTACTCGACGCGCAACTCGCGCAATTTGAGGAACGAGGTGCTAACGAAGTTAGCCTCGGTGCAACCTCGGTCATACTTAGCCTGATAGTACGACTGGATAGAGTTCTTGTCGTGTGTTACGTCACAAATCTTGTAGTTTCCGTCAGGCATCTCGATAACGCCGGTAGGCTTGAATCCGCCCTCACGACCTTCGAGCGTTGCAGTACCCTTACCGCGGTAGTTGAGCACCCAGTTAGTGAGTGACCATACGTTACCTCCATATTGTCCGTCGAACTTAATGCCGAACTTCAATCCCTTCCAACTTACTGTTGTGCCGAAGCCGCCTCGCCATTTTGGCAAACACTCGCCAATGTAGGCCATCTTCTCATCCGACTGCGGAGTACCATTCTGATCGTGTACGATCTGACCCGAAACGTCAATCATTCTTCCCGATGCATCCACTACATACGAGCCCTCAGGAGCGCGCTTGTATGGACGACCGTACATTGCTGTAAGTGAGCCACCTACGTATGCATACATATAGGCATACGACGAGTATTGCGACACCTGCCAGAAGTCGATGCCGTCACCAAGTTTGAGAACCTTGTTGCGGTTCATCGACCAGTTGGCATTCACGGTCCAACGAATATCTTTGGTGCGGATAATTGTACCGGTAGCGGCAATCTCGACACCCTGGTTACGAATTGAACCTGCATTTGTAAATATTTGGCTTACGCCAGTAGCTTGCGACACAGGCATCTGTGCCAAAGCGTTTGTTGTCTTGCTGTTGTAGTACGAGAAGTCGATGTTGAGTCGATTGCGGAACATTCTCAAATCAACACCAAACTCAAACGACGAAACCATTTCAGGCTTCAATGTGCCATTGACCTTTTTGTCCTGAATTGTTACGTTGCCAGGGAAGAGAGTGCTCGAATAGAACTCCTCAATACGGTAAGGCGACGTATCGTGACCTACCATTGCCCACGAAGCACGCACCTTCAACAGATTCACCAAACCATTTGCACGGCCGATGTTCCATAGCTCGTTCAATACGCCACTTGCCGATATCGAAGGGTAGAAGTATGAACGGTTCGAAGCCGGAAGTGTGCTCGACCAGTCGTTTCGACCTGTGATATCCACAAATACGGCATTCTTCCACGATACCTGCGCCATTCCGTAGAGTGAGTTTGTCTGACGAACATACGAGTCGTTGGTGGTCTTAACCATAGCCTCGGCATTTGCCAAGGTGTAGATGCTCGGATACTTCAAATCGTCAGCCCACTGCTGATGTCTCGAATAGCTGCGGTTGAGGATGCTACCTCCGAAGTTGGCAGTGAGGTTGATGTCGTGTGGGAAATCGTGAGTGTAGCGGAACAAGAACTCGCCCGAATACTGCATCGAGCGGATGCTCTGCTCACGATAATATCCGTTAGGGTCAGCCTGAGTCGAGGTTGGAGTGCGCTGAGTACGGAAGTCGTTGTTAGCGTCCAATCCTGCACGTACCATCAATGTCAAGCCCTTGTAGACGTCGAAGTTGAGGCTGAGGTTACCATAGATACGATCCTTGATCTGGGTATTTACGCTCTCGTGAGCGAGGAAGTAGGCGTTATTCTTGCCGCCCGAAAGGGTAGCATCCTGCTGCAAACCCTCCTTACCTTGGAGCCAATAATCCTTTGCCCAATCCATATTGATATTTGGAGCGTAGCACCACAAACTGTACATAGTTGAGGTTGCGCCATAACCCGACGAAACAGGGATATTGTCATAGTCGCGGCGAGTGTATTTGAGCGAAATCTCCGAAGTGAACCACTTCGCAATCTCGTTGCGCGAACGGAGCGAAATATCCTGACGGTTGTAAGGTGAGTTCGGTGTAATGCCCTGGCTGTGCATATCGCGCACCGATATACGTACCGAATTGCGCTTGTTGATGCGGCCCGACACCGACACCGAATTCGACCAAGTGTGTCCGGTCTCGAAGTACTGCTTGAACCAGTCGCCATAGCTGATGAGTGGGGTAGCGATACGACGAGTGTCGCCGAGCTGGTCGGTTGTCAAACCTACGCCGCTCTTGCGGTTGTAGTACTGATACATCTCGCGGCCATCAATCTTAGTACCCCACGAGAAGAGGTTTGCCGAATTGGTGTAGGTCGGATATGGATCCCACTCCAATCCCAAAGCCTTATCCTCGGAACGCATATAGTAGTAATAGTCGCTACGATCACCCTGTGCATACTCGTACTGCAAGTCTGGTGAGGTGTTTACGGTCTCAAATGTGAGGTTTGTTGTGTAGGTTACGCTGATTTTCGACGCGAGCTTGTCCGCCGACTTTGTGGTGATTACAATTGCTCCATTCGCTGCTGCCGAACCATAGAGTGCTGTCGCAGCAGGGCCCTTCAATACGGTGATATTCTCAATATCCTCAGGGTTGATATCGCCCGTACCATCACCATAGTCGATGGCATAAGCCGAACCCTCACCACCGGCATCTGACTGAGTTGCGTGGTTGTACATCGGTACACCATCAACAACGAAGAGTGCCGTGTTGTTCGAGAAGTCAACCGAAGATTCGCCACGAAGCGTCACACGTGTTGTTCCGCCCGGACCTGAGTTCGATTGCTGGATGTTCAAACCGGCCACCTGTCCGGTCAAACCCGAAAGCCAATTCGACGACGTTGCAGCCGAAGCTATCACATCGCCATCGATCTTTTGAGCTGCATAGCCGAGTGATTTCTCGTCACGCTTGATGCCGAGTGCAGTTACCACTACCGACTCCACAACTTGCGCCTCGGTCTTCATCGCAACATCGACTGTTGTGCGAGTGCCGACCTTGACAACTTCGGTCTTGTAGCCCAAGAAGCTGAATTCGAGCGACTGCTCAGGAGTCGCCTTGATCTGATACCTACCTTCGGGATCGGTCACAACACCCTGCAATGTTGTAGGAATGATAACTCCCACGCCTCCCATAGGCTTGCCCTCTTCGTCGACAACTTTTCCCGATACGACGTGGGCAGTCTGTGTGGAATCCTGTGAGGATTGTGCTGGCTGTTCGTGCGATGTACCGGCCACCGGTAATTCCGATGCTGTGGCCTGCTGCGATAGCAACATCGAGCAAACAACCAATAGAGTCACATAGACTCGCATAGTAGAGATTCTCATAGGTTGAAATTTTTTGGTTTTTATAGTTTTTGATTTTTAGTAGTTATGGTCAAGAGTCCGATTTTGAATCTGTTTGAATGAACATTGTTTATTTTGGGTATTCTTCGTGTTTTTATTGGTTATATATCGCAAAGTTAACAAAAAAATTGAAAGTGTAAATATTTATGTAATATTTTTTTCGACAAGGAATAATATTTTTTTGAGCAACATTTTTGGGGCACAGTATCTGCTATGAAGAGTTATGTAAGTAACGCTAAATTTTGGGTAAAAAACTTCTGATTTAATTAGGTTTACCGAGTTATTATATTTAACTTTGCGACCCCAAATCATATAGGTTAGTAACAATTTATTGTTAAACACACAAATTATAGCATTATGAAGAACACAAACAAGATGTGGGAGCACACCTACGCAGCTCCCGAAGTGAAAGTCTGCTCGGTCGAGGTCGAGGCGGGCTATTCGGCAAGTATGCCGGGTGTAACAATTAACCCTTGGGAGCGTGAGGAGGACTCGCTCGAATTCTAATGTCAAACCCAAAAAAGATGATTAAAACGATGAAAAAATTTATTCTTTCGTTGGGTTTGGTAGCAATGATGCTCAACCTGACAAATTGCGCACAGTATGAGGATGTAAATCCAACAGTAGAGCCACAGGGCGATTTCGCTCTCTATGCTTCGGTTTCGCGTACCGCAAACGATGGCCTTAACACCGTTTGGTCGACAGGCGATGACTTGGGCGTATTCCACGCTGTAACCGATGGTACAACTTACACTAAGGACGGTCAGTTCAAGCTTGAGGATGTTGCAACAGGTCGTTTCTTGGGTAATGTAAACGGCACTTTGGATCCGCAGGAGGAGTACGATTGGTATGCAATGTACCCATACTCGTCTTATGTTCCTGGTCCTGCAAACACTGGCTCGGGCTATATGACTATCGGTTGTGCAGCAAGCGGTACTCAGACTCAGACAGGTAACAACTCGTTGGCTCACGTAGCAGGTAGCAACTATCCACTCGTTGGTAAGGCTTATGCTGTTCCTGCTGGCTCGGCGCCAGCTTTGGCTATGACACACGTTGCATCACTCGTTGAGTTTGAGGTTACCAACTCGTTGGACGAGGCTATTACTGTATCGAACATCAAGTTTACTGCTCCTGCTGCTCTCGTTGGTACTTTCTATATCGATTTCACAGATACTGCGAATATCGAGGCTGAGTCGAGCGGTTCTTCTTACACTTCGAAGACGACTACTCTTACCGTAAAGAATGGTACAGCTATTGCAAAGGGCGAGAGCGCAAAGTTCTACTTGCCTGTTGCTCCTTTTACAGCTGCTGCTAATGCAAAGTTGGCTATCGAGGTTAATGTAACTTCGGGCGAGAAGTCTGGTGTATTGGCTAAGGAGATTACTCTTGCTGCTGCAACTTCGTTCAACGCAGGTAAGATTAAGACTCTCAAAGTTAACTACAACGCAGAGTTTGTTGAGGAGGGTCTTGCATTGCCATTCGAGGATAACTTCTCGTGGGTAACAAGCACATCTTCAACAGCATACACAAGCATTACATCGGTATTCCCTAAGAAGGATGGTGCAGCAATGTATTCGTCAGTATCGTATGTATATCCAGAGACAAAGCAGGTAAAGTTCGGTAGTAGCAGCAATAAGGGCTATCTTACTACATCAGATCTAAATCTCTCGAAGCCATTTACTGTTGTAGTTAGCGCAAAGTGTTATAGTTCTGACGTTTCTCAGTTGAAGGTTACAGCAGGAGGAGTATCGAAGACTACTGCTAATTTGGGCGCAAACTATACCTCTTATATGTTTGAGTTTGATGCACTCGATGCAGCGGAGAAAGTTCGCTTCGATATCACTGGTAAGCGTGGCTATATCAACAATATCGTCATTGTTGAGGGTCACGACTATGTATTGCCTCCTGTCTTGACCGTAAGTCCTGAGGCACTCACATTTGAGAGCCCAGCAGCAAGCCAGACTATTACTTGCACTATTGCAAACGAGGTTGACGGTGTTAATGTAACTGCAACCGAAAATGTAGATTGGCTTTCTACTTCGGTAAGTGGCAATACTGTAACTATCACTGCAACCGAGAATACAGGTGCAATTCGTACTGCAAATGTAACTATCGCATACGAGGGCGCAGAGAGCAAGACAATTGCTGTTACGCAGTTGGCTCCTGCTGCAGCTGGTGGCGAGGAGGTAACCGAGACATTGACTATCTATGCCAACAAGGGTTCATTGAGCAACAAGGTTATCACTTGGACAGGTACTAACTTTACATTCTCGAATGCTCAGGGATCGAGCTCAACTGCAATTCGTACTTCGGATTCCGACCACTATCGTATTTATGCAAATAGCACCGTTACATTCACTGCTAAGAATGGCAAGAAGTTTAAGAAGCTTGTGATTACTTGTACAGGCTCTTCTTACACAACTGGACTGAAGAATGCTTTGGGTGCAAGTGCAACTGTTAGCGGTAGCACTGTTACTTGGACTGGTTCTGCTGAAACTATTACCGGAACAGTGACAGCTCAATCGCGTATCAATAAGATTGTAGCAACATTGCAATGATCTTCGGGTAGTGGAACAGGAGGGGGAACGACCCCTCCTACCACGGACCCTACCCCGGGAGAGGATACAGGCGGCTCTACGGGTGGTACAGTAGATGGCGGTGTTGCGGGTGGCGTGGCTACCGAGAGTTGGCTCGAATTGCCGGGTGAGGATAAGGGCAAAATCTATCCGAATGCCGTGGAGTTGAAGGTCAAGTCGGGCAGTGAGCGTAACTATACAGCCTACTACGACAAATCGACCTACACCTCGATGTGGGTGGCTTATCCGCTCGAATCGAAACATATGGGCTCATACTCGCGCCCCGACAGTTGGTCGTTCAACCCATTGTTGGAGCAGAAGTATCAGGTCGATTTGTGTAGTGCAAGCTACACCGACTATCCGCCTTACGCACGAGGACACCTTATTCCGAACGCCTCGCGCAACGGAATCAAGGATATGCAGTTGCAGACGTTCTACGTGACCAACTCGGTACCGCAGATTCAGGATAACTTCAATAGCGGTATGTGGAGTACGCTCGAAGCGGCTCTGCAATCCGCAGCTAAAAAGCAGGTTCTCTACATAGTTACGGGCGTAGCCTTTGCGAAGGTTGGCGAGTCGAAGACGATAAGTTATACGACCGCCAAGAATGACACCAAGAAGGTGCCTATACCAAACTACTTCTACAAAGTGGTTCTTAAAGTAACCACAAATTCGAGTGGCACGGTAACTGCGGCTTCGACAGTCGGCTTCTGGTTCGAGAATAAGGCCTACTCAGGCACGACCTATTCCAACTATGCCGTGTCGGTTGACCAAGTAGAGCAGTGGACAGGTTTCGACTTCTTTGCAAATCTCCCTGACGGAATTGAGGCAACGGCCGAGAAGAACGCAAGCTGGTCGGCATTCTAACGTCGCAACAACAGTTAGAGAATAAAAATAAGATGGGTATCGGAAACGATACCCATCTTTGTTTATGAGATTGTAGAGGAGATGACCAATATCAACGCTCCGACTTACACCCCAAAAAAATGTGCCCAACCATTGCGGTTGGGCACATCTATTTAGCAATGGCTGTTGGGCCTATTTTGCTTCGTATTCGAAATCCTTTGTGCCGTTGATAGGACAAGTGATTACGTTGTTAACGCACCATTTGTTACCCTCCTTAGTAGAGATGAAGATCACGATGCGGAGATCCTGGCTCTTCCAAGTCTTCAACAATGGGAATGCGAATGAGTGGCTCTTTGTTGCACCAGCCTCGATGCGACCCACCGATACACCGGTGTAGTTGCGCTCCACGTTGAAGCTCTTGTTAGCCAAACGGATAGAGTTGTTGTGGTGGTTGAAGTTAACACCTGGGAGTGGGCTATATCCGTTATTAGCCTGAGTGCCTGTGAGGTTATCCTCCAAAAGCCAAGCTCCAACACGGAATTCGGTACCCTCCGCAGCCTTAATCAAGCAAGTAGTAATAACATAATTCTCCTCCTCGTAGAAAGTAGAATTAGCTGCGATACCACCCTTTGCTGTTGTGCGCTTGTAAGCTGCATCGATCAAGTCGTAGACGCTGTTGGTCGAAGCTGTGGTCTCGTTCTTCCACATATCGGCATTTACGGTAGGGAAACCTACTACGCCCATAGTCTTATCCAGAGTCTTTGCATCGTTGAGGTATGCAGGGTCGCTGGTTCCAAACAAGTGAGCTGCTGCAAGGATAAACTTATTCTTGGTATATGCGTGATTCGATACCTCGTAGAGGGCATTCATCATCATAGGGCAGAAGCCGCACGATGTACCTGTAAACTGTGTGAGCAACACGCGACGAACAAAGTCGGTTCTTGTAGGGTTGTTGTCTTGTGGTGCAGCAGGTGCAGCCGGCGGAGTCTGAACGATGTTCAAGATGATGTCAGACTTGGTCTGTTCGAGGCCATACTGTGCCCAGAAACGAAGGCTGCAAGGCTTTGCAGTCGAAGTGTAGGTGTTTCCGTCGATCAAGTCGTCCTCCAAGAAAATAGCGCTATCCTCGGTTACATCCTCACCATTGAATGTTACGGTGAATGTTGCAATACCGTCGGCATCGGCACCACCATTGTTGTAGATGAAAAGCTTATCTACCGAGAGGTGGAGGCCCTTATCGTTCTCGCTGTCACTGCCCGATCCGGTACCTGTGCCCGTGCCTGTGCCCGTGCCGGTTCCTATTCCAAATCCTTCGCAAGCGCAAAGCATTGCGCCCAAGCAGAAGGTTGCCAAAATTTTGAGTGTTTTCATAACTGTTTATTCTTAATGTTTTAGTATTCTCGTTTTAGAATGACGATGTCAACACAAGGTTAACTCCCGTGTAGGCCGGCGAATAGCGACATACACCGCCCGAACAGATGTAGCCCGCACGGTTGCGACCATAGCTCAACTGTACGCGTGTACGGTTGTGTGTATAGCTGAATCCTCCGTTGTAGTAGTGGGTCTTTGTCTGTCCGATATTGTACATATCCTGCACATAGAAGCTCCAATGTGGTGCAAGGCTAAACTCTACGAGTCCTGCCACCCAGTCACCCTCGCTATGCATTCCGTCCCATTCGCTCATATCGTCACCAGAGAGGAGGTATTGTACCTCGAAACGGAGTGCCGTCTTGCGATTGAACTTGTGCGTAGCATCGGCCACAAAGATGTGTGCCTGATGATCCATATTGTCCTGGAAGGAGTAGAGCAGGAGAGTCTTCCACTTCTTGTTCCACTGACGCTCGATATCGACGTTAATGTCGCGCCAATAGAGTGTTCGACCCATCTTTCCCTTCTCCGGAATAAAGGTCTTATCGAGCCAGTAGAAGGTCGAGAAATTGGCGTGGAAATTCCAATAACGATAGCGATTCGACTTGCTGCGATATGAGTAGCAAATGTCGACCTGACCGCCCAACTCGTTGTTCAAGTTTACCTGATAAGGGTTCAAATTCGCCAACATATAGGTATATTGACGAGTCAAGGCCGGAATATAGTTGATGGTATTTCCTCCATCGGTGTTGATAGGATTCTCGGTGCCGTTCTCCCCCTTTGGTACGAAGTTGTCGATTCGGGTACCCATATTCTTCAATGCGCGGAAGGTACCCATCACACTGAATGTTTTGTAGCTATAACCAACCTCTCCGAGTGCTGTCCAACCCTGCTTATATTGCATATCGTTGGTAATATCCTTGCCTTTGTGGACATACTCGCCTCGCAGAATCAAACCATTCCAGCCAAAGTTCAAGCGACCGGAGTAGAGGTTGAGGTTAGGCTTCAAGCCGTAGTACTCCCAGCGAGGAATACCATTTCCGTACTCATCAATAGATGAGAATTCGAACTCATCCCACCAGCTTGTTCTCTGCGAAAGACTTTGGAAACGATTGACATACGAACCCTCGATATTGAAGGTTATGGCCGACGCCTTGAAAATGTCTGCCAATGATACCGAGAGATCGGCACCACGCACCCACGTTTTCGAGTATTCGGTGTAGAGTCGTGGACGACCATACAGACCCTTCAATGTCACATAACGTCCAAAGCTGTATGCTGCGCGCACACCTTCAACCGAATTGTTTACGCCAAGCTGACGATCCTCGTATGAGCGGAAAATCAAACCATTTCCGAATTGGTCGAAGATATCTCCCACCAAAATTTCGAAATTATCATCGTTCCACTGCACATACTTCGATGCGAGATATATCTTGCGACCCGCAGCCAAAGCGTTGTAACCAACAAGTGCAGGCGTAAAGATATTCATCTGTAAACCTGCCGAGAAACGGCCGTTGGTGTAGTCTGCCTTCAAGTAGTTGTTGGAGCCAAATCTATCCTCAGGACGTGGTTCCTTCTCGGTATAGATCTTATTGTCGGGCGTATAGTAGATCGACGAAGACTCCAAACTACCCGATAATTGACCATTACCGAGTACTTGCTGCGCCGAGGCATAGGCCGCAATAGATAATACCCCTACAAGTAAGAGAGTTAATCGCTTCATTTGTTACTTCTTTTTCTTTTTTAGAGCTACGACTTTGTCGAATAGCAACTGCTCGCTACCAGGTGTATAACCTGAGTGCGAGTACACGATGTTTCCGTTTGCGTCAACCACGAACGACTGAGGCGTGAGCGATACATTCATCGCGCGCTTCAATGTCTGATTCTCGTCATATACACATACGAACTCCCAACCGCGCGATGATGCTATGGCCTTAGCCGAGGCCTTCAAACGTGCGTCATCAACCGAAACGGCAACTACTACGAGGTCCGCCTCTTCGCGCCACTCGGCCAATGAGTCGTTGATGGCGTTGAGCTCCTGAATACAAGGCTTGCAGGCGATAGACCAGTACGAAATAATCATTGGCTTACCCTGTGCAAGCGAGCGTACCGAAACAAGTTTGCCTTGTGCATTCTCAACTTTCACATCTGGCAACTGCTGAGCCGAAACGACTGCGGTAGCCAAAACAAGGCACAAAAGTGTTAATATCTTTCTCATAATTCAATCTTTGTAAAACCGTAATCAAGGAGCCGCCAAAATGGAGGCTCCCTGATTGCAGTGTATCCTGAAATTAGAATCTGTTAGCCGAACGCTTCGAGAAGTGCTTCTTCATGCGGATATCCAACTCCTCGCGAGTAGGGTACTTAGCAGTGATAACCTTCACCTCAGCCTTCTTTGCCTGAGGAATAAAGGTGGTGTGACCATAGCTCTTCTTAGGCGCAGTGTATGTAGCACCGGTAGCAGACTTAGTAGCCTTAACACCCTTGTTGAATGCGGTCGACATCTTAGTGCTGCTCTTAGCACCGTTCCAACCCTTGGTCAATACTACGTTCGACGAGATGTAGTTGTTGTAGAACTGCAATTGACCATAGTAATCGAACAATACGTTAGGGTAGAAGTCCATAGGTGTTACATTGCCCTTCTCATCCTCGAACTGTACGGTGTAGCCATTGATGACAATGCTGCCATCATTGTTCAATGTTACAGGGAGACCTGCTGCCTGAACATCATTTCTGAACTCTGGGCTTGGGTGTACGTTGAATGCGTAGCCTGTCTCGTAGTTAGCACCACAGAGGTAGTGCTCCATACCGTTGAACCAGCTTGTCAACGAAGGAATGCGATTCGAGTGAACAGGAACAAATATATTGCCATCAGCATCAACCTGCAAGAACCACTTTGGACCGAAGTCTTGGAAGAGGTAATCAACGATAGATGCGTTGTAATCCTCCATAAGGAAGAGACCCCAAGGCGAAGTAGCGCTGAGAGTACGATCGTCGTCGATAGCCCAACCCAAACAGAGAACACGGTTCTGAGAAACCAAACGCTCGTTGTACTTAGCAGCCTGGTTGTTGTAGTCTGCAAGATATGCATCAGCAGCCTCTTTGCTTACGCCGTGCGACTCAAGCATTGCATACTGAGCCTGAGTGAGTGACTCCGATGCGTTCAAGTCGCCAATAGTAACCTTCCAGCTACGCTGTGTTGCAGAGTGGAGACCAGTCTCCTCATTGTATATATTAACAGTTGCAGTTGCAGTCCAATCGCCCTTCAACTCGTTCAACTTTGTCATATCGAGTGGTGTAGCAGGAGCCTCAACCAATGAGTGTGCTACTGCATAACCAGGAGTAAGCTCGCTATCTGGGTTACTTGCGTTACCCTCTGAGTTCCAAGCTCTAAATGCAGCTGTGAATGAGCTGTTTTCGAGTACGTCGAACTCAACGATTGCACCGGCATTCGAGTTTACGAGGTCTACGTCAGCGTAGTTGAGCTCATAACCAGGAAGGCCAGCATTCATCATAACCATATCGGTGTAGGTGTAGCCGGTAGCCTTCATGTAAGCGTCGAATTCACGAGTGTAGTTCGCTACAAATGCAACTCTCTCAACCGGGTTCGACTTCCAATCAGGGTTCTTAACGTTGAACTTAACCTTCCAAGGCGAAGCCTCTTCGTCCTCGTTAGGATCGATAGCGGTTACAATCAATCGTGGCTCAGGCAATGTGTACTCCTTGAGCTGGAACTCGATGTGCTGGAAATTCTGAGCGGTCATATCAGGCTGCAACGAACCATCCTCAGCTGTAACTGCACCAACTGCATTTACGACGATGTGGTACTTGCCACCTGCGGTCAATGCATTGAAATAGCTCTCGAGACGAAGCTCCTGAACGCCCTCTGATCCGAAGAAATAGTTTACAATACCCAACTCACCTGCTGTCTGCGAAGTGGTGAACCACTGCCAGTGAGCCTCGTTACCACGAAGGAACATATCTGCGATATCCTTAAAACCGCTCTGGTATGCGTCGCGCTCCTCATAAACACCTACGAGGTACATAAATGTACGATTGTCAGGAGTGAAGGTGATCTTTCCGCTATTCGAAGAGAGATCCGAAATGTTTACACCTACGGTACCATCAAACAACTTTGGACCAGGCAATGTCAACTGAATCTCGCGGAACCAAGCGCCTTCGTTCCAGAACTGCTCAGGATCCACATTTGGATTGCTCTCTGCGGCTGCATAATAAGCATTGTAGTTGTATGGGAACCAGTACCAACCCACATCGTAACCGAATGAGAATGGGCCGTTTGGCTCCAATCCGGTCTCAGGGCTGCAATAGTAAGCCTCGCCTAATCGAAGTACCAATGGCTCACCCGGCTGGAACAAATCGTAGTACTGAATAGCATCAGCCGCACCTTGCTTAACCTCCTCGCTGTCAGGAGATACCTCTGTTACATCTTTAAGACCAATGGTGTAGTATCCAATCTCACCCTTCGCGTTGCGACGATATGCGTTGTAGTGGTTGAACACCAAAGTAGTATCTCTGCTTACAATTGTTGCAGGATATACGAAGTCGCACATAAAGAGTGACTCGGCAATCGGTGGGTTGTAGTTGTAAGCGAGAGCTGCAATGTTACCGATACCCCAGCGGATGCGACGGTTCTCGTTCTTTACATTCTGAGGAACCTGCACAAACACCTCGATACCCTCATAAGTCTCACGAATAACCTCTACGTCGTTATCCGAATACTTGTCAGGCGTCTCGAACTTGACAGAAAGAATCTCGCCATTGTTGTAGTACTCCTTGTTAGGGGTGATAGCAGCAATGTATACTACGAACTTCTTAGCCTTATCAAGACCTTGGTTGCCAGAGATATGGAGTTTGTTGAGAGATGTTACATTCTCGTAAACCATACCTGTACCATTCTTATCCGAACGGAAAATTACGGCAATATTAGGGTTCTTGCTAACCTCGCGGTTAAGAATTGGCTGCTTATTAGCGTCGTAACCCTTGATGGTCATCTCTGTACCATCATCGAGCACAACGTACTCCTCAACCAAATAAGCCAACTTCGACAAGTTAGCCGCTTTCACCGGAATATCAACCGAGATAGCGTTGTTTACAACAGCTTCACCTGTAAGTTCAAGTACAGGAGTTCCGTCACCACCTTGTGGGTCTGGAAAACACGATGTTGCGACGTTGCCCATAAAAAGAACAAGCGCCATCGCAAACAGTGATTTGAATAAGTTTTTCATAAAAGTTTATCAATTAGTTTGAAAAAAATGTCTTAATCGGTCGAAAGATACGAATAATTTTTTAGAAAATTGTGATTTTCTCTATTTTTCTTCGTGCGCGCACGTATAATGCCTACGACTCTAATTTACATTGTGGGTAAATATGCGATGCAAAATAAAAAAATCCCTACCTTTCGTATTCGGTAGGGATTGTTGCTCCTGAGAGCCGATAAATCTTATTTTTTGTACTCTTCTACGCCTTTGCGCAAGAACTCAATAAAGCCTTCAACCGACAGATCGTAACCGCGAGGCTCGCACAAAATCTTGCCCTCGTTGCCCTGTAATACGTAGTATGGCTGAGCATTTACACCAAAGCGCGTGAGCGCATAATTGGCATTTACCTTACCCAAAGTCTTCAATACTTTGCCATTTTCGGCAGTTACCCAATCGCTCTCCGGAAGAGGCATCTTGTCGTCGGTGTAGAGCGCCACTATGACATATTCATCGCGTAAAATTTGCTGTACAGTCGGGTCGGCCCAAACGCGAGCCTCCATCTCTCGGCAGTTCACACATCCGTGTCCCGTGAAATCGATAAATATCGGTTTTCCAACCTTTGCAGCATACGCTTCGGCCTCCTTCATATCGAAGAATCCTTTCAAGTTGTGTGGAAGGTGGAGAAAATCGCTATATTTTGCACTGTTTATGTCAATTTCGCTGTTGCTCGATGATGTTGTTGCAGTGGCATATTTCTCGATTACGAAGTCCTGCGAAGAGAGTGGAGGCAGATAGCCGGAGAGAGCCTTCAATGGTGCTCCCCACATTCCCGGAATCATATAAACAACGAATGTAAATACACCGATTGCCAATGCTAAACGACCAACGCTCAGGTGTTTAACTTCGCTATCGTGAGCAAACTTAATCTTACCTAAGAGGTAGAGACCGAGCAACGAGAATACTACAATCCAAATTGCCAGATATACCTCGCGGTCGAGCAAATTCCAGTGGTAAACCTGATCGGCAACGCTGAGGAATTTGAAGCCCAAAGCCACCTCTACAAATCCGAGAACAACCTTCACCGAGTTGAGCCAACCACCGCTCTTTGGCAACTTCTGCAACAACGAAGGGAAGAATGCAAAGAGGGTGAATGGAAGAGCAAAAGCAGTTGAGAATGCGAGCATTGTGACAATTGGTGACCACACCTCTCCCGAAGTAGACTTGATGAGCACCGAGCCTACGATAGGTCCTGTGCAAGAGAAAGATACAAGAACCAAGGTCAATGCCATAAAGAAGATTCCTCCGATACCGCCCTTGTCCGACTGAGCGTCGCTCTTGTTTACGAGTGCGCTTGGCATAGTGATTTCGAATGCGCCGAAGAATGATGCTGCAAATATCATAAAGACAACGAAGAATATGATATTTGGCAACCAGTGTGTAGCCAGCCAGTTGAAGATGTCGGCAGTCACAGCGTCACCACCTGCTACGCGCGTAATAATTATAAGTATGGCGATAGGCAATGTGTAGAGCGCAATGATAAATAGTCCGTACAACGAAGCGTTGATTCGTCCGCGAGCTGCCGAGCCGCTATTCTTCATAAAGAACGATACGGTCATCGGCACCATTGGGAATACGCAAGGGGTAAGCAATGCAGCAAATCCCCACAAGATAGCCTCGATGATGAGCGACCACAACGAGCCGTTACCCGCAGCGTCCTTCACCGATTTAATCTCAGCTTTTGCAGCCGAAGCCTCGCCCAACGATACTACAATCTCGTCTGTGGTAGGAGAGAGACACGAGCCTGCATTACACGCCTGATACGAGATAGCGACCTTAACCTCGCCGCCATTCGCCGCCTTGAAATCTTGCTCGAAGATGGCCTCATTGTCATATTGGCCAATCTCCATCATAAGCAACTCGTCCTTTTCGATGTGAGCCTTCGATAACGAGCGTAAGTCGCCATCGGCGCTGACTCCCTCGCTTGGTGCGAACTCGAAGGTTGTGGGGTTGAATGCCAATGCAGGATCTGTTACGTAGATATGCCAGCCATCCTCCAACTCGGCCTTCAACTCTACTGTATAGAGTCCATCTCCCTTATCTTTAACGGAGTGCTTCCATTTTACAGGGCTCTCACTCTGTGCCAAAACGCTCATAGGCACAAGGCAGAGCAGTGTCAATAAAAAATTACGTAAAATCTTCATACTATCTAATTTTGAAATTTTGTCTGTCAGTTTTTGATGAACTTAACGGCTTGCCACTCTTCGAAAGAGCGTCGTTCGGCCAACTTGAATCCCAATTTTTTAGCCTTGTTCGTAAGTATTGTGACGTCGTCTTTGAGGAAACCGCTCATTATAAGGTGTCCGCCACTCGGCAATACTGCCGCATACGCAGCCATATCTGCAAGTAGTACATTACGATTTATATTGGCGAGCACGATGTCGAACTCTTGTCCGCATATTGCATTTGCATCACCACATACCGACTCTATAACCTCGCCACAATGGTTGAACTCAATGTTCTCGCGCACGCTCTCCTCAGCCATATCGTCAATCTCCACAGCCATAATATTCGAGGCTCCAAGTTTGGCGGCCAAAATGGCTAAAACGCCTGTGCCGCTACCCATATCGAGTACCCTTTTGTTCGCGATTTCGCTGCCAAACATAAATTCGATCATCAGTTGGGTAGTGAGGTGATGTCCCGTACCAAACGACATCTTAGGTTGGATGATAATCTCCAATCCTCGATAATCTGGTCGCGGTTTGTGGAAAGGTGCACGAATGAGTACCTTACCTCCCACTTCGACCTCCTTGAAGTTGCTCTCCCACGTTGCGTTCCAATTCTGCTGCTCTATGCTCTCGAAGTAGAAGTCAAGCACCCCCTCGTTGTGAAGCATCTCCTCGATATTGTCACGCAACTCCTCGAATGATGCTTCGGGGATATAGCCATTGAGCATACCATTCGAGTAGTCGAAACTCTCGAACGGAAAGTCGGATAGGTAGGCGATAAAGATGTCGCCTTGCTCTTCGGTTGTATGTATTGATAGCTTCGTGTAAGTCGCCATAAATTACTCTACATATAGCACCAAGCCCTTCAAATACTCTCCTTCCGGATGATAGATGTTGATAGGGTGGTCGGTAGGTTGAGTCAGTTGGTGGAGTATGCGCACCTTACGCCCTGCAATTGCTGCTGCTGTAAATACCGTGGTACGGAATAACTCCTTCGATACGGCCTGCGAGCAGGAGAAGGTGAATAGTATACCTCCGCTCTTTATTTGCGATAGTGCGCGGGCGTTGAGTCGTTTGTATCCCTGCATAGCATTTCCCAAGACCTTGTGGTGCTTGGCAAAGGCCGGAGGGTCGAGTATGATCATATCGTACTTGTCGCCAATATCCTTCAAGTACTCCACGGCGTCGCACGCCAACGAGGTGTGAGGTGCATCGTCGCCAAAGTTGAGACGGATGTTCTCATCCACAAGTCGTACTGCCTTCTCGGATGCATCTATCGAGCACACCTCCTTCGCTCCTCCTGCCAAGGCATATACCGAGAAACCTCCCGTATAGCAGAAGGTGTTCAATACTGTGCGCCCCTTGGCATATTGCTGAACAAGGTGACGGTTGAAGCGTTGGTCGATGAAGAAGCCTGTCTTTTGTCCCTCCTCCCAATTGACAAGGAACTTGTGCCCATTCTCCAATACTACGTTATCCTTCTCGGCCGAGCCGTAAAGGTAGCCATCTATGGCATTCAGATTGGCTTTGAACGGAACGGTCTGTGCGCTCTTGTCGTAGATGGCGGTAATCTTTTCGCCATAGACCTCGCGAATGGCCGCAGCAACCTCGTTGCGCGAGAGATACATACCCACCGAGTGGCACTGCACAACTGCGGTTGTTCCGTATATATCGACAACCAATCCGGGGAGCAAATCTCCCTCTCCGTGAATCAGACGGTAGCAGGTGGTCTGCGGGTTGGCGGTCAAGTCGAGAGTTCTGCGCACGTCGTAGGCACTTGCCACGCGTTTTTGCCACCACGCAGCATCAATCTCCTCCTTCTCGAAGGTGAGTATGCGTACGGCGATGGATCCTATCTGGTAGTGACCACGTGCTATATATTCGCCTCGCTGTGTAAATATGTCGACAATGGCACCTTCCGGAATGCTCTCGCCATCGCATTCTACACGCTCGATTGCGCCTGAGAATACCCACGGGTGACGACGTTGAAGAGATTCCTCTTTGCCTCTTCGAAGATATATCTTTGCTCTGCTCATATCACTATTCATAAGGCTCTACATAGAGGGTGAATACCAAAGGAGTGTATGGTAAAATCTCTGTCGAGATGGTCTTTGTCGAAGTTACCTCCTCCTCGCTTACGTTGTAGTTATAATTATAATAATTATAATCGTAGTAGTTGTAGTATGGCGAGTAGTAGTTGTAGTAGGAGTTATAATAGTTGTAGTAGTTCATCGCATTGTAGTAGTTGGCCAGATTCGACGAAGAGGACGACTCTGTGGTTGTAGTAGTACCCGAAAGGCCACTTGCTCCGTAGGCGTAACCCGATGTTGTGATGATCTGGGCGTAAGCTCCATAGTGCATCGAAGGGATGCAGTAGTACCAAGCGCCTATGGCCTGACGGTTGCCCTCCTCTTTGCCCTCATCATCGGATGGACTGTAACTAAATACCTCGCAGTCGGGGTTTGCTTCGTCGAACATCAAAGTTCTAATCTCGGCAATGTTCGTGTCTACGACAAATCCGTCAAGGAATCGCAATACATACCACACTTTGGCGCGGCCATTCTTTGTTACCTGAGTCTTCTCCGACTGCTTGGATACCTCCAAACCTTTGCCGAAGCGCTTCAACATAATCTCGTTTATCTTTTCGTTGATTTCGGCCATTTTTCCGACTGCATATTTTCTGTTGTCGGTGTATGGGTTATTCAACTTGTCGGCTACATTCATACAGTGAGGTTGCAAATATTTGTAGCTATTTGCATCATCTGTCGCCGGATTATAGTTTAGGTTGTAGTGCAAACCTTTTAGTTTTAGGTCGTCATTCTCGTCCACCTTCTCCGATTCGGGCTTTACGGCTTGGGTCCATAAGCCCTCATAGCCGATATACTGTTGCACCATCTCCAACTCCATATCCGAAGGGTTCTTAATCACGCCCAAAACCTCTACGTCCAATATCAACGGACGTGACGCATCGAGTGCATATTGTCCCTCGTAGCCACCCTCGGCCGAAGAACCCGCTTCTCCGTATGCGATAGATGAAGGCAGATAGAGTCTGACATTCGAGCCTTTGTGCATCTTGTACACCTCATCCCCAATCTTCAACTCGTTGCGCATAGCCAAGTATGAACCCTCCAATAGACCCATATTGAGACTTCCTCCGTAGTTTACGTATGGAATATAGTGGGTCGAGTAGGAGAATGTACCGCACATTTGCGCTTGCTCGTAACTGCGAGTCATACATACCGAGCCGTTTATATCGCGACCCGTCATTTTTGTATAAACCCAGCAGGTATCTTGCTCCATAATGGCGCTCGAACCGAGGTCGTTACCCTTGACAGGAAAACCCTCGTTGATGTCGCCCGAAAGAATCTCTACATAATATCCGCCATTCTCTTGATAGTTGTTGATGAGCTCCGGTTTGTGTATGCGAATCCAGGCGTCGAGTGCAATCTTCTCGCGCTCCTTGTTCGATATGCTCTCTTCGGTAATGCACGATGCCGAGAGCACCAATGCCAGGAGCACAATTCCGATTTTTCCTATGTTGTTGATGATCTTCATATCTATTTTTTCGTAACCTTTTCAACCTTAATATACCACGCAATCATTGAATTCTTTGGTACAGAGCCGATGAGCGCCTTGCCGTAAGCGAGCTCCGAGGTCATATATACCTGAATCGAATCAGCCTCGTAGCAACCCGGCAGGGTCAATTCCAATCCGTCCAATATGTCGGTTTTGCCGAGCTCTATAAACAATGGCTCAGTCGACCAGTCGAGCGTATTTCCGCTACTGCTTCCCAATTGTGTGATAACCTCAGGAATATTCGACCAGTATAAATTCCCTTTATTCTTAGGCTCTGTGCCGGTGAATGTATATGCGTTAAATCTGAGCTCCAACTTATCGCCCCACTCGATTTGTGGTCTGCTTTCGCGCCCCTCGTCGTAGTAGTTTACAATGTGTCGATAGGCATAGCGTCCAAAGGTTGAGTAGAATGAGGGCTCCTCCTGAATCACCTCTCCCATAGCCTCCTCTGCTATCATTCGGCGTGTGTCGGTGAGATATTTGACTATCTTGTCGCGCTCGGATAACAACGTGTCTTCACTCTTGCAAGATGCCAAGAGTGATAACGATAGTAGTATGACAAAAATCTTTCTCATGGTTAGAAAACGGACAAAGATAGAAAATATTACGCAAAAACTATGTTTTTGTAGCGGAAAAAATTGTTATAGCTGTTTTAATGCACTGCGAATGGCCTCCTCGACGCTGAGTGTAGGCTCTGCTTTGAAGATTTTTTGAAGCACTTTCTCTGATCCGGTTTTTGCGAATCCGAGCATTATGAGTGCAGCCAACGCCTCGTCGAACGCCTCCGAGCGTAGCGAAGCGGCAAGTGCATTGTCGGCCGCATTGTGCGAAGGCAGGTCGAGCATCTTTCCGCTCAAATCTACAATAATCTTCTGCGCGGTTTTTAGGCCTAAACCCTTTACGTTTTTCAGTAATGTGGCATTTCCCGTCGCTATGATGTTGCGAAGCTCCGAAGGAGAGTATGTCGATTGAATCATACGGGCAGTATTTCCTCCGACACCCGAAACGCTGATGAGAAGACGGAACAAATCGCGCTCTTCTTTCGATGAAAATCCGTACAAGAGCTCTGCATCTTCGCGAACAATGTGGTGAATGAGGAGTTTTGTGCTCTCCAACTTTTCAATTTCGGAGTAGGTGTGGAGCGATATGTTGATGAAGTAACCCACGCCTCCTGCATCTACAACGGCGTATGCAGGTGCAATTTCGGCCAAAGTTCCGTTGATGTATTCGTACATAATTCTATAAATCTCTCTATTTGTGCGCAAAAATAGAAAAATTCACTCAAATATTGAAATTTTGAGAAGCCAATGTTGCGTTATTACACTAAAAGTTGTAATTTTGTAGGGTAAAAACAGTTGTTATGAGTAGTGCAATAACGGTAATTGTAGTGGCTGTGGCGGCGGTGGCATTCTTTGTTTTGGCTATGTCGCTCACGCTGATAATCAAGGGACATCATATCGACTCCGAGATTTCGACCAATAAGGATATGCAGCGACTCGGAATCAAGTGCGCGGTGCAGGAGACTCGCGAAGATATGGCTTCCGAAAACTGCGACGATAATCCGTGCAGTGGCAATTGCGCAGGGTGTGATATCGAACATTCAACACAAAAACAATAATCACGAAATGAAGAGACTTTTTTTAATTCTTGCGGGACTTTTGTCGACTGCAATGGTGGTGGCGCAAATTGCGCCAAATCTTCCCAAAGAGCTTGTTTCCGGCCCTTGGAAGGCGGGTCACGTGCAAGGTGTCGCAGTTGATGCCAAGCAAGAGTATGTCTATTTGTCGTTCACGACAATGCTCGTAAAAATGGATATGGCGGGAAATGTTGTTGGTACCGTTACGGGACTTTTAGGACATTTGGGTTGCCTCGAATTCAACGACGAAGATGGTCGTTTGTATGGCTCTTTGGAGTATAAAAATGACTCTATCGGCAAGGGTATCTTGAAGCAAGAGGGTGTGTCGAAGCAGCTCGAAACGGGCTTCTATGTTGCAATATTCGACGTCGATAAAATTGTTCGTCGAGATATGAATGCCGAGCGTGATGGCGTAATGAAGACAGTCTACTTGAAGACGGTTGTCGATGATTTCAATGCAAAGGTGAAGAGTAAATCAGGCGAGGTTTTAGAGCATCGTCACGGTTGCAGCGGCTTCGATGGCATATCGTTCGGTCCGGCGTTTGATGGATCGGGAAGGAGAACGCTTACTATTGCTTACGGTATCTATGGCGATGTAACTCGTACCGATAATGACTACCAGGTGTTGTTGCAGTACGATCCGACCAATTGGTCCAAGTATGAGTCACCTCTCTCTCAGGAGAATATGCATCACAAAGGCCCTTCGAAGCCATACGGAAAGTACTTTGTCTATACGGGTAATACACGCTGGGGTGTGCAGAATCTCGAATACGACAAATCGACAAATTTGTGGTTCCTGGCCTGCTATCCGGGCAAGAAGGATACCTTCTCCAACTACACACTCTTTGCCGTAGATGGCTCAGTATTGCCGATATGCCGTCCGCTCTATGGTGTAGGTTATCAGAAGGTTGGCCCGGTATTGCAGTTTAGACACGATAATAACGGTCGCAGCGACCGCAAGGATATTGAGGTGCGTGGTTGGCACAATGATATAGGAGCCTACGGAATATGCTCTTTGGGTGACGGATATTTCTACATTGTTTCGGGAGGAAAGAGTGCAGAGGGCCGAACTGCCACATTGCATCTTGCGCGCTATGTGGCTCAGCGTTACAAGGCATTCGAGATAGTAAAGTAAAATCTTTGCAGGAGTGGTATGGCGAAGTACGACAACATATTTAGGATAAGCTCGGACGAGGAGTTCGAGCGTGAGGCGTTGAGGGTATTTCGCTACCAGGCGGAGCATTGTGCCCCTTATGCGGAGTATATCGCGCTTCTTGGTATCGATCCACATTCGATTAGTCGGGTGGAAGATATTCCGATGTTGCCGATAGAGTTGTTCAAGTCGCACAAAATCTATTGTGGCGAGGAGGAACCTCAGATCGTATTCTCGTCAAGTGCAACAACCGGAATGACACAATCGTACCACTATGTTGCCGACGTTGCCCTCTATGAGAGGTCGTTCGTAGAGGCGTTCCGCCACTTCTACGGTGAGCCGAATGAGTGTAGTATCTACGCTCTGTTACCCTCATATCTCGAACGTGAAGGCTCTTCGTTGGTCTATATGGCCGAACGACTGATTGCGGCGAGTGGCGGAGGTGGATTTTATCTCAATGACTACGAAAAGTTGTTACGCGATATGTCTAACGACCCGAATCCGAAGATTCTGCTTGGTGTTACATATGCGTTGCTGGACTTGGCCGAAAACTATGCTCCGCGACTTGAAGATACGGTCGTTATGGAGACGGGCGGAATGAAAGGTCGCAGGAAAGAGTTGCCCAAGAGCGAACTGCACAAGATTCTCTGTGCCGCCTTCGGGGTCGATAAGATACATTCGGAGTATGGTATGGCGGAGTTGATGTCGCAGGCCTACTCCTTTGGCGATGGTCTGTTTCGTACGCCCAATTGGATGAAGGTGCTGGTGCGCGATGTGAATAATCCCTTTGCGCGACTCGAAAGTGGTCGTCGCGGAGGCTTGGATATTATAGACTTGGCAAACCTCTCCTCGTGTGCATTTATAGCTACGCAAGATATGGGTGTTCGCTACGATGATGGCTCATTCCGTATCGAAGGACGTATCTCGCATAGTGATATAAGAGGGTGTAACTTATTAGTGCAGTAGAATGAAGTATAGGGATGAAGATTTGAAAAGACTCCACGGAGAGTTGTATCGTGCGCTTGCAGAGATTATTCGCGTCTGCGAGGTGTGCAATATTCCATACTTTATACAGGGAGGCTCGGCTATCGGAGCACTCTATAACAAGGGTATAGTGCCTTGGGATGATGATATCGATGTGGGTATGACGCGCGAAAATTACGAGCGTTTCCTGCGAGAGGCCCCTGCGCATCTTGCACCCGAATACTTCTTGGAGTGGTTCGAAACAGAAGAGAATACGCCATTCTACTTTGCGAAGGTTAAGCGTAACAACACCCTTTTCGTAGAGGAAATTTGGCGCCATATGGATATTCATCACGGTATTTTTGTCGATATATTTCCGTACGACAGAATTCCGGATAACCCAATCTTGGAGCGCCTGCATCGCTTTGCTGCAAAGTTCTGGATAAACTGTTTTATGGCAAAGGAGGTTTGGCTGTGGGGTCATTGTGGCGTGTGCGCCATCGACGAGCCATTGCCAAAGTCCTGGATAGGTTGCGCTGCAATCCGAGTTGTTACTCTGCTGATGTCGCGCAAGGCAATCTATCGCAAGATGAACAGAGTGTTGGGACGCTATAATTCGTGTAATACCTCGCGTGTCAACATTGTACGTATGCCAAAGGATCAGATTGCACGTGCCGATGTCGAAAATGCGGTAGATATGGAGTTCGGAGGAGTGATGGTGAAGGCTCCTCGTAACATCGAAACATATCTTCGTCATCACTATCCAAATCTTCGCCCTGTGCTACCTGAGGAGGAGCAGATAAATCACGCCCCATATAAGTTGTCGTTCGATACAACGCAAGAATAATGAAACAGCTCTCGATAATAGTTCCGTCGTATAATATGGAGAACTTCCTTGCACACTGCGTGGAGTCGGTGTTGCGCTCCCCGTCGAGTAAGGATGTCGAGATTGTTATCGTAAATGACGGCAGCAAGGATAATACATTGGAGATTGCCCGTAGCTATGCACTCCAATTTGAAGATGTCGTTCGTGTTGTCGATAAGAAGAATGGAAATTATGGCTCTGCCATAAATGCGGGACTACAAGTTGCCGAGGGCGAATACGTTAAGATTCTTGATGCCGACGACTCGTTCGATAGTGATAGGGTGGCCGATATGGTGACATTCTTGCGTGATATGCGAGGCGTTGATATGGTGGTTACTCCATTTATCGAGGTTACTCGGAGCGAGTCACGACGAGTCGATTACAACCTCTATTCTCGCAAGATATACGATTATGGCCGAATCTACGAAGCAGACAAGATTTTTGCCGATGGTGCCATACGCTTCTTTATGATGCACGGCGTGTGCTATCGTACAGATCTGTTGCGCCAAATGCACTATCACCAAACGGAGGGCATCTCGTATACCGATCAGGAGTGGGTCTTCTATCCGCTATTCAAGGTTGCAACTATTGCATTTGCCGACATACCGCTTTACCGTTACAATTTAGCTCGCGAGGGGCAGACTATGGATGTCGCCGTGCAGATGCGCAGTCTATCGCAGCTGGTGAAAGTGACGGAGGCTCTTGCTCGATTTTTTGTGTCGGAGTCGGGTCAAATAATGTCCTCTGCCCGCACAAGTTTCTTGCGAAATATTGTGGCCGACCGCATAAAGATTGTCTATCGAAAATATCTGCTGCATATGGCCGATAAGGAGTTTGCGGAGTCGAATTTTGCGGAGGTTGATGCCCGTATGCAACAGCTTGCTACTGAGTGCAATATCTCCTCTTTGAGTGTGCCGGTAAATAATTTGCTGAGGGTTGATACACTTGCCGTTTGGCAAAGTAAAGGAAGGCGCTTAAAGGCTCCGACTCGCAGAACTTTGCTATTGTTGGATGTGTTGATGTCAAGGGCGCACGCATTGATTTTTAGACGAAACAGATAACTTAAAATATTAATATAAAATGAAGAGAGCAATTCTATTTTTAATGGTTGCCGTATGCGCATTGAGCGTATCGGCTCAAAAATTCGATTGGCACAAAAACTGTGTGGTGGCTCACCGTGGAGCGTGGAAGGAGAAGGGCTTGCCCCAGAACTCTATTGCATCGTGGCGCGAGGCGGTGCGTTTGGGTGTTCGAGGCTCGGAGTGTGATGTGCATATCACTGCGGATGATTCGCTGATAGTATTCCACAATTTAACTCATCACGGCTTGACTCTCAAAGATTCGAAGTATGCCGAGTTGATGCAATATCCACTCAAAAATGGCGAAAAGATACCTACATTCCGTGAGTATCTTACCGAGGTTAAAAAGCAGAATCGAACAAAACTTATTATCGATGTCAAGACTATGATTTCGGATGAGTACTCGCTTCGACTCTCAAAGGAGATTGTCCGTGTCATTAACGAGATGGAGGCAATGGAGTGGTGTGAGTTCCTCGGCTCGAATGTTGCGGCTTTGCAGTATTTGCAGAAGGAGACCGGCAAGCGTGTGCAGTACCTTGGCAGATGGCGTGTGGAGATTCCTGAAATGCATCCCGATGTGGTACGCGACAACGGTTTTGTTGCAGTGGATTATCAGAATATCTTCTACTTTGCACATCCTGAGTGGGTTAAAACTTTCAAGAAACGCAAGGTTTATCTCAATGCGTGGACAATCAACAAGGAGGAGGATATGGATTGGTTTATCAAACATAAGTTCGATGCCATCACAACCGACTATCCTGCCAAGTTGCTGAAAAAACTGAACTATAAAGCAAAGTAGTTGTAGCGAAGTTTCGAGATAAGACGGCATCCTCAGGATGTCGTCTTTTATTTGTTTTTACATCGCTATGCCCTACAAACAAGTTTGTGTGCATAGTGCTGCAAAAACAAAAAGATGTCGATAAAATCGACATCTCCTTGCTCCGTTTTATTTTTGCGGAAAGGGAGGGATTCGAACCCCCGGTACAGTTGCCCGTACACCGCATTTCGAGTGCGGCCCGATCGACCACTCCGGCACCTTTCCAGTGCGTTTTGCGGTTGCAAATGTACGAATTTATTTTTTAATTCCAACTTTTTGCGGCAATATTTTATATTTTTTTTGATCAAATAGCTATTTTATTGCCATTTGTTAAATATAAGTATTATATTTGTATGCAATAAAAGAGGAAGTTTGCTCGTTAAATAGATAAAGGAGGGCTAATTATGAGAAAGGTCTTTGTTATTATGGCGATAGCGGTTTCGGCCGCATTGTTGTCGGGATGTGCTGCTGCGTGGCAGAATGTATCCTATTCCGATGACTTGTATGGAGTACACGATAAAATTGCGATAGCTAATCGAAAGAAGGCTGAGGCAGAACTTGCCAAGGCTCAGTATGAGGCCGAGCAGGCTCAGTACGAGGCTAATTTGGCGAGAATTAAGGCTGAGGCGGCTGCACAGAACGTCGAGGTGGCCGAGGGTAGTGTGAATAATTTCACCCTTGTTTTGGCCGATTCGTACGAAAGTGCATATGCGCGTCGTCTGTACGGCTTTTCGTCGCCAACATATCGTATGCCGTCGTCCTACTACTCTTTTCGCTATTCCGATGCGTTTTTCTACGCTTCGGCCTACGACCCTGCATTCTACAATGTGATGGTGTCGGGCGATATGGTATGGGTGGAGCCTAAGTATGTAACTTCGATGTTCGGCTCGTGGGGCGCCGTTGTTGTGCCTACCTACAATTGGTACTATGGTTGGAACTATCCATATAACCATTGGAACAGATATTACTACAATAGTTGGTACAATCCGTACTATTGCGGATATTATCATCACCACCATCACCACCATAGCCACTACAATCCACATTATAATCATCATCACAACTCCCGCCCTTCGTATCATAGACCTACTTACAGGCCAAATAACAGACCAAGTTATCGTCCATCATACGCAGGATCGGGTAGCGTAGGAAGTACCGGACATCACCACAATCGTCCGGGACAAGTTGTAGGCCGTAATCCTGGGGCATCACAGCCGGCTGATAGAGTAAGTGGTTCGAGTTCAAGTGGAACAAACGGACGCACCCAGCAACCGTTGTACAGAGCCGGTAGTGCGTCGAGCAGCAGCCAAAGCGGAAAGACTACATATCGTGGAGGCTCATCGAGTAGCGGAAACTCGACATATCGTAGCGGTAGTAGTGGCACAACTTCGAGAAAATTGTCGGGTAGCTCAGGCCCTCTCTATCGAGGTAGAACATCGAGCAGCAGCTCATCGAGCGGTAGTTCCTATGGTCGCAGTTACTCGTCAGGAAGCTCGTCAAGTCGCAGCTACTCTTCGGGCAGCTCGTCAAGCCGCAGCTATTCGTCGGGAAGTTCGGGTGGTGGATATAGCGGAGGTGGAAATTCGCGTGGTCGATAGTTTTAATGGCTAAAATATAAAGTATATGAAAAGAGTACTCTTGATAGCAGCAATATCTTTCGCATCGATTGCATTGTCGTATGCGCAGAACTCTTCGGGCATATTGCTTAATAAAGATATTATCTCGGCATCATCCTTTTTGTCGCTCTCGCAGCGAGAGTCGGTGGGTACAGCCCGCTCAATGGGTATGGGAGGTGCGTTCACTTCGCTTGGAGCCGATATGGCTTCATTCGGGTACAACCCTGCCGGCTTCGGAATGTATCAGAATGACGAAATCTCTGTATCGTTAGGCTTAGGGGTGCGTAAGGCCAAGAATTATAACGCCTACAATACGGGTGATAATTCCGCTATCCCGGTATCTATCAACAATATGGGCGCTTCGTTCAATATCTACGAAGGTACGGGTAAGTTGTTGTCTGTAAATTTTGCATTGGGCTACAACAAAGTTGCAGACTTCAACTATGATATGGGGTACGAAGGTCTGGCGACAGTCTCATCTTTGGCTGATGCCTTCTCCGATATAGCTAATGGTGGTCGTTTGGGCATAAATTCCAACAACAAGATTACCGATCCGAATGGCTATTACGACTACGATATGAATCCCTACTATTGGGGTACAGTAATGGCTTATAAGGCTGGTCTGATAAACCAAGGTACGAATGGATGGTATCCCGACGAGATTGCTCCGGGTGCACAGATGACACAATTAACAACCCTTTCGAGCAGAGGCTCGGTAGGCGAGTACTCTTTTGCTATGGGTTTCAATGTCAGCAATGTCTTCTACTTTGGAGCATCGCTCGACATACAGAGCATATCGCGCACGCAGACTATCTATTACGACGAATATATCAACTATGCTGAGGGCGAGATTCCCAATCCGTCGAGCTATCCATACCAGCTGAAAGATTTTCAGTTCGATCAGAAGACGACGATTAACGGCTCAGGTATAGGAGCGAAGTTTGGTATTGTAATTCGTCCTGCCAAGGGATTCAGAATGGGATTTGCAATCCATACGCCAACCTACTATTCGTTGGTTTACTCCTATGCGGCTAATCTCTCCTCTTGCGCTGTTAGTGCCGGAGATAACCCTTACGGCTGGGAGGTTATAAATGGTCACGTCTATGCTAACGAACGTACTCCTAAGTTGTTGGATAATGGTGGAAATCGTTGGAGATTTACCACTCCTACGAGATTGTTGGCAGGTTTGTCGTTCTCGGTAGGGCCATTCGCGTTATTCTCGGCAGATTATCAGTACGATGCATATCGTGCCTTGAAATTGCTCTCTGCACCAGCCGATCCGGGCTACACAAACGATGCTTTCCGCAACAATCTGAAAGGCGTTCACACCGTCAGAGCGGGCCTCGAAGCTAAGTTTGTGCCTTGGTTGTCGTTGCGACTCGGTGGAGGCTACCGCACTCAGGTATTGAACAATAACTTCGACGATAAATTCTTCTCGGAGCCGGTGGCTAATGGCAATTGGTACGCATCGGCAGGTGTCGGCTTCCGTTTGGGCAAGGTTACTTCAATAGATTTGGCATACCAATATACTAATACGCGTTATACCGATTACTACTCGTACTATACGAAGATTGGAGCAAATGCAAACCATAGCCCTATCTATGGACTCGATATATTGAGTCATAACGTAGCTTTGACATTTGCGTTTAGATTCTAGGTGATAGCATAAAAAGAGATAGCCACTTCGCAAGAAGTGGCTATCTCTTTTTATGTGTGGTAAAGATTACTTGACCGCTACGGCATCAATCTCGACCTTGGCTCCCATTGGAAGTGCTGCCACCTCGTAACACATACGAGCAGGCTTCTCGCCCTCGAAATAGTCGGCATATACGGCGTTCATAGCTGCGAAATCCTTGATGTCGTCGAGCAATACGGTGGTCTTAACAATATCCGAATACTCCATACCTGCCTCGTGGAGGATAGCTCCGAGATTGTTGAGCGACTGACGAGTCTGCTCCTCGATACTCTCAGGCATAGTGCCCGTTGCAGGGTTGATTGGGAGTTGTCCCGACACATATAGTGTTGCCTCAGCCTCTACGGCCTTGCGAGCTTGCGAGTAAGGGCCAACAGCCTTTGGTGCATTTTGTGCTGCAATAGTTACAATTTTAGTCATAGTTATAAAGTTTTTTAGTTCTCTATCTCTTGTTTTCAAGATACTTGCCGACAATCAGCGCTGCATCGTATACATACTCGGCGCAAGGGCGCTTCTTGTAGTACTCCGCAGTACGAGGCGATGGGGTAGGCTCATCTTTCGGACGATCCAAGCCAAGCAGTGTACGACAAACAATTGCTCCATTCTGCTTGCGGAACTGCTCGGCAAACTCCTGAACAAGTGCATAGTTCTGCTTCTTGGCTACGGCATCAACTGCGCCGGGGCAGGGCGATACAAAGCTTGCGATAAAAGCCATTCCGCTCACCGCTCCGCACACCTCGCGCAAGCGTCCCATACCTCCGCCAAACGAGGCCGTGATGGTTGCTACCATCTCCTTGTCTAACGGGGTTATGTCCGAATAGGCAAGGGCTACCGATTGCGCACAGTTGTATCCGTTGTTGAAATACTCTTTGGCGCGCAATGCTCGCTCCTCTGCGTTGATGATTGTCGATTCCATACTACTTTAATGCTGCGAGTTGAGCCTCGATAGCGGCAATCTTAGCCTCGGCATCGCGCTTCTTGTTCTGCTCGTTTTCAACAACCTGTGCAGGTGCCGACGACACGAAACGTTCGTTCGAGAGCTTCTTCATTACGGTAGCAAGGAAGCCCTGCTGATATGCCAAATCCTTCTCCAACTTCGCGATCTCCGCCTCCTTGTCGATATTGTCGCCCATAGGAACGAAGTACTGCGTAGTCTTAACGATAAAGGCTGCGTCCATAGGGTTCTTTTCGGTTACGAATGTTACCGCCGAGAGGTTTGCCATCTTGGCGATAGCGGCCTCGTACTCCGACGGATAGTTCTCGTCGCGAACAACCTTCAACTCCAAAGCCTCCTTCTGTGGGAGATTCTTCTGCTTGCGAACATTACGCACAGCCGACACAACCTCCTGAGCCAATGCGAAGCGTGCCAAAGCAACCTCGTCAGCAGCCTGAGCCTTTGGCAATGCTGCTACGCAGATAGACTCACCCTCCTTACGCTCTGCCAAGTCCTGCCAAATCTCCTCGGTTACGAATGGCATAAACGGATGCAGAAGGAGCATCAACTGCTCGAAAATATGCTTTGTAGCCTCCATTGTTGCTACGTCGCAAGGCGAGCCGTATGCAGGCTTAATCATCTCCAAGTACCAACCGCTGAAATCGTCCCAGAATAGCTTGTAGGCCACCATCAACGCCTCCGATATGCGGTAGTTGTTGAAATTCTCCTCGATCTCGGCCAATGCTGCATTGAAACGGTTTGTAAACCAAGCCACAGCCTGCTTCGAGCACTCGCTCTGAGCCAACGACTCGTCTACCTGCCAGCCGTTGATAAGGCGGTAAGCGTTCCAAATCTTATTTCCGAAGTTACGGCCCTGCTCGCAAAGAGCATTGTCGAACATCAAGTCGTTACCGGCCGACGAGCAGAGCATCATAGCTACACGCACGCCGTCTGCACCATACTCGGCAATCAAGTCGAGCGGATCTGGCGAGTTGCCCAACTGCTTCGACATCTTGCGGCCAATCTTATCGCGCACGATACCGGTGAAGTATACATTTCCGAATGGCTTCTCTCCGCGGTACTCATAACCCGCCATAATCATACGAGCCACCCAGAAGAAGATGATATCCGGGCCGGTTACGAGGTCGTTGGTAGGGTAGTAGTACTTAATTTGCTCGTTATCAGGGTTGCGAATACCGTCGAATACCGAGATTGGCCACAACCACGACGAGAACCAAGTATCGAGCACATCGTCATCCTGGCGCAAGTCTGCCATAGTTAACGAAGCGTCGCCTGTCTTCTCCTGTGCCAAAGCCAAAGCCTTCTCTGCAGTCTCGGCTACGACATAGCCACCCTTTGGAAGGTAGTAAGCAGGGATGGGCTGACCCCACCACAACTGACGCGAGATACACCAATCCTTGATATTCTCCATCCAGTGGCGGTATGTATTCTTGTACTTCTCAGGTACGAAG